>Ga0209997_10000615_pt1 | contig 12091 bp, 10 predicted proteins | sample CR04metaG_FD_182079 | JGI IMG/M metagenome (GOLD analysis project Ga0209997, IMG submission 182079) | Deep subsurface microbial communities from Mariana Trench to uncover new lineages of life (NeLLi) - CR04 metaG (SPAdes) (version 2) | ecosystem: Environmental > Aquatic > Marine > Ocean trench...
GTACTGGTGGATTGGTGCTGCCACTCTGCTGAGTATGTTGGATGCTTACATCGATGCCCATTTATACGATTTTGATACCGGCCCGGATTTGGCAATTCGAATCGGCGCACTAAATGATTCCTTCGGACCAGATGGCATCGATTTTGGTTTTTCTTTGCGGGCAGAATTTTGAATTTTAGGCACTAAGAGTAAATTTTTTGCTCAAAAACAAAAAAAAATCACGCAAAGGCGCGAAGGCGCAAAGAAGAATAAAAAAAGAAAATGTTCTTCCAAGCCAGGAACAATTCTTTGAATGCTATCTTTTTGTCAGGTACCAGGTACATTGAAATTAGGACAAAGCATACAGCATCCCGCAAAAAAAACACTTTACGTAACCTTTGCGTATCTGTGACTTTGCGTGCGCTTTTATCTCTATCCTGTTTGGTTCTGGCTCCTTCCAGGTTAGGATATTTAAGTTGATTAAGAAAGTTTAATTCTCTATTTTATAACCCTGTAGATTGAACTTATCTCGGAGGGAGAATAAGTATGAATGCAAACGGTAGTGAACGCGGAAATTGGACGAAATTAGGGTTTATATTTGCTGCGACAGGGTCAGCGATTGGACTTGGCAACATTTGGAAATTTCCATATATAACGTACGAAAATAATGGTGGCGCGTTTGTTCTGGTTTATTTAATCTGTATCGCCGCCATTGGCCTGCCGATCATGATTGCAGAAATGATTCTTGGGCGGAAAAGCCAAAGGAATGCTGTTGGCGCGTTTAAAGCTGTAGGAGGCGGAAAATGGAAAATAGTTGGCGGGTTGGGCGTGATAACCGGTTTTGTTTTGCTTTCCTATTACAGCGTGGTAGCCGGATGGACCCTCGAATATTTTATCAAATCGGTTACCGGAGCATTTGACGGAATGGATGAAAGTGAAGTTGGCAAGTTGTTTGGAGATTTTTTAAAAAACCCGGTGAAACAAATCTCATGGCATGCTGTTTTCATGGGTCTAACGATAACTATTGTTGCCGGTGGCATTGTAAAAGGCATTCAACGGATAACCAAGATACTCATGCCAGTTCTATTTATCATCATGGCAATTTTGTTAATCCAGTCAGTTTTTTCCGAAGGCTTCGGTCAAGCATTGACCTTTCTTTTTCGGCCCAATTTTTCTGAATTAACTCTTGGTTCTGTTTTAGAGGCGGTTGGCCATTCTTTCTTTACTTTAAGTCTGGGCATGGGCGCCATTATCACCTACGGTAGTTATATGACCGACAAAGATAGCATACCCAAATCCGCGATCATTGTCTGCGGGCTCGACACATTTGTTGCTTTGATGGCTTGTATGATTATTTATCCCATTATATTTACTTTCAAAATTTCGCCGGAGAGTATGACTAAAAGTGCAGGCATACTTTTTAGCACTCTTCCGATTCATTTCCTGAACATGCCGGGAGGATTTTTGTTCGGTCCCTTGTTTTTTATCCTGGTTGCCTTCGCCGCGTTAACTTCAACAATATCTCTGCTGGAAGTTGTTGTTGCATATTTTATCGATGAACTGGGATGGAGAAGGGTGCAAGCTACGATTGGACTCGGCATTGTAATTTTTGTTTTAGGAATTTTTTCTGCTTTATCAAACGGGGCCGTCCCAGCATTATCGTCCTTTAATCTCATCGGTAAAAGTTCGACTGCTGGATTTTTTAACACGCTTGACTATCTCGTAAGTAATTGGCTGCTGCCAGTAGGTGGATTTTTTATTGCTGTTTTTGTTGGCTGGCGATTGCAAGTTGCGGTAAAAGATGAAGAATATTATAAAGGAGAAAAAACCTTTTTGAACTACAGGGCTTGGAACTTCTTAATCAAATTTGTGGCGCCAGTTGCAGTTGCCATCATAATTATCGCTGTAATTTTTGGCAGGGAATTTTAATAGCCGCTTTAATTATGAAAATTATTTGAGGGTTATTTCACATGAGTGATTGTGACGACTTAGACAAACCTAAATCAAACTGCGGCATCGTTGGTGTTTACGGACATAAAGACGCTGCTGTTTATGCATATCAATGCCTCTATGCACTCCAGCATCGTGGGCAAGAAAGCTCCGGAATCGTTTCCAGCGATGGTAAAAATATGTTTCGTCATGTCGGTATGGGTTTGGTAAACGATTCTTTTTCTGATATTAAAACCTTAAAAGAGCTAAAAGGGAGATTGGCGATTGGCCACAACCGCTACTCCACCACCGGCTCGAATATGCTGACAAATGCCCAGCCTTTTATGGTGAATTTCAAGGAAAGTCCGGTTGCTATTTCCCACAATGGCAATTTTGTTAACTCTAGACAAGTTAGAAATGAGTTGGTAGAGAAAGGGTCCATTTTTCAAACCTCGTCAGATACTGAAGTGGTACTCCACCTCATGGCACGTGCGAAAGCCACTGATATTGTCGGCAAAATGCAGGCGGCATTCGCGAAAATAAAGGGAGCTTATTCCATTGTTCTGGCCTCAAATAATAAAGTCATCGGTTTGCGGGATCCTCGCGGCTGGCGGCCGCTTTGTTTAGGCAAGAAAGGAAAGACCTACATCATCGCTTCGGAATCGTGCGCCCTTGATTTGATTGGAGCGCAATACGTTCGGGAAATTGACCCCGGTGAAATCGTGGTTTTAGATAAAGACGGCGTTAGTTCGTATTGGCTCAAAGAAAAGGCGGATCGAAAAGCCTGTATATTCGAATACGTATATTTTTCCCGCCCGGATAGCAGAATTTTTGATGAAAATGTGGATAAAGCGCGACGTAAGTTAGGCAAAAAGCTTGCCCTTGAACATCCCGTTGCTGCCGACATTGTCATTTCTGTTCCCGACTCGTCGAACACGGCTGCACTGGGATATGCCAGCGGCTCGGGCATCAAGTTCGAGATCGGTTTGATTCGGAATCACTATGTCGGCCGGACGTTTATTCACCCCGAGCAATCGGTCAGAGATTTCAAGGTTCGGGTAAAGTTTAATCCGGTTGAAGGTGTTTTGAAAGACAGAAGAGTCGTTTTGGTCGATGATTCAATTGTTCGCGGTACAACGCTAAAACAGTTAGCGAAAATGCTAAGAAAAGCCGGTGCCAAAGAAGTCCACGTCCGGGTTTCATCGCCGCCTATTATTGCTCCGTGCTATTACGGCATGGATTTCCCGACCAAACAGGAGCTTGTGGCGTCGGACAAAACCATCGAAAAAATTCGAAAATTCTTGGGCGTTGACAGCCTTGGATACCTTTCACTTGAAGGAATGGTCAGCGCGGTGTCAAACGGCAAAAGCGGCTTCTGTACAGCCTGCTTCACCGGGAACTATCCCTTGAAACCAGAAGAGGGTATGACCAAGCTGCAACTTGAAGATGAAAATAATTCGAATTAAGAAAGTAACCTTATGAAGCAACTATTTAAGCTACTCGATTACTTCTTTGTTTTAAGACCGACTCTCTTTTACCCGGTTTGGACAGTATTTTTAGCCGGCTTTTTTGTTCAGAGTAAATACGGCATGGCGGCAACCAATTCAGCTACTAATCACCAATTTTTGGGTACCAACGGGATTGAATTTATTTGGGTCGGCCTTTTCCTGACACTGCTCATGGGAGCGGTGTTCATTTTAAATCAGATTATGGATCGAAAAACGGATGACAAAAACCAAAAACTTTTTTTAATCGCCCACGGTCATTTAACACCAAAAGCCGCATTCATCGAGTCAGCAGCGCTGATTGCAATTGCTGTTATCTTTGCCTTTATTTTTTCGATCAAAATGGGGATTCTCTTTCTTGGTATTTTGATCCTGACTGGTTGGCTTTATAGTTTTGAACCTTTTAAATTCAAAGATCGCCCGCTTATGGGCTTAGTCGCCAATGGGCTTGGTGCGTTTTTAATATTTTTTGGCGGTTGGATTATAAAAGGCTCCCTAACTCAGGATTCGGTCATTTATTCGATTCCATATGTTTGCTCCGTTGCAGCTGTTTATTTATTAACAACTTTGCCCGACGTTGAAGGCGATGCCTCTACTCAGAAACTAACTTTCGGTGTCAAATTCGGGGTTAAAACAACGGTGTATTTTGCTCTGATTCTTGAGGTTGTGGCGTTAGTCTTATCTTATCGTTCAAATGACGAGCTCATATTTTATCCTGCTCTTTTTTCATTACCGTTTTTTATTTGGGCAAGTGTCACGCTAAAGATGACCGAGGTCCTGCGGGCTGTTAAATATTCGATATTACTTCTGACTTTTACCATCTGCATTAAATGGGTTATCACCTACTCGAATACAGCTTTTTCTTTCAAATATGCATATTTTTTTCTTCTGGTGGGCATTTACTTTCTTTCAAAGATTTACTATAAAATCAGATTTGGTTTAACTTATCCCAATCTTTCCGTCTAATTGAAATGATTGAAGTTATAAACGATAAATGCGATTTTTGCGGCGCCTGCGTTGCCGTCTGCCCTGTTGATTCAATTGATTTATATGAAGCAAGAATTGAAATTAAGCCAACCTGCATCGATTGCATGCTTTGTGTTTGGATTTGTCCGGTTGAAACTTTGGCACCAATGGAGAAGCTTCAGGAGTTGGAATGCGAGATAGCTATGATTGTATAGTAGTAGGTGGCGGTCCCGGAGGAGCCTGGGCTGCCAAGCACGCTGCCAAAAATGGTGCCCGTGTTCTTCTACTTGAAAAAGATCGTGAAGTGGGGATACCTGTCCGTTGCGCTGAAGCAGTTGGTGAAAAGGGACTGAAATCTGTTGTCGACCCGCAGCCAAGATGGATTTCGAATATAATCGAAGGTTTTGTCATAGTTTCCCCGGATGGAAGGGAAGTCGCCATAGACACCGGCGGAGAGCGTGGTTATATGCTGGACAGAAAAATTTTTGATTATGACCTGGTTCAAATGGCCACTATGGACGGCGTTGAGGTCATGACCAAGGCTTATGTTTATGATTTAATTAAACCGAACGGCACAGTACAAGGGGTGCGAGTTCAGCATATGGGCGAGTACCATGACATTCGTGCTAAAGTGGTGATTGGCGCGGATGGAGTCGAGTCACGTGTCGGTCGTTGGGCCGGCTTAAGGACGAACATCAAAATAAAGGATATGGAAAGCTGTTTGCAAATGACTCTTTCCAACATTAAAGTTGATCCGAAATATATTTACTTTTATTTAGGGAAAGACGTGGCGCCCGGCGGCTATCTTTGGGTTTTCCCAAAAAATGATCGCGTGGCCAATGTTGGTTTGGGCATTTCAGGTGAATATGGGCGCTTTAAATCCGCTAAAAAATATTTGAAGGAATTTATCGATCGACATTTTCCAAACGCAGCAGTGCTTTACACCGTTGTTGGAGGTGTTCCTTGTGCAACAACTTTAAAAAAAATCGTGACTGACGGCCTCATGCTTGTCGGTGATGCAGCTCATCAAGTTAATCCAATTTCAGGTGGTGGAATTGCGACTGCAATGATTGCAGGAAAAATCGCTGGGGGTGTTGCAGCTGAGGCGATTGAAGAGGATGATATTAGTGAGAATCGATTAGCCCAATATGCCCGCGATTGGCACCACGCACAGGGAAAAAATCATGAGCGCACTTACAAAATTAAACAAGCCGTCTACAAATTGACCGACGAGGATTTGAACAAAAGTGCAGATACGATTTTAAGTCTCCCATCCGAGAAACGGACACTGGCGAACATTTTCAAAACCGCCTTATTTCGACACCCATCTTTAATTTTAGATGTGATTAAAGTATTTATAAAAAGGTGAAAGCAGCAGGCAAATAAATTGAACTTTCGAAAGATATTTTATTTTTCCAACCAATTAAGTCTCCTAAGAGTTGTGTTGATTCTGCCGATCTATTATTTCTTGAAATTGGATACCACGGCAGGAAGTTATTGGGCAGTTTTTCTGATGTTATTCGCAGCGCTTACAGATACCCTTGACGGAAAATTAGCGCGGAAATTAAATCAGCAATCCGACTTTGGACGAATTTTGGATCCAGTCGCGGATAAAGTTACGATTGCAGTCATTGCTTTAATGTTAATTAACCTGCGTGATTTGCCAATTTGGTTCCTGGTTTTAGTTCTAACCAGGGACATCGCGATTTTGTTACTGGGATTATTTGTGATCTCTAAACAAAAAATTGTTATCGAGTCACAGAGGATTGGAAAAGTGACAGCATTCATGCTTGGTACTTTGATGATAATTTATACACTTGATGTTCCTATTCTTAAAGAAATATTTCTTTGGACCAACGTCGTTTTACTTTTTATTTCTTCGATAGTTTATTTTGGGAAGTTTAAAAGCATGGTTGGAGCCGCTAAACAAAGTTAAAGATGGCATCTATTTTCGAAAAATTCAAACAGGGCTTAGCAAAAACCAGAGAAGGATTGTTCGGTGAGATCACCAAGCTGGTTAAAAACAAATACACTGTTGATGATGAACTTTTAGAGCAAATCGAAGAAGTACTGATTGGCGCTGACCTTGGCGTCGAAACTTCATTAAGTGTGATTGAGCAGTTGCAAAATTATGTAAATAGGGAAGGATTTAATGAGCCTGAAGAGCTGACTGCTTTTTTAAAGAGTGAGCTGACTAAACATTTGACTAAAACTGCCGGAAGTGAAAACGGTGCGGCAGCGACTGACTTTTTTAACCCAACGATAAAGCCATTTGTTGTCATGGTAGTTGGGGTGAACGGAACCGGCAAGACCACAACGATTGGCAAACTGGCCAAAATATTTCATGACAGCGGCCAAAAAGTATTATTAGCGGCCGCCGACACCTTTCGGGCGGCTGCTTCGGAACAGTTGGAGATTTGGGCGAAGCGGGCAGGTGTAGACGTCGTGCGCACTCAGACGGGAGGCGATCCCGCAGCGGTTGCATTCGATGCTTTGAAAGCCGCTATTGCCAGGGACGTAGACGTTCTGATTGTTGATACTGCCGGTCGTCTTCACACAAAAGTCAATTTGATGGAAGAGCTGAAAAAAATTAATCGGGTGTTAGGAAAAGCGATGGAAACCGCGCCGCACGAAGTATTATTGATTCTGGATGCTTCCACCGGTCAAAATGCACTCGTTCAGGCCAAGCAGTTTAAGGAAACCGTTCCGGTAACTGGGTTGGTTGTCGCAAAACTGGACGGCACTGCCAAAGGGGGCATGGTTTTGACCGTACAAAATCAACTCGATCTGCCGGTACGGTTTGTTGGGCTTGGTGAGTCGATGGATGATTTGAAACCATTTGACTCCAAAACTTTTATAGAGGCTTTGTTTCAATGAAAATAAATTTGACAACTTTGGGCTGCCCCAAAAATATTGTTGATTCCGAGATTTTGCTTGGCGGCTTAAAAGGCGAGGACATCGAAATTGTTGAGAATCCGTTAGAGGCCGAAACCATCATCCTAAATACCTGCGGATTTATTCAAGGCGCCAAAGAGGAATCTATCGATGCAATTTTGCAAGCCGTTGAGTTGAAGAAAAGAGGCGACTGCGAAAAGGTTTTTGTCACGGGCTGCCTTTCGCAACGTTATCAAACCGAGCTGGTAAAAGAAATTCCAGAAGTGGACGGTTACTACGGCAATCGCGATATGGTCGAAATTTTGAAAAAACTGCTGAACCGGCTTGACCTTAAACGCGAGCTCCTCGGCGAACGCGCTTTAACCACCCCAAGGCACTACGCTTATTTAAAAATTTCAGAAGGGTGTGAAAATCCGTGCACTTTTTGTTCAATTCCCGGAATTCGCGGCAAGTTTAAAAGTCGCTCTATTGAATCACTTATTGACGAAGCCCAAATATTGGCTTCCAAAGGCGTTCAGGAGCTTATCCTCATCGCACAGGACACGACGATTTACGGAATGGATTTGTACGGCGAAAAAAAACTGGTCTCACTACTTGACCGATTGTCGCAAATTAAAGAATTTAAATGGATCCGCCTGCTGTACACTTATCCCGCCCATTTTTCTGAGGATATCATTGAAATAATCGTCGATAGAAAGCAGGTTTTTAAATATGTAGATATGCCGATTCAACATGCCTCGGATAGAATTTTGAGAAGAATGGCTCGTAAAGTGACCCGAAAAGATATTGAACGGATTGTTTCCCTTTTAAGAGAAGGAAATCCGGAAATTGCGCTTCGCACATCGTTAATTGTTGGATTCCCGGGTGAAACTGAAGAAGAGCACCGAGCAATGGCAGATTTTATGGAAGACATCCGTTTTGAAAGATTGGGATTGTTTACTTATTCCAGAGAAGAAGACACCCCTGCCCATAAGTTACGCAATCAGGTTCCCGACCCTATTAAACGTGAGCGCTGGGCTGAACTAAATGACATCCAATCTGAACTCTCCTTTGAATTGAACCGAAGCTGTGTCGGCACCGTTAAAGACGTACTCGTCGATGAATTTGATAATGTACGAAAGGCTTATATTGGTAGAACCGCTTCGGATTGTCCTGAAATTGATAACTCAGTCATTATCAAAGAATCAAAAGAACTCGAAATTGGTAACTTCTACCAAGTCAAAATTACGGATTTTTCCGATTATGAGTTAACAGGCGAATGTCTCCAATGACCACTTAAATTGCTTTTTGAGATAGTCCCGTCTTGTTTAATTCTTTGAATGGAGCAGTAAAATGAGCATCAAAAAATTAACAAAGCATAGAATCCACCTAGCGATTTTTTGGGTGCTAAGTTTTTCAAGCAGCCCAATCTTATCTTTACAAGAGCTTAGTTCAGTTGTGGACGCACCGTTTTTTGACGTAGCAATTTTTAATAAAGCCTCCACTGATTTTCATCTTAGCCATTTTGATTTATATATAAAGGTTTTTTATAATGAGCTGCAGTTTGTTAAGTCAGATGATAAATTCAAGGCTCAATTTGAAATTTCAATTTCGGTCTTTGATACAACCGGTAAATTTGTGAACAGCGACAAAATTAAACAGGAGCTAGTGGTGGCTTCTTTTGAGGAAACGAAATCCGTAAACGAATTCAGTTTACGCACAGTCAGTTTCGATTTGCCGCCTAAAGCTTATGAAATCACTGTTGATCTTCAAGATATGGAAACACAAAAAAAAGGCCGGCATAAGCGTTCGATTTCTTTAAAAGACTATTCTACAAAAGATATTTTAACGAGTGATATTTTGTTTTTAGATTTCTATTCCAGGGATAAACAAGGGAAAGTTACGTTTGAGCCAAGAGTCTCAGAAACCAAAGATGAAGATTCTAAATTGCTATATGTTTATGTAGAATTATATAATATTCCTGAGAATGATAGCTTACTTGTTGAATATCATGTTTTAGGCCAGGACCATCAGATTTTTCAATCCGATAAATATTGGATAAGAAGTAGAGGTCGAATTACCCAAAACATCTTTGAGATATCGACTGAGAATCTGTCACATGGAGGATATATCGCCAAGGTTAAATTTAGCAGCGGCTCCATGTCCATAACGGTCGAAAGTGCATTTAAGTTGTATATCGATGGCATACCACTGACATTTGCAGACCTTGAGGAGGCGATTGAAGTCCTGAAGTATATAGCTTCGGATGAAGAATTAAAGAAACTAAAAAACACCCCAAAAGATCAGAAGCAGAATGCGTTCATTAAGTTCTGGAAAAAAAATGATCCGACCCCAGAGACAGCCGAAAATGAGCTGCGCAAAGAATACTACCGACGGATTCAATTTGCAAATAAGAAATTTCATAGTCTCAATAGGTCCGGCTGGAAAACCGATATGGGATGGGTTTATATCCTGATAGGTGCGCCGGATTCCATAGACAGGAATCCCTTCAATCAAAAATTTGCGAATTCACCTGGGAAGACGATTAAGGCAATTGAGCTGTGGACTTATTACGAATACAATAAACAATTGCTTTTTTTAGATGAACTGGGCTTTGGGGATTTTCGTTTGGAAAACCGAAACTCCTTGTTCGATTTAATTAATTAATTTTAGGCTTTAATTATCATGAAAATATGTAGATCGAAAAACGCAATTGGCTCCGTTTCATTGCTTCTATATTTAACCTCTTTTTTCTCCATTAATCTCTACGCTCAGGATGCAAATCGAAGCAGCTTTGAGCTCCACCGGACAGAGCAACCCGAGGACGTACCCTATTTCGGCGTCGACTTTGTCAACGTGGCTGCTGATGAGCGGAACTTAAGCCGCCTGATATTTAAATTAAGTTTTGTGAACGACGAACTACAGTTCATTAGAGCAAAAAGGAAAAAATTTCGAGCAGATTATGAAGCATCCGTTGTCATTTCTGATACCAGTGAAACCGAAATTGATAGAATTAAAAAAACAGGTTTTATAATTGCCCAAAATTTTGACGAAACCAATTCATTAAACATAAAAAATTCAACCGAGCTTAGAATTGCTTTGGAGCCGGGGGTTTACAATTTTCGAATTGAGCTCAAGGACAAAGAAACTCAGAGATCCGGCATTCGCGAGGGATCCGTAACCCTGCGTGATTTCACGAAAAATGAATTCATGATTAGCGATGTTTTTGCAGTGGACTCAATTGAGGTTGCACCTGACGAACCTGCTTCTGGTGGTGAAAACATAAAGCCCCAAACTGAATTGTACGCATATTTCGAAGTTTACAACGTGCCTGAATCAGACAGTATTTACATTGTTTACCAGTTCCTCGCGTCTGAAGACAAAGTTTTGCAGGAGGGCGAACGTAGAATAAAAAGTGCCGGCAGGGTTTCGCGCCAGTACATTCAATTGGATAAGCTTGCACTCGTCAGTACGGAGAACCGCATCCGGCTAGTTGTAAAAAGTAAAGATAAATCTTTGGAGGTCGAGCAGGTGCTTGACCTCTCCGATTCCGATGCAGGCCCGGTTTATGCAAATCTTGATGAGGCAATCGAACAGTTACTCCACATTGCCAAAGACGACGAATTAAAGAAAATGAGGTCTCTGGAAGGTGAGGAAAAAACCAGGGCATTTGAGGAATTCTGGGAAAGCCGTGATCCCGATCCTGAGACGCGTATGAATGAATACAAGGATGAGTATTATAGACGGGTCAAATTTGCAAACAAGAGATTTGGCAAAGAAAGTAACATGCCCGGCTGGAAGACGGAAATGGGTATGGTTTATATTAAGCTTGGACCACCCGATTACGTGAATACTGCCTATAACCGGTCTAGAAATCTTTATGATGAGATCAGTAGCCTCTCCAGAAAACCCGTATTGATTTGGTCATATTACAGTATCCGCAGGGAAATTATTTTCCAATACAAGATAGCTGAATACCGGATTGCCAATTATTCAGAAGTCTTTGATGTGCTTAACGGCGAGATGATTTTTTAAATCTAACCTAGACGAATCAGTCTCCAATTTTGATCTTAAAGCCGCGAAAGCTAGAAAGTGGTGAGACAATCGGAGTTGTTGCGCCGGCAAGCCCGATGAAACCGGATCTTCTTGCCAAGGGCATTCAATACCTTGAAAAGTGTGGCTATAAACTGAAAATCGGCAGTCACGTTAATGATGTCTACGGCTATATGGCCGGAAGCGAGCGAGACAGGGTCAACGATATCCATGAAATGTTCAAAGACCCAGAGGTTCAGGCGATTTTTTGTACCCGAGGAGGATATGGAACTCCCAGGATTCTGGACTTGCTCGATTATAAGATTATCCAAAGTCACCCCAAAATTTTTGTGGGATTTAGTGATATTACAGCCTTTCAGTTGGCTGTCTTCAAAAAAACTCAATTGGTTACTTTCTCGGGACCTATGGTTGCGGTGGAAATGGGAAAAGGTATCAACCCGTTCACGGCGCAATATTTTTGGAACATGATTACTGCCTCGGAACCTGTTCAAAAATTTTCCGGACTTCATTGCATAAAACCGGGAGTTGCTGAAGGAAGACTCCTTGGGGGTAATCTTTCCATGATTTGCTCCCTGATCGGCTCACCCTATTTGCCCGACTTTCAGAATGCAATGTTGTTTTTAGAAGATGTAGGAGAAGAGCCCTACCGCATAGATCGAAAACTGATGCAGTTAAAGTTGGCCGGTATTTTAGAAAACGTCAACGGTATTGTATTCGGCCAATTTGAGGGCTGTGAACCCAGGGCCGGAAATCAAAGTTTGTCGATTGAGCAAGTTTTAGACGAT
>Ga0209997_10000617_pt1 | contig 12079 bp, 15 predicted proteins | sample CR04metaG_FD_182079 | JGI IMG/M metagenome (GOLD analysis project Ga0209997, IMG submission 182079) | Deep subsurface microbial communities from Mariana Trench to uncover new lineages of life (NeLLi) - CR04 metaG (SPAdes) (version 2) | ecosystem: Environmental > Aquatic > Marine > Ocean trench...
ATGCCCAGTTTGTAATGTTAGAATCGATGAATATGGTTTCTGTTCGTGTGGTTCTAGCGGAGATTGACTTTTCTCATTAGTGGCATAACAAGAATCATCAAAAATCCTACTGCCAATGGAGCAATTATTGGAAATTCAGGAATAACTGTGGTTCCTATAATTGTAATTTCTCCTGAAGTTTCAGGTTTCATGTTAAGCCAAATATGAGTTCCATTATTGATGTATCCATGAAAGAAAATTTTTTCATCATCAAGAAATACTAAATATGGTTCCCATAATAATTCTAAAGGAATTATTGTGGTGATAAATCTATTTTTTTCAGAAACATTAAAAGTAATACTCTTTGTTGGTTGATCAAAAATAAATTTATCAATATTAGAATGGCTTCTAATCTCTACTACAAATTCTTTATCCACCCATTTCACATTTTTGAAAATTTTTGGTTCATTAATAGAATATTCCAAAACCATTTGACATCCATGACATGTCATTCCTTTCGTCTCATCAAAATAAACAGGTCGTTCATTAACAAAGATCAAATCAACTTCTTCAGGAAATATAAAAGAAGTTGTTTCAAGATACCTAAAACTCCATGTCCATACGTTATCTTTTTGAGAAAGTACATGATCAAGATCGTATTCAATAATGGAATCTTCTTTAGATGTTTCAATCAATACTCCTTTATTATCTCCTAAAATTGAGAATAGTTTTTCTTCTCCTTGCTCATTTGTTACTGAAAGATTTGAAACTGTTCCAAGGATTAATTCAAGATCTTTTGGCAAATTTGATGGTCCAACAACATGCTTGACGTGAACCTCACCAACTGAGTTTATACTAACCTCTACGGATTTTTGTACAGCTTTTTCACCAATTGAAATTTGAGCATCAACTACAGGAATAATAGATATTATCAATAAAATTATTAAAAATCCGAAAATCTCTGTATTCATTTATTCCACAGTTACACGAATCATTTCTGTTTTTTCTAAAGGACAATCATTGCCATCTCTTTCAAGATTTACAATTTTATCTGCAATATCCATGCCTTCTGTCACTTCCCCAAATACAGTATATTGTCTATCAAGGAATGTACTATCAGATGTTACTATGAAAAATTGTGAACCTGCACTATTTGGATCCTGTGATCTAGCCATGGAAACTATGCCTCGCAAATGAGATCTTGAACTAAATTCAGCCTTCATGTTATATCCTGGTCCTCCCGTTCCCCATGAACTTTTGTTATCGGTTTTTGTATTTGGATCGCCTCCCTGAATCATAAATCCAGGAATAATTCTGTGAAAAAGAGTTCCATCATAGAATCCATCTTTGGCTAATTTTTCAAAATTTCTAACTGTCTCTGGTGCTGATTCAGGTATAAGTTTAAATGAAATCTTTCCAAACTTAGTTTCGATATTTGCTGTAGTCATCAAAATTCATCTATTATATTATCATAAGAGTCTTTTGTGAAAATCACTTTGAGAATTATCATAGATACTTTAAGAATGTTGAAAAATTTATTATTATCATTACGTTTTTCGTTGATAAATTTATCGTTGAAGACTAAGAATTTTTATTTTTTTTACAAAGTAAAAAATCTAAATTTATTATATATGAAATTTTGAAATTCAAGAAGTTATAGTCTTATATAGAACAAATAAAATTTAGTATTCGTTGAATCGTACAAATCAAAGCACGGTAATTAAAGAAGCAATTAATTCTTATCTTGACAAAGGAGTGACCGACAAGCAGGATATCTATACCAAAGTTGTTGATGAACTTGGTGTTCCAAGACCAACTGTAAGGAGAGTTGCAAGAGATCTGAGAACTGAACTACTACAAAAGATTCAAATCTTACAATCTGATATGCCTAAAACAACTACTATCTCTGAGAAAGACGAATAAATTCAGCTCTTTTTTCTTTTTAATTACGTTTTTTTATGATTTTCACCGTTACTGTTATAAACAATGATTTTTTCAAATAAATTATGGGTTATTTACGCAATCACTTAGCAACGGTAATAACCGGAATTTTTGCAGCAGTACTAACTGGACTTTGGCCATACTTTATTGACTTTGCACCAGATATGAACATTATTTTCATGATATCAGTTCCTATTACATGGTTTCTTACATTGATGTGCTGGCTAACCCAAAAAAGTACAGATTACATACATAAACAATCGTCAGTCCAAACTGATATCCAAAAAAGTACTGATTACATACATAAACAATTGTCAGCCCATACTGATACCAAAAAAAAGCTTGAGTAATACCCAAACAATTGTTACTACAACTACAGGTAGCCAAGTCGGTCTTTCGATAATAAAACAAGTTTAAAATGAATTATCTTTTCAACTAAATGATCTAAAAGAATCTATGAAACTAAAAGATAGTGAAATTGAAAGATTAAATCAAGAAATTTCTAACTTGCAAACTCTTGTTCAGATTGAAGCATTAAAAACTGAATTGGCCAATCTGAAAATGTTATCTTCTAAAAGAAAAACCAAGTAACTAGGTCTAATCTTTACACTGACAACATTCCATGTCATGATTATTCTTACAACTAGGACAACTTTCAGCACCGCCATAATGGCATTTACATGAACATAATTCAGTTGGATCTTTTTTCAAACTTAATAGTATAATTTGTATGTCATGTTAATATTTTACTTTTGTAGTTTGAACATGAATTAATTGGAATAAATTTTTTATTTTAAATATGGAATTATTCTATTATATCTAAAAATACAATCTTTACAAGTGTTATTTTAGTTAGTTTGCTGATTATTAGATTTTTTAATTCAAATTTTTGACAATGATGAATATATTACAGAAATAATTAAGGAGCAGTACTCTATTCTCAAACTACTCTAAATAAAGATGGTTTTTATGAATACATATTCAGAGTGTTAAACTCTAACTAAGGTCAAACCAAGAATATTTTTATTGGTAATTATACTGTCAAAATTTTATAGTATTTCTATACTCTAATCTTGATGCAATTTAGAAGCAAGTTCAAAAGTTTCATCTACCATCTCTTTAAGTCTATTTTGTGCATCTACATCTGAAACAGTATTATCAGTAATAGCTTCCGTGGTTAGAAACACAGCCTTAGGATTTGTTACTACTCTAAAGTATGATAACAGTTGTGTGATTAATGTCTGGACATCGATAAAACCAATATTTCCAGAAGCTAAAATTGCCATTCCAGCTACCTTTCCTGCAGTTTTTTTATAATTGATATATTCAAACAAATTTTTTAATGCTGAACTAAAAAACGAATTGTAGATAGGAGTTCCTATTATCCAAACATCAGCATCCGTAATGTCATTTGATGCTGTCTTTGTAGCTTCATTGTATTCTTCACCGTATCCTCTATAGCATTCAATTTGACCATCTGAAAGATTGATCAATTTTGTGTCTTGGTTTTTTGATTTAGCATAATCATAAACATACTTCATCATAACTTGTGTAACGGCATTTTTTCTTGGACTTCCAGAAATAACTACAACTTTCATATCTCCAGCAATTTATCTCTGTATATAAATTTCCATGACTTTTAAAATCAAACGGGCTTGGAGGGCTTCGATCCCTCGACCTGTAACTTAGGAGGTTACCACGCTATCCATGTTTCGCGTCAAATGACTCTGCGCCACAAGCCCAGCAAAAAAAAACACTCTTAATTATTTAAGCGTAATTAAGATTATCTCTGATCATTTCTTTAATACTATTCCAATTCTTATTTTCTCTGTCATTCCATTTTTCAAAATATACAACATCTTTTAGTTCAAGTCTTGGTAACCACCCCACAGTCTCAAGATCTGGTTTTTCTGCAAATTTATCAACATATCCTAAACACAAGTATGCTATAGGAATAACATGTTCTGGTAATGCCAGAGTTTCTTTTAGAGTCTCATTAGAAAGAATACTTACCCATCCAAGACCTATTCCTTCTGTTCTTGCTGATAACCATAAATTTTGGATTGCACAACATACACTGTATAACCCTGCTTCAGGGATGCTTGATCTGCCAATAATAAAAGGACCAAATTTTGTAGGATCATATGTAACACAAAGATTTACTGGAGATTCTAAAATTCCTTCTAGCTTGAATGAAAGATATTTTGATCTCTTTGGTTCTTCAACTAGTTTTGATGAACGATTTTTTTCTTCTTCAAAAGATTCTTTGATTTTCTTTTTTGTTTCAATATCTTTTATCAAGATAAAATTCCATGGTTGAGAAAATCCTACTGATGGGGCATGATGTGCAGCATGTAGTATTTTTGATAAAATATCATCTTCTATAAGTTTTGAGATAAAATGAGATCTTACATCTCTTCTTGAATAAATTGCCTTATAGAAGCCTCTTTTTTCTTCTTCAGTAAAATCCTCTGTCAACTATTTCACACTTTCTTTCTATTCATCCTTTCTTTTGTTAAACGTTAATAATGCTAGCATCTAGTCTTGTTTTTCAATGGGCCGGTAGTCTAGCTGGTTAGGATACCGCCTCGACACGGCGGTGATCGTGAGTTCGAATCTCACTCGGCCCACTTTTTCAATTAAAACCCTGTTTTGAATTCATTTTCAACAGTCATCCATGAAGATTGAGTAGTGATACTTCCTTCTGCTGAAAAACTATTGATTCTATTTTCTATGGCATCTTGATAAATTTCTGAATTAACTTCAGACTTGGTAAGAACAAATATGTTTTTTAAAGGAATTTCTACACCTGGAAAAAATGCCGCTCTTCCAGGCATTGAAATATCTAATGTAGAGTACTCTCCTGAACCTAAAAGTATTCCATCACCGTAAAGCTGGTATCCAATTAGTGGAACTGTAAATGTTTTATCACTTGGATTCTTTATAAGAAATGTAACATTAAATTTTGCTTGATTATCTATTGTGTTAACATCCCTTAGTTCTACATTTGTTAATTTAATCTCAACTTGGTTAAGCTGTACAGTATCTAGATTACCATAGTAAAAAATTCCTCCCATCAAAGCCAGAACTCCAGCTAATGCTGCATAAACTGTCATCTTGCTTTGAAGTGCCATTTCAATGCTATCAGATTATGTACAACTAAAAAAGGTTGTTAAAATCCAAATACATAATATTTGATTTAAAATATCATATTCTATGACAGTACTAGAGCAAGCAATTCTTACTTGGATTCATCTTGTTGCAGCTGCAATATGGGTAGGCGGTTCACTTTTCATTGGTATTGTATTTTCTCCACTTCTAAAAACAATGACTGATTCCCTTGAAGAAAGAATGCAAATAATGATCCGTGTTGGAAGACGATTTAACATAATTGCTGTTCCATCATTAATTATTCTAATGGCAACTGGATTGTATAGTTCTCGTGTGCTGCTTGGCAAACCTGAACTTCTTGTTTCAACAAGTTATGGAACATTTCTAATTGTTAAGATAATTCTTGTTATTATTTTAATAATAACATATGCAATACATGTTAGAATAATTCGTAAGGATGTTGAAGAAAAAATCATGTCAAAACAAATGTCAGAATCTCAAATTCAAAAATTAAGAAAAAAAATTATTATTCTTGGAGAAGTTACAGTAGTTTTGTCATTAGCAATTCTGTTTTTTGCATCTTTACTTGATGCTGGAATCTGAGATTCCCTCAATAATTACCTCAAATCCATTAGTCAATCTTCCAATTCCATACTTACAACCTGTAATTTTTGATGTTACAAACAAATTTGTCTCTAAATGTTTTGTGATATCTCTAACTTGAAATGTTGTTTTTTTCTGACCTAAGCTTGCAGGGACTACAAGCATATCTGCTAAATTCTTATCTACTCCTAGTGGGTTTTTAACAAATTTATCAAAATCTAAATCAAACCTTTGTGTTTTTTTATCAAACAACGCATCAACTCCTATAATTGAATGTTCATCAATACTGTAAATTAACAATGATGCCCCTGAATCTATTGTTTCTTGATTTTTAATTTCTGTCTCAACAATAAAATTTTCTTTTGTTAATTTCTTTTTGATCTCTTCAATTTGATTTTCAATTTTTTCAATTGGAAGTTTTGAAAATGTGCAAATTAATTTAACATAATTTGTTTTTCTTTCTAAAAATGATATTGATTTTACATGAGATGGAAATACTTGTAAATTAATTTCTCCACCTCCTTTTGGATAGTAACCACGTTTACTTAATTCAAATGAAAATTCTATTCCCATTCTAGAAAATGCTTCTCTTAGCACATGTTGAGTATAATCAATAGAAGGACTCCACAGCACATCAGTACCTCCCTTAATTGTTAAATTGAGTTTTTTTTGAGAAATAGCAACTACAGGAATTAAGACTTGTAAAATTAAAGAAATACTTCCAGCTGTTCCTACATCTTCAACTAATTCTAAATTTTCAATATTACCTGGAGTGAATTTTAATTCAGTAGAGCCTATCTCTGCCCCAATCACTCTAGCATTTGCAACTTTTTGAAGAATTTTTATCGCTGTAAGATGCTGTGATCTTAATCCTGGAATCTTCCTGTTTTTCCTTATGTTTTCTAAATGAATTGGTTGTTTTGTGATACATGAAAGTGCAATTGCCGAACGTATTATTTGTCCCCCTCCTTCACCATATCCTCCATTAATTTTTAGAAAATCCACAGTTTTTTTCAATTACAACTCTTTATGATAGTTTTTTAAAAGAAATTTTCTATATTTTTGTATGAATGGTTTGTTGATCGGAAGATTCCAACCTTTTCACTTGGGTCATCTTGAAGCATTACGATTTGCACTATCAAAAGTAGATAAATTATGGATAGGCTTAGGCAGTTCTAACAAACCTGCACAAAAAAACGATCCTTTCTCTGCTGAGGAGAGAAAAGAAATGATTCTGTCTTCAATTGATGATTCAATGAAAGACAAAATTTCAATTTATTTTATACCGGATTTGGATAATCATGTAAAATGGATTGAAAAAATAGATACTATTGTTCCAAAATTTGATATAGTTTTTTCAAATGATGAATTAACAAAACATTTGTATTCAAAAAGTACTCTTCAAATAATTTCTATTCCATTTTTGAAAAGAGATGTGTTATCCGGAACTAAAATTCGAGATCTAATTATCAGCGATCAAAAATGGGATAATCTTGTTCCTGAAGGCACAAAAAATTTTTTGATCAACATTAATGCAAAAGAACATTTGAAAAATCTCTAATTATAAATAAACCCATATCTCATTGACATCGTAGTTAACACATGGAATATCTTTCAATGCTTCCTGGTCCAACAAATGTACCTGATAGAGTAATGAGGGCAATGCTTGCACCTATCATTAATCACAGAAGTGATGATTTTGTTGAATTATACACTGATGTTGTTGAAAAAACTCAACAAGTATTTGAAACACAAAATGATATTGTAGCATTATCTGCATCTGGAACAGGTGCTGTAGAAGCAGGAGTAATTAATTTAGTTAAAAAAGGTGATAAAATCATAATTCCTGTAAATGGAGAATTTAGTAACAGACTATCACAACTTATTGAAGGTCAAGGAGCTAATGTTGTTAGACTCGAAACCCCACCAGGACAAAATGCAACTTTTGATCAAATAAAAGAAGCGTTTGATAACAATAAAGATGTAAAAGCATTCTATGTTGTTCACAATGAAACTTCTACTGGAACAATGGTAAATTATCTTGATAAAATATCTGACTTAACATCTAGAAATGATTCATTCTATGTTGTAGATTCTGTTTCTTTACTTGGTGGTGTTGAACTTCCAGTGGATAAATGGAATATTGATGTATGTCTAACTGGGTCACAAAAAGCACTTGCTGCCCCTCCAGGCATTTCTCCTATATCTGTAAGCGCTAAAGCCAAAAAATACATGATAGAAAACCCACCATCCACAATGTACTTCAATTTAGCAAGATACTTCAAATATTATGAAGAATCAAAACATACTCCTTTCACTCCTGCATTACCTTTACTTTATGCATATAGAGAAGCCCTAACAATATTGTTAGAAGAAGGACTACAAAATGTCTATAAACGTCACAAGATTTGTTCTGATGCATTATACTCTGGATTAAGTGCAATTGGTTTAACACCATATGTTACAAAAGTAGAAGATCGCTCGATTTCAATTGTTGCATTAAATTATTTAAATGGACTAGAAGACAAGACTTTCAGAAGCACACTAGCAGATAAATTCAGAGTCTTAGTAGCAGGTGGATTTGGAGATCTTAAAGGAAAGGTATTCAGAGTTGGATGTATGGGAGAAGTTAGTCCGTATCATATAATGCGAACCATTTCTGCAATTTCATCTACCTTAGCAATGATGGGGTATGATACAGATGCTCAAGCAGGACTTAAAACTGCAGAAGAAAAACTAAAAGCTCTCTGAACTCTGTTAACTTAATATTAGGAAATTCGAGACCGATCACATTGGCTTTCGATAAAGGCTCATTAATCCTAGTTGATTATACTGCAAAGGTAAAAGATAGTGACGATGTCTTTGAAACCACCATTGAAGAGGATGCAAAAAAACATTCTATTTATGAACAAAATGTCAAATATCAACCAAAACTAGTTTCCATTGGTGAAGTATCTTATCCTGTTCTCAAAGGATTAGATGAAGCACTTGCAAAAACATCTGTTGGAGATAAACTTACAGTTGAAGTTTCACCTGACAAAGGGTTTGGTGAAAGAGATTCTAAAAAAGTTAGAATGATTCCTATTCGAAAACTAGGTGAAGATGCAGAAAAAGTTTCAGTAGGTGATACAATTGACGTTGATAATAAAAGAGGAATTATTCGTTTTATTGGATCTGGTAGAGTACAAATGGATTACAACCACAGATACGCAGGAAAAACAATTCTATATGATGTAAATGTAATCAAATCACTTGACTCTCCAAGTGACAAGATAGATGGAATTCTTAAAAATAGACTTCCTGTAGAGGATTCAAAAATTGTATTTGACTTGAAGGATAAGCAAGTAAACATTACAATTCCTGAGGAAATTTTACGTGCAGATGGTTTACAAATAATGAAACACTTTATTCAGTTAGATATTTTCAAGTTTGTTCCAACTTTGGAAAAAGCAAGTTTTGTTGAAACACATGTGAATAAACAAACTCAGGAAAAGAAATCTGAAACAAAAGAAAAAACACATGAACAAAAAACACCTGAACAAAAAGTTACTTAAATTAAATTACTTTAGTACTCTTTGCAAGACTTAGTGCTCTTTTTTCAGTCATTTTGATTTCTTTTAAAATTGTATATCTCTCTGGTCTTAGTTCCTGTGCCATAGTTAGAGCTTTTATTATAACATCTGGTTTAAGACCAATTTGTTTTGCAGTTGTTGGAGCTCTAACATCTTTCAATGTCTTTGCAATTTTTTTCCAATCCTGTCCTTGTAATTTTGCCATCATGATAGAACCAATTCCACATTTCTCTCCATGAAGTCCAATACCTGGTGCAATTTTATCAAGTGCATGTGAAAAAAGATGTTCTGCACCAGAACATGGTCTACTACTTCCTGCAATACATGATGCTACTCCTGCACTGATCAATCCTTCTACAATTATTCTTGCATCTAATCCTTCCTTGGCAAATTTAGAAGAATTTTCCATAACTATCTTAGCGCTCATCATGGCCAGACTTGCTGCATATCTTCCATAGTACTCATTCTTCTTTTTGTGACCTAATTGCCAATCCTTTATTGCTATAATATTTGCAATAAGATCTCCACATCCACTAGATAACAACCTGGTGGGAGCTTTTCTAATTACATCAATATCTACAAAAACACCCATAGGCGCTGATGCTACAATTGAATGCGGTATGTCACTTTTTACAGAAACAAATGGACTTGCCATTCCATCATGAGAAGCTGCAGTTGGTAAGCTTACAAATGGTTTCCCTAAATTATATGAAATCAATTTTGCTGTATCTACAGATCGACCTCCACCAATCCCAACAATCAAATCAGAATAATCTTTTTTTACATCTTTTTGAATTTTTTTCAATGATTTTATTTGATTATCTTTTGATGTATGCCAAATAAATTGAATTTTTTTTGACTTTAGTGATTTTTCAATTTTTTTCCTTAAAACCTTTTGAACATTTATTCCAGATATCAAAGAAACTTTTTTAGGTTTGCTTAGTGAATTTAGAAATTTTCCAAAATCACCAATATTCTTCTCACCAATTTCAATGAGCCTAGGTAATTCCATCGTATGCGATTGCATGCGATCTTGATTTTTTGTCATTATTTATGATTTCAAAGGATCAAAAAGTTATTTAAAAGGGTGATATGCCACTTACTTTATCTTAATAGGTGTATTTTTTGTCAAACAACGTTGAAGAAAAAATTTTACATGGGACTACCACTGTAGGTATCAAGGCTAAAGACGGTGTCATACTATGTGCTGATATGAGAGCTAGTGCAGGTTATTTTATTGCAAATAATAACACAATGAAAATTCAAAAGATCGATTCACACGCAGGATTAACCTTGGCTGGTGGTGTGGCAGACGCACAAAATATTGTTGATATTTTACGTTATCATTCTAATCTACACAAAATTGAAAAACAAAGTTCAATCTCAATTCATTCACTTGCAAGACTTTGCTCATTGATATTCCATCAAAATAGAGGTTATCCATTCATGGCTGATATCTTGCTTGGTGGTTATGATGCAAACGGTCCTGCATTGTTTAATGTTGATATGTTTGGTTCAGTTGAAGAGAAATCATATGTTACAACTGGTAGTGGTTCACCAGTAGCTTATGGTTTACTTGAAGAGGAATATCAAGAAGATCTCACAATTGAAGAGGCAAAAAAAATAGCTCTACGAGCTGTTAAAGCCGCAATAGTTAGAAATATTGGAACTGGCGATGGAATTAACATCGCAATAATGGATAAAGATGGATTCCGTCTTTTAACCGATGAACAAAAGAAAACAGTCATCGAACTTTAGTGATTTAATGCAAAGAAAACAACAACAAAAAGAATTACCTTCTAGCCAAAATATAATGGCCACCATACTGCAAAGTATTCCCAAAGAGGCAAATATAACAAAAATAGAATACGAAGGACCACGAATTGCTCTTTACACAAATACTCCTCGTTATCTGATGGAACATAATGAAACAATATCAAATCTTGTAAATGTAATCAAAAAAAGAATTGTTGTAAGGACTGATGAATCAATTAGAAAACCTGAAGATGAAGCTAGACGAATTCTTGCACAATGTGTTCCAAAAGAAGCAAATCTACAAGGAACTATCTTTGACACAGCTACTGGTGAAGTCTCAGTTGAAGTAAAAAGACCTTGGTTGTTACAAAGAGACGCAAAGGAATTCAATCATGCTGAAGTTACTGAGAAAATAGGATGGAAATTACGTATTCGGAAATCCACAACCATACCTTCACGTACAATTCAAACAATCAATGCAACTCTAAAACAGTACTCTTCTGAGAGGAGTAAACAACTTAAACAAGTTGGTGATGAAATTTTCAGACCTAGACTCTCTCAAAGAACTGAAGTTTCTCTTTTTACTCTTGGCGGATTTGGCCAAGTTGGTAGATCTTCCTTATTATTATCTACCCCTGAAAGTAAGATCCTAATTGATTGTGGAATTAACCCTGGCGCACGCTCGCCAATGGATGCATTTCCAAGATTAGATTCTCTTAATCTAACACTGGACGAACTTGATGCAATAGTAATTGGACATGCACACTTGGATCATACTGGATTCTTACCAACATTATGTAAATATGGTTACAAAGGCCCAATTTATTGTACAGAACCAACCCTTCCTATGATGAACCTGATTCAATTAGATGCAATCAAAGTAGCTGGTGCACAAGGCAGAACTCCAATTTACTCCGAACGAGATGTTAAACAAGTCATGAGACAGGCAATTACTTTGCCATATGGATCTGTCACTGATATTTCTCCTGATATAAAATTGGTTCTTGCAAATGCAGGTCACATTTTAGGTTCTGCCTTATGTCATTTTCATATTGGAAATGGTAATCATAACTTTGTTTATTCAGGTGATATAAAATTTGGAAAAAGTATTTTGTTTG
>Ga0209997_10000618_pt1 | contig 12073 bp, 10 predicted proteins | sample CR04metaG_FD_182079 | JGI IMG/M metagenome (GOLD analysis project Ga0209997, IMG submission 182079) | Deep subsurface microbial communities from Mariana Trench to uncover new lineages of life (NeLLi) - CR04 metaG (SPAdes) (version 2) | ecosystem: Environmental > Aquatic > Marine > Ocean trench...
GTGATCCTGAAAGCGGTGGATATGGTGGTGGGCCTGCGCGTCGACGAAGACGAAGAAACGGAAGGGTTGGACCTGTCCCAGCATGACGAGCGCGGTTATAATCTATAGCTTTCTGATTTTTAAAGGGAATGGATTTATAAAGTTTTCATGAACAAAGGAGGAGGTTAAATGAAAAAGCTTTTTAATTTATATGATTCGCGGCTCGGGTGGGTCGCTCTGTTGGGATTGATCCTGCTGTTACCGGGCCAGGCTCTGGCCGGAAAAAACGCGTTTAAACTATTAGACGACGTGGAAATCCACGGCTTCGCTTCATCTTCTTACACATTCAACTTCAACGAACCTGATACCCGTAAAAACCAATTCAGAATTTTTGATCGGGACGCCAACAGTTTTCAATTCGATGTCGGCGAACTGGTCTTCCTGAAGGAAACTGCTGACATGGACGACATTGGTTTCAGGGTGGATTTGACCTATGGGTTCAGCATCCCGGAAGTGGCTCAAAGCACTCCACTCACTCCGGGTGCGGAGGACGATTTCGACGTCCAGCAGGGTTACGTCTCCTGGAAGGCACCGGTCGGCAACGGCTTGCAGTTGGATTTTGGTAAGTTCATCACCCATATCGGCGCCGAAGTGATCGAAGGCTATGACGGCTGGAACTCGAACTTTTCCAGAAGTTTCCTGTTCGGATTGGCGATTCCCTTCACCCACACCGGCCTGCGGGCTTCCTACGATATAAACGACCAACTCAGTGTTATGGGTGTGATCGCCAACGGCTGGGATAATACGACAGACAACAACGATTCCAAATCCATCGGATTCCAGGTCGCCTATAGTCCCTCTGACGATCTTGCCATATATTTTAACTGGATGGGCGGTAATGAACAGAACGATAGCGACCATGAATTTAGACAAATTTTCGACATTGTGGTCGATGTCGCGGTGAACAACCGGCTGTCTCTGCAATTCAACCTGGACTATGGGACTGAGCAGGATGAGGGAGTCGGGGGTAGCACCGCCGAATGGTTTGGGTTGGCCGGTATTGTTCGTTATGACGTCAACAAATGGTTTTCCATGAATTTTCGCGCGGAGTTTTTTAATGACGATGATGATGTGCGCACCCAAACAGGCACCCCAGGGAATGAAATGTGGGAAATCACCATCACTCCGGAATTCCGCATCAGCAATAATATGGTCGTACGCTTTGAATACCGGCATGATGATTCGAACCAACCGGTTTTCCAGGATGAGACTGGGGCCTTAACCAATGACACCCAGGACACAGTGGCCTTCAATGCCCTGGTCTACTTCTAGTATTTTTCGCTGATCGGCAAACAGCCCGGAAGGTTTTCCTTCCGGGCTTTTTTATTGCCGTTATTTTCCCCTCTCCCCGCCCAAACTTCTTTATTCTCCCATGCGGAATCGTTACAATACCCGCACCCATATCCTGTCAGGAAGACGCGTTGTTGAATCCGGCCCAAAACCAGGTGATGTATCTCATGTTTCTGAACGGCCTGCTGTTTCTGGGCCTGAACTTTGTCGCCTGCGTCATCGTGTTTCCCGGTGAACGGAGATCCAAAAAACGGGGATACGCTCTGCTCGTCACCGTGGCTCTGGTGCTGTGCATCACCCAGGAGTTGGACCTTCTCATGGACATGAAATTTCCCGAGGGAGCCGCCCGCGCCGTTCTTTTGGGCGGGTTTACCGCCCCGGTGTTCCTCAGTTCCCTGGTGTATTACCGGATTAAAAGAAACCGGCTGGAACCCCCGCCGCCGGCCGAATCTCCCGGAGACCCGCATGACGGTCATTGACCTGAGAAGCGACACCCTGACCCAGCCCACCGAGGCCATGCGCGAGGCCATGGCCCAAGCCGAGGTGGGGGATGACGTATTCAACGAGGACCCGACCATTCACCGGCTCCAGGATATGGCCGCCGAAAAACTGGGCATGGCGGCCGCCCTGTACCTGCCCAGCGGCACCATGGGCAACCTGGTGAGCCTGCTGACCCACTGCGGCCGGGGCGACGAAATCATCCTGGGCGACCGGAGCCATATCTTCCTCAATGAGGTGGGCGGCCTGTCGGCACTGGGCGGAATTCACCCCCATACCGTCCCCAACCGCGACGACGGCACCCTGCCCCTGGAGGCCCTGGAGAACGCCATCCGGCAGAGCGATCAGCATTACCCGCCGACCCGTCTGATCTGCCTGGAAAACACCCATAATTACTGTTTCGGCTCGCCCCTGACCCCGCAATATATGGATTCTGTGGCCGATTTAGCCGGCAAATACGGGTTACGGGTGCATCTGGATGGGGCGCGCATTTTTAACGCGTCTGTCGCTCTGTGCGTCGATGTCCGGGAGTTGACCCGCCAGGCGGATTCGGTAATGTTCAGCCTCTCCAAGGGGCTTTCAGCCCCCGTGGGATCGGTCATCGCGGGTCCCCGGGACTGGGTGGCACAGGCCCGCAAATGGCGGAAAATGGTGGGCGGCGGCATGCGCCAGGCGGGTCATCTGGCGGCCGCCGGGATCGTCGCCCTGGAAACCCAGATCGACCGGTTGCAGGAGGACCATCAAAACGCCCGGACCCTGGCGCAAGGCCTCAAACAGCTACCGGGCATCCAGATCGAGCCGGAAAAGAACCCGACCAATATTCTGTTCTTCCAACTGGATCACCCGGAAGTCACGCCGGAGGATTTCCTGCAACAATTGGCATCCAAAGGGGTCAAACTGCTGTTGATGAAAGGCGGGCTGTTCCGGGCGGTGCTGAACCGCATGGTCACCCCGGAACACACCCAGTCGGCACTGGCCATCGCGCAGAAAATATTGGACCGGTAATCGCGGCATCGGAATTGACAGGAGAGCCCGCAGGCATTAGAATGCACAACGTAACCATTCCCATTTATTAGTGATCAGCAAGGAGCATCAATGGAGGAATTACTGGAACTGGAAAAGCTGGCCATGGATGTGATCAAAAGCCGCTACCTGTTGTGTATTCTGGTGTCGCAGAGGATTCACCAACTGGAAAAAGGGGCGCAACCCTGTATCGAAGTAGGCGAAAACGAATACGATTCACCCAAAACCTACTACGAGCTTGCGCTTCGCGAAATCATCGAAGGCAATATGGACCTGGAGCAAATCTCCATCTGAACCCATTGGGGAATCCCCCCGTCTCATCAATTTCGCCGAGCATTCAATAAAAAAAAGGCCCGTCCATTTGGACGGGCCTTTTGTGTTGCTTGTTTCAATGACAGTTTCAGAGCCTTACTTCACCTTACCCTCTGCGGCCATCTTCCGGGTGCGCTTGGTCATCCAGACCAACCACATTTGGAAACCAAACCATGCCGTTGCCATGATCGGCGGCATGTAAACCAGAGATTTGGGCAAATCCGGTTCAAGAATCGTATACAGCCAGGTGGAAATGGCCATATGCTCGTCATGCTCCTGGGCCCAGCCCGACCATTCCATGAAAGCAATCGGGATATAGGTTTTAATCGGAATCTGAACATCGGTTTTGTCCGGATTCTCGGTCATCAAAGAGCGTTTGAACATGATCTTTACCCGACCCTGGTGGTATTTGGAATTCACCACCTGCACACCGCCGGGGGTTTCTTTTGGAAAAATGGCTTCAAACCCGTTGCCCACCAATTCCTCAACGGTCACATCCAGATCGTATCCGTTCGGATTGGGCGCGGCGGTGTCGCTATAGTCCTTGACCATGAAATTGGCCTTCCAAAGATCCACAGGCTTCTTGGAATCGCCGAAAATGAAGTACGGTTTTTCCGCGCCGAACAGCTCTTCCAATTGTCCCGGCCACTGAATGGCGACGGCATCCGGATACGCCGGATCGACGGAGAGAAACCGGTTGTGGTATTCCACCAGGTAGTAAATCGCCTGCTCTTCCTCAGACCAGTTGGACATAACCCACAGGTTGTCCACTTTCGGCTTAAAGTTCCGCTCGCCGCGGGTGATCTGACCGGCCACGGCCACAAAATGCCAGTACTGATTGCCTTCGTAATCCGAAGCGCGGGACTTGATGCGGTCGTCGTCATCCGGGGCCTGCCACATCGGATCGTTGAAATCCGTGGACACCGCTCCAATCCGACGCTTGGACTTGATCAAAAAGTCATTGATCGGTTTGTTGGTCAACCGATCAATCTTTTTCCGGGGACACAGGGAATTGACAAACGCCGCCAGTTTCCACCGGTCTTCAATCGTGATCTTGTCTTTGAAGTTCGGCATCGGCGTCCCGTTCATTCCGGTGGAAATCGTCCGGACAATGTTGAACGGGTCGAAGTGATTGCGCCGGCTACCGCGGAAATTCCAGCACTGCTGCCAGTCGGCCGCCATAATCGCGAATCCCCAATCGTCTTTCATCGTCGGGTTACCGTCACCCCGGCCTTCGCCGCCGTGACACTCGAAACATTTGTTCTTCAGGAAGATCTCTTTACCGGCATCGATATCCTCCTGAGGCACACCGAAATGATAGGGACCCTTGGTTCCCCAGGGGTTCGACCCGAAATCCTGTACGTAGACTTCTTCATCCTCGTCCGCAAAATCACGGTCCTGAACCAGGGATTTGACGAATTGAACGACCGCTTCGATTTCGTCTTCACTCAGGATTCCACTCCAGGACGGCATGGCGGACCCCGGCAACCCGTTTTTCACGGTATCGATCAGGTTTTGGTCCAAAGGAAGGTCGCCGGAATCGGTCCAGCGGATTTTAAAAGTCCCTTGAATAAAATTCCTGGGACGGGTGAACAAACGATCCGCCGACGGCCCGTTACCCTCGCCCTCAATTCCGTGACACCAGACACAGCGTTTGAAATAAACTTTCTTGCCCAGTTCCAGTTTGTCTGTCTGAATCAGATCCGCTGGCTGTGCTTCCTCCGCCAGAAGAGTTGACGGCAGGCCGGCCACCAAAAAGATCACCAGTCCGGCAATCAACTGCCTTAACGATTTTCTAGACTCCGTCAGCATATCTCCCTCTTTATTTGAAATTTCAAAATGTGAAATAAATAGTTTTATTAATTATTCTCCACCACCTGCGGCAGAGGACTCTTCATCAAAAGTTCTCGGATGCCATCCGGTGTACCAGTACTCAAACAGGATGACTTTCCAGATTTCGTCCGTTTTCAAGTGCTCTTCCCAAGCCGGCATCGCCGAGGACCACGGAGTCGATTCGTTCGGCAATCCCGGACCGCCTTTGGCCACCCGCCAGAACAGGAAGGATTCGCGCAGCATGGCGATGGTTCCCGGGTCGACGAAGTTCGCAGGGGTCGGGTTGAAAACATGGGAGAACATTCCCAGACCGTTCAACTGGTCGCCGTGGCAGTAATGACATTCCCTAAAGAAAATCGTTCCGCCTTCGGTGACCGATTTCATGTACTCCTGCTTGTCGGCATCCAGAAAGGGGAAGCTGTCCTTGTAATTGTCCTGCTCGTCAATTCTGAAAGGATTCTGCAATCCTTCCAGCGTGAAGTTCTTGCCGTGCACCCGGGTGGTCGCCGGCGGCGCCGGGTGAACCGTACGCAACTCAACCGGTTCCGGAAACGAGGGATAAATAAACTGATAGGTGCCGAAACCCACCAGAAGGGGCATGGAGGCAAACACGATGTAGCGCGCCAGCTTGTACTCTCCGGTAACCGTCCTTACGATGGGTTTTCGGAATTCAGCGAAGGTCGCCGGATCCTGCGAAACATACAGGAACGTCCCGATCCCCCAGAGCATCATATAGGTGATCAACAAGGTCCAAGGGATGGGCGGGAACAGCACGGACTGGTAAAAATAAAATCCCAATAAAAAAACCGCCAACCCGTTCAGGGAAATCGGGGGCTTCAACTTCAAAACGAGGTTAAAAGCGAGACAATAGGCCACAAACAGCAAATAATAAACGTAGCGGTTGACTATCCAGGTAGGTTCTTTGGGCGTCATCAGCGGAAACAAACCATAGTGGAAAGCGGCCCAACCGACCACGTATAAGATTAATCCTTTCACTACATTGTTCATTCCTACCATCCCTCCTGGATCAGCCTTCCGGCTGGGTGTTACTAATAAAATCCACCAATTTCTCCAGCGCATTGACGGATAATTTGTTGGCAAAGTCTTGCGGCATCAGACCATCCGGAAACGGCTCCCCTTCTTCTTCATTGAACACCACGTAAGCGCTGGGATTCAGGATGGACTCCCTGACGTATTCACGGCCGTTCCTAGCCTTGCCTTTATAGTTTGGATTCTTGATCCGCTGCGGAGCATTGATCTTTTCATGCAGTTTGGGCCCCAACTCACCCACCGCGCCGGGAATTCCCGGAATGGTGTGACAGAGCGGACAACCCAGGGTATTGACTATTTCTTCGATCGATTCGGTGCCGGTCACAAAGATGGGACGATCCTCATCCTCTTCATCGGTCTCCGCGATTTCCCCTCCGCCGGTGGGCAGAGGAATCGTGACGCTGGCGAAGTCACCGGGCGTGTCTTTCGACTGCAGCCAGGCGAGAACCGAGTTCAACTCGATCGGGCTCAAGCTGATCGGCGGCTTGCTGATGACCGGCATCGGACTGACTTTATCACCCGTTTTACCATATCCCTTAACCACGTAACAGGACGGACACATCAGCGATTCGCGCAGGTAATCCTCACCCACCAGGTCATCATCGCCCGCATCCGCACGGCGGTACTCCTCGGGAACCTGGTCGGGTTTGCCCTTCACGATCTGCGTAGCGCCGTCCGTTTCACCAATCCTGATCGGCTCGTTCAGATAACGGTCTTCCTTGATCCGGGCGTGGCTGCGCTCCTCAACCCCGAACAGGTTGGGACAGCGGCCGATGTCGTCACCGGGATCGAAGGTGTGACAGAGCGGACACTGCCCTTTACCGATCGCTTTCGTACCTGCGACCGCTTTGGCGCCGAACACGATGATCCGTCCCATTTCGGCGTACTGATCCATGGTGATGTCATCAGAAATTTCTGCGCCGCCCACAGGGGGTGGATCACTTCTTTGTTGCGGCAGCCAGTTGGTGTAACCGGCCAGAAGGATGGAAATGGTGATATAGAAGAACGCCGCCCGAATAATCGGGGGAGACTGGTCTTCGATCCCTTCATTCTTATAGAATACTCCCCAAATCAGCAGGGTGCCCAGAATAGCCAGCATCTGCCAGCCAACAAAACCCAGTTGCTCCACCTGGTTCAAGTCGAACATGTGGTTGGTCAACCATAGATTGAGTAGGACCCCTGCGGCAAAAATCGTCCCCCACAACTTCATATTGGCCCCCTCATGCTCCCGGCAATTCAGGATCACACTGATAAACGCATACATCGAGAATACCACGCACATCAGGCTGACGAACGTCCACAGGATGTCTTGCTGCTCAGGAAGCATTCTTGTCTCCTCTCCTTCTTATCCTTCTTAAGAAAATTTATTTAAAAAGTTAAACGCGTAACTCCAATAACCCGTTATTGCTGTTGCTGGGCTGGCACAGGAACCCCTGCCGGAACCTTCACCTCGGTTGGCTTGCCGGTCAGACTGCCGACCCAGAACACGACCACAAACTGCACCCATACAAACAGGGCGTTGAACGTCAGCATCTTGCCGGCTTCACCGATAGTCAGGGTGTAGGCATCCACGGAGTTGTCCCGAACCACTTCCGTCACGTGCCAGAACAAGCGCACAGAAGACCGGATGTAACCCATCAGCCCCATCAGCCAGGTGAAGGAAATCGCCAGCAGGAAGATCGCGTAGGTGGCTACTCGCGACTGGGTTCCCCACTGGATATCCCCGTAGGATTCGGCGTCCTTGAACATGGAGATATTGATAGCCGTACCGGCAAACAGAGTGGTCAACGTAGTCGTCACCTGAGGCACCGACAATCCGACCCGCTGGTTCGCCGGCAGGACGTACCCGTATAAGCCCAGGAAGATGACATTGGCCGCCGCCAGGACGAAAATGGCGCTGAGCCAGCAGTTGCCCTGGGTGGCCCAACTGACAGTGATCTTCTTGTTCGCCCTCTGATACAACAGAAAACAAAGAATGGTGGTTATGATCATCAGGTTCACCGCGGTGTTCTTGGCAGACATCACGCCAAAGTGGCCAATCACCGGATGTTGTGCGCCACCCATCGCTTTCAACTCCGCCGGAGTCATAACAATGGTGTGCGGGGTCATCCACATGGTGAAACAGATGATCAACAACAGCACCATGTATTTACAGTATTTCATGTACCGGTGCGAGCCTTTGACCCGGGACATGGAGTTGTGCAGATAAGAGTTGGCCGCGAAGAACAACAGCCCGATCATAACCGCCTGAATGATGAACAGCCAGGCCATGATGCCGCCCATGAGAGTGATCCCCATTTGCTGACGGAACGCGTAAACCTCTTTCATCAGCCAGTAGCCGGCGAACGGCAGGGGGATCAATCCGAAGATGCAGATGAACATCGCGATATAACACACCCAGTCGTAATGGGCTTTTTCTTCCGCGGTTTTGGCGGTGAGATAATGATAGGCCGCGTAGGCGCCGACGATACCGCCGCCAAACACGATGTTCCCGAGAATCCGGTGAACGCCGACCGGGTTCCACAGCGTGGAATGGATGACGTGCCAGATGTTGCCCAGGAACCGGCCCTGCTCGTCGATCCCGCCGGGGGCCTGCATGAAGGTCGCCCAGGAGTTCGCGAGAAACATCAGAACCGTACCGACCAGGTTCAACAGAACGGAAAGACTGACGTGGATCCATTTCAGGAACGGATCGTCCTTCATTCTGTCCCAGCCGTAATAGTAAACGTACAAAATGCCGCTTTCCGCCAGGAACATCAACGCGTAGACGTGCATAACGGGACGGAAAATACCGGCCATGTATTTGAAGAATCCCGGGAACAGGGTAATGAACGTGAACAGCAGAATCCCTCCGAGAATCGCAGTCCAGGAATACGCCGTCAGGCTGACCTTCATCAGGTCATGCGCCAGCTTGTCGTATTTCTCCGACAGAACCGGATCGCTTTCCTTGGTGCGGATCCCGACAAATTCGATGAGCATGCAGAAGATCGGAATCGCCAGTACGAAACTTCCAAAGTACAGGTGCTGCTGGGTCGCGATCCAAACTAACATTCGGCTAGGCGCAAATTCATAATGGTTGTAATCTGATTCTCCCAATTCCGGAGCGGGGAAGCCACTGACCGGACCTTTCAGCGGATTGCCTTCCCAATCCTTATAGAAAACGTCCTGACTCCATTCGATCGCAGGTTCGCCACCTTCTTCCGCGCCTTCCTCAGCCAACGCCTCTTTTGCAAAAGCTTCTTCCGCGAAAGCCTGTTCCGCAAACACCTCTTTGGCGTATGCGTGGTCGCCACTCAGGCCTGGAATGAAGAACAAAGTCACTGCCAGAACAAGCGCCAATGGGAGCAACTTGATATTTCCAGCTTCTGAATTAAGCATTGCCTAACCTCCTTAAAGGGATCTCTCGGTATCCTGGGATTTTCAACTCAAAATGATATCTGTTCAAACTCGGAATTTCCAAAATTTGTCGGCATATTTTTTAAAACCAAGCCCGCAAAATTCCAAACCTCCATATTTTCGCTCAAAAACCCACCTGAAGGAACCCTAATTTTCCCTAATTAGGAGTTGCGACTGGATGCGAAATGACAAAAATACTCTAACTCATTGACCTAAAAGGGCTTGTGGAAACCGGCCCGCGCGCGATTTCCCTCCATATAAAACCAAAAGACGCCGATATTTACCATAGGGGCCAAAAGGTTGTCAAGTAAATTTGTAGGTTTTCTAAAATCAGGACTTTTCACAAAAGGTTTTCAGGAGAGCCTGATTTGGACGGCTTTCACATGGGCGTCCAAGTTCTCCATTTCCGCCAGGGTCCGGCACGCTTTCCCGATTTTGGCCAGCTCTTCCCGGCTGTAGGAGATCAGGCTGGTCCGCTTGATAAAGTCATAGACCCCCAGCGGGGACGAAAACCGGGCCGTGCCGCTGGTCGGCAGCACATGGTTGGGTCCCGCCAAATAATCTCCGATCACCTCCGGCGTGTAGTGACCCAGAAAAATGGCCCCGGCGTTTTTGATGCGCTTGGCGGCTTCCCGGGGATTCTCCACCGCCAGTTCCAGATGCTCCGGGGCGATGCGGTTGGCCAACTCCAGCGCCGCGTCCAGCGAAGCGGTCACGATCAACCGGCATTTGTTGTTCAGCGATTCTTCTATGATGGCGGTTCGCTTCAACGCACCCTTCTGCTTCTCCAATTCTGCGAGCGTCGCCTGCGCCAGGGATTCGGAGGGCGTCACCAGAATGGGCACCGCTTCCTCGTCGTGCTCCGCCTGGGACAGCAGATCGGCGGCGACAAACTCCGGCCGTGCGGAATCGTCGGCCACCACCAGGATTTCGCTCGGGCCGGCGATCATGTCAATATCCACCAGGCCGAACACCATGCGCTTCGCCAGCGCCACATAGATATTTCCGGGACCGACGATTTTATCCACCCGGGGAATGGTATCCGTTCCCAGCGCCATGGCGGCCACCGCCTGCGCCCCGCCCACCTTGAAGATGCGGTCCACCCCCGCAATATCCGCCGCTACCAGAACGTGCGGGCTGACCTCCCCTCCGGGCGTCGGGGAACACATGATCACCTGCTCCACCCCGGCCACCCGGGCCGGAATGGCGTTCATCAGAACCGAAGAAGGATACGACGCCTTGCCGCCCGGCACATAGATGCCGACGATGGCCAACGGACGCACCATCTGCCCGAGGTAGACCTCCCCCTCCTTATACTCCCAGGATTCCTGCACCTGTTTTTCATGGAACCGTTGGATGTTGCCGGCGGCCAGCTTCATCGCTTCCAGTTCGTCCAGCGTCACTTGGTTGTAGGCTTCCTGAATGTCCTCGGGCCTCACTTCCAAATCGCTCAACCGGTAATCGGTTCGGTCGAACTGATGGGTGAACCGGAGCAGGGCTTCGTCGCGGTCTCGTTTGACCGCTTCCAGGATGGTCCGGACGGCTGCGTCCTGGGTCTGGAAATCCACGTCGCACCGCTCCACCAGGGCCTGGACCACCTGCGGGTAATCGTCGTCGGTGTATTTGATGATTTTCATTTCACGGGTTCAAGGTGCCGCTGATTTAAAAATTCAAAAGTGGCCAGGCCCGTTTTCAAGCCGGCATGCGCCATCCATTCCAAATGAGTTTTCAAGAAACGCAGGTCTTCCGGAAGGTCGACATCATACCACACCGGCAACAGCTCGGCCGGTACTCCCTGTTCCTGCAAAGCCTTCAGGGTGTCCGCCAGCACCCGGCCGGTTCCCCAGTCAATGCCCGCAAACAATTCGGTCACCTTCCCTCTCATACCGATCAGATAATACCCGCCGTCGGTGCTGGGGCCGATCACCACTTCTTTCTCCGATTGCAGGGCCTGCTCGATGTAAGCGGTGGGCAGAGTCGGGCTGTCGGCACCGATGATCACCACGCGCTGGTATCCTTCCTGGAACCGGTCCTCAAACGCGCGGCGCATGCGTTGGCCCAGGTCTTCGCCTTCCTGCACAAACAGACAAGCCGGCGGATGATAGGCGAGGTTCTCGAAATAACCGGTTTGCGGCTCGGACGCCACACCGATGAAGCGGTCCACCTTCGCGACCGCATGGATCTTCGCGATGCTGTCGTCCAGAAAACAAAGGTACAGGTTCAAGATGGTTTTCGGGTCCAGCAGGGAACCCAGACGGGTTTTCACCCGGCCCTCGACAGGGTCCTTCGCAAACAGGATCAAAGCGCTCCGGCGGGCCACCGTCATTAGAGAATAATCGCCATGAAATAAATCATTTGACTCATCCTTTCAATCTTCCTAGACTTGTCCACGTTGGGCCCCGAACGGCAGGCCGTCCCTTCTTTTTCGCACCGGAGTTCCATGGAATTTGACACCGCGGTATTCTACTGGATCAAGGAGCATTTGCAATCCCAGGCTCTGGACATTTGGATTACAATTTTCACCGATAAAAATAATTATCCGATTCCTGTAATCGCCACCGTTATTGCTCTTTTGGTGCTGAGAAAAAAACAAGGTATTTGGTTTGTCATAGTCATCACCCTGGCGATTTTG
>Ga0209997_10000621_pt1 | contig 12056 bp, 13 predicted proteins | sample CR04metaG_FD_182079 | JGI IMG/M metagenome (GOLD analysis project Ga0209997, IMG submission 182079) | Deep subsurface microbial communities from Mariana Trench to uncover new lineages of life (NeLLi) - CR04 metaG (SPAdes) (version 2) | ecosystem: Environmental > Aquatic > Marine > Ocean trench...
GTCAGGCGGCCTTTTTGGTCAGGGCCCTGAACGGGTTCTTGGAGCCGATGGCGACCTTGCGCGGCTTCTTTTCCTCGGGCAGCTCGCGCACCATGTCCACGTGCAACAGGCCGTTTACCAGGTTGGCGCCCACCACCTTGATGTGGTCGGCGAGCTCGAAGCGGCGCTCGAAGGCGCGCCCGGCGATGCCCCGGTGCAGGTAGGAAACATCTTTGTCTTCGTCCCGTTTCCTGGCGGAGACGACCACGGTGTTCTCCGTGACCGTCACGTCCAGGTCCTTTTCCGCGAAGCCTGCGACGGTCATGGTGATGCGATAGGCGTCGTCGCCGCGCGCCTCGATGTTGTACGGCGGATAGGCATAGGCGGCGTCATCCATCCGGGACGCGGCGTCCACAAGGCGCTGCATCCGGTCGAAGCCGACGGAAAAACGATAGAGGGGTGAAAAATCGGTCGTACGCATAGCCACATTCTCCTTTCGAAGCGACATGGGTTCCCGGGGTCCACCTGGGCCGGCTTGCGCGCGATACCCGTTGCCGATGGTCGAACCCCAATCTACGTCCGATGGGCGGACCCTGCTCGAGAGGCATCCCCCATCACCCGGGATATGGGCGGGCCCGGCGCGCTGTCAAGGACCCGCCTCCTTGTCGGCCTGGGCCGTCGGCGCATGCTCGGCGGCGGGAGGAGAGGCCCGGCGCCCGGGGGCACGGGCAGGCTCGGCCGCCACCGGTTGTTCCGCCGTTTCCCCGGCGTCGGGTTCCCCGGTCCCGTCTTCCGCCCGGGTATTTTCCGGCCGTGGAGGCTCCGTCGCCGGCGCGTCCTCGAGGGGCGCTTTTTCATCCCAGATCACCTCGTGCAGGACGATGTGATCCTTGAACCCGTCCAACTGGAACGGGCCGCGGTTGGCGAAGCGCAGGTTCTTGCCGGCGCAGATGCCGCGGACGATTTCCGAAACCAGGATCTGCTCGGATCGGGCGGCGTCGACGACGCGGGCCGCGAGCTGGACGGTGGCGCCGAAAAGATCGTCGTCTTCGACGATCGGCTCACCGGCGTTGATCCCGATTTTCAGGTGCAGGGGCGGCTCGGGAATGAACCGGTTGCGGGCGCGCACCTTGGCCTGGATGGCAATCGCCGCTTCCACGCTGTTCGACGTGGTGGGGAACGCGGCCATGATGCCGTCGCCGGTGTGCTTGATCTCCCTGCCGCCGAATTCCCACAGCGCTTCGCGGACGATGAGGTTATGGGCGCGCACCGCCTGCTGCGCCACGGCATCGCCCACGGTCTGGGTCAGGCTGGTGGAGCCCACCATGTCGGTGAACAGGACCGTGGTCATCTCCGTCGTTTTCTCCCTGGCCTTGGGCCTGTTCCATTCCTCGAGCGCCTGTTCCAGGTGTTTGGTGCCGCCGTTATCGCCGCTGAAATAGCCTCTCATGGCGTCGCGGCCGGCGACGAACATCTGCATGTACCTGGGATCGGCCAAAAGATAGTCCCGGTACCTGCCGGAGAAGGTTTCGGCCTGCGCCTTCTCGAAGCCCATGAACTGAACGCTGTCGCTGAGGACCTCCGAAGCGGCGCGGCCGTCCAGGTCGCGTTCCTGGCTCAGGGCCTCGCAGGCACCGGCCAGGAACAGGTCGATCCCGAACTTGTCGTAGGTATCCATCTTGTCCCGGCGGGCCTGGGCCTGCTCCAGCGCGGCGCTGAGGAACTTCTTCATGAAGACCTTTTGCTCCTCGGTGTAGGGCGACGGAGTCTCGGACCCCTCGGTGGCCTCGTCGGGCTGTTCGGCGGCCTCCGGCGCCTCCCCGTGAAGCGTCTCCGCCAGCATGGCGGCCGCGGCGTCGGCCAGCCTGGCGGCCTCGTTCCCTTCTTCGTCTGCCTTGGGCGAAGGGCTTGCCCCCGGCGGCCCTTCGGGTGCCGCCAGGGGGACGTCCGGCGGAGTCCGGGAGTCGCCTTGGCCCCGCACCCATGCGCTCAGTTCGTCGGCGGACAGGAACGACTTGGCCAGGGAGATGGCGCTGATCAGGAAGGTTCCGACGAGGACGCCGAACAGCAATTTGCCTTGGGCGTTGGCGCCGATATGGGAGTCGCTCAGCCACACGCTGGCCACGAAAGTGAGCAGCGCGGCGATCCCGATGCTGAACGTCACGACGAGCAGAAGCTTGATGAAAACGTGCACGTTCGAAGGGGTATTTCGCGGCACCGCCGGCTGCGGCGCAACCCTTCCAGCCGTTTCCGCCGCCAGCGAAGGCCCGGCCCTGGCTTTCCCCCGCCGCGCCGGGCCCGATTTGCCCTCGTCCTCCTGTTGGTCCTTCAGGGACGGGCTCTCATAGACCGTGGATTCGTCTCTGCGGTCGTAGTCCTTGCGGACCACCTTGACCGCCCGGATCGTCGACAGATTTTCCAGGGACTTGCCGTCCTGCACGGCCAGGGCCTTCTTCGCTTCGGGGTAGCGGGCATGGATCTGCCACTTGCCCCGCCGCAAAACGTGGACTTCGAAAGTGATGGCTTGCCGCGAACGGGCCATGGCGCCCCTGCTCAGGTGGAGTCACGCACCGGGTTGCGCGGACGCGTGATCGCGTCCCCGGTCAATGGTCACATGTGTTATATGTGCAGGCGCCCGGTAAACTAACACCCTGGTACCACAGACCTTTTATGGCGAAGGCCTGGGGCGGTTGCGCGGACGGGCGCGCCATCGCCCCGACACCGCCGGCGCGGACGGCCGCGCGGCGTGGGCGCCAAAAAAAAGCGCCGTGCTTCCGCCGGCGCCCGGTGCGCGGGAAACGGTACGGGGTGTGTCAGCCCTTGAGGCCGAATTCCTTGAACCGCCGGTTGAACTTCGCCAGCTGCCCGCCGCTGTCCATCAGGCGGTGCACGCCGGTCCAGGCGGGGTGGGTGGTGGGATCGATGTCCAGCTTCAAGGTGTCGCCGGCCTTGCCCCACGTCGAGCGCGTGGTGAAGGTGGTGCCGTCGGTCTTGACGACGGTGATCTCGTGGTAGTCGGGGTGGATGTCTTTTTTCATGGTCCTGCTCCGGCGATCCTCGGCCCTATATAGCGAAGGGCCGACGACGGTTCAAGAACCCATCCGCCGCCCCTGGCCAACGGGCGCGGTGCCCGCCGACGCGGCCTCTGTGGCGGCGATGGCCTTGCGCGCGCGCCGGCCGAGGAACAGGACCCCGACCATCACCACCGCGCCGATGTAATAGGGCCAGTCCTTGCCCAGGGCGTGAAACAGGAAACCGGCCCACACCGGGCCGACCACGCGCGCGAACGTCGTGGCGGAGCGGCTGACGCCCATTACGCCGCCCTGGTCGTGCTCTCCCACCTGCAGGGAAATGAGGCTGTTCAGCGCCGGTGTCATGACGCTGAACCCGTAGCCGACGATCACCATGGCCGTCAGCAGAACGGGCAGGGAATGGGAAAACGGGATCAAGGCCAGCCCGATGGCCAGCGCCAGTGCGCCGTGGGCGATCAGGCGCGCCTCACCGAAGCGGCGCGCCAGGGTGCCGATGAGTCCTCCCTGGACCGCCACGCTCAAGACGCCGACGAAGGAGAACATGTACCCGTTCTGCTCCGGCCCCCATCCGAATTTGCGCTCGGACCACATGGCGAAGGTGGTTTCCAGCCCGGCGAAGACGAACGTGGCAAGGAAGGACAGGCCGATCAACAGCCCGACGTTGGGGCGCTGCAAGGCTTTCTTGAACTGGGCCCGGCGCCGGGTCGGCGGTTGCGCCGACAAGCGCGCGCGGATTTCGGGCGCCAGGGACTCCTTGAGACGGATGAGGGCCAGGGTCAAGGCCGCCAAAGACAGGCCGGCGGCGGCCAGCGCGGGGGTCTGGAAATCGGCGTTGAGGGGGTCGGGGCCGGCGAGGATTCCGCCGATGGCGGGACCGGCCATGAAGCCCAGCCCGAAGGCCGCGCCGATCATGCCCATGCCCTTGGCCCGGTTTTCCGGCGTCGTGACGTCGGCGACGTAGGCGAAGGCGGCCGAGATGTTCCCGGCCATCACGCCGCCCAGCGCCCGCGCCGCGAACAGCATCCACAGGCTGTCCGCGAAGGCGAGCCATCCATACGCGATGACCGCGCCGGCAAGGCTCAGCAGCAGCACAGGGCGCCGCCCCACCCGGTCGCTCAGGCGTCCCCATACGGGTGCCGCCAGGAACTGGGTGAGCGAATAGGTCGCCATCACCAAGCCGACCACGAACGGCGTGGCGGCGAACGCCTCGGCGTAGAACGGCAGCAACGGGATGATCAGGCCGAAGCCGACGAGATCGATAAACACGATGAGAAACAGGATCAGCATGCCGGTGTCGTCGTCTGGGGATCGGGTTGGCCGGGCCGGGGCCGGTTACCAGAGGGGATCGCGCGGGAGATGTCAACGCCCGGGTATCGTGCCCCCTTGGGCCAGCGGCGGCGGCGAAGGGGCGGTGGCTCTCCCTGCATCCCGTCGCCGAAAACGGCGAGCGTCGCCTCGGGACAGGATACTAGCGCTGGGTGAGTTTCAGTTCGATGCGGCGGTTGCGCCGGTAGCCGATTTCATCGTCGCGGTCGTCCAGGGGCTGGTGTTCGCCGAAGCCCGCCGCGACCAGGCGGTTGGCGGGTATCTCCCGGCTTTTCAGGAACTTGACCACCGAAATGGCGCGGGCCGAGGAAAGCTCCCAGTTCGACGGGAACTGGGCCGTTTTGATAGGGAGCTTGTCGGTGTGGCCGTCGATGCGCAGGATCCAGTCGATATCCTTTGGAATTTTCATCGAGATTTCGCGCAGGGTATCCGCCAGGCGGCCAAGCTGCTCCTGCCCTTCCTCGCCCAGTTCCGCCGACCCGCTGGCGAACAGGACTTCCGACTGGAAGACAAAACGGTCGCCGACGATGCGCACGCCCGGTTGGCGGCCCAGGACCTCGCGCAGGCGGCCGAAGAATTCCGAGCGGTAACGCGACAGCTCCTGCACCTTGGTGGCCAGGGCGGCGTTGAGGCGCTTGCCCAGGTTGGCGATCTGGACCTTCTGATTTTTCGACAATACCTCCGAGGCCTCGAGCACCGCCGACAACTGGGCCAGTTGTTCGCGCAGGGCCGCCATCTGCCGGTTGAGCAACGCCAACCGGGCGCGGGCGCTTTCGGAGATGTCGCGTTCCGCGATCATCGTGGCTTCCGACTCCTCGAGCTTGCCGGACATCTCGGTGATCTTGGTCTCCAACTCCTCCTTCAACGCCCTCAGCGCGGCCACGCTCTGGGTCAGGGCCGCCAGCTCCCGCACCTGGACCTGGATCTTGGCCTTGTCCGCCTCGACGGTGGCGAACGCGTCCTCCAACGCCTTCCTTAAGCGCGCCGCCCTTTCCTCGGCGCTCTCGGCGCGGGTGGAGAGCGCCGCGAGCTCGCTGCTCTGTGACGCGAGCTTGGTGTTGTCCGCCTCGATGGTCGCGAAGGCCTCCTCCAGCGCCTTGTTCAGGCGTTTTGTCGTTTGCTCGGCTGATTCGGCGCGCAGGGTCAGGGCTTCGATGGTGGCGTTGAGGTCGTCGCGCAGGGTGACCGAAGCCTGCAGTTCCTCGGACAGTTGCGCGATATTCAGGCGCAATTCCGCGCCCTGCGCCCGTTCCAGGCCGAGGAGATCGGCCAGTTCGGAAACGTGGCTCTCGAGCTTTTGCAGGGCGGCGTCGCGGCCCGATAGGGCCTCGTTGAGGAAAAACTGGGCCAGCACGAACACCATGACGAGAAACATGAGGACCAGCAACAAGGTGGCCAGGGCGTCGACGAATCCGGGCCAGATGTTGGTGCTGCGCCGGGCGCGGCGGGCGAGGGCGGCCATGGCTTTCCGCAGTCCTCGCTTACCGTTCGGCCTCTTCGGCGATGGCGGCGATGGTGCGGGCCAGCAGTTTTATCTCGCTGCGCACCTGATGGATGATGTCGTCACGGCCGGTGCTGAGCTCCTCCAGAAGCCGCGCCACGTAAACGTCGAGGTTGCGGATGTGGGTGCGCGTCGCCTCGTCCATGCCCGTCGCCGAGTGTCCGACACGATCGGCGAGGCGGGCCAGAATGTTCTTGAGCTCCGTCTGGCTTTCGGCCAGCTGCATCATCAGGGCCTGCTCGGTCTGCATGTGATCGGTGAGGGTTCCCAGCTTCTCCACCAGCACGACCATGGTGGTGTTGGAGGAAATGCGGCTTTCCTCGCCCCGGGCCAGCGTGACCTGCAGGTTTTCCAGGCTCTCCGCCGTCTGCTCGAGAAGCGCCTGCACATAGGCCGGGACGCCATGGTCGCCGTCGCCGGGAAGGATGCCGCTGGAGAGCCGCGTGAGGCTCGACAGCCAGTCCTCGAGCTGGGTGAAAAAGTGATTCTGAGCCTGGCCTCCCTGCAGGTCCAGGAAGCCCAGTACCAGGGAGCCCCCGAGTCCGAAGAGTGACGAGCTGAACGCCGTGCCCATGCCCGAGAGAGGCGCATTCAGGCCGCTTTTCAGGTCGCTGAAAACGGTGTTCACGTCGCCGCTGCCGATGGACAGGCTGGAGATGACGCCACGGATGGACGCCACCGTGTCGAGAAGGCCCCAAAAAGTTCCCAGCAGCCCGAGGAAGATGAGCAGCCCGATGATGTAGCGCGAGATGTCGCGGGATTCGTCCAGGCGTGACTGGATACCGTCCAAAAGCGAGCGCATGGAAAACGCCGAAAGGCTCAGGCGTTCCTTGCGTTCGCCCAGCATGGTCGCCATCGGCGCCAGCAGCTTCGGCGCCTTCGACTGGGAGGGCGTCGGTTGGTTATAGCGGAAGCTCTCGATCCAGGCGACCTCGGGATTGAGCATCGTCACCTGGCGGAAATTGTAAACGATGCCCACCAGCAAAACCCCCAGGATCAACCCGTTCAGGGGCACGTTGGCCAGGAAGGCGTCCTGCAGTTGAGGGAACAGGACAGCGAGCACGACGAGCACCACGACCAGAAAAAGGATCATCCGGACGAGGAAACGTCGCGGCCGGGCCATGGCGGGGGGAGTCTCCAGAATTCACACAGATGCGGGAGCGCGCGTCAACGCTCGGCGACGGTCACGTCGACCCGGTTCGACGGTTCTTCCGCCGTCTTGTTGCCGAGGGCGCGCACGTCGATCCGGGTGCTGCGCACACCGTTCTCGATAAGGAAGGAGCGAACCGACAGGGCGCGCGAGAGCGACAAGCGCCTAGCCTTGCCGGAGGAAAGGGACTCCCCTCCCGCATAGGCCATAAGCTGCAGGCGCAGGGCGGGCTGCCCTTTCAACTTGGCCGCCAGGGTCTTGAGGCCCGCTTTCGCCGTGTCCGGCAGTTTCGAGGCCGTCGACTTGAACACGATCTGCATGGCGCGGCCCGGTGCCAGGGGTGTCTCGGCGGGTGGCAACGCGGCCTTTTCCCGGGCCTTCGGTTTCCCCCCGGGGGGCGCGGCGGGCGTCTTTTTCGTCGTCGCCGCTGTCTCTTCCATCATCGGTGGCGGCGGCGGTGGCGGCGTCAGGGCCGCGCTTGGCGCCGCTGTCGGCTTGGCGGCGGGGGCGGGTTCGACCTTCTTGGCCGGTGCCGGCCGGGCCGGTGGCGGCGCGATCAACGGGGCCGGGACCGCCGAGATGGTCACCGGCGGCTTCTTCGGAGCCTTGGCCGGCGGCGGCGCGAGGGCGGCCTTTTTCGGCATGGCGGGGCGGGCGGCCGCCTTGCGTTTGCGCTTGGCGGGAAGCGCCGCCACCTTGGCTTTGCGGCTACTCTTGGCTTTTTTGCCGCGCACCGGCGGGACGTGAAGCTGGGAAACCGGATTTTTCGGTCCCGGCATGAGCAGACGGCGGCCGGTCGGCGATGCCGGCATGTAGACCGGCGCCGCCGGCGCGTAGACCGGGGCCGCGCCGTACCCGGCATCCTCGAGCACGCTAAGGTCCACGACGACGTTGGGATCGCCCGTGTCCACCTGCGCCCCGGCGGGGGCCAGGGCTCCGGCGCCGGCAAGAATCAGCGCGTATAGGACCGCGCCGGTGATGCGTCGGAGAATGTTCATGGACCTGTCACCGTAAGGCCGCCAACGGTCCGTTGCCCGTTCGGTCGCCGGAATCACCATAGCCAAGGGCCTGTCCGCATACAACCGGTTTGCGGTCCTGGAATCGTCAAGGGGTAGAGCACCTTATTATGACGTTTCCTTTGCGGCTTCACGAAGAATCTTTGCCAGGATTGCGTGGAGGGGATGGGTGGCGGCCAGGATGTCGCCGCTGCCCAGCATGTTGCGGCCGCCGTCGATTTCGCTGACGTCGCCGCCGGCCTCGCGCACCAGCACCATGCCCGCGGCGATGTCCCACGCATAGAGGCCGGTCTCCCAGAACCCGTCGTAGCGTCCGGCCGCCACGTAGGCCAGGTCCAGCGCCGCCGATCCCGACCGCCGCACCCCGGCGGAGACCGCCATCACCGCCGCCAGCTGGCGCAGGAACAGGGGGTGGTCGTCCCGGCGCCGATAAGGGATGCCCGTGACAAACAGCGAATCCTCGAGCTGCCGCCGGGCGGACACCCGGAGGCGGCGTCCGTTGAGGTAGGCCCCGGCCCCTTTTTCGGCCCAGAACATTTCGTCGTACGCGGGCGCGTGGATGACGCCGGCGATGGCTTCGCCGTCGCGTTCCAGGGCAATGGAGATGGCGAAGTGGGGAAGGCCGTGCAGAAAATTCGTGGTGCCGTCCAGGGGATCGATGATCCAGCGGTTGGACGTGTCGGTGCCGGGAATGGCGCCCTCTTCCTCGGTGAGGAAGCCAAAGCGGGGCCGCGCTTTGCGAAGCTCGGCGCGCAGGGTTCTCTCGGCCGTCGTGTCGGCGGTGCTGACGAAATCGGCGGGGCCTTTTTTCGACACCTGCAGGTGCTCGACCTCGCCGAAGTCACGCACCAGCTTCCGCGCCGCCTTTCGCGCCGCCGCAACCATGACGTTGAGAAGGGCGGAGCGGGGGTAGGCCATGGCGCCGGGAGCCTTAGTGTGGTGGAACAGAATTTCGCGGCGTATGGGACGGCCATACAGGTTTCACGGCTAGGAGCACCCGCCGCCGCGATGCTGGCGCATCGCAAGGCGGGTGCGACGACGACCGTGGGGCCTGTATGGCCGCCGAAGGTCGCTTTTCCCGGCCCCTGGAGGGCGTCAACGCCGCTTGACGATGCCACCGCATCGCCGGCGCGGCGTTTCCTACCCAGGGACCGGGAAAAGCCATCCCATATGCTGCGAAATTCTGTTCCACCACACTAGTCCTTGGCCCGTTCCACGTAGGAGCGCTCGGCGGTGTTGACCACCACCCGCGTGCCTGCCTCCACGTGCGGGGGCACCATGATGCGCATGCCGTTCTCCAGCAGCGCCGGCTTGTACGACGAGGACGCCGTCTGCCTCTTGACCACCGCGTCCGCCTCGGTGACCTTGAGGACCACCGTGTCGGGAAGCTTCAATCCAATGGGCCGGTCCTCATAGCTCTCGATGGTGACCGTCATGTTTTCCTGGAAAAAGGCCAACTGGTCCTCGCCGATCTCGTCTTTTCCCAGCGTGATCTGGTCGTAGGTCTCGTTGTCCATGAAGGTGTACATGTCGCCGTCGGCATACAGAAACTGGTATTGCTTCTGCTCCAGGCGCACGCGCTCGACGGTCTCGGACGAGCGGAACCGTTCGTTGAGCTTGGTCCCGCCGCGGACGTCCTTCAGTTCCACCTGCAGGTACGCCCCGCCCTTGCCGGGCTGGGTGTGCTGGATCTTGATCGCCCGCCACAGGCGTCCCTGGTGTTCGATTACCATGCCCGGACGGATGGCGTTGCCGTTGATTTTCATGGTGCCGTCATGCTTTGGAATGGCCGCTGAATGTCGCGGCGCGGAACCTAACAGCTTGCCCCGCCGGAGGCAACGGGAAGGAGAGGGGACTCATACGGGACGTCACGAACAATGCGGCTTTACCATAGGACATCCGGATGCGGCTTGCCGGACTCAGCCCGTGGCGGCCCGTGCGATGGCCCGATGGAACGCCTTCACCGCCGCGCCCAGGCCTTGATCTTGCCGCTCAATAGGTTTAGACTAGTCTTAGACTAGTCAGAACAGGACCGGTGGGTATGACAAAGGTTGGCGCCTACGAGGCGAAGACCCATCTTCCCCGCCTGCTGGAGAAGGTCCGGCGCGGCGAGCGGATTACCATCACCAAGCACGGGGTGTCCGTGGCCATGCTGGTGCCCGTGGAGCACGCGGCCGGGCGTCCGGTGGCGGATACCGTGTCCGCGTTGCACCGCTTCCGGCGGGGGATGCGACTGGACGGACTTTCGCTAAGCGATCTCATTGGCGAAGGGCGGCGATGAGCGCTTTCGTCCTCGACTGTTCGGTGGGGATGGCGTGGTGCTTCGAAGACGAAGCCGACCGCTATGCCGACGGGGTGCTGGACAGGTTGGTGGAGGAGACCGCCCTGGTTCCACCCCTGTGGCCGCTGGAAATCGCCAACGTGCTGGTCGTCGCCGAACGTCGCCGGCGGCTGAGCAAAGCCGATTCGGTCCGCTTTCTGGAACTCATCGGCGCCCTGCCCATCGCGGTGGATAGCGCGACACCGGATCCGTCCCACCTGCTTGCCTTGGCCCGGGAGCACGGGTTGTCGGCTTACGATGCCGCGTATCTGGCGCTGGCCATGCGCGAAGGGATTCCCCTGGCGACCCGGGACCGGGCGCTTGGCAAGGCGGCGCGGCGGTGTGGCGTTTCCCTGCTTGCCGCCGTTTGAGGCCCGGACTCATTCCGTGGCGGCGTCGGCGATGGCCTCGTTGAACGCCTTCACCGCCGCGGCGGGGCCGTCGGTGTGGTCCCAGACGCCGGCGGCGGCGGCCAGGAAGTCGGCGCCGGCGCGCACCAGCGGCGCGCAGTTTTCGGGCGTGATTCCGCCAATGGCCACCGAAGGCACGGTGGCGAGCCCGCTCCACCATTCCAGGATCCCGGGCGCGGCCCGGGTCTTCGGCCGTTTGGTTTGGCTGTGAAAGAAGGCGCCGAACGCCACGTAGTCGGCGCCCTTCTCCGCCGCCACGATGGCCAGGTCGTGGGAATCCTGGCAGGTCACGCCGACGATGGCGTCGGCGCCGACGGCGGCGCGCGCCTCTGAGTACGATACGTCCTCCTGGCCGATGTGGACGCCGTCACAGTCCAGCTCCGCCGCCAGGTCGGCACGGTCATTCAGGATGAACGCCACGTCGCGGTCCTGGACCACGGGGCGCAGCACCTCGGCGGCGCGGCGGATGAAATCGTCGTCCGCCTCTTTCAGGCGCAGTTGAACCGAGGCCACGTCCCCGGCGTCAAGCGCCGCCGCAAGCACGTCGGCAAACGCCGGCGCGCCCAGGGACCGAAGTCCGGGCGGCGTGATCAGATAGAGACGGCAGACGGGCGCGCGCGAATCCCGGGTCATGACTTTGGCTCGAAGCTAATGTCCGTTTCCATAGACGGGCGGTCCGTATATTTCAACGGCCGGTTACGCCGGCCCGGCGGCGGCCAGCCAGGCCACGCAGGCGCCGCGGAAATCGGCGGTATCGAGTAGGTCCAGTGCCCCATCGCCGTCGTCGTCCAGGGCGGCGCCCAACTGGTCGGCGATGTCGGCGACCCTGGACCGGACATCGGCGGTGGCCTCCAGCCGCACCACCTTGATTCCCCGGCGCAGGGCGTTGAGTGCCAGGCCGGGGTTGTCGCCGCAGTCGAGCACGGCCGTCAGCGCCACCCCGGGGTGGACGCGCGACGCCTCGGCGGTCATCTCCCGGAACACGGCGGCGCCCAGATAGGCGGCGGCGCCGGGGGCGCTCAGCAACGTCACCGGCACGCCCAGTTCGGCGGCCGCCGACAGGGCCGCCTTGGCGTGGTCCAGGCTGTGGACGATGATGGCCCGGCCCCTCATGTCCGCTAGTACTCACTTTCACGATTTCGCGCACCATACGACGGTCTTGCGAGGTTTCCGGCTAGGAGCGCGGCGCGCCGTGATGGTGGAGCATCACAAGCGGCACGCGACGACGCCGGGGGCCGCGGGGGCGTCCCCCGCATACCGTAGCCGGGGGGACACCCCCCTTGTTCCCCCGGGGGCCTCGCAAGACCGCCCTTCGGGTCGCG
>Ga0209997_10000625_pt1 | contig 12023 bp, 8 predicted proteins | sample CR04metaG_FD_182079 | JGI IMG/M metagenome (GOLD analysis project Ga0209997, IMG submission 182079) | Deep subsurface microbial communities from Mariana Trench to uncover new lineages of life (NeLLi) - CR04 metaG (SPAdes) (version 2) | ecosystem: Environmental > Aquatic > Marine > Ocean trench >...
TAATTTTATTACGGTTTTACCCTGCCCTCTCTAATTTTCCCCACTTCATTTTAATTCCTAAAAATTCTTCTACGGTTGACATTGCTTTACAGATGTCTATTATCAAAATAAAAACCATTCTGTATACAATGCCATAAGCCACTAACCTGAATTCTTCCTTCTCGGCGGCAACACAATAAATTGCAGTCATTATATCAAGTAAAGCTAATCCTGCCCACCAGTAAAATATTAATGATGTAAATCCAAAATACATAGCTGCAAAAATAAAGAATGCATTGGCTGCTATGTTCATTGCCGGCCAGATCAATGCTTCAAAAAACATTGTCCACAAAACAAATGTATTACCAAAATTGATTGTGGGATTGACTAATAACTTTTTATGTTTCCTGATTGATTGAAGTATTCCTCTCGTCCATCTGTATCTTTGTTTTAGCAATTGCCTTAATCCAGTTGGTGCCTCAGTATATGAAATTGCTTTAGGTTCGTAAAATATTTTCCAGCCCTTAGAAAGAATCCTAAGTGTAAGGTCAGCATCTTCAGCAAAAGTATCGTTTGTGTAATAACCTGCGCTTTCAATTGCTTCTCTGCGGAAAAGACCAATTGGACCAGGAATAATATTTACAAGTTTCAAATAGCTCTGTGCGCTTCTAGCCATATTCAGTCCTTCGATATACTCAAGTGCCTGCAGGTCGGTAAGAAAACTTCCTCTGTTTTGAACTTTAACGTTTCCTGCTACTGCGCCAATTTCAGGATTAGTGAAATGCCTGACTGCCATGGTTAAACTATCAGGTGATAATTGCGAATCGCCATCCATACAAAGAATAAATTCAGCGCGAGAGACTTGAATTCCTGCATTCAGTGAATTTGCTTTACCGCTGTTTGATTTATTTATTAATGAAACTTTTATCTTATTGTAAATTCCTCTTCTGAAACCGATTAATTCTTCTGCAACTTGTTTCGTATCGTCGGTTGAACCATCGTTTACTATTATTATTTCATATTTCGAATAATTTAGTTCCAGTAATGATTCTATCGTTTTATCCAAAATTTTTCCCTCGTTAAATACGGGAATGATGATAGAGATAAACGGTTTAAAATTATCATGATTTTTGAACGTGTATTCATTCAAGTAGAGATATGCTAAAATTAAAATGCCAAAATACCTTATCAGTAAAATCAGCAGGAAGATAACAAGTGTAACTATAATTGCATATTCAAAAAGCGATGATACGGTTAAGACAGTCATCGGCAGAGTATAAATTATTATTAACAGGAGTGAAAGAGAGAAAATTCCGCTGATAAGTATTCTTCTGATTATTCTGTTTTTTCTATTTCCGGTTGATTGAATGCCCTCCGATTGAGTTAACTCAATAACGCTTCTTCTAATTTCAGTTTTTATGTTCATATTAACATATATTAATGACCATTTCAAAATTCAACAATAATGCCACCAATAAGTCTAAATTTTTGCCCTATTGCATATTTTCAAACGGTATTAGTGAAACAATATTGGATAATAATTTATTGTGTATCAATCTAATACAAGAGATAAAAAAGTGATGTTTTGATTTGGATTGGCTCTAAATTTAGTTATTATAATTAAAGAACAACTGATAATTTTTCTTACAAAGTCCAGTAAGCAGATAGACCAAATGACACAGAATTGTAACCCTGACTTAATTGCACAGAACTTCCAAATGACAACCTTGCCTGCAGTACAAAGTTAGAAGTAATATTATAACTCAGGTTAGTATGCAGTTCTCTAACAATAAAATTCTCGTTTGGGGTAAGTCCCAGTTTACCATTAAAGCTCAGTAAAAAATCGGCATCAACTATTGCGTCCCAGTCACCCCAAATGCTGTGTGTTTCAAAATTATCAGGGGACCAGTAAAGAAGTGTCTGCTCATTAAAATTGTAATAGTAATACTCATATCCAACACCAAAAGCCCCATTAAATATTTTTCCTATTCTCAATATCACTTTGCTTCCCCTGTTGTCATCGGATACAGCAATATAAGCCGCATCAGCTCTAAGCAATACTCCATCTTTAGCAATATACTCTCCTGTTAATAAAGTATAATTTGCGGTGAGACGAAGATCGACTAAAAACGGAGAGTACAATATCTGCACAGCATCGGCAGAATAAAAACTTGCTGAAAAATTATATTCCTTTTGCTTTGCTGCTCTAACAAATACTTCAAAAATATCAGTGCTCGTATCGTCCTGGAAATTTGTAACTCCATAAGCAACCGAACCCGTCACTATTTCGCTGAATCTAATATAACCATCAGCGCGAATAATATTAAGATTTAATCTAGTTTGTTCTGAAGAAACAAAACCGAAATATCCGCTTCCAGAAAGTGATAGGAAACTTGTAACTCCCAACTCTAATTTTACACCTTGGGTGGTGTAAGTGAAATCGAGATTATCGCCGAAATAATTTCCATCAGGAATAATAGAAAAATGAGTGGGAAATGAAGCGGCTGAATAACCATTTAGCCCAGCACCGCCGAGCCATCTCATTCTAGTTTGTATAATATGCGATGAGGGCGAAATCGCTAAAAGTTCTTCATAAACATTTCTGGCATTTTTGTAATCGCCTACCTTCATATAAGCATCACCAAGGTATAATTTTGTTTCAGCGTCATCAGGATTCTCAGCAGCTAATTTTTGAAACTGATACAAAGCGGCTAACGAATCTCCACTCCAATAATATATTTTAGCAAGCTGCTTGGCTAAATCGTAATCATCAGGATATTTTATAATGAGTTCATCATAAATTTTTATTGCAGCATCGTAATTATTATCGCACAAATAAGCTTCGGCAAGTTCTTTTTTTAAGTATGGATCAGCGGCTGGTTCTTCGAAATACATTTTATAGTAATCTATCGCTTCATTACATTGCTTTTTAAATGTATATTCTCGTGCCTGTTCTAATAAACTGTAAGTTTTTGATTCTTCATTAATATTCTTCTGCAGCTCAATTGATCTTTCTAGCTGCATAAGGTCGTTATTTATTGGATCAATTTTAAATCCCTTGTCAACATACAATTCTGCACTTGCAAGATCATTCTTTTGAAAATTTAGGTTTGCTAATGTGATTAATGCATCTATGTTTCCAGGATCACTTTTTAATACATAATTAAGATTTTTTTCAGCAACATTAAGATCTTCATCAAGCCAGACTAATAATTGTCCATACAGTAACTGATAATTTTTATTATAAGGTGCCTGGTTCAAAGCAATTTCCATGTCATCCCGTGCAGCACCTAAGCTGCCTGCCTGGGATAATAATCTTACTTTTTGATAGCGCACTTCATGGTCACTGTAATAGTTTAGAAGATAATCATTATACAGTTTTATAGCTTTAGCATATTGTTCACGGTATGAATAATATTTCCCCAAATCTAAAACTGTTTTTCTATTATTTGGATTGAATGATAATTTTCTTTCAAGTGTACTGATTTTATTTTCATAATAATTATTTTGTTTGTCCATCACTTCTGCCTCAACCATTCGGAATTTGCTGTAATCAGATTGTGTTTCCGAAAGAATATTCAACTGCTTATCTGCTTCATCATAACGATTATTCTTAACCAGCTCATCAATAAGAAGATAGCGGGATTCTATATTACCAGGATTTTTTTTAAGCTTTCGATAGTATCTATCAATTGGATACTGTTTATATCTTTTTGGCGAAGGCAATCCGTAGTTATATCTAATGGTTGTATCATTTACGGTGTAAACATATCCTTTACCTCTAACCATATCATAACCGTCCATTGCCTCTTTAAAATAAGGTCTTAATTCCAAAGCATTTTCAAATGCGATGAGAGCAGTTTTTTTCTTTCCCAGCCACATTGTAAAATAACCGTACCGAGACCACAAACGGTGATCGTCAGGATATTTTTGCGTGTATCTTTTAAGTATTGGTTCGCCTTTAGAGATATGTTTATTCTTTGCAAGAATTTCAGTGTAACGCAGTATTTCATCGGCTGATGCTTCTTCCCTTCGCCGATAATCATCATACCATACTTCTGCTGTTTTCCAATCGCCTAACTTCTTATAACTTTTTCCAACTTCAAGATAGTTCTTTGCCTTTGATGGATCGATTGCAATTTCTCTTTTGTAACCGGCAATTGTATTGTATAAAAGCTTATGAAATTCTTCTGTTGTGCGGAATAAATTTGTTTTGTAAACTGAATTGTCCGGATCAAGTTTTAAAGCTGAGCGATAATCATAAAACGCTTTCTCATACTCACCTCTTTTTTCGAAACATGTACCCCTAAGATAAAAACCTTCCGACTTTTGCGGATTAGCTGAAATGTATCGATTGAGCAATTCGATTGCTTCCCCGTATTTTCCATTGCTGATGTTTTCAATGGCTTCAAGCCGCAGTGCTTCAGAGGTTGGCTGAGCAAAGACAGGTATGAGAATCGTAAGATATAGTATGCATGTTATAACGGATTTCATGATAGATACTAAAATTAACGACGATAAGGTTTTTCATCTTGTGCTGCAGTGTCTTTAAGAATTTGGGAAATCATACCCTCTGCATTTTTTACATTTTTACTTACCGTAACAGCATATACTGAGATGTGGGGTGAAATAGCCTCATAAAAATTGGGATCGTCATTAGGCAAATTAGATTTGATTTTTGTTACTAAATTAGCAACAACATTATCTTTAGGTTTGGTAATTAACACGAATATCTTACTACCGATAATACAAATTTTATCTTTTTTATCCGTTGAAAGTCTTATTGCATTTCTCAATTGGTTGAGAGTAAGCATTCCTCTTCTTTCAGCATATTCATCCAACCGAATTGATACCAAAGCAAATTCCTGTCCCGTAATCTGGAAAAGTGCGATTTGGTTATTAATTATTAGTTCGAAATCATTAAGGGAATAAACATTTGAAAGTGTAATTGCATCATCTTCCATTTTTATATCTGCAAAGCTTTCGTATTTTTGATCAGCGGCAGGAGTAATGAAATCGGGTTTTATTCTCTCCGGTTCACTCGGTTTGTAATCTACCAGGATACCTTTATACGGTTCGATATAATAGTTTGCAGAAAACTTACCTTCTGTATGTCCAACATTCGGAGTGATGGTCATTATTCCAGAATGATATTTCGTTACAACTTCTTCTTTTTTCTGAAGACTAATTATTCCGGTTGAGCAATCTATTAAAGTGTCAATAATGTTCTGCGATGCAGGATTAGCAGGTTCGGATAAAAGAAACAAACTTGTTATTCCTGTATCTTCTATACCCTCTATTGTGTTTAGAAAAGTATTCCTTAAGAATTTAAGATCTTTAAACCCAATAAAAGGAGTAAGTTCATCAAAAACGATTTTATTTGGATTGTATTGTTTGACAACAGGAACTATATCCTTGATATACTCGGCTAAATGTGTATCCGTGTCTTCCACTTGGTTTAAATCTTCCGGCGGAGTAACTCTAACAACTATTATCAGATTTTGATTCATATAATGCTGTAAATCAAAATCAATTGAAGCTGCATGAATTAAAAGATCTTTTGGACGCATAGACGTAAAGAAAAGACATACTTCTCTTCTCTGTGCACATTCCAATGCATATTGTAATGCTAATAAAGTTCTTCCGGATTTACGTGGGCCAATTAGGAAATAAGTTCCTGCTCTATAAAGCCCTCCCCACGCAAAATCAACCAAAGGAATTCCCGAAGGGAATAACTGAATTTTTTTGGTCATATTTTTTGGAAATTTTACTCTTTTAAGCCAAATATTGTGCCGAATGAACAGATTGCATTGCAGTTAAATATCTAATGACGGTATTAATTATTGGAATAAACAGAGACAATTAGAAAATTGATGTCTTATTCTGTTACAGTAATTTTCTTCAATTTTTTAATAAATGGTTGATATGTGTAAAAACAATGAGAAAAATACTTGTGCTCTGACAGCGATTGGTAATTAACAAGTTTGCTTGCGGTAAATTATTTCCGCTTTGAAAAGTAACCATAAACAAACAATGCGGTAGCATTCCCAAAAATAGTTGCTTCATTCGTTATATAATTATTCCAATCATCAAAATATGCCGCTGATTGTGAATTGAATAATGAAAAACTTGAATCTGAACGAGCTATCTCATATTCATTGATGATTGAAACAGGTGCACCTCCAGCCGATAATGCACCGGGTAAATTTCCTTTGTTAAAAAATGCAATTTGTGAGTGAATATGCTCAGGATATTTTTCCCCGATACCGTTTATAAAAGACAACCCCCAGGGGTTTCGCCCAAGAATATAATCTCTCTGAAGAATTATTAAAGAATCGAACTGCTTACTTCCTGTTAATGATTTAAAAAGTATTGCCTGCAACGCGGTACCTAAAAGAGATGTTGTTGTTCCCCAGGTGTAATTAACTCCTTCATTAAAAACAGAGCTATCTTTTTTTGCATTAAAGTAATTGATGTTTGATTTTATATAATCCGTAAAACGCGGGATAACTTTTGCTAATTTATAATGAGTTAGAGAATTTACATCTCCCCAACTCCACCAGAAATCTTGTTTTGCGCTGTCGCCATAAATAACTGCATCTTCTAAATAATTATCTATGCCTGTAGCATTGTATAACTCGATGGCGCCGAGAGCAAGTTTGCCGTAATAGTTTTTATCATTATAAAATGCAGAATGAGTACTGTCAATGTCATTTATGTTTTGACGCATTGAATATTTTTGAATAGCTGAAGTTAAACATCGGTTTGCAAATTCATCACTTGAAAATTTTTCACTCCATATTCGTGAAGCTAATGACATTACTGCAGAATAAATCCCCACAAGATTTTTACTCAAACCGGTAAACGCAGGTCTGCCGAATCGAAGTGAATCGTCTTCCGGTAATCTCCAGCCAACATTATGGTCTTGTTCATCCTGCACCTGAACAACAAACAAAGAATCAGAAATATTACATCTTAAAAGCCAATCTAAACCCACCTTTGCTTCTTCAAGAATATCAGGCACATTATTATTATCGTTATCGAATCCAAATTTTTCTTTATCAAATTCATAAGCAAACAGGAGCATATAAGTAGTTAGCGCTGATGTAGAAAAAAACTTAACATAATCACCTGCATCGTGCCAGCCGCCTGTTACATCTACTGAATTATTTGAAGTATCTGATGCGGAACTGATAATTATTGAAGCATCCAAGAGATGACATTTTTTGTGCATTAAAGGATGAGTAGGACCGCAGCGCTGAATTCTAAAGAATAACATTAACGAATCAACTACCGGATTATAAACTTCTTCACCTATTATGAAAGGGGAACTTGATTCATTTCCAACATTAATAATGAATTTTCCGCTATCGTTTAACTTTGTGAAATCAAAGTTGTAACATTTATTAAATTTACTGTAATTGTTATCAGATTTTCTGATTTTGCCCGAATAAACTTTTTCATTTGATATTTGATCGATTACTATAAACTTGTCTATGGGAATTTCTTCTTCAGAAAGTATCACGCCGGATTTCATATCTTCCGGTAAAAATCCAACCTGGTTCAGCCGAATATAAAAATTATTTTCCTGTGGAGAAATGTTTGCAGTGAACAAAAGGTAAAGTGAAATGGCAAGGCAAGGTGAGATGAAGTTCATCTATAAATTACAAGATTAAATAAATTCATCTCACTTGGCTGAACTAAGACAACTGCCAATAGAATTAAGCAGCACCTTCTTATCGAGTGGTTTTTCCAAATAATCACAGGATAATTTCATCAACAGTTCTTTTTCATCATCATCTATATCATAAGCAGTAATAATAATTACAGGCAGATTGGAATAATCAGGTTCTTTTTTTATCATATTTAAAACATCCCTTCCATCATCGCTATTTCCTAAATTAATATCGAGTAAAACAAGATCGAAATTATTGTTATTAATTAATGAAATGGCGTCATCTATATTATCGGTTATTTCAACATCGTAAATATCTCGTAAGTTAACCTTTATGATAAGCTGTGTTTCGGTATTATCCTCAACCACTAATATTTTATTTTTTTTTGATGTCACTTCAATTATGCGAAGTACTAACTAATTAAGAATTATTTTTACAATAAAATTAGTCTTTTTTCTTTGCATCATAACCGGTTTTTAATATTACATCCCATAATGGAGAACTAACACCAAACCCTAACCCCGGGCTCTGATAATGATGAATCATATGATGATTTTTTATAACCAACCAGAATTTACTATGCATATTAAAGTGGTGAATTGCGTAATGCGAAATATCATAAAATAAATACCCCGCAATAAAACCAATAAAGAAAGGTGCTACAAAAATATCGCCAACTAAGACTTTAAAGAGGAAGAAAAATCCTGTAGCTAAAGGAATGCTGACCGAAGGAGGCATAACTAATCTTTTAGTGTCGTTAGGATAATCGTGATGAACACCATGAAACATAAAAGTTATACGTTTCCCAAAATTGCTTGTGGTATGAAAGTGAAAAATAAATCGATGTAATAAATATTCTGTGATTGTCCAGATAAACAATCCCGCAGCAATTAACCCGATAATTTCTAATGCAGGTATTTTATCAACAATCGCTAGATAAAATAAATATCCAATTACAGGAACGTAAATAAAAAGTGGTACAGTCCAATGAATTTTTGAAAATGCTTCTAAAAAATCACTCTTAAACATTCGGGCTGTTTCATCTTTGTTTGAAACATATAATTTGCTCATAGCAACTCCTTAATATTTTTATATTCTTAATATTTTTTTTCTAATGGTTCAAATTTAAGAATTATTTTCCCAATAATAAATTGATTAATAATATGCTTCTTAAATAAACTATGTTTTTTAATCAAAAAATCAATTTTTTTTTATTAATCCAATACCCGACAATTCGTTTAACTTCATCTCACCCTTAATATACGATATTCCATCGAACAAATCATTAGAAATCAAAAGCGGACCATCCAAATCAATCCAATCCGCAAGTGATGAAAGATGTGCCGCGGCACTTACCGCACAAGAAGTTTCCGTCATACATCCAAGCATAACCTTTAATCCAAAATCCCTGGCTTTATTTATCATGATTAATGCTTCTCTTAACCCGGTTGATTTCATCAATTTAATATTTATGCCTGAGTAAATGTCTTTTACTTTGTCGATATCTTTCAATCTCTTAACTGATTCATCTGCAATAATTGGTAAGGGACTTTTTTCATTCAGCCATGCAATATCATCAATATTTTCTTTTGGCATCGGCTGCTCAATTAATATTACATTTTTTTCTGCTAACCATTTTATCATATCCAATGCTTTCTGTTTATCTTTCCAACCCTGATTCGCATCAACATACAATGGTTTATTTGTTACCGATCGAATTGTTTCAATTATTTCTTTATCGTTATTAGTCCCAAGTTTTATCTTAAGATATTTAAAATCTTTTGCTTCATCTATTTTTGTTTTGATGATCTCTTTTTTATCAATTCCAATTGTGTACGATGTGTAAGCGTTCTTAGGTTTTGTTAAACCGAAATATTTAAATAGCGGAATCTTTAAGAGCTTTCCGATTAGATCGTGTAATGCAATATCAACCGATGCTTTAGCAGCATTATTTCCATCTTCAATATCATCGATATAACTTAAAATTTTTTCATTATCCAAAGGATCTTCAAACTGACTAAAATCAATTTTAGATAAAAAGTCCATCACACTTTCCCGGGTTTCACCAAGATACTGGGGCAGCGAAGCTTCGCCATACCCAACTTTGCCGTCGTATTCAATCTCTGTTAAAACTACCGGCGTTTCATTTCTTGAAAAAGATGAAACTGTAAAAGTATGTTTCAACTTTAGTGTGTATGGATAATAACTTAATTTAAGAGTCTGTGCCATCTAAACCAAAATAGGATTAAGTATGATAAAATAATATTAAACTTAGTTAAAATATTTAAATCCTACTTCCATTCGATAAGAATTTGTATTGAGACTAATTTAATATTTTTCAACTTTTCATTTGAAATTAAAGTCCAAAGTCTTCATATTCCAAATCAACTTATTCAAAATTAAAAATTTTAATATCTTCTAATAAAAACTTACCGGAGAAGTATGGAGCAAAAAAGAGAAAGTTGGGGATCAAAAACCGGATTCATTTTAGCAGCAGCCGGTTCAGCAATCGGGCTGGGCAACATCTGGAAATTCCCTTACATCGCCGGGGAAAACGGCGGTGCATCCTTCATAATTGTTTACTTAATATGTATTGCAATAATTGGTCTTCCCGTTTTAATTGCTGAAATACTAATAGGCAGAACCACACAACGAGACCCGGTTGGTGCATTTCGCAAATTAAGTAATTCGAAATTTTGGGCAAGCGTGGGCGGAATGGGTATTGTCGGTGGATTTTTAATTTTATCATTTTACGCTGTTATAGCTGGCTGGTCACTCGGTTACATTGTTGAAGCTTTAAAAGGAAGTTTTTTTAATTTCACCGAACCAACTTCATCAGCAAATTATTTTAACGGCCTAGTAGGAGATATTTTTTGGAATCTCGGATATTTTATTTTATTTATGCTGATAACTGCTGTAATTGTCTGGGCGGGAATTCGAAAAGGAATTGAACGCGGCAGTAAAATTATGATGCCAATCCTTTTTTTCCTTTTAATTATCCTTATGATCCGCGGACTTACACTTGATGGAGCAGAAAATGGAATGAAGTTTTTATGGGACCCGGATTGGAGTAAAATAGGTCCTCAGTCTGTATTAATTGCTTTGGGCCATGCGTTTTTCACTTTGAGTTTGGGAATGGGCGCCATGCTTACTTACGGCAGTTACATGTCTAAAAAAACAAGTGTTCCTGTTTCTGCTTTGCAAATTGTCTTTCTCGATACTCTTATTGCATTGATAGCGGGCATTGCAATTTTCACTTCAGTATTTGCAGTTGGTTTGGATCCCGCAGCGGGACCAGGATTGATTTTTCATACTTTACCGAGTGTTTTTATAAAGATGCCGGGCGGTTACATTTTTTCAATTCTATTTTTCGTTCTGCTTACAATTGCTGCTTTAACTTCATCAATATCTTTACTTCAGGTAGTTGTATCTTATTTTGTAGATGAAAGAGGATGGCAAAGGCATAGAGCCGTAATTGTACTTGCTTCGGTTATTTCCATTCTTGGTATTCCAAGTGCTCTTTCGTTTAATGTGTTAGCCGATTTTAAAATTTTCGGATTAAACTTTTTTGCTTTTGTTGATTTCATTGCATCCAATATATTACTGCCTCTTGGCGGTCTTTTGATTTCCATATTTGTTGCCTGGGTTTGGGGATTTGATAAGGCACTCGTCAATCTTCGTGAGGGAGCAGAAAAGCTTTTTGATAATAAGCCCTGGTTGATAAAATTCTGGAAGATATTTTTGAGATACTTTGCTCCTATTTTAATATTTTTAGTTCTGTTAAATTCTATCGGGATACTTGATAAAATATTAAATTTGTTTAGCTGAAAACAGTGCTTATATAAATAATATTTTCAATTCTTATTAACTAAGAAGAGCATTTAATAAATGAAAAAAAGTACAGCCGGTATTTTAGCTTTTGGTATAATAGTACTTGTACTGATAATTGGCGGGGTAGAATTTTTCGAAACCGTTTGGTCATTCCCCGGTAATTTTGATTTCTTTAAATCATTCCCGAGTAAAGATCTCCCGTTAGGACTTATTCCTTTAATGGTTATTGCGTTAGTCGGTACGGGTGTATTTATAACTATTAAACTCGGCTTCCCTCAGCTTCGCTACATGTGGCATGGAATCAAAGTAACGATGGGTAAGTACGATAACCCGGATGATCCAGGCGATTTGAATCATTTTAGAGCTTTAACAACTGCTCTATCCGCTACCGTTGGAATCGGCAATATTGCAGGTGTAGCTACGGCAATTTATTACGGAGGACCAGGTGCACTATTTTGGATGTGGATAACTGCATTCTTTGGTACAACTTTAAAGTTTGCCGAAGCATCATTAGCTATTGAATACAGAGATATTGAT
>Ga0209997_10000629_pt1 | contig 11991 bp, 7 predicted proteins | sample CR04metaG_FD_182079 | JGI IMG/M metagenome (GOLD analysis project Ga0209997, IMG submission 182079) | Deep subsurface microbial communities from Mariana Trench to uncover new lineages of life (NeLLi) - CR04 metaG (SPAdes) (version 2) | ecosystem: Environmental > Aquatic > Marine > Ocean trench >...
TATATTCCCATCGCTGTTCCGGCTCCGGGTTCAGCCATATCGCTTTTGGATAGGTATTCAGGAGACGCTTGATCCAGACGGCGCCGGGTTCTTCGTTCCAGTGTTCGATGCTGCCACCGGCGTAAACGATTTCGTAGGGGCTCATCGTCGCGTCGCCGACAAGAATCAGTTTGTAATCCGGTCCGTATTTGTGCGTGATCTCGGATGTCGGGATGCGCTCGGCATGCCGCCGCCGATTGTCCTTCCACATGCTCTCGTAGACGAAGTTGTGAAAGTAGAAATATTCGAGATATTTGAATTCACTCCTCGCAGCCGAAAACATCTCCTCGCAGACGCGGACGTGATCGTCCATCGATCCGCCGATATCGAGGCACAGAAGAACTTTTACAGCGTTGTGCCGTTCCGGCACCATCCGAATATCCAGGAAACCTGCGTTACGCGCAGTTTTGTCGATAGTGTCATCGAGGTCCAGCTGGTCCGCGGCACCTTCGCGCGCGAATTTGCGAAGTGTCCGCAACGCGATTTTGATATTTCGCGTCCCCAGTTCGATTTTGTCATCCAGGTTTCGATATTCGCGGCGGTCCCAGACTTTGACCGCACGACGATGACGGGATCCCTGCTGGCCGATTCGCACGCCCTCCGGATTAAAGCCGTAGGCCCCGAACGGCGACGTACCGGCAGTTCCGATCCACTTACTGCCCCCTTCGTGGCGCTCCTCCTGTTCCTCAAGCCGCTCACGCAGTGCCTCCATGAGCTTGTCGAAGCCGCCCATGGCTTCGATCTGCGCCCGCTCCTCCTCTGAGAGCATCAACTCAGCCTGCCTCTGCAGCCAGTCGGCCGGCACTTCACCGGCCAGCGATTTGAACGCGTCTTCGATGCCTTCAAAATGCGCCGCGAAGATTCGATCGAAGCGATCAAACTGCGTCTCATCCTTAACGAGTGCTGCGCGTGACAAATAGTAGAAATCGTCGACGCTGTGACCGGCCACACCTCTCTTCAGCGCCTCGAGCAGGGTCAGAAGCTCGGTAATCGATGGCTTCATGCCGCCTTCTTTAAGCATGAAGAAGAATTTTGTCAGCATGATGCTTACTGCCGGGACGTGTTGCGTCTGTCAAGAAATACGAGTTGTTCGAAGAGATGAACGTCCTGCTCGTTCTTGAGCAACGCGCCGTAAAGCGGCGGAATTGCCTTGCGCCTGTCCACTGCACGCAGGGCTTCCGGCGAAATATCTTCGGCGAGCAATAACTTGATCCAGTCGAGCAATTCAGACGTCGATGGTTTTTTCTTCAGTCCCGGCACATTCCGGATTTTGTAAAAAGCGGCTAACGCTTCCTTAAGCAGTGTCTTCTTCAGGCCCGGGTAATGAACGTCGACGATTTGTTCCATCGTTTTCTGATCCGGAAACTTAATGTAGTGGAAAAAACAGCGCCGCAGGAACGCGTCCGGCAATTCTTTCTCGTTGTTGCTGGTGATGACGATTATCGGACGTTTCTTCGCTATTATGAGTTGCTTGGTTTCATAAACGTAAAACTCCATGCGATCGAGTTCCCGGAGCAAGTCATTCGGAAACTCAATGTCTGCCTTGTCGATTTCGTCAATCAATAAAACGGGGCGCACATCCGATTCGAACGCCTCCCAGATCTTGCCGCGCACAATATAATTGGCTATATCGTTAACGCGATCGTCACCGAGTTGGGAATCGCGCAGCCGAGCAACCGCATCGTAATCATACAATCCTTGTTGCGCCTTGGTCGTTGACTTGATGTGCCACTCGATCAAAGGCCGGCCCAATGCCTCAGCAATTTCGAACGCAAGCTGCGTCTTGCCGGTACCGGGTTCACCTTTTATGAGAATAGGCCGCTCGAGGGTCACCGCCGCGTTGACTGCCATTTTCAGGTCGTCGGTCGCTATGTAGGTGTTCGTGCCCTTAAATTTCTTGTCTGCCATTCGTGTGTCCGTTGTCGCTTGAATTTGGGGACAGTTTACTGAATTCCTTTTTTCATACCATCCCTGGAGACACCTGAATTATCAGAATTAAGTAAACTGTCCCCGGGAGTCAGGATCAGCGCATGGACTGATTTGCCAGGCAGAAAGGCGGTCGCGCGTCCCTCCACCCAGTCATCGTGACCCCGGCTGTAATAAGCAGACAACGGGTGCCCGCTTTGCCCGCCAGGCATATGCAAATAGCCGTTCGCCTCATCACCAGGCGCGACGGCGAACCGCTCCGACGCACCGAATGCGGGCCCCATCACCCGTGGCATATTGGAATCGCCGGGCAGCAGATCGCGCGGCATGTCCAGCCAGCGCGCCAGGAAAGGCACCACCGTGCTAAGCGGATGTCGGATTGCAGCCGTGTTGCGTTCGCCCCAGGTACGTTGACTTAAGGGGCCCGCATAACTTTCGCGGTAGTATCTCAAGGTTTCGTCGACTGCGGCGATGAGCAGATCCCGCCAGCTCGAGTACTCCGCAGACAACAGGTGATCCGGCTTCTCGTTGATCATGATCCACAGCGGTGCTTCGAACTGGTTGCTCATGCGAAGTCGCGTGTCGCTGCCGAATTCCTCGCGGACCGGCAGCATCAGCATGTTAAACACACGCTCGCGAACGCCGGTGCGAAATGCGCGCACGAGACGATAGCCCACGGAATCCGCGGTTGCCCGCGCTCCCCAGTTTTCGACCAGGTCCCGGTACTCGCGCCGCGCTGCGTTGTCCCGCACCGCATCTGCATCCAGCGTTTTCAGCAACAGGCTCTGCCAGCGCGTAAGGAACAGCGCGCGATCGTCAAGTTGTATGGACAGCATGTCCGCCGGGCTGAAGTGCCTCCGGGCGAATAGTCCGTCACGGATCTGGCGCGCCCTTGCGCCCAGATCGTAGCCACCGTCCCCGATTTTCGATAGCGCTTCGCGGTCGACTACCCGGGCGTTTGCCGTCCAGATACGCTCCGAGTCCGGGTTCAGGATGCGCGGATATTGCTCGGCAGCCAGCCAGCCCGTCCAGCCGCCGGAATGACTCCAGTCCGCCGGCAACGCCGGATCGAACTCTGATCGAAGCGGAATTCGTCCGGCGATCGTCCAACCGATATTTCCGGCGGCATCACCGACGACGAAGTTCTGCGGCGGCATGCCGATGCGATTCGCGATTTGCAGGGCCTCCTCGGCGCTGCCCGCCACTTCCAGGTCCAGCCCACGCAGGTTTACGGCGTTCGCTTTGTGCGCCAGCCAACTGACAGCAAGCAAGGAATCCGCATATGCATTATCTTCCAGCACCGGACCCCATATGGTTTCGCGAACCAGGATCTCTTCAGGGTCTCCGCCCTTGACCCGGATCGTCTCCCTGTAAGTCGTGAACTTTCGCGGCCCCTGGGGAGTGAGATAGGTTCCTGGTGCAGCGCCGGGCCGGACGATCACCGCATCGCTCCAGTCGCCATAGCTGTTGGTGTTGCCCCAGGCGATGTGTCCGTTGCTGCCGGCAACGAGCAAGGGCACGCCCGGCAGCGTTAAGCCGTTGAGATCGCGCGGTACGTCGCCATCGACGATCAGGCGTGCACGGTAAAAAACATTCGGGGTCGTTATTCCGAGATGCATGTCGTTCGCGACGATGGCGCGACCCGAATCGGTGAGCGCCCCTGCAACCGCCCAGTTATTGCTGCCAACAATGCGTGGTTCAGCGACCTCCGTGAACCGGTGATTCGCCGCTGCCCGGACCGAATCCGCTACCGGCAAACCGGTTGTTTGCGGTGGCGGCGACGACGGTCTCGAAGCGCCCTGCATCGGCGCATCCCAGCTCGTACCATCCGGATACAGGAAGTCGAACAGGGCTTGCGGCAGGACCCGGTGAGCGAGTCCCCGGCGTGCATCGCGGGTGGCACGGTCATCATTGAGTTCCAAGAACATGTTGTAGGCCACGAGGAGCGAGTCCTCAGGTTCCCATCGTTGCGGTGTCGATCGCAAAAGAAAGTATTCAAAAGGTCTGGCACTTAAGGATTGCAGCCCGGCATTAACACCGGCGGTATAGGCTGCAATCACTTCACCATCAAAAGACGTCAGACCAGCGGAAGTCGCGCGGGCGCGGTTGCGGAATCTGTGCAGACGATTTCGTTTATCGAGCGGCAGAGCAACCGCTCCAAAAAGCTCAGCGAGTTCACCCGCGGCGCGGCGGCGGCTCAGGTCCATCTGGAAAAACCGGTCCTGACCGTGAACGAAGCCGGTCGCATAGGCAAGGTCACTGCGATTGCGGGCCGTAATCACCGGGATACCGGCCGCATCACGTTCAATCAGGACGGCGGCGCGAATATGATCGACCCGCAGTTGACCGTCGAGTTGCGGCAGGCTCCCGCGCAAAGTGAGATAGCCCGCAAGCACCACGACCACAAGCAAAACCACAGACCAGGTGACCAGCCGTTTCAGGATTCGCATGCCTTCCACACAAGATTCAGATGGATGAGTTGACGCTGATGATCTTCATCGAATTAGTACTACCGGAGACCCCGCTCAGGTCACCCTTCGTAAAAATGACGAGATCACCTTCGTCTACGAGCTCGTTTGACAGGAGCGTGGAGAAAATATCGCGGTATAGCCGGCGAGAATCTGTATGCTTGATCTGGAAAGAAACCGGGTACACGCCCCGGTACAAAGTGACCCGGCGGCTGGTCGCATCGTGCGGTGTAAATGCGTAGATCGGAATATCGGATCTGATTCTCGACATCCAGAGCGTCGTCGAACCGGATTCCGTGAGAGCGATGATTGCCTTGACGTTCAGGTGATTTGCCGTGTACATGACTGCCATCGCAATGGCTTCATCAACCTCTTTAAACCTGTCATCAAGCCGATGTGTTGTGCGGCCTGTCGCCAGCAAGTGTTTTTCCGCACCCTTGCAAACGTCACTCATCGCAGTCACGACGGCGACCGGGTATTCGCCGATCGCAGTTTCGGCTGAAAGCATTACCGCATCGGTGCCATCCATGACAGCATTTGCGACGTCCGAGACTTCTGCACGGGTTGGAATCGGGTTATTGATCATTGACTCCATCATCTGTGTCGCAGTGATCGCAACCTTGTTCTTGTGGCGAGTCAGGCGAATGATGCGCTTTTGCATTCCGGTCAATTCGGCGTAGCCCATTTCCACGCCGAGGTCGCCGCGTGCAACCATTACGATGTCAGCGACATCAATAATCTCATCGATGCAGTCCAGCGCTTCGACCCGTTCAATTTTGGCGATCACTTTGCCGTTCCCGCCGGCAGCCTCGGAAAGCGAGCGGGCCTCCTCGACGTCGGCCGCACTGCGGACGAATGACACCGCGATAAAGTCCATGTCCGCTTCTGCCGCAAAGCGAATGTCATCGCGGTCCTTGTCCGTCAACGCCGGCGCCGACAATCCACCGCCCTGGCGATTGACGCCTTTATGATCCGACAGCACGCCACCAATAATTACGGTCGTGTGAACCCGGGTGCCCTCGATGCTGTCTACCTGCAATGTTATTTGCCCGTCGTTGAGCAGAAGCACATCACTTGCCGCAACATCCTTGTGCAGGTCATCGTAGGCAACACTAACTCCGTCGCTGTTGCCCGCGTTGTCACCAAGGGAAGAATCGAGGAAAAAACCGTCGCCCTTGGACAACGTGACCTTGCTTTTTTCGAATCGTTTTACGCGGATTTTGGGGCCCTGCAAATCGCCGATAACGCCGACGAACCTGCCGCAATCGGCAGCGACTTCCCTCAGTAATTTCAGACGCTTTCGCTGCGCGTCGTGATCACCGTGCGAAAAGTTGAGCCTGGCTACGTCCAAGCCGGCATCGATCATCTCGTGGAGCGTTTTTGCATCGTCGGTAGCCGGTCCTAGCGTCGCAATTATTTTCGTTCTGCGCAGCATGGGCGCGATTATTGCACAGGAAACCAGAGCCCATCTCATAAATCCGCATGGCTGCGAAGCAGACTCTGCGGGATGGGCGGTTGCTGCCGCTGTGGTCTTTCCTTATGTACTCTGCAGCCAATACAGGTAAGCTTGTGCCCTGTCTCAACAGCATTCACCGGAATACAAGATACTGCCTATGCTCAATCGCCGCCGCTTTTTGCAGACAATCGTTGTCGCAGCTACCATCCCGGCTTCCAGTACGGCAACAGCCAAAACGACGTCCCACGCCGGCTTTGGCAAATTACGCCCTGATCCGAATGGCGTTCTCGACTTGCCGCGAAATTTTTCCTACCAGGTTATCTCGCGGCGCGGCGAGGAAATGGACGACGGCTTGCTGGTTCCAGCCCGGCATGACGGCATGGCGGCGTTTCCGGGTAAGGACGGCACCGTCCTGCTTGTCTGCAATCATGAGAACCCGGCACGAGTGCAAAGCTTCGGCGCGTTTGGCGCGAATGCGGAGCGCCTCGACGGGATCGATCGGTCCAGGGTGTATGACTACGGGAAAGGCATCACACCCGGCACCGGGGGGACCACTACGATTGTTTACGACCCCGACGCGCGGCAGAGAAAACGCATCCATCTGAGCCTCGCGGGCACTGAAATCAATTGCGCCGGCGGCCCGACCCCATGGGGAAGCTGGTTATCGTGTGAAGAAATATTCCGTGACCCTGGCTCGAATTTCGAATGGGGCGCAGTCGTGAACCGTGAGAAAAAACACGGCTACGTTTTTGAAGTGCGCGCCGCGCACGACGGGCTGGCGGATCCGGCGCCGTTGAAAGATATGGGCCGTTTCGAGCATGAAGCCGCGGCAGTCAACCCGGCGACGGGTATCGTCTACATGACCGAAGACCGTCACCAGAGTTTGTTGTATCGATTCATTCCGAAGGTGCCGGGCGAGCTGCACCAGGGCGGACGGTTGCAGGCGTTGGCGATCAGGGGAATGCCGGAATTCGATACCCGGAACTGGGCCGGCGGGCAGCAGCTGAAACCTGGAACCTGGCTCGACACAGCCTGGGTAGATCTGGATAAGCCGGACGTTGCCGAAAATGACCTGCGTTTTCGCGGCCGGCAAAAAGGCGCCACCATTTTCGCTCGCGGCGAAGGATTGTGTTACGCGGACGGTGAGTTTTTTATGACCGCGACTATAGGCGGCAGATTGCGCCTCGGCCAGGTGTTTAACTATCGTCCAAGCCCGGTCGAGGGGACACCCGCGGAGGTCGAAAATCCCGGTCAGCTCGCTTTACTGGCGGAATCCACCAGTGACAGCCTGCTGCGACATGCCGATAATCTCACGATGAGCCCCTGGGGCGACCTGATCGTCTGTGAAGACACTTCCGGACATTGCGGCCTGGTCGGACTGCGAACGGACGGCACGCACTATCCGGTCGCCGATAACGCCTATACCAATTCAGAGCTGGCAGGCGTGTGTTTCTCGCCTGACGGGACGACACTTTTTGTCAATATCCAGGAACGGGGCATGACGGTGGCAATTACAGGCCCCTGGTCTGTCGGCGCAGGCTGAAGGTCCCTCTCATAAGCCGGCCGCTCGTTCTTCGAGGATGGCAACCGCCGGCAATTTTTTGCCCTCTACAAATTCCAGGAATGCACCGCCGCCGGTTGAGATATACGAAATACCGTCGGCGACACCGTATTTGTCGATCGCTGCCAGCGTATCGCCACCCCCGGCAACCGAAAACGCGGAACTTGCGGCGACTGCCTCCGCGAGTTTTTTGGTGCCCTCGGCAAACTGATCGAATTCGAATACACCGACCGGGCCGTTCCAGATAATCGTGCCTGCGTTCGCAATAATTTCAGCAAACAGCTTCGTCGTCTGCGGCCCGATATCCAGAATCAGTTCGTCGTCGGCGACGTCATTGACGGCTTTGGTGGTGGCAGGCGCATCCGCCGAGAATTCAGAGGCAACGACGACGTCGACCGGCAGCGGAATCCCGGCACGGTCATCAGTATTGTTTGCAAGCTCTGTGGCGAGGTCGAGCATGTCAGCTTCGTACAGCGATTTGCCAACGTTGTGACCGGCGGCGGCGATAAACGTATTGGCAATGCCGCCACCTACGATCAACTGATCAACCATCCCGGCAAGTGCGTCCAGTACAGTCAGCTTGGTCGACACTTTCGATCCGCCTACGATCGCGACCACTGGCCTCTGCGGATCGTCAAGCGCCTGACGGAGGGCTGCAAGCTCCCCTGAAAGCAGTGGTCCTGCGCAGGCAACCGGTGCAAACGTGGCAACACCAACGGTGCTGGCATGCGCCCGATGCGCCGTACCGAAAGCATCCATGACGAAAACATCGCAGAGAGCCGCCATGCGTTTCGACAAACGATCAGCGCACCCTTTCTCACCCTTCAGGAAGCGGACGTTTTCAAGGAGACAGGCCTTGTCCGGTTCGACCTCAACACCGTCGATCCACCCGCTAACGAGTGGCACCTCCATGCCGAGCAATTCGGACAATCGCAAGGCCACGGGGGCCAGAGAGAGCTCCGTCGAAGGCTCGCCCTCCCGGGGACGACCAAGATGAGACATCAGCATGACAGCCGCACCAGCCTCAAGCGCGGCACGAATCGTCGGCAACGCGGCACGGATCCTTATATCACTCGTGATCTGACCATCGGCGAGCGGGACATTGAGATCTTCACGAATGAGCACGCGCTTGCCCGCAAGATCGAGGTCGCGCATTTCGATGACCGGCATATCAGAGCAACCCGATCCGTCCGGCGGTTATTTCGCGTTGTATAAAGCCAGCGCGGTGTCGAGCATGCGACTGGAGAATCCCCACTCGTTATCGTACCAGGCGCAGACCTTGACGAGCGTGCCCTGCATGACCTTGGTGAGGCCCGCATCGTAGGTCGCTGATGCCGGATCATGATTGAAGTCGATCGACACCAGCGGCTCGTCGTTATAGGCGAGCACACCCTTCAGGTCGCCTTCGCTTGCCTCGCGCATGACCGAATCGATTTCGTCGATGCTGGTTTCGCGCTCGGCGACAAAAGTCAGATCGACCACTGAAACATTGATCGTCGGAACACGCATCGAAAAGCCGTCAAGTCGACCGGCGAGTTCCGGCAGCACGAGTCCGACCGCCTCGGCAGCGCCGGTTTTTGTCGGAATCTGTGACATCGTTGCAGAACGGGCGCGGCGCAGGTCTTTATGGAATACGTCCGTCAGCACCTGGTCGTTCGTGTAGGCATGAATCGTCGTCATGATGCCGTGCTTCACGCCGATCTTGTCATGCAAGGGCTTGACCAGCGACGCAAGACAATTCGTCGTACACGAAGCATTGGATATCACCGTGTGACTGCTCTTCAGTGTGTCGTGATTAACGCCATAAACGATTGTTGCATCCATCTCGCCGCTGCCCGGTGCCGAAATTATGACTTTCTTCGCACCGCCTGCGATGTGCTTTGACGCCGCTTCCCTGCTTCTGAAAAATCCGGTCGACTCGAAAACAATCTCAACGCCAAGCTCGCCCCACGGCAATTGCGCCGGGTCACGTTCGGCGAGCACGCGGATTTTGTCACCATTGACGACCATATGATCGCCGTCGACAGATATGCTGCCCGGAAATCTGCCATGCGCCGTATCGCGCCGCGTCAAATGGGCGTTCGTGTTGGCATCACCCAGATCATTAACAGCGACGATCTCGATCTCGGAGCGCTTGTCACCTTCGTACAGCGCGCGCAGTATGTTGCGACCGATGCGTCCGTAACCGTTAATGCCTACCTTAATTGTCATTGATATCTCCTGATAAAAGTTTGCCGGCAAGACCGACCTGACTAATTCGCCAGCAATTCCCTGGCTATCCTTGATACGTTACGAACCGAGAAGCCGAAGTGCTCGAACAACTCGTCCGCAGGCGCAGACGCGCCGAATCGGTCGAGGCCCACGATCCGCCCGCTTTGGCCGACATACCGCCACCAGCCGTCGCTGACTCCGGCCTCGATTGCCACACGCCGGCTCACGCCGGATGGCAGCACCTGTTCTTTGTATTCATCGCTTTGTGCCTCGAACAAGTCCGTGCAGGGCATCGAGACCACACGTGCCTTGATACCGTCCGCGGCAAGCTCGGCGGCGGCGCCGGTCGCCAGTGCAACCTCGGACCCGGTGGCGATCAAGATGATGTCGGGTTCACCCACTGAATCCTTGAGCACATAAGCACCACGGACGACGTCCGCCAGTTGCGAATCGCTTCTGTCCTGGTGCGGCACGCCCTGGCGCGTCAGCACGAGGCTCGTTGGCCCGTCCCTGCGCTCGATGGCATCGCGCCACGCGATCGCCGTCTCCACGGCGTCACAGGGCCGCCAGACCCGCATATTCGGCATGATCCGAAGACTTGCGATATGTTCGACCGGTTGATGGGTCGGGCCGTCTTCACCTAGACCGATCGAATCATGGGTGTAGACAAATATGTTCTGCAGTTTCATCAGGGCCGCCATCCGCAGCGCATTTCTCGCGTAGTCCGAGAACGTCAGGAAAGTGCCCGAATAGGGAATCACGCCACCGTGGAGTCCGAGGCCATTACATATGGCCGACATGCCAAACTCGCGCACCCCAAAGTAGAGGTAATTCCCGGATGCATCGTCGCCGCCGATCACGGTCGAACCATCGTGCCTTGTCAGGTTGGAACCGGTCAGGTCGGCCGATCCGCCGGCGAGTTCCGGCAGTGCTGGCGCAAATGCATTCAAAGCCATAAGTGACGCCTTGCGCGTCGCCATGTCGGCGCCGGCAGCGCTGATCTCTGCGATCGCCTTGCCCGCAAATTCGTTCCAGCCATCGGGCAGCTCACCTTTCATACGACGTTCGAATTCCCGGGCGAGCTGCGGATGCGCTTCCCGATACGCTGCAAACCGGTCTGCCCAGTCCTGCTCGTAGCGGGCACCGCGATCGATGGCACTCCAGCGATCGAGAATCTCCTGCGGTATTTCGAAGGGTGGATACTCCCAGCCCAGCTCGACGCGGCTCGCCTGAATTTCTTCGTCGCCGAGAGGTGCGCCATGTGTGCTGGCCGTGCCCTGCTTGTTGGGCGCGCCAAAGCCAATGATCGTTTTGCAGCAAATGAGCGAAGGACGTTCGGTGTCGGCCAGCGCCTGATCGATTGCTGCAGCTATTGCGTCGCTGTCATGCCCGTCGACGTTATCGATGACCTGCCAGGCGTACGCTGCGAAGCGGCCTGCCGTGTCATCCGTGAACCAGCCACTGACCTCACCATCGATTGAAATGTTGTTGTCATCGTACAGGCAAATGAGCTTGCCCAGTTTCAGGGTCCCGGCGAGCGAACAGGCCTCATGAGAAATGCCCTCCATGAGGCAACCATCGCCGAGAAACACCCAGGTACGATGATTGACGATCTCGTGATCCGGCCGGTTGAAGGTTCCTGCCAGCATTTTCTCCGCGAGCGCCATGCCCACAGCGTTCGTCAAGCCCTGCCCCAGCGGTCCGGTGGTAGTTTCTATGGACAATTCCGGTGCGCGCTCCGGATGGCCGGCGGTTCTATATCCAAATTGCCTGAAGTGGCGAATCTCGTCCATCGAGAGTGGATATCCCGACAGATGCAGCACGCTGTACAGCAACATCGAGCCGTGGCCGTTCGACAGGACGAAGCGATCGCGGTCCCACCACTCCGGGTGCCCCGGGTTGTGCTTCAGATAATCATTCCAAAGCACCTCTGCAATATCAGCCATGCCCATGGGCATGCCGGGATGACCGGAGTTGGCGGCCTGGACGGCATCCATACTGAGCGCGCGAATCGCATTCGCAAGATCTCGCCGGGCTGGCTGGCCGGCTTGAGGCGAACGGCTGGTTTGTTGTGACATGTATTGGGTTGGACCTTTGCGGCCTGGTCTTATCGTTAAATTGAGAGAGTTCCGGGGTGGATGGGCACCCCTGACGCCGCGCATTTTCCCTGTTTAAGCCGCATGCCGCAAGCGAGATTGCTTAAGCATTTGCACGTAGCGGTGCGATCTGCGAGCGACTTGCCTCATTTAATGCAAAATCGCGCATGGTGCAGCGTGCGAACAGTAAGGTACAATTACTGGTTCGTATAGCCACAACCCAATATACCCAAT
>Ga0209997_10000632_pt1 | contig 11974 bp, 13 predicted proteins | sample CR04metaG_FD_182079 | JGI IMG/M metagenome (GOLD analysis project Ga0209997, IMG submission 182079) | Deep subsurface microbial communities from Mariana Trench to uncover new lineages of life (NeLLi) - CR04 metaG (SPAdes) (version 2) | ecosystem: Environmental > Aquatic > Marine > Ocean trench...
GAGGGTAAAACTGCCTTCGATGACATCAAGTTCCAGACACGACCCTATTACTTCGGAAAACCATGGTTTCTGTCGGCCGCAGTTCAGTATTACCGGTTGCGGGATCGTTTTATCTAAGGAACCTCTGATCAATTCATGAATGAACGTGTTGTGCCCTAAATGATCAATTTCTGCGTTGTGAAACTTAGCAATAGCCTTGCTATTACTTGCGTTCCACGCCTTGAACTTAATCATTTTGAATCACAACCCGATTCACCCAGAATTAATCAGAGGTTCCCTAGGGGTTCGCAGGGCCAATGATTGATCTATTATTATTCGATTTGGGCGGTGTCGTGATAGATATCGACTTCGAGCGCATGTTTAAAAAATGGAGCCTTTATTCGGGGTTGCCGATGCAGGAAATCAAGGCTGCTTTTAGTGTCGACGCGGCTTTCGAACAGCATGAACGCGGCCAAATTGACTCGGCCGATTATTACCGCTACCTGTGCGAATCTATCGGCATGGAAATGTCTTTCGAGCAATTCAGCGAGGGCTGGAACGACATAATGGTCGCCCCGATCAAACCGACGGTAAAACTGTTAAAACACCTCTCCAGGCAAATACCGCTGTATGCGCTGAGTAACGCCAACCCACTGCACAAGGCATACTGGGAAAATACCTATGCAGATGAACTGGGGCATTTTAAACGGATCTTTGTATCCTCTGATATCGGACACCGAAAACCCGATCCAGGCGCCTACCTCCTGGTTGCCGAAGAACTCAATGTTGATCCACAGAACATAGTTTTTTTCGATGATCTGGCCGACAATGTCGAGGGTGCCAGGAATCTCGGTATGCAGGCTGTACATGTTAAGTCACCCACCGATATTACGAGTTTTATCGCCTCGACTCACCTGGGAAGCTAGGCTGGTCAAATGCTGATATTAAACGACGCACAAAAACAACTGTTTCACCAGGATGGGCTGATACTGGTCGACCGTATGATTGATGACGACACGGTCGACGTACTTCGTGACGCATTCGAGCGCATATTTAACGGCGAATTTGAAACCGGCACCCTGCCCGACGAAGTCAACTGGCAGCTGGGAAAGTCCGACCCGGAACTCACGCGTCAAATTTGTAATGCCTGGAAAGCCGATCGCAAGATCGCCAGGGTAATTTTGTCCGCGGAGATTGGCAAGATGGTGGCAGACCTGATGGATTGGCCGGGTACGCGGGTGATGCAGGACAACGCCATCTGGAAACCGGCAGGTGCAAAATCGATTGGCTATCATCAGGACAATGCCTACCTGAGCTGGTTCGAACCCGGAGAGATTTGCACTGTCTGGATTGCGCTTGACGATGTCGAAGCTGAAAATGGTACGATGGAACTGGTACGAGGTTCGCACCGCTGGTCACATGCGAATCCCGAGGGCGATTTCCACGCGCCCGAGGATTACCGTGCACCGATGATCAAATTCGCCGACATCGAAGGCGTTAAGCCCGACATTGTACCGGTGGCTGTATCCAGGGGTTGTGGATCGATCCATCATGGTTGGACCTGGCATGGTTCGGGCGCAAATACAGGCTCCAGTCCACGCCGCTCACTGGTGCTGCATGCGATGTCGAGTAAGGTTGAATTCGTTCGCGATAACTTTCACCAGGGTACCGGGCCCATTTACAGTCGTTACGCCAGGCTGGATTCATCTGCAATGGATGAAAACTATTTTCCGATCATCTGGCGTCGTGATGGATATTCCAGCAGCGGAATAGCGCAACACCTTCAGCGAGCATATCCGGATTAATCTGCCCGAAAAAGTTTAGCCAGCCCATAGCCAAAATCGGCGGCCCTACGCTACTGTGTCCGACTGTTTATCAATTAAACCTATTCATGGCCTGGCATCTCTATTAACTCTGACACCTCGAGTGAACCGCCAATATCAAGAAAAGGGCAGGACTTTGCAATCGACAGTGCCGCATCCATGGAATCAACTTCAATAATGGTGTAACCAGACATCGCAGTACTGCCTCCAGTGGTGACTGTACCATCAGGGTTTACCGTGCTCGTATTTTTAAGCGGGTTAGCAGGGCTAACCGCCGAGTCGCCCAGTGAAGATAACCAGTCCATATATTTCGCCATGTGTTGCTTTCCCTCCTCTGGACTAGATGGTTGGTCGCCGCCCAGGTAAGTAATCATGTATCGAGGCATTTAATTTCTCCTTAATATTAATAATATACCTTGGTGAAACAAGGCGTCCGCATAGCGCGTAGCTTAGCCGGGTCCTGCTGACTGGTTCTGTCAGTTGCCCGATGATTCAGATATTTCATCCGATTGCGGCATTCGCCATGCCACCAGGCCGGCGATCAGGTAACCCAGGTTCAGGACGCCAATCACCCGCATCCAGCCGGGCAGCCCGAGCAGGAAAATACCAATCGGGAAGAAGGAAGCAAAGAATATTACTACTAGCGCAATGCCGTGCCCATGGTATGCGGCGATGGCGGCAATGATCGCAAGAATCGCCATCAGTATCGCTACGAAAAAAGCCATGCCAGACAATGGAATTGGCGGCGTGGGTGTCCACATAGCGATCGACCAGGACGCACAAGCTCCGATTCCGGATAATACGCCGGTGTATTTTCCAACAATTTGTACTGTTTTCTTCATAGCGCTAATCCGGGGCACCAGGTGCCTGGGGTAACGGGTGGGCGCGGCACGTCCGGTAGAGCGGCTTGTCAGGCATTGGTATCATCTAAATATTTCCAGGATACTGCGCCATCAAATCTTCGAACAGGTATTGAATCTATATCGGCTGGTGATGCCATTCGGGCATTGATAGCTGTGCGCCTGTCACCGTTTTCTCGTATTGATGTATAGTGCGTTACACAGCCACAGTTAGTGCAATGATGAAAATCAATACTCTTTTCACCCCATGAGTAGCTGGCAAAATTGGTGTGACTGGTTTCTATTTCCACCCTTTCCGAGAGGTAGTATGCCCAGAGAGCGCCTATACGATTGCAAATGGAACAATTGCAGCTTGTCAAGGAAGGCGGGGGTTCTTTAGCTGCCAGTTTTACGTTACCGCAATGACACTCCGCGTTAAACATTTCTTTTTTTCTCCATAGCTAAAATGCCGCACACAAGCGGCACATATTGGTAGCGCAGGACAAAAAATTCCCGTACTTAGGTACTTTATAAGCTGAACACATATTTGTAATACCCTACACCTTCTACAGGATTGTCGTAATAGCCGGGGATTTTTTTAAAACCATAAGCCAGATAAAGTGACCTGGCCGTTTGCATAGTTGGAAGAGTGTCCAGCACTATTGATGTATACCCGATTTCCCCCGCTTTTGACATGGCAGTATGGAACAATAGCTTTCCGATATTGTGTCCTCGATGGTCTGGTTGTACATATAGCCTCTTTAACTCTGCTTCGTCCCTGGTTCTGGGACGGATACCAACACAGCCGACCAGCTTGCTATTTTCAATAGCAATCAGGATTACCCCCTTCGGTGGCGCATAACTACCCGGCAGGCTTAATAGTTCTTCTTCAAAACCCTGGAAACACAGGTCAATACCTAGCCACTGTTGGTATTCACGAAACAATTTGCCTACCCTGGGCATGTCTTTGTCTGTGGCTTCTCTGATCCTCATGTTTTTTAAGCCTGCGGCGCGAACAAGGGCCCGAGCAAGCTTAGCTTACCAGGTACAAACTGTATTTTACGTTTTTCATGATTTTCGAGCCTTAATACCTGGAATTATTGATTAAAGTCATAAGTCGTCACCGCCTTCGTGCAATATGCGGGCTAGATACCATCAGCTATTGGCAAACTGTTCCAGAGCCTTACCGGTTAAACGATAGCCGACCCATTCACTTTGCGGCTTTGCTCCAATAGCTTGATAGAAATTAATAGCTGGTTCGTTCCAGTCGAGAACGCTCCATTCAAAGCGGCCACAGTTATTTGAAAGCGCTATTTTTGCCAGGTGTTTCAATACTGCCGTTCCCGCCCCGGCGCCTCGGTGGTCTGGCGAAATATATAAGTCTTCAAGATACAGCCCATGCTTGCCAAGCCAGGTTGAATAATTAAAGAAGTAGACTGCATAACCAATCGGCTCACTATTTAATGTACAAATTAGGGCGCTTGTCGTCGATGAACTACTAAATAGCGAACTCCTGATATCTGACTCTGTCGCAATTACCTCGCTCTCTGATTTCTCATATCTCGCTAGCTCGGTGATAAATCCAATAATAAGGGCAGAATCATTAACATTCGCTTTCCGAATTTCTACAACGGACACGCGATACTCACCCGACCACGAAAGCGTAAACCACCTGATGCTCGCCGTTTGACAGCAACCACCAACTGATGCCTGCGCGGCTCATCATGCGGATCTACACGGGTATTATGTTTTCCTTCCATTACTAGCCAGTTGGGCCTCTCCCAGGGTCATACTCAATTGCCTTCGATAATGCAGAGGTCACGCTCGGAAGCACCCTTCGCATAGGACAGGGCCTCCTGGTAAGCCGCCGATTGGTAGCACTGCTGGGCATCCTCGACAGAGGGGAAACGCACGACTACATTTCGTGCTCGCTCGTTACCTTCGAGCCAGATCGTACGCGTTGCCCGGGCCAGGAATACTCCACCATGGGCTTCGATGGCACCGGTAGCGCGTTTCGCATATTCACCGTATGCATCGGCGTCGGTGACAGTAACATGGGCGATCCAGTAAGCCGACATCGCAAGTCTCCTGTTATTGAATTTGTTAGCGTAAAAAATTATCTCATCCGAAATTTCAGATGTATCTTAATGTATTTTTGCTTAACATTCGCCTGGTCAAATGCCTGAGCGCTTTTGGCATACTAAACCTCGCAGGGATTAAATCGATTGGATCAGAAGCAGGTTATTAACAATATAGATAACATTGCATGCATCGATGCCGATGTTGCAAGTGCGGTAGGTTCTTTAGGCTATCCGCAGCCGCGAATTCGCCCCCAGGGTTTTGAAACTTTTTTTTCCACGATTGTGGGCCAACAGATATCGACCGAAGCCGCAGCAGCAATTATGCAGCGTGTGCGCGATCTATTACCCCGACTAGACGCCTCATCTTTATTAAACCTGCCCGAGGGAGCACTGCGCGAGGCTGGATTGTCAACGCGTAAGGTCGAATACGCACAGGGGCTTGCGAATGCGATTCTCGACGGTAATTTTATTCCAGAAGACTTGCAGGCAATGGAAAATAAAGAAGCGATCAGGGCAATAACAGCATTACGCGGCCTCGGTGTCTGGAGTGCGGAAATTTACCTGATGTTCTCGTTGCAACGTGACGATATTTTCCCTGCCGATGATCTGGCATTACAGGTCGCGCTACAGCGTTTAAAAGGGTTGACGAAACGACCCACCCAGAGAGAGGCACGTACCCTGATCGAGCATTGGTCGCCCTGGCGTAGTGCCGGTAGCCTGTTCTTATGGCATTACTACAGAGGCGCGCCAACTTGATTAATAGTGGTCAGAAAACCCGGCACAAGGTAAAGCGCCCTTAGCTAGTCGCAGACCATCTCGGATGATTGGTGGTCAGCCGATTAAAGCGCCAACACAATAAACTCGCTGTCACCGACAGGCCGATAGCCAATCCCCACCACAGACCTGCGCCACCGAATGCATAGTGGAAAGCGAGCAACGATCCGCCACCGATTCCTAAAATCCAGTAGCCGAATCCAGCAATCAAGAGTGGTGCAACACTGTCCTTTAGGCCGCGCAGCGCACGCGACGCGATAGCCTGTAAGCCATCGAAAACCTGAAAGATCGCGGCTATCATCAGGAACTGGGTGGCAAGTTTAGATACCTCGACAAAGCCAGGGTCGGCAGGAGAGATAAAAATATTGATTATCTGATCGGCGAGCCCAAGAGGGACAATAACCATAAGTATCAACAATCCAGCCCCGAGTGTCATACCGAGATAGCCTGCGCGCCGGACGGCGTGGATTTGTTTACGCCCAACCGCGCGCGCTACCAGAACCATCGTCGCCTCGGCCATGCCCAATGCGATAACAAATGGAATTCCGACCCATGACATTACCACTGCGTAAGCTGCTAACGTCTTCGCGCTGATAATCCCCGATAATATTGAAGTGGCGATGAAGAGACCGGCTTCGAGGAATACGAGCGCCGCGACCGGAATTCCGAGTCGCATTATTTCAGCGCAGATGGGCCAGTCAAAGCGCCAGTTTGATTTGAAGATACCATACCCGCGTAACCCTGGTTTTCGAAAAATATACAGGGTCAGGCAAAAAAACATCAGCCAGGAGACCAGTGTGGTTGCCAATCCGGCACCGAACATACCCATCGCGGCCAGCCCAAAACCTCCATAGACAAACCAGACGGTGAGCAAATAATTCATAAATACGGCAGCCAGGGTGATCACCATTACCGCCAAAGGCTGGGCCAGTACGGCAACAAAATTTCTGAATACCGCAAACCAGAGTACTGGTAGGACAAGGCCACTGAGGCCTTGTAAATAGGGGATTGCCAATTCGATGACCACCGGGTCCTGGCGGGTCGCATGAAATACCAGATCCAGGTTCCAGATTAAAACCATGGCCGGGATACCAATCATGCTGGCAACCAGCATTCCTTGTCGCACCGACTTGCCAACTTCGGATTTGTTTCCGGCGCCCTCCGCCTGTGCTGCGAGGACACCGACGATGGAAAGTAAACCCATCAGTATGACAAGGACTTCGAACGACAAATCACCAGCGATACCGACTGCCGCGAGGTGATGATAACCAAGCTTTCCGACCACTATTTTAGTGGTAACAAACATCGCATACTCGGCCAGGTAGGCAGCGCCCAGTGGTATCGCAATTTTCAGAAACTGGTGGATATCGACTTTTAAACCAGGCATGGAACAAGTCACAGTTGGCTACATAAAAAAACCAGTCATTCTACTTTAATTGCTGGCCTCATTAATAGAGTCTTAAAATCCAGTTTTAATTCCTATTGGCGGCCGGCAATCGAGTTGTCGATGCCAGTGAATAGCTGGGATTTCAACTGCCAGGATAATGGCTGTCAGGGGTTTGACATTAAATTCCCTTAACTTACAATGGGCGCAAACCGCCAAGGGTTTTTTAGTGGTACAGGGTCAGCCGAAGCCCCGTTCCACCATAACAACAATCAATCGGCCCGAAAAGCAAAGGAGAGAAAAATGAAAGTATTAGGCAAGCTCGCTATTGCGTCACTGGTAGCCGCGTCATTCAGCACGGCACCGGTACTCGCCGCAGAGCAGCAATTTGTTACCATAGGTACCGGTGGTGTAACCGGTGTGTACTACCCAACCGGTGGCGCCATTTGCCGGCTGGTAAACAAGGGACGCAAGGAGCACGGTGTTCGTTGCTCGGTTGAATCAACCGGTGGATCGGTATACAACATTAATACCATTCGTGGTGGTGAACTGGACATGGGCGTCGCGCAGTCTGACTGGCAGTTTCACGCCTATAACGGTTCTGGTAAAAAGACCTTTATCGACGCAGGACCTTATAAAGAACTGAGAGCTGTATTCTCGGTACACCCGGAACCAATCAGTATTGTGGCGCGTAAAGATGCCAACATCAAAACTATCGATGATCTGGTCAACAAGCGCGTCAATATTGGAAACCCAGGATCGGGTACCGAAGCAACCTGGAATGTTCTCTGGAAAGCGATGGGAAAAACCAATAAGGATCTTAAACTGGCTTCCCAGATGAAATCGTCGGAGACACCCGGCGCATTGTGCGACAACAAGATCGATGCGTTTTTCTGGTTGGTTGGTAATCCAGCAGCCCTGAACAAGGAAGCGACTACCACCTGTGAAGCTAACTTTGTTGCTGTCAAGGGACCCGCGGTAGATAAGCTGGTCGCCAAGTATCCATTTTATGGTACGACAGTTATTCCTGGTGGCATGTATCGCGGTAACCCGGATGACACACCAACCTTCGGTGTATTGGCGACCTTTGTATCGTCTACCGCCACTTCGGCCGATACCATTTATGCGGTCGTAAAAGCGGTATTCGACAACTTTGAGTCATTCAAAAAGTTGCACCCGGCGTTTGCCCATCTGAACGAAAAGGACATGATCAGCAAAGGTTTATCAGCGCCTTTACATGACGGTGCAGTGCGCTACTACAAGGAGCGTGGCTGGATGTAATCCAACGACAACTAGCAGAAGTTCCGGCAAGGGGGCTTGGCCCCCTTGCTTATTTAACTCAAGCGATAGGGCAAATTCTGCAAACACGGTTTGAGTTAAATAAGCAAAATAGATCCCCATTTCTATTTAAGCAACCGCCGATTAGTTCAACAATCAATTGCTGGTGGTATATATGACTCAGAATTAACCAGGGGCTGCTTAAAACAATAACAGTGCCAGAAAGAGGAGAGACCGCAATGGTCGGAGAAACAGATAAATCTCAAGCTTCGGACGCTGAACTGGAGGCGATGATAGCCGCCACCGATACCGGTGCACGCAGTCCCAAGGGTAATGTCGGCAAACTTATTGTATCAACCGCGTTTTGCTGGGCTGTATTTCAATTATGGATTGCTTCGCCCTTGCCCTATCTGGATGTATTTTCCTCCTGGCTGCCGGTACTCAACAATACCGATACCCGGTCGATTCATCTTGCCTTCGCAATTTCGTTAGCATTCCTGGCTTATCCAGCGTTAAAAAGATCGCCCCGAGACAGAATTCCGATTCAGGACTGGATATTGGCTTTTACCGGAATTGTTGTGACCATGTACCTGTCGATATTTGCCGTTGAACTGGGAGAGCGACCCGGGCTACCAACCACCACAGACCTGGTTATTGCGGGTATTGGCATAGTACTGGTACTGGAAGCGGCGAGGCGCGCACTGGGCCCGCCGTTGATGGTAATCTCTGCAATATTTCTCAGCTATGTGTTTTTTGGCCACCTTGGCCCGGATATCATTGCCTGGAAAGGGGCCTCTTTCGGTAAAGCCATGTCGCATATGTGGATCACCCAGGAAGGTGTTTTTGGTGTTGCACTGGGTGTATCGGCCTCGATGGTGTTCCTGTTTGTGTTGTTCGGTTCGATGCTTGAAAAAGCCGGCGCCGGTAACTATTTCATCTGGGTTGCTTTTTCGCTACTGGGTCATATGAAAGGCGGCCCCGCTAAGGCCGCCGTGGTTTCATCCGCTTTGACTGGCCTGGTTTCAGGTTCGTCGATTGCCAACGTGGTAACCACCGGTACCTTTACCATACCGCTGATGAAGCGGGTGGGATTTTCGGCTGAAAAGGCGGGCGCGGTCGAGGTAGCGTCTTCGACCAATGGCCAGTTGACACCGCCAGTGATGGGCGCCGCGGCATTCCTGATGATCGAGTTTGTTGGCATCTCTTATATAGAAGTCATCAAACACGCCTTCCTGCCCTCAGTCATTGCTTATATTGCACTGGTTTACATCGTCCACCTGGAGGCATCGAAGGCTGGCATGGAGGGTCTGAAGAGGACTGTTCAGAACACCCTGATGCGTAACCTGGTCGTATATACCACGGTAATTCTCGGCATTATTATACTGTCGGGTATCTGCTTTTACGGATTCGGCTGGTTAAAAGAAGTGGGTGGTGATTTCACCTTCTGGATCGCGTCTGTGATCGTATTGATTGTCTATGTGGCCCTGGCTAAATACTCGACCAATTTTCCAGAACTGGGGCGCAGTGATGTTATTGATCAGCTGCCGGTACCGGGACCCATTGTTAAATCCGGCCTGTACTTTTTGTTGCCGGTCGCGGTTTTAATCTGGTGCCTGACCGTTGAGCGTCTCTCTCCCGGATTGTCGGCTTTTTATGCCACGATATTCATGGCTATTGTATTGCTGACCCATAAACCGCTGAAGGCCATGTTTCGCGGTGAGAGCCAGCTCGGCGAGTATTTCAGGGAATGTCGCGAGGATTTTGTCGATGGCATGGTCTCTGGCGCCAGGAACATGATCGGTATCGGAGTGGCGACTGCCTGTGCAGGTATTATCCTCGGAACTGTCACGCTGACTGGTATTGGCCTGGTGCTGGCCGAATTCGTCGAATTTATCTCGGCGGGTAATCTGATCCTAATGCTGATATTTACCGCCGTTATCAGCCTGATACTTGGCATGGGTCTACCGACCACCGCTAACTACATCGTGGTTTCCTCATTGATGGCGCCTGTCATTGTCTCGGTCGGCGCCAGTAATGGCTTGATCGTGCCACTGATCGCGGTTCATATGTTCGTATTCTATTTTGGCATACTTGCCGACGATACCCCGCCGGTGGGTCTGGCGGCTTATGCTGCGGCGGCTATTTCAGGAGGGGACCCGATTAAAACCGGCATCCAGGGATTTATGTACGACATACGCACGGGTATTCTGCCTTTCATGTTTATTTTCAATACCGAATTGCTGTTGATTGGCATCACCGGTCCGATCCATTTGATTGTCGTTGTCGGATCGGCCCTGGTAGCGATGCTGTTGTTTGCCGCGGCGACGCAGGGGTATTTCATTACGCATAGCAAGAAATGGGAATCGGCAGCGCTGTTGCTTATCACTTTTACGCTGTTCCGCCCTGGATTTTTCATGGATATGATTTACGATCCACTGGTCAAGGTAGAGGCCACTAAAATTTATGAAGTTGCCGAAGAGCAACCGGAGAATGGATTGTTACGGGTCCATGTTGTCGGTGAAACCCTGGAAGGCGACGTGGTAGACAAGGTGGTCATGCTACCGGTTGGCGCGACCGGGCCTGGTAAGGACCGGATAGAAATGTCAGCGGGTCTCGAACTCCGCCAGGAAGGCGATAAAATGTTCGTGGAAAATATCGTCTTTGGTAGCGCTGCCGATAAACAAAAGATTGATTTTGACTGGGAAATCGTCGACGTTCAGAAAAAGGCCGACACACCAAATAAGCGCTGGTTTTATATACCGGCAATCCTGCTGTTAATCCTGGTCTGGAAAGTCCAGGCTAGCCGTCGTGATCAGGATAAAATCACCCCGGTAGGAGAACCGAGTCATGTATAAGAATATTCTCTTCTCAGTAGACCTGGAGCACACCGCCGAAGCTGAAAAGGCGCTGAAGATCGCGATTGACGAGGCCAGGCGATCGAAGGCGAAATTAACTGTAATGACCGCTGCGCCGGGTTTTGGAATGCCTATCGTCGCTTCCTTTTTTGATGACCAGGCGGTAGCGAACGCATTGAAAGAAGTCGCTCGTCACCTCAAACAGTACGTGGAAGACAATATTCCGGATGATGTCGAAACCAACCCGGTTGTGGTCGAGGGAAATCCTGCGGAGCTAATACTGAAACAGGCAAAAAACGATGATATTGACCTGATCGTAATTGCCTCGCATAACAGTCAGATCGAAAACTTGTTGCTGGGCTCCTGCGCGGCCAAGGTCGTGCGGCATGCACGGTGTACAGTGACGGTAGTTAAGTAGAAAAATACTCCTCTCCAGTTTTTTATTACTACCGGTGCGGCTGTTCGGGCTAGAAACAGGTTCAACGTGACTCCTTTGCTCATCGGGCTTGTTTTGCTCGCGGCCCTGTTACATGCCAGTTGGAATGCAATGGCAAAATCCGGTGGTACGCCGGAGTATAGTATCGCATCCTATCAGCTCATCGGTGCGATGGTTTGCCTGCCATTCCTGTTCCTCGTGCCGATACCGCTGGTTGAAAGCTGGCCGATGATTTTACTCTCGGTTATCTGGCATAATTTTTACTATTTCACTCTCGCGAGATCGTACCGTGCAGGTGATTTATCGCAAATGTACCCTTTGTTTCGCGGTCTGGCGCCGGTACTGGTTGCAATCGGTGCTGCGTTTTTCGCGCGCGAATGGTTATCCCCTGGTTCGATGCTGGGTATCGGACTGATCAGTTTCGGACTGGTCAGCATTACTTTACTGGGTGGACAGTTTGGTAAGATATCACCACTGGCGCTCCGCTGGGGCCTGGCAACCTCGGTATTGATTGCAGCCTATACC
>Ga0209997_10000634_pt1 | contig 11968 bp, 10 predicted proteins | sample CR04metaG_FD_182079 | JGI IMG/M metagenome (GOLD analysis project Ga0209997, IMG submission 182079) | Deep subsurface microbial communities from Mariana Trench to uncover new lineages of life (NeLLi) - CR04 metaG (SPAdes) (version 2) | ecosystem: Environmental > Aquatic > Marine > Ocean trench...
TGCTGTGATCAGTAGGAACATACTTAACGCAATGGATAATTGTTTCATTGTTTGATGCCTCGTTTTATTTAATCGAATTTTTCGTATTTTTGTTTAGTACTGAACTGAGTAACACTTCTGTTTCTTAAATATAATGTTACCGATGAGAATAGCGTCCTTCGATATATTCGTCCACTATAACTCGGAACTCCTCAGCAATATTATCGCCTCTAAGTGTCATGGCTTTTTTGCCATCAATAAATACTGGGGCAGTGGGTGTCTCACCGGTGCCTGGCAAACTGATACCAATGTCCGCATGTTTGCTTTCACCAGGCCCATTTACCACACAGCCCATCACCGCCAGGTTCATCTCTTCGACACCAATATATTTTTCTCGCCATATGGGCATCTGGCTACGGACATAGGCTTGAATTGAATTCGCCAATTCCTGAAACACAGTACTGGTGGTCCTGCCACATCCCGGACAGGCGGTAACCAGTGGTGTAAATGATCGCAATCCCATGGTTTGCAACATTTCCTGGGCGACAATAACCTCGTTGGTTCTGTCTCCATCAGGCTCCGGTGTTAAGGACACGCGAATCGTATCGCCAATCCCTTCCTGTAGCAGAATTGCCATCCCCGCCGTTGATGCAACAATCCCCTTCGAGCCCATGCCTGCTTCTGTGAGTCCTAGATGAATCGCATAATCGCAACGCGCAGCAAGGTCTCGATAAACAGAAATCAGTTTCTGTACACCGCTGACTTTACATGAAAGAACAATTTGATCACGTGCTAAACCAATCTCTTCAGCTTTTTCCGCGCTGTTCAATGCAGACACGATCAAGGCCTCTTTCATCACATCATCAGCATCATGTGGTTCAGCAAGGCTGGCATTATCATCCATCATTTGTGTTAATAATTGTTGATCCAGACTGCCCCAGTTCACACCAATACGTACTGGCTTATTATATTGAATCGCCTTTTCGATCATCACAGCAAACTGATTTTCTTTTTTCCTGCCAAAGCCAACATTACCTGGGTTAATTCGATACTTGGCCAGGGCTTCTGCACAATCAGGATATTTTTCCAGCAAGGTATGACCGTTGTAGTGAAAATCGCCTACCAAAGGAACATGACAACCCATGACATCCAGTTTCTCTCTAATCAAAGCAACCTGACTGGCCGACTTTTCAGTATCCACTGTGATACGGACAAGTTCCGAACCGGCCGCCGCAAGTTGTTGTACCTGTTTCGCTGTTGACTCAGCATCTGCAGTATCTGTATTTGTCATTGACTGCACGACGACAGGTGCGCCGCCGCCAATCATCACTGACCCAACTTTGACACCGACACTCTTTCTTCTCTTGATTAAAACACTATCTGTAGACATTAAAACACCCTGATTTTTTGTGCACTGCAGTGAGTCTAACTGTAGGGATATCGGTGTCAAGAGAGCGAAAAAATTTGTCCCAAAAATATCAGCGTTTAATCACAGCAATCAAGGTTTTTGGTAAATATCTGAATCTGGGTTAAATGCCAGCCATGCAAACGCAAAATGTATGCCACTATCGACCTCATTTAATTGTCGACCAATATATGGCCCACTGGTTGCTTTCCCCAGGATATTCCAATGTGATCCTGTTTCTCTATCTCTGATCTGATTGCTAGAGAACTCAAAGCTCAATGTCTTACCATCAATGCGTCTTGACCAGGCCGTGACTGAAATTATTTTTTTTGATTTTTTTATCTGTTCTGCGTCCAGGGCTGACAAGGTTCCGTGTTTTCCGAAAATGGCAATCTTCAAATTGCCTAACTCATCATTAATGACACTTAATTCCTTAACAAGGCCAAAAGGATATAAGCGATATTGTTTGTCATGACGGACGAATAGAACACGTTCCATTGCAGGTAATCGCTTATCCGTTTTCCCCTTGAATAAGAATGGAGAACCACCTACTCGATCATAACCCTTGTAGGGGTTTCTGCCATAAGGTCTGGAATATCCTGTCTCATTAGAGAGTACCAGACCCGTTGGATATATCTCTCTGAAGTCAGCATAGGCAACAATACTTGCGGGTATCTGTTTAAGCACCGTGCCGGTATATTCGCCAACAATTCCCTTGCCTGTAAATTGTTGCCACCAGGATTCCGTTTGTCTGTCATACATGATCATGTCGCTCATGCGTAACTTCCCCGTGACACCGAAATCCAGCACCTTTCCTTCTACTCTGCGGTCAAAAACGATGGAGGCATTGCACAAAGGGCAGAAGGTGACGCTTACTGGAATATCGGCCAGTTCATCATTAACTATCTCATGATATATCAAGACCTGGAGTGGATAGGCACGCGCATGTTCTGCAAGTGTCAGGACGATGACGGGCTCCTGACCGTCTAACCATTGATTGGCCTGATTAATAGAAATAAATTTAGGCTTATCAATAGCAGGAATACCATCTTTTGGTGGACCGCCGGATTCAATCTCTTCTAAATTAACAATACTTTTGGAGAAATCTGTTTTTCGCCATTCGATATTTTTACGTAACTCTGAATCCGCGAAAGCACTTGATTTCATTACCAGCGCATACGCGGTCACGCAAATGAGGCACAAAGACAGAAAATAGAGCCTGAATGACAGTGTATTCGATTTTACAACTTCATCTTGCAACACTTTAATGAACCCTTACGACACGGATGTTTTACTGTATGACTTGCTTCTTCAACAGACGTTCTCTATATATTAATCTATAAACAGGTTTTTCAAGTGTGTTTCACGTGCGATACTAGCTTGGATATGAATAAAAAAAATAAATATACTTACGAGGACCTGATTAAATCAGGTAAAGCCGAGTTATTTGGAGAAGGCAATGCGCAATTACCCGCACCACCGATGCTCATGTTCGATCGAATCACCTCTATAAGTAATGAAGGTGGAGATTATGAAAAAGGATTGATCATTGCTGAAATGGACATTAAACCCGATCTCTGGTTTTTTAACTGCCACTTCCATGGTGATCCGGTGATGCCTGGTTGTCTTGGCCTGGATGCAATGTGGCAACTACTCGGGTTTTATGTCGGTTGGACCGGTGCGCCTGGAAGAGGCAGGGCACTGGGAGCAGGCGAGGTAAAATTTAGCGGCCAGGTATTACCAGAGGCGAAATTGATCACTTACAGAATTAACATTAAGCGGCTCATCCTCAGAAGACTGGTAATGGGTGTCGCAGATGGAACAATGTCCATTGATGGAAAGGAAATTTATGCCGCCAAGGACCTGCGTGTAGGTTTATTTGAATCAACAGAAGGTTTTTAGCAGTTTTTATTTTTAATCGAGGAATTTTATGAAGCGCGTTGTAATCACTGGCCTTGGTATTGTCTCTAGTATTGGTAATAACAGGGCAGAAGTCACCGAGTCTCTAAAAACCGGGAAGTCCGGGATTGAATTCTGTGAAAAATATGCAGAGCTTGGATTTCGTTCTCATGTCCATGGGCCGATTCGTCTCAATCTTGAAGAATTAATTAACAGAAAACTTAAACGCTTCATGGGTGATGCAGCAGCCTTTGCCTATCTGGCCATGAAAGAAGCCATAGAAGTCTCAGGTCTGACTGAAGATGAAATTTCAAACCCGAGAGTTGGGTTAATTACTGGATCAGGTGGTGGTTCAAATCAGAATCTGGTTGAGTCAGTCGAGCTAATGCGATCAAGAGGCGCACGAAAGGTGGGACCAACCATGGTGCCCCGAATTATGGCAAGTACCACCAGTGCCTGTCTCTCTGTTGCTTATAAAATCAAGGGTGTTAACTATTCCATTAGTTCAGCATGTGCCACTAGTGCACATTGCATTGGTAATGCCTACGAAATAATTCAATCCGGGAATCAGGATATTATTTTTGCCGGTGGTGCTGATGAGGTGCACTGGACCAGTACACTTCTGTTTGACAGCATGGGCGCACTTTCGTCAACTTATAATGACACGCCAGAGATCGCATCAAGACCTTATGATGCAAATCGTGATGGTTTTGTGATTTCCGGTGGTGGTGGCATCGTTGTCATGGAAGAACTGGAACATGCATTACAGAGAAATGCTCACATCTATGCTGAAATTGTGGGTTATGGCGCGACATCGGATGGGGCGGACATGGTCAAACCTTCCGGCGAAGGGGCCTTGCGTTGTATGCAACAGGCAACTTCGACTGTTGATACGCCCATTGATTACATCAATACACATGCAACCAGCACACCCGCTGGGGACATTGCCGAACTTGGTGCCATCAAAGAATTATTTGGTGACGATGCACCAAGAATCAGTGGCACTAAATCTCTAACAGGGCACGGGCTCGGTGCAGCAGGCGCCAATGAAGCCATCTATTCGCTACTCATGATGGAGCATGATTTTATTGCTGCCTCAGCAAATATCACTGAACTGGATGAAGGTGCTGCTGGAATGAAAATTGTCACTCAGAGAGAAGACAATGCCGGCCTGAATACGATTATGTCCAATAGCTTTGGTTTTGGTGGGACCAATGCCACGCTGGTATTCAAACGTCCTGATTAGTAACAGGCAATTGAACTAGTTTCATAACAACATGGAAACTGTACAGCTTCTGATAATTCTCCTCAGCTGGGCAGTTACCCTGAACAGTTATTCAGCGCCTGAACAACTTCCCCCCGTCGAATACAAATCTGAAGCTTATTTCCATGAACATGCCTGTAGTGGCAGGTACGACAACAGTAGTTGTGAGGATCATGCGAAACGAGAACGAGAAGCCTATGCTATTCAAAGAGAGTATGGCATCAGGGCGAGTGGTTCTGTACTTTACATTCGAATGGTCATCCCCCCTTGTCTTCAAGTCTGACTATTCAAAAAAGATTAATCCCTGAGAGGATGAAAACTTGAATAGTCATATCCTCATTTCATTGGCTGGAATCGGTGTATTAGGGATCGCCTGCCAATGGCTGGCATGGTGGGCCCGTCAACCAGCAATATTGTTCCTGTTGCTGTGTGGCATGATCGTTGGGCCAGTCACCGGCTTGCTAAAACCGGATGATCTGTTTGGAGAACTATTGTTCCCCATGGTTTCTCTTTCGGTCGCTGTCATTCTTTTTGAAGGTAGCCTGACTCTCAAACTCGATGAAATAAGAGGCCTTGGATCTGTTGTTCGTAATCTGATTACAGTCGGTGTATTAATCACCTGGTTGATTACTGCCGTCGCAACACATATTTTGATTGGCTTCCCCTATGAATTATCATTTTTATTCGGCGCTGTTGTTGTGGTCACCGGGCCCACCGTCATCATGCCGATACTTCGAACCGTCAGACCAAATGCAAAGATCGCCAATATACTTCGTTGGGAAGGGATTGTGATCGATCCTCTCGGTGCATTACTGGCCGTTCTTGTATTTGATTTCATCATCTCCAGCCAGGCAGAAAATGCACTGGAAATAATTTCCCTGGTATTCGGACGTATCGTGCTTGTTGGTGCAACGTCTGGCGCACTTGCCGCATTTCTTCTTGGAGAGATACTGCGTAGACATCTGATTCCTGAGTATCTACGTAATGTCCTTACGCTAACACTTGTGTTTGCAGTTTATGCTGGCGCAGATCATCTGGCACACGAATCTGGCTTACTAGCCGTCACTATTATGGGCATGGTGCTGGCCAATCTGAAAGATACAGATATCGATGATATTCTTGATTTCAAGGAAAGCTTGAGTATTTTACTGATTTCAGGCTTATTCATCATTCTCGCGGCACGTGTTGAATTTTACCAATTCAAAGAAATTGCCTGGCATGCCCTGGGCGTACTTGCAGTAATGATGTTTTTGGCAAGACCCATAGCGGTCTGGGTATCCACTTTTACATCAGATTTAAAACCAAAAGAGAAACTATTAATTTCCTGGATAGGCCCTAGAGGAATTGTTGCCGCTGCCGTCGCATCACTCTTTGCCATCCGCCTTGAAGCTGAAGGCTATCCTGAAGCATCATTACTCGTGCCCCTTACATTTTTTATTATCATCGGCACCGTCGTTTCACAAAGTGCAACAGCAAAATACATCGCACATTGGTTGGGTGTCAGAGAGCCTCCGCCAACAGGTTTATTAATCGTCGGGGCCGGCAATGTCGCCAGAGCCATTGGCAAAACACTGCAGGAAGCAAAAATTAATGTCATCTTGACTGATAGTAACTGGGACAATATAAGACAGGCAAGAATGGACGGCCTCGATACCTACTACGGCAACCCCACGTCAGAACATGCTGACCGTAATCTTGATCTTACAGGGATAGGCAAAATGCTGGCGATGACAGGCAATGCCAACCAGAATGCACTCGCGAGTCTACGATTTAAGTCAGAGTTCGGTATACACAAAATATTTGAGTTGAAAACAAACAGGGAACAAATCATTTCAGAAAAGCATTCTCTGTCTACCAGGCACCGTGGCCCTCAATTGTTTAACAACAACATAACTTATGGGCATATTGCATCACTCCTTCGACAAGGAGCAGAGATCAAGAGCACACAACTCAGCGATGAGTATGACTATGATGCCTACATCAGTAATCGAACGGGGCAATTAATACCCTTATTTGCGATTGATCAGCGGGATCGTTTGCACATTATTACGGCTGATCAGGAGATCGCCCCGGGATCTGGTTGGTCAATCATTAGCCTGATATATAATAACGACGCTGAACAGGCATAAATGAATTGCAATAATTGATTCAAAAACTGTGATTCACATCACAGTATCAGCCTGATTCCACTCAGATCTGTGCACTGCTTCACACACGCTTTCCTGAATATTGACTAGAATTGTAGTCAAGAATCTAACCTCCTCAGAGATTTGTAACTGGACCCGGAATTGACTCTAGCCCTCCTCCCCCCTTCAATAGACTCTTTCCGGGTCTCTTTTATTCCGAAAGATAATTTTCAAGTAAACCTATGGAACCTCTAATTAAGCCCTAAAATACATTAAGTCGTCATTCTGGCGCATGCCAGAATCTAGTCAAAACAATTACTTACTCGACTTTGTCTGGAAAACTTGTTCCTGACGTTTTCAACCGCTTACTTCCCTGTAAGCGTCCTGAGTCGTTCTCGGTCTCTGTTCCAGACTCGACTCTACCGATTACTTCCATGTAATCGTACCTCCTGCATCCATGCAGTCGTGGATGCAGGTCGTATTCACCAGTATGACGAAGTACGTACTTAATCAGAGGTTCCCTAGTTACATTCATATTTATATTGGCATTTTGATAGCTCATCTTCATGACAGATGATTCCACCATTATCCATCGTAAACCAGCCACCACTGTCGACAGTAATCAGGCATTTTTCAGGTTTAGATATCCCATCGAGCCTGACTTCCCTATTGGGACTGTCATACTTACAGGAGACAAACTCCCCATGATTCTCAATGGTGACAGCATATAATTGTGTAACAGCAAGCAGATCATCAAGAGCTACTTCGTAATTGACAGTCCATTCATAAGCCTCTGGGACTTTTCTATCTTTGATATCACTGGCTGTAGGACAGGTATCTGCAAATGTAAACGGACTAAAAAATAATGCGAGCAAATAGATTAAGACTATTTTATTTTTATGTATCATCTAATATCCAGTCCAGGTAATTACTGAATCCAGCAATATGACAACAATTTACTATATTCACGACCCGATGTGCAGTTGGTGTTGGGCATTTAGACCGACCCTGGATACACTGAATGCAAACCTTGCCGATCACCTTCAGCTAGAATATCTGCTTGGTGGCCTCGCCAGGGATACAGATGACCCGATGCCTATAGATTTACGCCAGCAGATTCAAAATCACTGGCACACTATTCAAACACGGGTGCCAGAAACAAGGTTTAATTTTGATTTCTGGGAAAAATGTCAACCAAGACGCAGTACCTATCCCGCTTGTCGTGCAGTACTTGTCGCTAAACTTCAGGATATTCAGTTCCAGGAACCCATGATACTGGCTATCCAGCATGCTTATTATTGTCAGGCCAGAAACCCTTCCGACACCGTAACACTTATCGAACTGGCAGATGAAATTGGACTTGATGTAGATAGATTCAGTAGTGATTTACACTCTGATGAAATTCGAGTTTTGCTTAAACGTGAGATTGCTTTTGCCCGCCAAATCGGAGGCAACGCATTCCCTATGCTGCTGCTTGGCGATAACAACAGCTATCATCAAATCCTGATCGACTACACGCATCCTGAAAACATGCTCGATGAAATAAACCGGTTTTCATCGCACCATGATTCATAGTGGGAATGGCTCATCGACAGGGAAGGGGTAATAATTCTTCTGGCAATGTACTCATACATCTCCATGTGATCCCGGCATCATTAGCGAATGGCGTTAATACAACTTTCTTTCCCTGAATATTTGCGGGGGCATCAGGGTCTTTGCGGCTGGTGTACAAAAGACTGATAGAACCAGGTGATTCCTCGCCAACAATAATTGATTCAAGCAGAGACTTATCCAGTACTTCGATCGAAATCAGACTTTCTAATTGCCAATCTTCTTTGCCGGGAAATTCAGATTCCGATTTCCAGTAGTTCGCGACCGCTTCTTTATATGGTTTGGCCAGAGATATTCCCTGTAGCACCCTGGCGCGATCGGAAAATTCAATTTTTGAAGGGAAAAGAACAAAATTCCAGACAAGCACCAGTGCAAGCAGAATAAGAATGATCAGACGTCTATTCATGGTTTTATTCTAATCTCAAAAATCATAATTGCCACGCCATATTCAGGTCAACGTCATTAAAAATAAGCTGTATAATCAGCATTTAGGCAAACCTTTTTTAGAGACCCTATTTAAAATAGTCATGAAAGATACAACAGAAATAATTACACACCCGGAAAATATTACAATTTCCCAGACCGTGGCCATCTTGATTGATGGTAACAATATTGAACGAAGCATCCATGCAGAGTCAGACAACACCAATACCATGCTCAACCTGGATGCAATTGTCCCAAAATTACTGGTGAATAGAGGTTTGAGTCGCCTGGTTTATTTCAGAGAAGGTAAACATATTTCAAGTAAGCTACAGGAACGTCTGCATAATTTTTATCATGGTTCCGTCAGAGCCTGTCACAAAAGTGCAGATATTCCACTCTCCATCAATGCCATCCAGCTGGCGAATAAAGTTGATACTATTATTATTATGTCTGGTGATTCTGACTATATCGAGCTGGTTCGACACCTTAAGTCCGAAGGTGTCCGCGTAGAAATAGCCGCTGTACTTAAGACAACATCACAATTACTTAAAGATGAAGCCGATCATTACCATGAAATTACCAGAGAAGACTGGTTTACCTTGCCTGCGAAGAGAAAGCAGAGTCGTAAAAGGAAAACAAAAAAGTCGAATTAACTTCTTCCCATGCATATTAATTTGGGTCTTCTAAACAGTGATGATAATGCGCAGTGCGTCAAGTCGAATCGATGATGATGCAATCAATTCTGAAGTCACTTCTAACAGATCTTTAAAATAGTTTATTTCTTCGAGTCGAACATTGGAATTTACCTTGCGCATATGTTCCAGTCTATCTACTTCCCTCTGCAAAATATCGTTGATTCTCTCTGCGGCCTGTTGCTTTAATTTTAGCGATTCTTCCTCTGCAAGTTTTCTGAATTTATCCAGTAATGCCCTGATCACATCAGATTTCATCCTGATAATTTCTTTAATTATTTCGGGTGAAACTCTGTTCTGATTTTCATTAATAATATTATTCTCCAGACTCAATCTACTACCGTGCTCATCAAGCATGATTCTGATTGTGGTTGGTGGCAAATACCGACTCGACTGCATATCGATTTTATCCACAGGCTCTAATACAAAAAGTACCTCCATCAATAATGTACCAGGGTCAATCGACCCATGCTTCAGGGTGCAGACTGTGGCATTACCCAGTTCGCTACTCAAAACCATATCCATGGCAAATCCAACCATCGGATGTTCCCAGGTTAAGTACTGCATATCTTCATGTATCAGCGCAGTCTCTCTGGAATAGGTAATCGTCAAGCCCTCATCTGTCAGCCCGGGAAATGATGAAAGCATCCTTTCTCCCGGGTTCAATATGTAACTAGATTCACTATGAAATTCGGTATTGATACCAAAACAATCAAAAATAAGGTCCATATATTCAGGCAATCTATTGTTGTTATCTTCTGTAATCGCCTTATCTTTCAAGGCCTCGGCAATTGCAGGACGGCAAGAACTGTATTCCAGTAACCTGTCTCGTCCTTTATGCATCGCATCATTAAGTTGCTGATGTATTTTGCCTGTTTTATGAATCAGTCCCTGGGTTATTTTATTTGCCAGAAAATCAGCCTTTAATTCGGTTTCTATCTGTGCATAGACAGATTGGCCTGCCGGGCAAGTTTCCCTGAAAGCTCCGAGTCCTTCCTCATACCACTTGAACATAACGGCCTGCGGAGTATCTTCAATATAAGGCACATGAATTTTTATTGTTTGCCTCTGACCTATGCGATCCAGTCTACCAATTCGCTGTTCTAGTAAATCCGGGTTTAGTGGTAAATCAAATAGGACTAAATGATGCGCAAACTGGAAATTTCTTCCTTCACTGCCTATCTCAGAACAGATAAGCACCTGGCTGCCTTTATCTTCATCCGCAAAATAGGCCGCAGCTCGATCGCGTTCAACCAGACTCAATCCTTCATGAAAAGCAGCTGCATGCATACCTTCCTTTTTTTTCAATAGCTTACTGATATCAATTGCAGTTCCGGCATGCGCACAAATCACCAGGACTTTCTTCTCTTTAAGCAATTTAAGCTTCTCAATCAGCCAGCTTATTCTTGGATCAATTTTTTCCCAGTGTGTTTTTCCTTCTCGTAGATAAAGCCTTTCAGGACATAATAAGAATTTGATTTCGTCCTCATCTATACCTTTATTAGACGAACCTGTATAGAGAGAACGGTATTCCTGTGGTAGTGAGAGCGAATAGGCATAGAGTTCTCTGCCAGGGAACCCCTTGATTGTGGCACGCGTATTTCTAAACAAAACACGACCGGTACCATGGTAATCCAGTAATTGATCGATAACTTTCTTTCTTGCATCAATATTTTCTGACGAATTAAGATCTGTATTATCAATTATCTGCAGAAACCTGGTGCTGGTGTCTGCTAATAGTTTACCTAATAAACCCTGTGTCTTATTTGATAACTTAACATCAGAAAATAATTCCTCTACTGCCTGAGCGATGGGTTCGTAATTCCTTTCTTCATCAACGAACGAATCGAAATCAGGAAATCGGTTGGGATCAAGTAATCGTAATCGAGCATAGTGACTTTCTTTACCTAGTTGCTCTGGTGTCGCGGTGAGCAACAAGACACCTTTAGTCGAATGAGATAGTTGTTCTACAATTTTATATTCGTTACTAACCTTGCTGGTAGACCAATACAAATGATGTACTTCATCAACCACCAGAATATCCCATTCTCCAAGCAAGGATTGCTGATAATATTTCTCATATTCAGTCAGAAATTCAAGACTACAAATGACCAGTTGTTCAGTTTGAAAAATATTAATATCTTCATCACCCCCTTCCAGTGCATAACATCTTTCCGCATCAAAAATACTAAAGGTCAAATTGAATTTACGTAACATCTCCACCAACCATTGGTGAACAAGGCTCTCCGGTACAACAATAAGGATACGTTGGGCGCGTTCCGTGAGAATCTGGTGATGGATAATCATTCCTGCTTCAATTGTTTTACCCAGACCCACTTCATCAGCCAATAAAACACGAGGGGCATGACGATGTGCTACTTCATTGGCGATATATAGTTGATGTGGAATTAGACTGGTTCGAGTGCCTGCCAATCCATAAAGGTCATCATGTGCCAATCTGTTTTTATGATTAAGTGTCTGAAATCTAGCCTGAAACCATTTATCAGAATCAGTTTGACCATTAAATAAACGTTCGGCGGGTTTGTTTAACTGGACTGTATTGGCTAAA
>Ga0209997_10000635_pt1 | contig 11967 bp, 14 predicted proteins | sample CR04metaG_FD_182079 | JGI IMG/M metagenome (GOLD analysis project Ga0209997, IMG submission 182079) | Deep subsurface microbial communities from Mariana Trench to uncover new lineages of life (NeLLi) - CR04 metaG (SPAdes) (version 2) | ecosystem: Environmental > Aquatic > Marine > Ocean trench...
TAGTGGCAAAAGCTGAACCATATATTCCACAGGTTCCTAAACCAAAAAAGAAACTAACACTGCAAAAACGACTTTTGTGGTGTGGAGGAATTTTACTCATTTACATGATAATGGGACAAACACCACTGTTTGGTGCATCTGTTCCAGAGTTTGACTTTCTTGCTTTTGCAAGAGTAATTTTTGCATCCCAACAAGGGACTCTAGTTGAGCTAGGCATTGGACCAATAGTTACAGCTGGACTCTTAATGCAGCTGTTGCGAGGATCTGATATTTTAAAATTTGATTTTAAAAAGCCAGAGGAGAGGGGAGTATTCCAGACAGCCACTAAGATGGTTACATACGTTGTCATTATTGCAGAGTCTATCGTTTATGGAATTGCAGTGTATGGTCCAGGAATTGCAGACCCTACTATTATGTATATTCTGATAGGGCAGCTGATGGGGGCATCTATAATTATCATGTTTTTAGATGAGACCATTCAAAAAGGATGGGGACTCGGTAGTGGAATCAGTCTTTTCATTATGGCAGGAGTTACTCAACAAATTCTTTGGAGCTTGTTTAGCCCACTAGCGGCAGGTGACGGATTCGCAATAGGAATTTTCCCATTTATTGGACAATCAGCTATGGCTGGAGACTTGACTGATGTGTTCTTTAGGTATAACCAACTGCCAAGTATATTCGGGCTGTTTCTTACGGTGGGAATTTTGCTGATCTTGGTATACACTCAGGGAATGAAGATTGAGATTCCAATTGTTTCAACAAAATACAGAGGATTTTCAGCAGTCTATCCAATCAAACTAATGTACGTTTCAAATATTCCAGTAATCTTAGCATCAGCACTTACAGCAAATGCGGTGTTTATGGGGCAGATGCTGTGGGCAAATCTTAATCCTGCAAATAATAGCGCGATTATGAATTTTCTAGTGCAGTTTGATCCGACGAGTCCGTCAACCCCGATTGGAGGACTGGTTTACTACATCACGCCTCCAAGAGGACTGGATGTTGTTGCATTAGATCCAATGCGTGCAGTTGGTTATGTGATATTTATGGTTGCAATTGTAATTGTATTTGGTAAACTTTGGGTGGAGCTTGGAGGTCTTTCTCCAAAAAGTGCTGCAAAGAATTTGCTTGATGCAGATGTACAGGTACCTGGCTTTAGGCGGTCAAATCAACCCATTGAGGCATTGCTAAATAGATACATTCCATCTGTCACGCTGATTGGTTCGGGAATACTGGGACTGTTAGCTGGTGTGTCGGATGTTTTAGGTGTGTTTGGTTCTGGAATTGGAATGTTGTTGATGGTTGATATTTTGATTAATTATTACAATCAACTAGTTAAAGAACAGGTAGAAATTGTTATGCCGCGGCTTGGTGCATTGCTTGGTAGGGGTTAGCAAAAAAGTAATTATTGTAGGAATTCCCGGAGTAGGGAAATCCACTTTAGTTACTAAAATTGCTGAAATCCTAAATTCTAGACAAAAAAGTGTCAGTGTGAATAGTTTTGGGACAATAATGTTTGAAGAGGGTCAAAAAAATGGAATAAAAAATAGGGATGATCTCAGAAATCTTTCAAGGGAGGAGCAACAAAATCTTCAAAAAAAGGCAGCTCAAAAGATAGCAAAACTTGAAGACGATTTAGTGATCATCGACACTCACACATTCATTATTACTAAAGCCGGATTTTATCCTGGACTGCCTAACAAAGTTTTAGAAATAATCAAACCATCTCATTTTATTTCAGTTTACGCACGACCTGAGGAAATCTACAATAGAAGAATGAAGGACACTTCTAGACACCGCGATATAGTCTCAATTGACAATATTAAAAAAGAGATGGCAATCAGCGACGCAATGCTTTCAAGCTGTGCGGTTTTCTCAGGTTCTCCAATGAAACCAGTTTTTAACACAGAAGGAAAGGTTGAAGAAGCAGCTAACGCAGTAATATCTGCAATAGAGATATGATTCCTGAATTTACTGTACTATTGCACTTTTTAGACTCTGTATTTTTGCAAGGAGACCTTTTTGGAATAAGGGAGGGTCCTCTTGGCAGTGCAGATCCAATAGTCAAAGGAGTACTGGCTTCCACTTTTGGAATTTTAGTAATTTCAATTATGCTTAATTTATTTAATTCTGGAGTTAGAAGAAAACTCATCGACCGAGTTAAGCTAAAAAGAATTATGAAAGAAACAAAGGCTTGGCAAAAAGAAAGAATGGCTGCATTTCGCTCTAAGGATCAAGAAAGGATTGCTAGCCTTAACAAAAAATCTTCATACATGAACAAGATGAGCATGGAGATGATGCAGATGAACATGCGACCAATGATGATTACAATTATTCCACTGTTGTTGATATTTTATTTTGTTTTGCCAGAACTTTTTGCATATACTGTTGCATTCTCTCCGGTTTCACTCAATGTAATACCTGGAGATTTTTTCCAACTAACATGCACTGCAGAGCAAGTAGCTGATCCTGAACACGTTTGTGAAACAGAAAATGCAATATACTTTTGGGCCTGGTATTTTTTGACATCTATTGCTTTTAGTGGAATGATAATGAAGCTAACAAAAACCACGATGGATATCGGTTGAAAAAATCAGTAATTATTTCTGGTCCTCCTGCAATTGGAAAAACTACTGTCGCAAAAGGACTAGGAAAAGAATTTGATTTGACTTTTCTTGTAGGTGGTGATATCCTAAAGGATCTTGCAAAAGATCAAGGGTTCAATACTGGAGGAGATGATTGGTGGGACACTCTTGATGGAATGAAATTTTTGAAACAAAGAAGTGAGAATTCAGAATTTGATAGAATGGTAGATGATAAACTCAAGAAATTATTTTTGAAAGGAGGCGTAGTAATTACCAGTTACACTTTGCCTTGGCTAGTTGATGACGGAATCAAAATTTGGCTAGCAGGATCCCATGAGAATAGTGCAAGAAGAATGAAATCAAGAGACAAGATGGATAAAGAAAAGGCTCTAGAAATTACAAAAATGAGATATGTTGAAAATAAAAAACTCTACAAAAAATTATACAATTTTGATTTTGGAGAAAACCTAGATGTATTTGATAAAATTATTGATACAGATAAGATTGATGCAGACAAGGTTTTAGAAATTGCCATAAATACTGTTAAAGAGTTACTTTGACTTTAAAACAATTAGAAAATCTTGCTGTAATTGACCAAGATATCACCAACAACGATTATGGAACATATTATGACAAACGAAGCTTTGAGCAATTGCTACAATACGGATTGATACTGCTTGACAAGCCACCTGGGCCTACCAGCCACGAAACTGTAGCATGGTTAAAAAGAATTTTGAAAATTCCTAAAGCAGGTCATAGTGGTACACTAGACCCACAAGTCTCTGGAGTCTTACCAATGGGATTAGGTGATGGAACCAAGGCATTGGAGGTTTTGCTTTATGGACCAAAAGAATATCATGCAATAGGGAGATTACATTCATTGCCATCTCCAGAAAAACTCAAAAAAGTTTTAGAAGAGTTTACTGGCGATATATATCAAAAACCTCCTCAGCGTTCTGCAGTTTTAAGGCAAACTAGAACTAGAACAATTTACAAATTAGAACTCTTAGAGCAAAAAGACCGTTTAATGGTATTACGAGTTTTGTGTGAAGCTGGAACATACATTCGGAAATTAATCTACGACATTGGCGAAATTTTAGGGCCTGGGGCTACTATGATTGAGCTTCGCAGAACTCGAGTTCATCAATTCAATGAAAACTCTAAACTAGTGACTCTGCACCAGCTTGCATATGCATATTCATTATGGATAGAAAAAAAGGATGACTCTATGCTAAAAGAACTGATTAGACCCGTTGAGCATGCATTTAGTGAAATAAAATCAGTAGTTATTCGAGATTCTGCAGTTGATGCACTTTGTCATGGTGCTCAGCTGGCAATACCTGGAATTTTGGAAGTATCTCCAGATCTTAAAATAGAAGATCTAGTTGCAATCTATACCCAAAAAGGAGAGATCGTAGCCCTTGCAAAAACACTGCTATCATTAGAAGATATTAAAGAAAAAACAAAAGGATACGCATTTGAGACAAAGCGTATAATTATGAGTCCTAACACCTATCCTAAAAAATGGCGTACAAAAGAACCTACTAACAAATAGAAGTCATTAACAAGATGTTTTGAACATGTTTCCGCGTGGTTTGATTATAGCAGTTGTACTAGGAATTGTAGCTGGGGCTATTGTTGGCGTGTTTTTAGTAACTCAAAACAATGGAGAACAATTAGAGTTTGTACAAGGTCCGTCCATTTCTATAGTCACTGAAAAAATAGATTTTAAACAAGGTGAGCAAGTTACAATTAAAATTATAAACTCTGGAACAAATGCATTGACTTTTTCTGATGCATCTTATGGTCTTAAAATTACTGGATTAGATGGTAGAGTGCTTTTTACTCCTGTTTCTGCACAAGTAATATCAACTCTTGAACCAAAAGAAGAATTTTCATTTGTTTGGGATCAAATCAAAAATGACGGCGATCAAGCAGCTGCTGGAACATACAAAATTATTTCAAAAGCACTTGACGGTGATAAGACAATAAAAAAATCAATTACCATTAATATTTACAAATAATCTGCAAAATCATCATCTATTATATAATCAAACTTGTAGCAGTTATTTTGGCGAATAAAGTGCCGGGGTCGCCTAGTCTGGTAGGGCGCGCGCCTGGAATTAATTTACCATAAAGCGCGTACTCGTAAGGGTACGAGAGTTCGAATCTCTCTCCCGGCGCCTTACGCTACAGTTAAGGGTCCTTACTAACTAATTACTTCTGGAAAGAAAAATATTATCAAAGTTATTATTATAATTAATTATGAATCAATAATTTCGCTAAATTACTTTGAGATTTGAGAAAAAATAGCATACAAAATATACACACAATTAAGGTATCACAAAATGTTTCTTTTTGGAACTAATTCAAATAAAACTGATTAGAATTTAAATAAAAATAAAAGAAATTTTTTTGAGAATTAGAAATTTCTTAGAAAGAGATTATCTAATTTTTTGTGAATTTTAAATTAAGCTTATGCTATTTTTTTCACTTTAGTAGCAGCGGGTCCTTTTTGACCCTCACCAACTTCAAACTCGACTTTATCTCCTTCGTTTAAAGACTCATCTCCGATCTCTGATTTGTGAACAAACAAATCGTCGCCTGATTCTCTTGCGATGAAACCAAAGCCTTTAGTTCGGTTGAACCACTTTACGGTACCTTCTTCCATTATTACTACGGTTGAATAATTAAGACTATATTAAGATACATAAAAAAATTGTTTACAAAACGTTCTTTCAAAAATCCTTTGGAATATGATTATTTTGTTTTAACCACTCTACTTGTGGTAAAGTAAATCTCCATAAAATGTCGCCTCTCTCACCCCTGCTGAAATCCCAAGGGGCAATAATTACTATATCGTTATCTCTAATCCATACTCTTCTCTTTAGTTTCCCCCGAATTCTTCCTCTTCGAGTAACATCATCAGTGCATTTTACCATCACATTTTCACCACCCATCATTTTGAGTACTCGACCAAAAAGTTCGCCCTCATCTGCCACTGGCAAACGAATTTCTTTTAGTGCACTTTCATTTTTTACTTGTCGTTTTCCCATTTAATTATAAAATCCAGACAGTAATTAAAAGATAAAGCTTAATTTTCTATTAGGATTTACATCAAAATGACTGGATTTTAAACTAGTTTAATAAAACACTGCCTAAAGATTTGAAAATCATTTAATTTGATTAAAAGGAAGATAATAGATTGAGAAGTTTTGATGTGACAATTATCGGTGGTGGGATATTAGGCACTACAATTGCTTACTGGATTTCTGCCCTTTATGATCTGAAAATTTGTGTAATCGAAAAAGAGTCACAAGTGGCAATGCATGCTAGTAGTAGAAATACTGGAATTGTACATTCTCCATTCTATCTTAATCCAGATTCAAAGAAAATCTTTGCAAAATCTGCATTGATTTCGTATGACATGTGGGAAAATCTTGCAAAAGAATCAAGGATTACTTGGAAAAAAACTGGAGTTTTTGAATTAGCTCTAGATGAGAAACAACATGAAATCTTAGAAGATTACATGGAATGGGGAATTCAAAACGGTCTATTAGAAGAAGATTTGGAGCTCTTGTCAGGTAATGAAGTTTCAAAAAAAGAGCCCAATGTAAAATGTCACTCGGCAATCTATTGTAAAAAGGAGGTATCTACAGATTTTGGAGCATTTACTAGACTGATTAGAAAGAAATCGGAGAAAAATGGAACACAGTTTCTTTTGGGAAATAAGGTAAATCTAGTTAAAGAAAAAAAGGATCACTCCATAATTACTCTAGATGATCAATCAACAATTTCTTCTAAACTGATAATAAACTGCGCAGGTGGAAATTCACTTGATATAGCAAAACAATTTGGATTGGCAAAAAAATACTCTGATCTACATTTTAGAGGAGAATACTGGATTGCCGATTCAAAATACAAAGATATTGTTAAAAGTACAGTTTACACTGTTGCTGAGTTTAAGGAATATCCATTTCTTGATCCCCATTGGATTAAGAAAGCTGATGGACAAAGTGAGGTTGGTCCAAATGCAGTCCCAATTCCTAGTCCAGATACCTATTCTGGTTATATGGGAGATGTATCAACATCGCTTTCAAAACTGAGAGAAATTGTCACAGGTAATGCAATAAAATTACTGGCTGATCCTGAATTTTTATCACTCATATCTAAAGAATGGCTAAGTTCCATTTCAAAAACTGCAATGATTAATCGTGTTCAAAAATTTATTCCAAAAATTCGACCAGAATATTTTTCAGAACGAGGAACAGCAGGAATCCGAACCCCACTAATTACTCCTAAAGGAAAATTCTTACCAGATGTGCTAGAGTTATCAACTGCATCATCATTTCATATAATAAACTACAATTCTCCTGGTGCGACCGGAGCACCAGCTTATACTGCATTTGTAGTAAAAAAGATGCAGGATCAAGGCCTCTTAGACTTTACTAAAAACCCAAAACACTCCATTTGGAATTTTGAGAATGTTTTGAACCAAGCTTAATATCTAAATCAAAACTAGTGTAGAGTGATGTTACCAGATCGTTGTTCTGTCAAAGTAAAAGGTAGGGACTGTGTTAATCCACCTGAATTTGTAATCTCTGTTACAGAAAAAGATGATGAATACATGGTAGGTGTTACTTGTCAAAAACATAAAGACCGAGTTTCAGAAAAATTAATTATTTTACAAAATGAAAGCAAAATTCCTAAAGGGAAAATTAAATTCTCAGAACTAAAGTCAGTTGGCACAGATTGTGTCAGGTCAGACCCTGACGATTTGATTCAATTATAATTTTTCAATCCCATGTGTTTCGTATAGAAAACTCAAGTAAACTGTAAATATCAAATAAATTGATAATTGTTGGGCATGACACCGGAAGAGGAACTTGCGAAACGAATTGATGATAATTCTCAGATGTTTGAAAAATGGAAAAAAACAACTGAAAAAATTTCATTAGATCAATTTAAAGAAGCAATTAAATCTTTTAGAAACGAAACTGAAGAATCTACTGAGCTTTTAGGAAAAAATATTCCAAAAGATGCTGATAAAATTGCATTTAATTTAGTTACAAGTCGTAACGCATATAGTTCAGTTTTACTTTGGGGTGCATCTTTAGAACTATATGTAAAAAGATTAGAAAAAGAACTAAAAAAAGCAAAGACTAAAACAAAAAAGAAAAATCTAAAAAATAATTAATTAAAAATTAACATTGATTTATTTACATTACCATGTTACATAACCTAATGCTCAGAGATCTTCTCTCAGACATAATCAAGATTGATGATATTTTAATAATTGTAAGGGTGGAGGGTGCTATTATTGAAATGAGAAGCAATTCTCTAAACCTTCGTCAAAAAGATAAATGGATTACAATTGGTGAAAATGACGGTCCATGTCACATGCACATTGATGCTAGTATGATTACTGAAGCACGATTCATCAAAGAACAAAAAACTGATAGAATTAGTCATAGTTTAAAATTCTTTGATAAAAGTGGTGGGAAAAAATTTTCTATAGTGTTTACAAAAATGTATGATGAAGAAATGAATCTTAATTTAGAAAGAAAAAAACTTTATGATGATTTATTTAAAAAATATGGCTCTCAAGAAATTATAAAATTTAATTTTGAACCATCAAACTGAATAAATGAGCATTTTTCCAGCAAGTCCAAGCTTTAAATTTTCAACAGTAAGTTCTGTCATCTTGACTCTCGTAACAATTGATGAGCTTCCAATGTGTGGCGATAAAACTACGTTTTGCATTTTTGTTAGTGGATGTTTTTTACCAATAGGTTCATAGAAAAATACATCTAATGCAGCACCGGCAATTATTTTTCTTCGTAATGCAACAATCAAATCGTGTTCTTTTATTATCTTGCCCCTCGAAGTATTGATTAGATAGGATTGCTTTTTCATCTTTTTTATCAACGATAAATTTACCAGCTCATGCGTCTGTTTGTAATAGGGAACGTGAATGGATAAAATGTCACTTTTCCTGAGTAGCTCATTCTGAGTTACATATCCAACTTGAAGAGATTTTTCCTTTTTTGGGGCTAGTCGGCTTCGGTTATGATAGATTACCTTCATTCCAAAGACCTGTGCTCGTTTTGCAACAGCTAGTCCAATCCGTCCTAGTCCCCATATGCCCAAAGTTTTTCCAGCTACTTCATCTCCTACATATGTATCGGCACCAAACACCGTATTCCATTTGCCAGCTCGCACTAGTCTATCACCTTCAGTAACTCTTCTAAGCAAATCAAGAATTAGAGTGATGGTGAGGTCTGCAGTGGCTATTGTTAGAATGTTAGGAGTGTAACCAATCGTTATGTTTCTTTTTTTTGCAAATTTTGAATCAATATGATCGTATCCAACACTAAATGTGCTAATTGTTTTTAATTTTGTTCCAGCCATTATGACCTGTTTATCTATATTGTCATAAGGAAAGCAAATCAATCCATCTTTATCCTTAATTTTTGCAATTAGTTTTTTCTTTGGAATTGGAAAAGGGCCTGAATTGATCTCGATATTGTAATGTTTTTTTAACTCCTTAATAGCAAAATCCTGTAGAGTCCTAGTAAGAAAAACTTTCTTTTTTTTGTGTTTTTTCTTCATCAAAAAGGAGAAAATACCTTAAACCATTTATAAGATCTTGTTTTAGCAAAGTCATGACTTCAGATACTAATAACAATGAAGAATTTGCTATTTGTATTGAGTGTGGAAATGCTATAGAAAAATGTGTTTGTGTTTGTCCATATTGTGGCGAACGTGACAAATGCGAGTGCGCTTTATTTGATGCTGCAACTGGTGGTTAACAAAATTTGGTAATTATGTTATTAATATAGGCGAATAATTCAAGATAAACATGACAACTGATCTTACTTGGTTAATTGGTGGACCTCAAGGCAGTGGTGTTGAAACGGGAGCCAATATTTTCTCAAGGGTATGCGCAGGATTTGGTTACCAAATTTTTGGAAAAAGAGAATTTTACTCTAATATCAAAGGAGAACATAGTTATTTTGCCGTAAGAATTTCTGATAAAAAAATTCACTCTAATGTTAATGATGTCAATCTAATGGTGGCTTTTGATGCAGAGATGATTTTCCGTCATGTAGATGAAGTAGTAGAGGGAGGAGCAATAATTTACGATTCTGATTTAGACGAAACTAAAACTGACGAAGTCCATACTCTTGATGTCTACTTTAAATCACGACTAGAAAAGTACCTAGAATCAAAAAATAAGGAATTTTCTATAAAAGGAATTTTAGAAACTGCAAAAGAACGAGGAGTAACTCTACTTCCTGTTTCATTTAGAGAACTGCTTTCAAAACTGGCAGAGGACACCAATAATCCAAAACTAAAAGCAATGATTAGGATGTTTAATGTAATTGGGGTTTCATTATCACTTGGAGTACTAGGACTTGAACCAAAACCACTTTTAGATTCAATTGAAACAATTTTTTCAAAAAAACCCAAAGTTGCAGAGATAAATAAACAAGCTGCAACCTATGCATACAATTATGCAGCTGCTAAATTCGATAAAATAAATCTCTCACTTAATTCTGTTACAAAGGAACCGAATACTATTCTAGTACAAGGACATCAGGGAACAGCCATAGGTAAAATGGTTTGTGGATGCAGGTTTCAGCCTTACTATCCTATTACACCTGCATCAGATGAAAGTGTTTACTTAGAATCAAACGAACTTCTAACTGTTAGAGAAGATAGACCAGGTTCAACCATAGTTGTACAAACTGAAGATGAACTATCAGCAATTGGTATGATGATTGGAGGAGCACTAACTGGTACACGTTCTTCTACATGTACCTCTGGTCCTGGGTTTTCATTGATGGCCGAAGCTTTGGGATGGGCAGGAATAAACGAAGTTCCATGTGTGATTACAAATTATCAAAGGAGTGGACCATCTACTGGTCTTCCAACAAGACATGGACAAGATGATTTATTATTTGCAATTAATGCAGGCCATGGAGAATTTCCTCGCATAGTTTATGCATCTGGCGACATTGAAGAGAGCTTTTATGATACTGGAAAGTGTTTTAATTTTTCAGATGTTTTTCAAGTACCTGTAATTCATTTGTTAGACAAATTCATTTCAAGCTCTGTAATTACTTGCAAAAGATTTGAACCTGAGAAAGTTAACATTGATAGAGGAAAATTACTTGAAAAGGTTGAGAAAAAACCATACAAAAGATTTGAGCTAACTCCAGATGGAATTTCCCCAAGATCTAAACTTGGATTAGAAGGTGGTATATTTTGGAATACCGGAGATGAAAGAGATGAATATGGACATATTTCTGAAGATCCTCAAATGAGAATTAAGATGATGGATAAACGTCTTTCACGTTTTGACCTTATTTTGAAGCAAATTCCAAAGGAGGATCAGGTTGTTTCATTTGGAATGGCTGAGCATTGCATTATTAGCTGGGGTTCTGCAAAAGGACCAATTCTTGATGCAATTGATATGTTAAAAAAAGAAAATATCAATATCGGTTTTATACAATTAAAATTATTACATCCATTTCCATCTCAATATGTTAAAGAACTTCTCAAAGATGTAAAAACAATCATCGATGTAGAGGCAAATTATACTGGTCAGTTAGGAACTTTGTTTAAACAAAATCTAGGAAGAGACGTTGATTATTTTATTTTAAAATATACAGGTAGATCAATGAACAGCACTGAAGTTTATGATTCTCTAAAAAAGATACTTGAAAACAAGGCAGAAAAAAGGGAGATTTTAACACATGGCGCTTAAACTTTCTGACTTCAAAACAGATGTTCACAATGATTGGTGTCCTGGTTGCGGTGATTTTGGAATTGTAAACGCCATCCAAATGGCACTTGCAGAGTTACAAATTCCAAACCATAAGGTAGCAATATTTTCTGGAATTGGATGTTCTGGAAAAACATCACATTTTATCAACACATTTGGAATTCATACTTTACATGGACGAGTGATGACATTTGCTCAGGGAGCTGCTATAACCAACCCCGAAATGACAATAGTTGCAGCTGGAGGTGATGGAGATGGATTCGGAATAGGAGCAGGACACTTTGTTGCAGCTGGTCGAAGAAATGTAGACATGACATACATTATTTTTGATAATGGTGTCTATGGATTAACAAAAGGTCAAGCTTCACCCACTCTTAAGTTAGGAGAACAAACAAAATCATTACCAACTCCTAACATTAACTATGATGTAAATCCAATCGGTCTTGCAGTAACCTGTGGCTTTACATTTATTGCACGTGGATATTCTTATGACGTAAGGCAGCTTAAAGATTTGATTATGGCAGCAATAAAACACAAAGGCCTTGCATTTTTAGATGTTTTACAACCGTGTCCTGCTTACAATGACATTAA
>Ga0209997_10000637_pt1 | contig 11957 bp, 9 predicted proteins | sample CR04metaG_FD_182079 | JGI IMG/M metagenome (GOLD analysis project Ga0209997, IMG submission 182079) | Deep subsurface microbial communities from Mariana Trench to uncover new lineages of life (NeLLi) - CR04 metaG (SPAdes) (version 2) | ecosystem: Environmental > Aquatic > Marine > Ocean trench >...
TCCTGAAACTCATGGGCTGTTGAAAAAAAATGGAGCTTTAATAATCCAATTAGTTAGCTGGAAGAAGTTTATTTTTCCCCCCTTGTCATATTCCCTCGTGCTATAAAGCGGCATGCCCGATGCCTCTGACATATCTCTGCGTAAACTCCCGCCGCACGATGATGCCGCTGAGCTCTATGTGCTCGGTGCCTGCCTTCATGGCACCGATCCTTTTGCCAAAGCTCTAGAAGCTATTCAGTTGGAGGATTTTTACAAGGTCCGGCATCAAAACGTTTTTTCGGCGATGGAGACATTGTTTGAAAAAGACGATGCCATTGATGCCTTGACTGTCGCTGATCAACTTCGCAAGATGCAAAATTTTGATGATATCGGTGGGATGGAATTTTTGTCATCCCTTGAAACACTGGTGCCCACTCCTTATGCGGTCACCCATCATGCCAAGATCATTCGTGAAAAAAAAATTCTCCGTGATTTAATTCAAGCCGGAACGGAAATTATTGAGGAGAGTTATGATGGGGGGGCAGATGCGGATTTAGTTCTTGATCAGTCTGAAAAACTGGTATTTTCGATAGCGGAGAAAAGGTTTAAGCGGCACTTCTTTAAATTATCTGACATAATTAAGGGCAGTTTTGCCCAAATTGAAAAGATGTTTGATAAGCCGGGGATTGTCACCGGTCTGGAAACCGGTTTTACCGAGCTGGACCAAATGACATCCGGCCTGCAACCCTCGGACCTGATCATCATTGCCGGTCGTCCCAGCATGGGCAAGACCAGTTTTGCCCTGGACATCGCCCGTTTCGCCGCGCTCAAGCGGCAGGTTCCGGTGGCGATATTCAGTCTTGAAATGTCGAAAGAGCAATTGGCTATGCGTATGATGTGTTCCGAGGCGCGAGTCAGTTCCGTAAAATTGCGTACCGGTTTTTTGGCCAGTAAAGATTGGCCGAACCTCACCGCCGCCGCCGGCCTGCTTTCAGAGGCGCCTATTTTTATTGACGACAGCGCTCAGTTGTCCAGTTTGGATATCAGAGCCCGCGCCAGACGTTTGATGGCTGAACATTCCATAGGACTGATCATTGTCGATTACCTTCAGCTGATGAGTTCGAGATCTAAAACTGAAAGCCGTCAATTGGAGATCTCTGAAATTTCCCGAGGGCTTAAGAATTTAGCGAAGGAACTCAATGTGCCGGTACTTGCTCTCTCCCAGCTCAGCCGGGCACTGGAAGCCCGTCAGGATAAAAAACCACTTCTCTCCGATCTTAGGGAATCGGGTTCCATTGAGCAGGATGCCGATGTGGTGGCTTTTATTTACCGGGATGAGGTTTATAACGAGAATAGCGAAGATGCAGGAAAAGCTGAAATTCTCATTCGCAAGCAAAGAAACGGTCCCATTGGAGATATCAAACTGGCCTTTTTAAAAGAGTTCACCCGTTTTGAAAACCTGGCGCGTCATGAATCGGGAGTTCCTGCTGACGTTGAGCATTTCGTTTAGATTGTCATTGTGTCGCCCTCCACCCGGTCTCCCGCAAACTATCAAGGCTTGATTCTTTTCACCGCGCTCCTTTGTGTTTTTGCGGTTTCTGCCGGAGCCCAACCGCCCTCCAATCATTCCGGATTTCCCAGCCTGAACTCAACGCAACAGGCCGAGATGCTTTTGCTCAACGAAAAATTTGATGCGGCGATCCAGGCCTATCAAAAACTCTGGGAGGAGGACGGCGAAAATAATTATGCCGTTCGTGGATTGGTGCGCGCCTATTGGGCGGCGGGCCGAGCCCAGGATTTGGAGAATTATTTGGACGGAATTTTATCCCATCACCCGAATTCCTCCAGCGCGCGCTATGGCCTTGGGTTCCTCTTCTATCTTGATAAACGGTTTTACGAATCCGAAAAAATTTTAAGAGAGGTCTTGGCGCAAGACCCAAAAAACGCGTTGGCGCTGAATAATCTGGGTGCGGTATTGGTTCACTTGAAGTCATTGCCAGAAGCCGTCGAAGAAGTGAAAAAAGCGATTGCTATCCATCCTTCCGAATTGATGTTTTATAGAAACCTTTATGGCATTTATGCCAATGGCGGCCGGGCCGAGAGTTTTTTGAAGGAGTACCAGACGCATCTTAAAAATGGCGAGCGTCAAACCGCTTTCGGATATGGTTCCGTCTTTGCGCAAAGCTTGCGTCAGCGAAGCTTTCGCCTGTATGCGGAAGGGGACGTGCCGGGAGCGATCCAAAAAATAATGGCCATGGTTGACATCTATCGGGAAATCGATCATGCCTCCGGTCGGGTCGCGGGTCTGTTCAGCCTGGGGTTGCTTTATGAAGAACAGGGGGAGCTGGAGCGCGCTCGGGAGTATTATCGTAACCTGTTAAAAATTAACCCGGATCACATCCAAGCCCGTGAAAAAATTCGACAATTCGATATTAATAAAAAATGAAATATGGTTTTTCTGAAGTTGGGGCTTTTCAAAGCTTTTCAAAAGTGCTCACCCTAAGGGGGGTAGGGAGGAAATTAAATAACAATTGACATATTAGTAGGTTAGCTTTAATCTGAAAAAAAGTGGCTCATGTCAGGGGGGAAGTAATCTAGCATGATGGCACTTGTGGTTGTATTTGAATAGGAGGAACGGTGCAAAAAGACGTCTTTACCGTAGTGGTTTTCCCCGGTGCCGCAGGGTCCCCGAAAAAAATCCAATTGCCTAAGAAATGGGCGAAAATTGCCCTCTATTCGGCCTTGGTATTTACCCTCACTTTGGTGGGGACGGGTGTCTATTTCAGCAACGAGTACTTTAATTTACTTGACGATCAAAAAGAGCTGGCGGCTCTCCGCCGCGAAGGTAAAATCCAGAAAGTTCAAATCGAAAGATTTGGTGAGAAGGTGCGGAATTTCGAAACCGAAATGTCGCGCCTGGAACGATTTGAGAAGAAACTTCGCATCATTACTGCTCTGGAAAACTCGACCAACGCCGGTGACAAAAACTGGGGCGTGGGCGGTCCTTATGGTTTGAGTTCTGATAGCTTCACCACCTCTCTGAAAAAAGAATCGCAATCCATGCTGGACCGGTTTGAGGGCAATCTGGGAGTTTTAACCAATCACGCCAAGGTCCGTCAGGTCAGTTTTCAGGAACTGGATGAGTTCTTGAAAAATCAAAAGTCATTGTTGTCTTCAACGCCTTCTATCTGGCCGACTCGCGGCTGGGTGACTTCCGGTTTCGGTTATAGAAAGTCCCCGTTTACAGGTTTGTCGGAAAAGCATGAAGGGCTGGACATTGCGGCGCGCATGGGGTCTGAGATCCGCGCGCCGGCTGACGGCAAAATCATTTTGGCTGGGCGCAAGCATGGTTACGGCAACATGGTGGAGATTGACCATGGTTATGGCGTGCTGACACGTTATGGGCATAACGCCAGGAACATGGTGGAAGTGGGGGCGATGGTCAAACGAGGCCAGGTGATTGCCCTGGTGGGAAGCACGGGCCGGAGTACCGGGCCGCACGTGCATTATGAGGTGGTGGTCAACGGAATTTCTGTCAGCCCCATGAATTATATTTTGGAGGAATGATCGGTTTTTCAAACCGGTTTATTTTTCCTGGGTTTCCCCGCTGGTTCCATATCCTTAGAGAGCCATCTGGATGTTTCGAAATCGCCTGCCGTAGATGTATTTTTCTGCCATTAAAACGAAATCCTTTGACTCCAGATTTTTGTTATAATCTTCGCTGGAAGTTTTTGTCTCCTTGGTTTCCTCCAGGTTTGTTTCTCCAAAATGAATAATACTATGTGGTGGCGGGTGGACTCTTTCTATTTAAAGAAAATGTCCGCAAATTCTATTTTTTAAATTACTCGCTAAAGCGGGCGAGTCCGGTTGCAAGCGATTTTTGAGGTAAAACATGGTTCTGAGTCTCATAAAAAAAATTATTGGTACCCGAAATGACCGCCAATTGAAGCGGATTCAGATCACAGTCGACCGGGTCAATGAATTTGAAGAGGGTATTAAAAAACTGACCGATGACCAGTTGCGAGATAAAACCGGCGGGTTTAAGGCGAGATTGAAAGACGGGGAGACCCTGGATGACATCCTTCCCGAAGCATTTGCCGTGGTCCGTGAAGCCAGTATCCGTACATTGCAAATGCGTCATTTTGATGTGCAGATTTTGGGCGGTGTGGCGCTTCATGAAGGCAAAATTACTGAAATGAAAACCGGGGAAGGGAAAACCCTGGTAGCAACATTGCCGGTCTATTTGAATGCTCTTGGCGGAAAAGGGGTTCATGTCGTGACGGTCAATGAATATCTGGCTAAACGCGATTCGGAATGGATGGGAAAGATTTATAAGTTTCTCGGGCTCACCGTGGGAATTATTTACCATGACATGCCTGAGGATGAGCGGCAGAAAGCCTACCATTCGGATGTGACGTATGGAACCAATAACGAATTTGGTTTCGATTATCTGCGTGACAATATGAAATTTTCCGCAGAGCAATTCGTTCAACGGCCTCTTAACTTCGGCATCGTGGATGAAGTGGACAGCATATTGATTGATGAATCCCGGACGCCTTTAATTATTTCAGGTCCGAGTGAAGAGTCCACCGACAAATATCACACTCTGGATAAAGTCATTCCCCATTTAAAAAAGGAAGAACACTACACCGTGGACGAAAAAGCCCGGGCGGCGTCCTTGACGGAAGAGGGCATCTCCCTGGTGGAGAAAATAATAAAAATTGAAAATCTATACGATCCTTCGCAGATCGAAACGCTTCACCATGTGACTCAGGCCCTCAAGGCTCACGCCCTGTTTAAAAATGAGGTGGACTATGTGGTGAAGGACGGCAAAGTGGTCATCATTGATGAGTTTACTGGCAGAATGATGGCGGGCAGACGCTACGGCGACGGGTTGCACCAGGCCTTGGAAGCCAAGGAGAGCGTGGAAGTCGAAAATGAAAACCAGACCCTGGCGAGCATCACATTCCAGAATTATTTTCGCATGTATGAAAAATTGAGCGGCATGACCGGAACTGCGGATACCGAGGCCGAAGAGTTTCGATCGACCTATGGTCTGGAAGTGCTTGTCATTCCGACCAACCAGCCCATGATTCGAGAGGATTACCCCGATTGCATTTACCGCACCGAGAAGGAAAAATTTGAAGCTGTGGGGGACGAAATCAGAGAATGTCACGAGTCCGGTCGGCCCGCTTTGGTTGGAACCATATCGATCGAAAAATCTGAAAAGCTGAGTCAGCATCTCAAAAAAATTGGAATCAAACATAACGTGCTGAATGCCAAACATCACGAGCGGGAAGCGGAAATCATTGCTCAGGCCGGGCAAATGAAGGCGGTGACCATAGCCACCAACATGGCGGGGCGAGGCACCGATATTGTTCTGGGCGAGGGAGTCCCGGAACTGGGGGGACTGCATATCATCGGCACCGAGCGCCACGAAAGCCGGCGCATCGACAACCAGTTGCGCGGTCGTTCGGGACGGCAGGGCGACATGGGTTCATCAAGATTTTTCCTTTCTCTGGAAGATGACCTGTTGCGGATTTTCGGGTCAGACAAAATTTCGGGTCTCATGGCCCGGCTGGGAATGGAAAATGGTCAACCGATAGAACACCCCATGGTGAGCAAAGCAGTCAGCAATGCCCAACGCAAAGTGGAAGCCCACAACTTTGATATACGAAAACATCTTCTGGAATACGATGATGTTATGAACAGGCAACGCGAGGTGATCTACGGGCTGAGAAGAGATATTTTGATGGGGCAGGGCCAAAAGGAACTTCTCTACGATATGGCGGATGAAATTCTCGATGCCAAACTTCAGGAAGTGGCTCACAAGGATATCTACCCTGAGGAATGGGATATCGGTTTGCTGAATGACTACCTGAATCGAACTCTCGACGTGTCCATTGAAAAAAATAATGATAACGAACTGGTGGTCGACGAGGAGATCAAGCAACCGCTCGATGACATCGACTCAAATAAACTCCACAATATGATATTGGACCGGGTCATGGAAAAATACGACGCCAAGGAAAATGAGGTGGGTCCAGAATTCATGAGATACCCGGAGCGTATGATCATGTTGCAGGTTCTGGACAACCTGTGGCGAGATCACCTTTTAGCAATGGACCATATGAAAGAGGGGATAGGGTTGCGGGGGTATGCGCAGAAAAACCCATTGAACGAATACAAAAAAGAAGGGTTCGATCTATTCCGGGAAATGAACTTCCGGATGAAAGAAGAGATTTGCGAATTTTTATTTAAGGCGAGAATTGATAAAAAGGCTGTCAGTTCTCTCGAGGCGACTCAGGAAAAAGAAAGCCGAAAGGTCAAGGAACACCGGGGAGACTCGGATGAGGAAAGCAAGCCCACGACTGTGCGGCGGGAAGAGAAAAAAATAGGGCGAAACGATCCGTGCCCCTGCGGCAGTGGCAAAAAATATAAGAAATGCCACGGCAAATGAATTTTCAGGGCACCTCAAGGTTTTCCTGGCATTGAATGCACAACGAAGTTAGTGGCAGAATCTGAAGCCGCTTGACCCCGATTATGTTCGAGCATCCCTCGCACACCCCGTAATTTCCCGAAGTGATTTTAAATAAGGCGTCTTCAATGAGCCGCAGTTCATTCCTTTCCCTGCTGGAAAGCTGAAATGCCATTTCCCGCCCCTCGAGACTGGAAGCCAGATCGATTTCATTGCTGAAGGTGATGTCTCCTACATTCCGTTCCACCTCTTGCGATGAGCGAATCATGGCGAGCAACTCCGACCGTTCTTTGAGTAGCCTCGTTTTAATTTTAAGTACCAGAGTATCCAGGTGTTTGGGAACCCTTTTTTTGACAGGGGAAATTTTATTTTTTGTGACCGTTTTAGTTTTTTTTGCGGGTTTTTGGGTGGCTTTTTTAGCCGGAGTTTTCTTTTTTTGAACGGCTTTTTTAGGCAACGCTCGTTTTTTAACCGCCTTTTTTCGAGATGTTTTTTTGGCGGGCTTACGGGTGGCTTTTTTAGGTGCCCCTCGTTTTTTAACGGGCTTTTTTCGCGATGCTTTCTTGGCGGTTTTTTTCTTGGGGCTTGCCGCTTTTTTCCTGGGAATCACCGCTTTTTTCTTTGCAGAGGTCTTTTTTTTCTTGCCTGGTTTGGTTTTTGGGATTTTTCGTATCGGTGATTTTTTCTTTTTGATAGCCACTCCCGAAACTCCCGAATTGTATTGATAAATTAAAAATGATCAACCAACTCAATGCGTTGAGGCTGGTTTTTGGAGCGCAAACTATCGAAATGGACAACAACGATTATCATGGGAAGTCTAGTGCGTCTTCCAATTAAAAAAAATCATTGATTAACATTAGGTGTTAATCAATGAAATATCAAACAAGAGTATCACTTGTATTTTGAAAGCACAAGACATTTTTGAGCCCTTTTTTTAGACCGGGCGGACCTATGACTTTTCTGAAAAATCTCTTCTTTATTTATGAATCAGTTTCATAGTCCACCACAATGGAATGGGAGCACAAGCCTCGCAGGATTTTGATTACGGGTTGGTGAACTTCGTGATTGGCATAGATTTCCAATCCTTCCTTATTTTCAAAATGGGTGGTGAGGACCAGGTCATACGAACGTTCCGATTCTTTAAAATTGATGCCCACTTCCAAGTGCTTCAGCGTTTTAATTTTATTTTCCATGCTTTTCAATGCCGTTAAAGCGCGTTCCATATTTTCCGAAGATTTCTGATTGAGCTTGAACATGACAATGTGTTTGACCACTTTAGGACTCCCTGTTTAATTTTAAAATCACGAGGCCAGAGGATATTCCTTTTCCGGTACCGATTCAATGTGGGAGATGTAAATTCATATAAAAATATTCCTCTGTGATATATTGAGGACATTGTGGCTGGCTTTGACAATTTCTTAAAGGGAATGATATGTCCTGGTTGCTGGGCGCGGGATTTGGATTGCTTCGGGGTGGGCCGCTGGGGGCGCTTTTTGGCGGTCTGACGCAATATTTTATTTCCAAAAAACTCAAAGCCAAGGTCCGGCAAAGTTTACCTGGCGTGAAACATGAAGGAACCTTTGTCACTTGCATCATCGTTGCGATGACTAAAGTAGCAATGGTGAAAGGTTATGTCACGGCCAAAGATGTTGAGACCATCTATAAGTTTTTTTTAAAAAATTTAAAATACACCAGTGACGATTTGGAATCCGTCAATAATGTCATTAGAGAAACCTGCAAGGTGGACCCGGCCTGGGCCCCGGTGGTGGAAAAGTATAAAGCCTCGACACAATCGCATTATCGGTTATTGTTGCTGGCGCTCACTTATCAAATGGCTCTCCTCGAAAATTCCTTGACCCCGGAAGCGCAGGACACGATCAATGAGCTGGCTGGACTGCTGGGTCTGTCTTTTGAAGAGCACGACCAGATACGCCGCAAATATTCCCTGGATGATCTGGTCACTCCGTACTCCATTTTGGGTGTTCCACCCCGTGCCTCCGATCAGGAAATCAAAAAAGCCTATTGGCGTCTGGCGGCTCATTACCATCCCGACAAGGTGGCTCATTTGGGTGGCGATCATGTGGAACAAGCCCATATAAAGTTTTTGGAATTGCAGGCCGCTTTTCGTGAATTGGAGGAATTGCGGGGGCTTTAGGTGTCTTGCGATTTGGGTTTTTTGTTGGCAGGTTCAGAGGCGGTGGCATCCCCGTCATGCATTGTCGAGTCCTTCGATTCATTAGGGGTGGCATCGTGTTGTGGGTAGTCCGAGGAAATCCTGCGTAAAATAACCGAGTTTATTTTTCTTTTGCTGGCCTCTTTGACAGTGAGTCGAAAGTTATCCACCGTCACTTGATCCCCAGGCCCCGGAATTCTTTCCAAATCCTGAATCATCAAACCCGCCAGGGTTTCATAATCTCCATGTGGCAAATCCAAATTTAGTTTCTCATTGAGAATATCGATGGATTGATCGCCTTCGATCAAATAACCGCCGTCATCGTATTGCACGTACTTTTTTTCTGGTTCGTCATATTCGTCTTCGATTTCACCCACAATTTGCTCCATCAAATCCTCGATGGTGACAATGCCCACGCATCCCCCGTACTCATCAACCACAATGGCCATATGAAGCCCCCGTTGCTGGAGGTCCTTGAGGAGTTCATCCAGCTTTTTATTAGGAGGGATATAGTATGGGGGGCGAATGAGATCGGTGATGGGGGTGGCGTCTTCCGGGTGGTTTAATAGGTCGAAAGTGTTCAGGATGCCGATTAAATTAAATATGCGCTCATGAAAAACAGGCAGTCTGGAAAAACCCGTGTCATTGGCCATGGTGTTGGCCTCCTGCATGGTGGCGGTGTCCTTGATTGCATAGATTTGAACTAGGGGAACCATGCATTGCTCTACGGTACTCTCTCCGAAGTCGAAAATGCGACGAATCATTTTTTTCTCGTCTTGATCCAATTCAGAGGAGTGAAAATCGGGATGCGCGGCATGCAGGATTTGCTCGCGTGTGATGACCGTAGCCTTCATGCCATCAGGAAGTTTTAGCAGAGTCACGAATAAGAAGTGGTAGATTCCTGTAAACAGGGAAATGACTGGCCCAAGAATTTTGCACGTGAAGTTAAGAGGGAACACCAAAAACCGCATGATGGAATCAGCGCGGTTTTGAAAAACGATTTTTGGGAGAATTTCACCCGCAAATAAAATCAAGGGAGCGACCAGAATGATGGAGGCGAGGTCGCCCCATTCACCCAGATGAACCACCAAAAATGCTGTGAGCACGGCGGTGGAGCTCACCACGGCGATATTGGTTCCGAGGGACGTGGTCGTGAACAGCCGTTCGGGGGTGCTCAGTAATTTTAAAATCATTTTGGCGGAGGTGTGTCCTTCGCTTGCCCGTTGCTCCATTTTAAAGCGGTTGACGGCAATCATTCCGATTTCACATCCTGAAAAAAATGCTTCTACAAGGATGCAGACAAAAACCAGGAGCAATGTGGGGCCGAGTTCCATCAGGTTTGCGGTGTCTCCTCGGGCAGTTTGGTTTCTACTGGTTTCGGATTGGAGAGACTGAGGTGGAGGCTGAGAATACGAGTCCCCTTCATCTTATCCACGCGAAACTTGAAATGCTCGTGCGTGATGGTTTCCCCGGATCGTGGAACCCTTCCGAACAAGCTGAAGACAAATCCGCCGACCGTATGAATGTCGCCATTGGGAAGCTTGCAGTCGAAGGATTCGTTGAAATCCTCGATGCCATAGGTGGCCAACATCCTGAAGCGCTTATCGCTGATTTTTACCAGCGGACTTTCTTCTTTTCTCATTTCACTGTCAATTTCTCCCACCAGCTCTTCAAGAATATCCTCCAGGGTCACCAGCCCCGTCAAGGCACCGTATTCGTTCAGGACAATGGCCATGTGGCGTTTCAACTTTTTGAAATCCTGGAGAAGGTCTTTGATCTTTTTGGTTTCGGGAACAGTAATCGGAGGTTGCAGTACTCCCTTGAGATTGAAACCCTCACTGGGCAGATGTCGAAAGCGGTTCCAATCTTTCGTCAAAAGGATTCCCGCGATGGTTTCTCCATCTGTGTCGTAGACAGGAACCCGCGAGTAAAAATTTTTTAAAATTTTGGGAAGGATATCTTCCATTTTTTCATTGACGGAAAGCGTGACCATGTCAATTTTTGGGGTCATGACATCGCTGGCTGTTTTATCCCCAAACTCAATGACATTATGAATGAGTTCCCTCTCGTCGGCTTCGATAATGCCTTCCCCTTCGCCGAGTTCCACCATGGTGCGAAATTCTTCATCGGAAATGGTCGAGTCTTTTTCCTTGGGGAAAAATCCAACCTTGGACAGCACTTTTTCAGCGGCCCAGGTAAAAAGTTCCTGAATCGGTTGGACCCATTTTGAAAATAAATTGAGTGGAAAGGCCGCTATAAGGGCGAACCGTTCAGCAAATCTCAGGGAAAGGGATTTCGGGATCACTTCTCCAAACAGGAGAATCACGAACGTTCCGGCGCCAATGGCCACGGCCAGTCCGGCACTCCCAAATAGTTTGAGGGCGATGGAGGTGGCCAATGCGGAAATAGAGATATTGACCAGCTCATTGCCTATGTAAATGGTGACGAGCAGTTTTCGCGGATTTTCGAGGAGAAGGTGGATGAGCTCGCCGGCCCGGCCTTTATCTTTCCTGATGGAAGCCAGTTGGGCCGGGTGGATCGAAAAAAAAGTGGTCTCACAGGCCGCGAAAAATGCAGAAAAACCAAGCAGAACGATCACTAAAATGATGCGGGGTAGTATAGATTCTTCCAAGAGCTTTTATCAGCCCCCCATATAAAGGTCCCTGTTGCCTACCATCAGACTGTGCCTGATTACCGGATCAATCATTGGGCTCATCTTCTGGCTTTGAAATGATTGAATCCCAGCGGCTCTGAGAGAGTTTTACTCTGGCCACGATCATCTATCAAGGTGATGCCACGGCCTTTCCTGATTTCTCCAATTTGAGTCACAGGGGAACCAGATTTATCAATGGACTCCCTCAAATTATAAACATCTTCGGCCTTCAATGTAAATAGCAATTCATAGTCCTCGCCACCATAGAGCAAATAATTCAGTGGGTTCAAGTTATTATCCCGGCAAAAAACAGTAAAATGCCGGGAGGCGGGGAGCCGGCTTTTTTGAAGGGTGGCGGCCACGCCATTGGTTGTCAGCACCTGGTTCAAGTCCTGCGCCAGGCCGTCGCTGATATCTATCATGGCGGTGACCTTGAGGCGGGATTTTACCAGCCAATTGGATTCCTTGATGCGGGCCGTGGGGGCGAGATGCCTTTGCACCAGTTTTTTCCGGGACGCCGCGGGACCCCTCCAATTTATTTTAGTCCTGGATTGTAGAATTTTTAATCCAAGCGCAGAATCTCCCAGAGTTCCCGTCACAAAAATCTTGTCTCCGGCACGGGCACCTTGGCGGGTGAAAAACCGGTTTTTCTTCACCTCTCCCAGAATGGTCAC
>Ga0209997_10000638_pt1 | contig 11957 bp, 11 predicted proteins | sample CR04metaG_FD_182079 | JGI IMG/M metagenome (GOLD analysis project Ga0209997, IMG submission 182079) | Deep subsurface microbial communities from Mariana Trench to uncover new lineages of life (NeLLi) - CR04 metaG (SPAdes) (version 2) | ecosystem: Environmental > Aquatic > Marine > Ocean trench...
ACCCGTCATCGACATCGAGGCCGACGCCGACGAACGGGCCGCCCTGGCCAGGCGTTTCGGCCTGCTCGCCCTGGACAGCCTGACGGCCAAGGTCGGCCTGACGCCCGTGGACGGTGGCCTTGTCCGTGTTCACGGCACCCTGGCGGCGAAGGTTACCCAGGCCTGCGTGGTCACCCTGGAACCCGTGATGACACGCGTGGAGGGGTCGTTCGAGCGCCTGTACGGCGCCGGCGCCCCGGAGGAGGCGGGCGGCCCGATCACCGACGCGGACGCCGAGGAGTCTCCCGAGCCCTTCACCCACGGCGCGGTCGACGTGGGAGAGGCGGTCGCCGAGCAACTGGCCCTGGAGTTGGACCCCTTTCCGCGCGCCCCGGGGGCCGCTTTCGACGGCTTTTCCAACGGTTCCAAAAGCGTCGGCGACGACGACACCGGGGACGCCGGCCCCTTTGCGGTACTGGCCCGGCTGAAGGAGAAGCCGGAATAGTCCCTGTGGACGCCAAGGGAAATACCCAAGCGGCTTGCCCCGACCCGCATTTATGTTTATGTAAGCACCCGCCCGCGCACAGGCCGCATCCGATCGAAAGTATCGCCAAATGGCTGTCCCGAAGAAAAAGGTTTCCAAGTCGCGCCGCAACATGCGCCGCGCGCACGACAGGCTTAAATCGGCGGTGTACGAGGAATGCCCAAATTGCGGCGACTTGAAGCGCCCACACCACATCTGCCCCTATTGCGGCCAATACAAGGGCCGCGCGGTCATGGAATCGGTCGACGCAGCCTGACGTCTTTTGGCACAGGCAACGAGGATACCCTCACGTGTCAACGCGATTGACTCTATCCCTGGACGCCATGGGTGGTGACAGCGCCCCGCAAATGGTCGTGGAAGGGGTTGACATCGCCCTTGCCCGGCTTCCCCAGGTGGACTTCCTGCTCTTTGGCGACGAAGGGCGCCTGGCGCCGCTGCTGGACCGCTTCCCCCGCGTAAAAGGCGTATCCCAGGTGCGCCACACCGACAGCGTGGTCAGCAACCACGAAAAGCCGTCCGTGGCCCTGCGCACCGGGCGCAATTCGAGCATGGGCCTCGCCATCGGTGCCGTCCGCGCGGGCGAGGCGGCGGGGTTGGTTTCCGCCGGCAACACCGGGGCGCTGATGGCCATGGCCATGTTCGCCCTCAAGATGCTGCCCGGCATCGACCGCCCCGCCATCGCCACCTATTTTCCGACCCGGCGCGGCGAGAGCGTCATGCTCGACCTCGGCGCGAACGTGGAATGCGACGCCGACAACCTGGTGCAGTTCGCCGTCATGGGCGAGGTCTTCGCGCGCAACGTCCTGGGCCTGGAGCAGCCGTCGATCGGCATTCTCAACGTCGGCGCGGAGGGCCTCAAGGGCAACGAGGCCGTCAAGAACGCCGCCGCCACCCTGCAGAGGACCGACCTGCCCATCAGCTTTTACGGTTTCGTCGAGGGAGACGACATCGGCGCCGGCACCGTCGACGTCGTCGTCACCGACGGCTTCACCGGCAATATCGCGCTGAAGACCGCCGAAGGCACGGCCATGCTGTTCGGTCACTTCCTGAAAGAGGCATTGTCGGCCTCGCCCCTGGCACGCCTGGGGGGCCTGCTCGCCCGGTCGGCGCTGAACACGTTCCGCATGCGCGTCGATCCGCGCCGCTACAATGGGGCCGTGTTGCTGGGCCTGGACGGGATCTGCGTGAAGAGCCACGGCGGCACGGACGCGCTCGGTTTCGCCAACGCCATCCGCATCGCGGTGGAGATGGTCGCCCACGGTTTCAACGAGGGAATCAAGCGAGACCTGGCGCGTCTCACCATCGCTCAGCGGACCCCGCGGAGGGCGGCCGCCGGCTGATGACCGTACGCGCGCGGATCATTGGGTGCGGCTCCTATCTGCCCGAACGGATCCTCACCAACGCCGAACTGGCGACCATGGTGGACACGTCCGACGAGTGGATCGTGACGCGCACGGGCATCCGCCAACGCCATATCGTCGCCGAAGGCGAGAAGACCTCAGACCTTGGTTTCAAGGCGGCCGAGAAGGCCTTGCAACACGCCGACATGAAGGCGCGGGACATCGATCTCGTCCTGGTGGCGACCTCCACGCCCGACAACACCTTTCCGGCCACCGCCACCAAGATCCAGGCCATGCTGGGCATGCGCAGCGGTGCCGCGTTCGACCTCCAGGCCGTGTGCTCGGGTTTTGTTTACGGGCTCGCCATCGCCGACAATTTCATCAAGGCGGGCCAGGCGCGCACGGTGTTGCTCATCGGCGCCGAGGTTTTTTCCTGCATCCTCGACTGGACGGACCGGTCCACCTGCGTATTGTTCGGCGACGGGGCCGGCGCCGTGGTCGTGCGCGCCGACGGCGGCCACCGGGAAGGGGCGCCAAACAACGCGCCGGGCATACTGTCCACCCACCTGCATTCCGACGGCACCCTGTGCGACATCCTGTACGTGGACGGCGGGCCGTCCTCCACGAAAACGGTCGGCCATTTGCGCATGGCGGGGCGAGAGGTATTCCGCCACGCCGTGATCAATCTGGCCGCCATCGTCGACGAGGCGGTGGAGGCCAACGGCCTGACCCGGGCCGACATCGACTGGTTGGTACCCCACCAGGCGAACAAGCGCATCCTCACCGGCACGGCGCGGCGGCTGGGTCTGCCCGAAGAACGCGTCGTCATAACCATCGATCGCCACGCCAACACCTCGGCCGCCTCCATCCCGCTGGCCCTTGACGAGGCGGTGCGCGACGGCCGCATACAGTCGGGACATCTGATCTTGATGGAGGCCATGGGCGGCGGTCTCACCTGGGCCGCGGGCCTGGTTCGCTGGTAGAGGGCGGGGCGGGGGGGCGCTCACGCGTTCCGCGATAAGCGGTCTCTGTGATATTGACGCCGTTCCCGCGTAACGATAGGATTTTACGTGCTAATAATAAATTGCGGTGATTAGGCTTGGGGGGGGGCAGGACGGCATGGCGGGAGTAACCATCACCCGCGCACAGCTCGGCGAGGCCGTGTATCAGGAAGTCGGTCTCTCGAGGAATGAATCGGCGGAGTTGCTGGAAGCGGTCCTGTCCCAGGTATCGGATGCGCTGGTGCGGGGGGAGACGGTGAAGATCTCATCCTTCGGCACCTTCTCGGTGCGTCAGAAAGGCCAGAGGATCGGGCGCAACCCCAAAACCGGCGAAGAGGTGCCGATCCTGCCGCGCAAGGTCCTGGTTTTCCGTCCCTCCCAGGTACTGAAAAACCGAGTCAACGACAAAAGGCGGCCCGGGATGACCTCCTGATCATGACCGAAGCGGTTGAGAAAAAAAATCTATCCCTCCGGGGGAGGAAGTCAGCGGAAGCATTCCGAACCATCAGCGAGGCCGCCGGGGAACTCGAGCTTCCCCAGCACGTGTTGCGGTTCTGGGAGACCAAGTTCCCCCACATCCGGCCGCTGAAGCGCGGCGGCGGGCGGCGCTATTACCGCCCCGAGGACCTGCTTCTCCTGCGCCGCATCCGCGACCTCCTTTACGACGACGGCTACACGATCAGGGGCGTGCAGAAACTGTTGCGGCGAAACGACGGCAAGACGCCCGGCAACGACGACGACAGCCAGCGGGAGGGAATCGTCCTCGACAAACGCCAGCAAGCGGAACTCGCGGACATGCTCGGAGAACTGGAGGAACTGCGCGACCTGTTGCGCGCCGCTCCCAAGGACTGAGCGCACCTGACCCAATATTGCGCGCCGATCATGGGGCGCGTATAATCGCGCCCGGCGCCGGACCCCGTCCGGTGCACCGTGGCGGAGCGTGGCGCAGCTTGGTAGCGCACTACACTGGGGGTGTAGGGGTCGCGGGTTCAAATCCCGCCGCTCCGACCAATTTTTCCAGCGCGCGACGGCGCTGTCTATCTTCGTCGTCAATTTCTCCGGACCACCCCTAGTGGCCTGTATCCGTTACCGCGGGGCCGGGTCCGTTTTGTAGGCGTCTCGGTCCCGTCTTCGGTTTACGAGCCGCGTATCCCCAATCCTTGTTCACCGCCAGGAAACGGTCCAGATCCGCCGGGCGACGCCCGATGGCCACCCATGGCCGCCACATCGGCGGGCAAACGTGGTAGGCTTGGACCATGAGACGCCTGACTCTTGCCATCGCCCTGGCCGTCGGCCCGTTCGTTCTCGCGCCCCCCGCACAGGCCCAGGGCGACCCCCAAAAGGGTAGGGAACTGGCGAACAAGCACTGCATTCGATGCCATGTGGTCGGCGACGACCCTTTCGCCGGCATCGACAGTACCCCGTCGTTCAGGTTTCTCACCAAACTGTCGGATTACGTGGAGCGCCTGCAGACGTTTTACCGGCGCGCCCCGCACCCGGTATTCGTCGAGGTGCCCGGCGTACCCAGGCGCACGGAAATTCCGGCGTTCGTCGCCAAGTTCACCGTTACCCCGGAGAACATCGAGGACATCATCGCCTTCGTCAAAACCCTGGAAGGGAAATAGACGGATTGGCCCCGCCGGACCGCCGTGGCGGTAACGGGCGCCGCATCCGACGCGCCGCCCGGCAATGAGCCCGGCCCGCGATTGGCGGGTAGGGGAGCCGGCCGATGCGCCCGTCCGGGTCTTCCCCGGCCATCGGCGCCACCCATTTTCCACGAGTGACTCTGACAATTTTTGGCAGTCAAAGGCGGTGAGGGTTGATGGGCCTCACCCTGGGGGATATAACTGACAAAAATAGACTTGGGGGGATGCCATGGAAAAACCGACCCGGGTGGAAATCCCGGAGCATGGGCCCGGCCGCGTCGGCGCCCAGGGCGGCACGCGGGATACCCGAACCGAAAAAGAGGCAGCGGACGACCCGCGGGCGAAAGGCGCCGGCGGCGCCGGTGTCCCGCCTTATGGCGGGGACGGGACCGGCGGGCCCAGCCGCTTCGAGCGCCTGGTGAACAAGGCCTGCGAGGACACCGATGAGAAGGCCCTGGAAGCGGCCGCCGCCGACGCGTATCCCCTGCCGGCGACGCTCGAGCAGGCGTGGGCCGAGTACCGCTTCATCGAGGACAAGGCCATGGCCATCGACGAGCGCAACCCCGGCGCGACCCTTGGGCCGGCCATGGGGGCCAGACGGCGGGTCATCGAAAGGCTGCTGCTCTCGGAGCTGCCCGCCGCCGGTTTCGCCGATCTCAAGTGCCGCCTGAAGTTCCTGCGCCAGAGGCATGAAATAGAGGTCTCTTACGACCCGGAGGCGAACGCGCCGCTTATCGATGCGCTTCTCTCCGATCTGGATCGGCTCGCCGCCAAGACCAGCGCGGGCGGGTCCGCGCCGCTTCGCCGTTCCAATGCGGACAAGCGCCGGAACGTCATGGGATTCCTCCGCGACCCCGAGCGCCGCCAATGGTCGAACCGGGAAATCGCCAGCCAGGCGGGCGTGTCGCCGCAGACCGTCGCCAATCTCCGCAAGCGGTTGTCTGACCAAACTGGACAGAGCTTCAGCACCCGGCGCACGGTGTTCCGCAACGGCAAATTCTTTACCATGAGCACTGCCAAAATTGGGCAGAGCGGAAAGCCCGGCCCGGTGCGGCCGCCGCCGCCAAGCCCCGCCAGGCATGGACGACAGGCCGCACCCGGTGCGGATGTCGAAGGTGCCCGGCCCTTCCAGGGGACGAGCGTCAAAAGGCCCCTGCGTGAGCAGCTTAACGAGCAGTTGAAGCGGCGGCTGAAAGAATATTACGCGGAGCGCGAACGCCTGTCTCCGCGGCCCTAGGTCCCTCTATTATGGTAGAGGGTACTAAGCCTTTTGGCCTTGATCGCGCTTTTGAATAAGTTTGCGCACGAACTTGACCACCTCGTCGCCGTCCTCGCCCACCATGAGCATGGAGAAGACCCCGACCTGAAGCAGGGCCGCCGCGTAGACGTCGGGGCGGACGCCTTCGTCGCGGAAGGTTTTCAGGGTCCCGGCCAGGATTTCGTCGGCCCGCGTGAATTCTTCGTCTATTCGATCGCCCATTGGCCACTCCCGTGCCGTTTTTTTGTATGTTAATGGTGCTGGCCTAGACCCGTCCACCGCGGGTATTGTCCACCAAAATCATGCCCGTGTGTTGCCGGGTTTCGCGTGAGGGAAGGAATTGGCCCGACCCGTTTCGACCAAGCCCTTGATTTATTTTGCGAATATGCAATGGATCGATCCGCTGACTGCCTTTCGCAAGGCCATGGCGGCGCTTGGCCATAATGCCTTCTGAGGAGACTGTGCGTATGACGCCCGCGCGCCCGGAGACGGCCATGCCAACGGAAACCGGGGCACCGGCCGCCCACAAGGACATGGCCAACGCCATCCGCTTTCTCGCCGCGGATGGGGTTCAGCAGGCCAACTCCGGCCATCCCGGCATGCCCATGGGCATGGCCGACGTGGCCACGGTGCTGTTCACCCGGTACCTGAAGTTCGACCCGTCCGCCCCCCGGTGGGAGGACCGCGACCGCTTCGTGCTTTCTGCCGGCCACGGCTCGATGCTGCTGTATGCGCTGCTGTACCTCACGGGGTACGAGGGCATGACCCTGGAGGAGCTGAAAAACTTCCGCCAACTCGGGTCGAGGACGGCGGGGCACCCCGAATACGGCCACGCGCCGGGCATCGAGACCACCACCGGGCCGCTGGGCCAGGGGATCGGCAATGCGGTGGGCATGGCGTTGGCCGAGCGTCTCCTCAACGCCCGCTTCGGCGACGGCACCGTCGATCACTACACCTACGTGCTGGCGAGCGACGGCTGCCTGATGGAGGGCATCAGCCACGAGGCCATCTCCCTCGCCGGCCACTACGGGTTGTCGAAGCTGATCATGCTGTGGGACGACAACCACATCTCCATCGACGGCTCCACCGACCTTTCGGTCTCCGACGACCAGCTTGCCCGTTTCCGGGCCTGCGGCTGGGATGTCGAGGCGGTGGACGGTCACGATGCGCAGGCCGTGGCGGCGGCCATGGAGACGGCCCGCGCCTCGGCCAGGCCGTCCCTCATCGGCTGCCGGACCACCATCGGGTACGGGGCGCCGGGCAAGGCCGGCACCGCGGCCACCCACGGCGCGCCCCTGGGCTTGGAAGAGATCGCCGGCGCCCGCGAAAAGCTGGGCTGGCCCCATGCACCCTTCGTGGTGCCCGACGCGGTGCTGTCGGCCTGGCGCGAGGTGGGGGACCGGGGCGCCGCCGCCCGCGCCGCCTGGGAGGCCCGCGTGGAGGCGATGGAGCCGGCCCCGCGGGCCGAGTTCCGGCGCATGATGGCGGGCACCCTGCCCGCCGGATGGCAGGCCGCCCTGGATGCGCACAAACGCCGGCTCGCCGACGAGCCGCCCGAATGGGCGACGCGGAAGGCGTCGGGCGAGGCGCTGGAGGTGCTCACCAATGCCATCCCCGAGATGATCGGCGGGTCGGCCGACCTCACCGGCTCCAACAATACCAGGACGAAATGCACCGAGCCCATCACGGGCACGAATTTTTCGGGCCGCTATATGCATTACGGCGTGCGTGAACACACCATGGCGGCGGCGATGAACGGCATGGCGCTGCACGGCGGGCTCATCCCCTACGGCGGCACGTTCCTGATCTTCACCGACTACATGCGGCCTGCCATCCGCTTGTGCGCCTTGATGAAGCAGCGGGTGATCTTCGTGCTCACCCACGATTCCATCGGCCTCGGCGAAGACGGCCCGACCCACCAGCCGGTGGAGACGCTGGCCGCTCTGCGCGCCATCCCCAACCTGAACGTGCTGCGTCCGGCCGACGCGGTGGAAACCGCCGAGTGCTGGGCCATCGCGCTTGGCCAGGACGCCGCGCCTTCGGCCATGGTGCTCACCCGCCAGGCGGTGGCGCCGCTGCGCACCCGGTACACGGAAGAGAACCTGTGCGCCCGCGGCGCCTATGTGCTGGCCGAGGCGGAAGGCGGGGAGCGCAAGGTCACCCTTCTTGCCAGCGGCTCGGAGGTCGCCGTCGCCCTCGATGCGCGACAGACCCTGCAAGGGGACGACGGTATCCCGACGGCCGTGGTGTCCATGCCGTGCTGGGAGCTGTTCGACGCCCAGGACAAGACATACCGCGAGCACGTTCTTGGTCGTCCGGGCGCCATCAGGGTCGGGGTCGAGGCCGCGGTTTCCCTGGGTTGGGGGCGCTACCTGGGCACGGACGGTGCCTTCGTCGGCATGACCGGGTTCGGCGCGTCGGCGCCCGGCGGCGCGTTGTTCGAACACTTCGGCATCACCGCGGAGAACGTTGTAACGGCGGCCCGGGCGCGGCTGTAATCCGCACGCGACCGGCGCCAACGGAAGAGGAGGACCAGCGATGACCACAGAGCAGCTTGGATCGACGGCTCAAGCGATGGTGGCCGACGGCAAGGGCATCCTGGCTGCCGACGAGAGCACGCCCACCATCACCAAGCGTTTCGACAAAATCGGCATCGAGCCGACCGAGGACAACCGCCGCGCCTACCGGGAGACCCTGTTCACCACCCCCGGGCTGGGAGAGTTCATCAGCGGCGCCATCCTGTTCGACGAAACCATCCGCCAGGAGGCGTCCGACGGCACGCCGCTCCGCGACGCGCTCAAGCGCCAGGGGATCATGCCCGGGATCAAGGTGGACACGGGCGCCAAGCCGCTGGCCGGCGCCCCCGAGGAGACGGTGACCGAGGGCCTGGACGGGCTGCGCGGCCGGGTCGCCGAATATGGCGAGCTCGGCGCCCGCTTCGCCAAGTGGCGCGCCGTGATCAGGATCGGCGCCGGCATCCCGAGCGCCACCTGCATCGGGGCCAACGCCCACGCCTTGGCCCGCTATGCGCGGCTGTGCCAGGAAGGCGGCCTGGTGCCGATCGTCGAGCCCGAGGTGCTGATGGACGGCGCCCACGACATCGACCGCTGCGAAGAGGTCACGACGGCCACACTGCATGCCGTGTTCGATGCGCTGTCCGACCACGGCGTGATGTTGGAGGGCATGCTGCTCAAGCCCAACATGGTGATCTCCGGCACCGGCTGCCCCGGGCAGGCGGGTGTCGGCGAGGTGGCCGAGCGCACGGTCCGCTGCCTGCGCCGAACCGTGCCGGCGGCGGTGCCGGGGGTCGTGTTCCTCTCGGGCGGGCAAAGCGACACCACGGCGACCGAGCACCTGAACGCCATGAATGCCGGAACCCATCCGTGGAAGCTCAGCTTCTCCTACGGCCGGGCGCTTCAGGATCTGGCCTTGAAACGCTGGAACGGCGCCGCCGACAACACCGAATCCGCCCAGCAGGCCCTCTTTTTCCGCGCCAAGTTCAACAGCGCGGCGTGCAAGGGTGCCTACACGGGAGACATGGAACAGGAGTTGCGGGCGGCTTGACGGCGGCTTGCCCGGTCGCGCGGCATCCGCCGGGGAACTCCGGCGGGCACCGGGAAATGGGCCGTCTTTCATGCCTTTGACCCTATTATCACCCTCTTTTTCCGTCATTCTGCAATTTTGCAGATGCAATTGTGCGAAAATGCATTTATGGTCTCTCCCGCCATGCCCGACGAATCCGCGAAATTGATTCCCTATCTGGACCAGCTCGAGGTCCGCGCCGCCGAGCTTGGGTTGGATCTCGCCGATGTGTGCGCCGCCGAGGGGGTCGCCCCGACCACGCTCGCCCGCTGGCGCAAGGGCGAGGGGAACTGCCGGGAGGGAACGGCGCGGGCGCTTTTCGGGCGCATGGATGAGATGGCATCGCAAAAGATCGCCGCGGCCCCGACGGCCCCGGTCAAGATCGCGCCGTCCATCCTGTCGGCCGACTTCGCGCGGCTGGGAGAAGAGGTTCGGGCCATCGACGAGGCCGGCTGCGACTACGTGCACGTCGACGTGATGGACGGCCACTTCGTGCCCAACATCACCATCGGTCCGGACGTGGTGAAGGCGCTTCGGCCGCACACCGAAAAACCCCTCGACGTGCATCTGATGATCGCGCCCGCCGATCCTTACTTAAGCGCCTTCGCCGACGCCGGCAGCGACATCATCACCGTGCACTATGAGGCCGGGCCGCACCTGGACCGCAGCCTGCAGGTCATCCGCGCACTCGGCAAGAAGGCCGGGGTGTCGTTGACCCCGTCGACGCCGGAATCGGTCATCGAGCACGTGCTCGACAAGGTGGACCTGGTGCTGGTGATGACGGTCAATCCCGGATTCGGCGGCCAGGAATTCATTCGCTCCCAGGTCGACAAGGTGCGGCGCATCCGCGCCATGATCGGCGAGCGCCCGATCGAGCTCGAGGTGGACGGCGGCATCAACCCGGAGACCGCCAGGGAGGTCGTCGAGGCCGGGGCCAATGTCCTGGTCGCCGGCAGCGCCGTCTTCGCGGGCGGCGATTACCGGGCCGCCATCGCCGCCCTGCGCGCCGCGGCGGGGTAGGCGGGGCGCAGGCGCCGACACGCTTCCTCTCGACGGACGCACCGCAGGGCAGGGGAAGTCCCGCCCTGTCGATGCCGTGGGCTTACCGGGACTTGAGATAGCCGAGCATGGTATCGGCGTCCGACACCGCGAAGGGATCGTCCGGGCAATTGTCCATGAAACCGTCCTCGGCGAACATTTTCTCGATCCTGCCGTCGACCACGTACATGGAATAGCGCCAGCTTCGCATGCCGAAGCCGAGATCGGCCTTGTCCACCAGCATGCCCATCTTGCGCGTGAACCCGCCATTGCCGTCGGGCAGCAGGAACACCTTTTCGGCGTTCTGGCCCTTGCCCCATTGGTACATGACGAAGGCGTCGTTGACCGAGAGGCAGACGACCTCATCGATCCCCAGGCGCCCGAACTCGTCGTAAAGTTCCTCGTAGCGGGGGAGATGGCTGGTCGAGCACGTCGGCGTGAAGGCGCCGGGGAGGGCAAACAGGACGACCCGCTTTCCCTTGAAAATGTCGTCGCTGGTCAGTTCCTTCCACGCGAACGGGTTGGGACCGCCCAGCGCGCCGTTGCGCACGCGGGTCTGAAAGGTGGCTTGGGGGACCGTGGTCATGGTGTTCATCCTTGGCTGAGGGGCCGCGGTCCGGCCCCGACAGCGAGAAGGATAGGGGCAGGAAATATATTGGTAAAACGAGTTATTCTTCTTATATTGATTGGGTAAATCGATTAATAACGGGGTGGCGTCATGCCCGTTCTCAGGCCGTTGCCGTCCTTGAAACAGCTCCGGCATTTGGTCGCCGTCGCCGACCACGGGCACTTCGGGCGGGCCGCGGCGGCCTGCTTCGTCACCCAGTCCAGCCTGAGCGCCAGCATCAAGGAACTGGAAGGGCTGCTGGGCAAGGTCCTGATCGAACGCACCCGGCGGTCGGTGATGGTGACGCCCCTGGGCGAAGACGTGGTCGCCCGTGCCCGCGCGGTGCTGACGGACGTGGACGAGATCGTCGATCTCGTCACCGCGTCGGGCGACCCGCTGACGGGCTCGTTGCGGCTCGGCGTCATCCCGACCATCGGCCCGTTCCTGCTGCCACGGGTGCTGCCGGCGCTCAGGCGGGCCTATCCGCGGTTGAGGCTCTATCTGCGGGAGGACCGCTCGGCGCGCCTGACCGACGGACTGGCCGGGGGCGACCTCGACCTTCTGCTGCTCGCCTTTCCCTATCCGGCGGAGGGGTTCGAGACCTATCTCTTCGCCGAGGATCCGTTTTGGATCGCCTTCCCCAAGGGCCACAGGTACGCCGGCGAAGAGCGCGTGGCGGGCACCGGCCTCGAGGACGAAACGGTGCTGCTGTTGGAGGAAGGGCATTGCCTGCGCGGTCACGCCCTCGGCGCGTGTGGACGGGCCGGCGAAATTCCGGCGACGACGGAGTTTCAGGCGTCGAGCCTGCACACCCTGGTGCAGATGGTGGATAACGGCCTTGGCCTGACCGTGCTGCCCAAGATGGCGATCGACGCCGGTATCGCCAAGGCGACGGGGGTCCAGATGCGGCCGCTCGAAGGACAAGGGACCTCGCGGCAGATCGGCTTCGTCTGGCGCACGTC
>Ga0209997_10000639_pt1 | contig 11943 bp, 18 predicted proteins | sample CR04metaG_FD_182079 | JGI IMG/M metagenome (GOLD analysis project Ga0209997, IMG submission 182079) | Deep subsurface microbial communities from Mariana Trench to uncover new lineages of life (NeLLi) - CR04 metaG (SPAdes) (version 2) | ecosystem: Environmental > Aquatic > Marine > Ocean trench...
ATAAATTTGAATTTTTTTTTTTGGCGGTTTGATTAATAGAGTAAAATTTTTCAAATTAAAAATTTTTCCAGAATAATTAACAGGTTTTCCAGATAAAATCAATTTTATAATTTCGACATATTCCTTAATTCTTAAAACTGGATTTTTAAATTCATATCCATGAAAATCTTCAACTATAGAGGCACTACTTGTGCCTAAACCCAATATCAAACGACCGTTTGAAATCGTATCAACGGTAGCTGCACCCATTGCAATTGATGAAGGACTACGTGAAAAAACATTGATGATAGAAGAACCTATTTGTGGTTTTGGGGCTTTTTGTGAAACCATACTCAGCATTGAAAAATTTTCCATTCCCCATGTTTCTGGAATCCAAATTGTCTCTACTGAAGTTTTTGATAAAATTTGTGAGCAATCTAAAATCTGCTTAACTGATAAAAGTGAGCCTAGACTACATGCTATTCTCATAAAATTTGTGTTTTAAATGGATATTCTAGTGTTTCCCTTAGGGTTTTTTCTTTAATTTCCTTTAAATGTATTTTAGAAAAAAATTGTCTAACTCTTTAAGCATTGTGTAAATTATCCTTGAGGTTGGATATTATGATAGGATTTTTTGATAAACAGCAATGGGTGAACTACTATTCCTAGAATACCATGCGCCAAAAAATACCTTTTGGAATAATGCTACAAAATATGCTGCATCAGAAAAAGAAGATGAAAAATTCGTAAGCGAAATTGCCTACATGATGGTTACTTTGCATAGAACAGGCGCCTAAACACTAAATTTTATTTTATTATTTTATGTACCTCTAATGAACATTCTTCCATATCTTTGAAAGAATCAACCGAATACCATTTTGTGTTTTTAAATTTTACAGTGTTTAGTATTCCTTTTTTTGCATAATCAGGAAAAACTGTCTTTTCAATGTCACCTTTTTTTGGCAAGTCATTTAGAACTTTTCTTTGTAGGTGATAAATTCCTGCATTCATCCAAACATCTGAAATCTCTTTTTTCTCTCTAAATCTAGTAACTTTATCATCTTTTGTCTCCATTATTCCAAATTTTGTCCTTAGTTCAATTGCAGCAATTGAGTTTGGTTTTTTCAATAATTTTTTCAGATCAATATCCGTAATTGTATCTCCATTTATCACAAAAAATGATTTATCTTTGATAAACTTTCCAGCTTGTTTTATTGCTCCTCCTGTCCCTAAAGGAGTTTTTTCAATTGAAAATCTAATTTTAATGCCAAAGTTATCTTTCATAGAAAGAAAATGCTGTATCATTTCCGTCTTGTAACCTGTACAAACTATTATATCATCAATCCCAAATTTTTTCAAATATTTTATTTGCCATTCAATAATCGGAACATTTTTCAAAGGAACCAGAGATTTTGGGACATAATCAGTTATTGGTCTAAGACGTTTACCTGTACCCCCAGCTAAAATAACTGCTTTCATTTTCCCTGTTGTATTATTTATGCCATTATAACTTTAAACTAATTCATTATTTTTTCTCAGTCATATAGTAATGAAGTTCAGTATAGCATTCCTTACAATATTCTTCATTCTCAGTATGGTCACAATCATAGACTTTTGAAACATTATTGTCGCATTTTTTGCAAATTGGCATTTATGCTACCTTTATTTTTGATTTTTTTATCTTTAATGCTCCTAGGGCAACAATAATCGCTCCAATAGCACTCAAACCTCCTCCCTCTCCTATCATCCTTGCCATGTTTTCTGATTCAACTGAATTAAATAGGAAAATTGCACCGCCAATAATAATTAAAATTCCAGTAATTATAAGCAATATTCCAATACCAATGAAAGGAGGTTTCTTTGAGATAAAAAATGCGACAAATGATAAGATAATGGGTGGAAATCCTAATCCTATTCCACGTGTCATTGCATCAAAAGGCAAAAAGCCTTCTCCAGCTCCCCCTCCCCCCACAATAGCATCCATTCCATAAATTACCAAAAGTATTATTGAAATTATTGAAAGCACATGAGGGAGTGAAACCATGATTCGCTTTCTTTAGAATTTCTTAATAAACCTATAATGCTTCACCTGTTGTTTTTGTAATTTTTAGTTTAATGCTATAATTCTAGCTTTATCTTTTAGGGATACTAACTTTTGTAACAGATCCTCTATCGATTCATTTTCTTCTGCCACCAAATTCATGTGCCCCAATTTTCTTAATGGCTTTGAAATCTTTTTACCATACATTTTTAGATATACATTTTGTTCCAAAATTTCTATTGGTTTGTATTCTCCCTCAAAATCTTTTGAACCTAGAACATTAAACATTACAGTTGGATGTATTAGTTTTACACTTCCTAATTCTAAACCCAAGATAGCCCTTAAATGTTGTTCAAATTGTGTTGTTTCACTTGATTGCAACGTATGGTGACCAGAATTATGAACTCTTGGTGCAATTTCGTTAATTAAAATTTCATCATCGATGGTTACAAACATTTCAATTCCAAAAACTCCTGCACCTTTGAGAACTGTCATTGTAGTTTGTGCTATTTTTTCAGCCTTATCAGATATTTCTTTTGTGACCCTTGCTGGCGTTATTGTCTCACGTAAAATATTATTTTCATGAATGTTTTCAACCAATGGATATGTTTTGATTTGACCTTTTGTGTTTCTTGCAGCAATTACTGAAACCTCCATTTTAAATGGTACAAACTTTTCAAGCATTAGATTTTGTTCCTTAAAATAATCAAATGCTTTTTGAACATCTTCAGAAGAATTTATTTTAAAATTACCTCGCCCATCATATGCATCACGTCGTACTTTTAACAATGCTGGATATCCAAATTTGTTTAATCCGTGTTGTAAATCCTCAATAGATCTTATCTGAATAAATTCAGTAACTGGGATTTTATTCTCATAAAGAAATGTTTTTTGTAAGAATTTATCCTGTATGATTTTCAAAGTTTCGGGGGATGGATTTATTTCCGCTTTACCTTCTAATGATTTTAAAACACCACTGTTTCCTGATTCAATTTCATAGGTAATAATGTCTGATTTTTCTGCTAACTCTTGTATGGATTTTTCATCCTTAAAATCAGCAATAATTTGTTCTGCTCCCACTTGAGATGCCGGGCAATTTTCTGTTGGATCTAGCACTATAATTTTTTTTATATGTTCAGGCATTTTTTTTGCAGCTTCTGTCATCATCATACCGAGTTGCCCTCCTCCAATTATGCCTAAAATTTTTCTCATCAAAGACCAATCAATTGAGGATTAAAAATAGCTAATGTTATTTTGTGGGACTTTGGCATCCATTTTTTATTCGTTATAGATAATAACTGATCTTGTTTTTAGATAAACATGAGTTATTCAAGAAAACCGTTGGTGGGAATTATCATGGGTTCTAGTTCTGATAGTAGAATTATGAAAGGAGCCGCTGAAATTCTTGATCAATTTAAGGTTAAACATGAAGACCAGATTGTCTCGGCTCATAGAACTCCAACTAGACTATCAGAATACACAGAACATGCAGAAAAGATGGGGTTCAAAGTAATTATTGCGGGAGCTGGAGGGGCTGCACATCTACCTGGAATGATAGCCTCACACACCATCATACCCGTTATCGGAGTCCCAATTCTTGTGTATAATGACAAGGAGACAAAAAAAACCGGGAATTTAAAATTTTCTGCGTTTGGAGGTTTAGATTCATTGCTATCTATTTCAGAAATGCCAACAGGATCTCCTGTTGTGGCAGTCGGCGTAAATAAATCGACCAATGCAGGAATCTATGCCATAAAAATTTTAGCCAATGAATTTCCAGAGCTAAAAAAGAAATTAAAATCCCACAAAACTCTTCAACATAAATCAGTGCTAAAAGAATCAGAAGAACTAAAAAAACAAGGCCTTTCTAAATTTGTCAAAAAAAAATTCAAGTAAGCAAATTGAATTGGATATTCTTTTTTTGTAATGCATCGATTAGTTTATCTGCTTGTTCTTTTCCTTCGGTTTCCAGACTTAAGGTAACTGAAGCTGAACCCGCATCAATATTTGAGCTTAATCTATCGTGAACCACTTCCACTATATTGGCATTAGCTGCACTAATTTCATCTACTATCTCCTTGAAAGCACCTGGTCTATCAGGTAGCAATACTGAGATTTTCAAAAGTCTCCCCATCGCTGCAAGCCCTTTGTCTACAATTTGACCAAGTAAGTACATGTCTATGTTGCCACCTGCCAAAATTGAAACAACTTTTTTTCCAGGAGCAGGTTTATGGGAAATTAGATAGGCCAATCCCACAGCACCTGCTGGTTCAATTACTACTTTCATTCTTTCCATTAACAAGAACATTGCTTTGGTTATTTCTGAATCGTCTACCAACACAATATCATCAATTAATTCCTTAATTATTGCAAATGTTATTTGTCCTGGAACTTTAACTGATATTCCATCTGCAATAGTTCTAGATCCTTCTACACTTGTAATTGATCCTTTTTTCCAAGATTCATACATCGATGGAAATGATCTTGATTGAATACCAATTACTTTTACATTTGGATGTGTGGTTTTTATAGCAATTAGAATACCAGCTGCCAATCCTCCACCACCTATTGGAACATAAACTTCTTCCACGTCTGGCATCTGTTCTAAAATTTCCAACCCTATAACTCCTTGACCTGAGATAATTTCAGGATCATCAAAAGCATGAATTAAAATTGCTCCAGTTTCTTTTGCTATTTCTTCAGCCTTATTTGATGCATCCTCATAATTAGTCCCCGCCAAAATTACTTTTGCCCCATACCACTTAGTTGCAGCCACCTTCGCGGGAGATGCATTTTTGGGCATTACAATTGTACATTTTATTTTTTCAACCTTTGCAGCATAAGCAACTCCTTGTGCATGATTACCAGCAGAAGCTGCAATTACTCCTTTTTGTTTTTCATCAGTGGTTAATGTTTGAATCTTGTAATACGCTCCTCTTATTTTGAAGGCCCCAGTTTTTTGTTGATATTCAGATTTGAGATAAACTTTAGATCCGCTTAACAAGCTAAAAGTTCGGGAGTAAATTAATGGTGTTTTCCTAATTTTTTCACTTTTCATAGAATTTGCTTTTAGTATATCATCATATGTTGGATTCATTGGAGATGTTCCTATTTTGCCGATATATTTGATTTCTTCCATTTAAAAATTACATTTTTAATCAAATTTAATGAATAAATTGAGAAGTCAGGAACACCTAGCCTGAAATAGGCTTGAAATAACCTTGACAGAGAGTTTTAGATATCTTATACTAATTGAACAAATCGTTGTAAGAGTGATTCATTCAATATCCACACATTTTAAAATTTCATCTATTCGACTTTCAATTTTCTCTCTTATCGATTCTGATATTTTTCGCGAATCAAATAATCCTTCCTTAATACCGCCTCGAATAAATTCTATGTCAAAAGTGCACAAACAACCTTCTTCTCCAGAAATTAATTTTGTATCATCGATTAAAACAGGACTGGTCTGATATGTCTCAATCAGTAAATTATCTAATTCTGTTACCAATTGGGCTTTTCTTTTAGATAATTCCTGAAAATCTACATCCGATTTTTGTTCTATCTCCTTGAAAATTTGCTCTCTTAATTCATTGTTTTCAAAAAATATTTCAAATAATTTTTGGTGATCAAAATCCTTGTAGCCCATCTCTTTTAATTTTTCTAACACCATCTGATCACTATCATTTGATCTTTGTAGTTCCTTATTTTTTGTTACATCAATAATTTTAGCCAATTCTTTTTGAGATTCAATAACCCTTTGGTCGGGTTTATAAAATAACAATACGTGATATTGTAATGAAAAATGGCCTGAGATTAGGTAATTGCCTTCTTTTATCTCAAATTTTATAAAAATTCTTCTAAGATCTTCATTGTTTGAAGTTGAAATTTCTTGAAATGTCCAGTCCTTTAAATTTTTATTAAAATTCTCATAATATCTTCGAACAGATTCAGGATCAAAAGTTTTTTGTTCAGTTATTGTTGCATCGCCAAGCATTACCTGTGTTGTTACAGGATTTGTAATCCTTTGTATTTTTTCAAGAAATAATTTTTGGATCTTTTCATTTTTTGTGTTTAAATTCTGAATGAAATCATTTGGTGATCTAATACCAAGACGCACAAAAATATCGAATTTTTGCAGTCCTTAAACCTTACACCGTGAAAATCCTTTTAACTAGAAAATTCAACGTGCTATGCATGGCTGATGACGATTTTACTTGTAATATCTGTCATTCAAAAATTATAGTATATTTTCACGATAAATACGCTGGAAACCGTGGAAAATGTCCTAATTGTGGTATTGATTTCCCCTTAGAATAGGTTCAAAAGTGTCTATTAATTGAGAATCAAAGATGTCTTCAGATAACCCTGAACTCAATAAAAAATCTCCAGATGTAGTAGATATGCTCCTTGGGGGAAAAGTAATGGATTCTGAAACAATGATTATGGAAACCCAAAAACGAGTTTGGGGTGCTTTAAAAAAAGGATATGAATATACAGGAATCACTGACGAGTCAGAAAACTTTCTGAGAGAACACGTGTTTAAAAAAATCAACATCGTTGTATTGTACGTAGATTTAGTTGGCTCAACTACCATGACTCTAGAATTACCTGCTGAAAAATTTGCAACAATAATTAGTTCTTTTTCTCAAGAAATGGCATCAGTGATACGTCAGCATAGTGGATTTGTACTAAAATTTGTAGGAGATGCCGTAATTGGTTATTTTCATGCAACAGAGAACACTCTGTTAGCGTCAGACGACGCAGTTAGTTGTGCAAAATCAATGATTAATGTAATAGAGAAAGGAATCAATCCAATTTTAAATCAATATGATTATCCTGATTTAATGGTAAAAATTGGAGTAGATTATGGACAGAGTATAATTGTAAGATACGGATCAAATGAAAAAACCTCACATGTAGATTTAATGGGACCTGTAATGAATATTGCTTCAAAAATTCAAGCCATTGCAAAACCAAATCAAATTCTTATTGGTCAGGATGTGTATGAAAGAATACATCCTACAACTCAGACAAAATTCAAAGAAATAATTTGGGAGAGAAATGAATGGAAGTATCGTTCTAGACTAACTGGGGAAATTTACAAAGTTTATGAATATGACGGTTAAATGATAAAACTGTCTGGGCATTCGACATGTTCGTAATAATGTTCTGTGAATTTTTCTTGAACTACATAAATTACAATTTTATGTAATTCTCTGTCCTCGATTTCTTTACTGCATTTGAGACATCTTTTCGTTGGTTTTGTCATGGCGTATCAGGGATCCAAACCGCTAATCTATAAGGATCTGCGATCAGCTCAATTTGAGCAAAACTGACTCAAATTTCACTTTTTAGTATATCAAACGCATAAAGCAAGGCAAAAATATGGTAAAAAGGACATTAAAGTATGGATGATTTGGTAATTCAGCAATTAAAGGACCTTTATGGGTTGAATTCCGATATTCCTCATCGAGCTTTACTATTCCCTAGGTTGCCACCAGGCATAACGCTTCCTATGTTCAAAATCTTTGAAAATCCAATGAAAGATAAATTTTTGCAAAATGCCTCGTTGGGTAACAAAAAATTAGATGGGTTTCAAAAAATGTATCAGCAACATGCGTCTGGTTTGATGACGATGAACTCCTCCAGAGTAGTACCACCAGGGCATCCATTATTTTCTGAAAAAAATTCAATCGAGCTTCTCAAAATAGATAATGATAAATTATTCAAACAAAATATAGAACTAAAGAAAAAACTAGATAAAAAATAATTTAAATATTAAATGTCTTCATTTTTTAATTTTCAACTATGGTAATAATCCTTATTAATTTCTAATCTTACATTCTGTATGGCAAAGACTCCTGCAGAGAAATGGAAAGACGGCATTATCAATTATCGAAAAAAATGCCAAAAAATTATCAAAGTCTCAAAAAATGTTCGATATTCTGGAGTGATTAACGCATATGGTAGAACACTAACAGGAATCGTTAGACCCGATGTAACACCATTATTAAAATCCGAACAGATTAAAAATGAATTTTTTATACTTTCTACTTTGATGAATTTGAGAAAGAATGTTACAAATGCACTTGGGAAACTAAATTATGTCGTACTAGAGCATCAAAAGGTATCTGTTGTTATTTTCCAAAAAAATGATATGACCTTTTATGTTTCAATAGATGGAAAGTCTAAGGACATAAAGTTAATTATTTCAAAAATTAAAAAATTAATCTAAGCTGGGGTAAAGCCTTGGTATCCACCAGTTTGCTGGGCTTGATCTCTAAATATAGGTTCAAACAAAGATATGAGATATCCATCAGGATCTAAAACTACTGCGTTCTTGCCAGCCTCTCGCTCTACAATTTCGCGGTGTACTTTAACACCTTTCTCTCTTAATTCCTCTAAAGCTGAGTTTACATCCCCTACTAGAAATCCAATAGTAATTCCACTATCTAAAGAACCGCCAATATGTTCAGCCGTAAGAGAGGCAGGATGTAAACTTAACAAGCCACCTGTAGTTCCTAAATCCACCCATGTTCTTCTTTGTTTTTTAATTGGAAGTCCTATAAACTCATGATAAAAAGCAATAGATTTGTCAAGGTCTTTAACTGCTAAAATGACATTTCCCACCTTTTTGATATTCACATAAATCCTTCCGTTTTCGTCTGTTAAAATCTTTGTTATTTATAAAAATATGAATGATTTCCACAAAGATTTTTTGGGTATTCCAGAAGCTTTTTTGAGTTTAGTATTCAGCAGATCTTCAGATTCCAAGGTTTGAAATTAAATACAAATTATTCATCAAAATAGTCATCTAGTTTTTTGTCCACTTGTTCTTGTTTTTCTTTGAATTTTTGATATTTTTTATCCCATTTGGAAATAGATAGCCATTGTTTAATCCCTATCCCTAACCAAACCAAAGATATTGCAAAAATCAGTAACTGAGCTGGTTGTAAAAGAATTTGCTGACTATTTCTGTCTACGAGTTTGTTTTTTATATTGTTACACTCATCTCGGGTAACATCATTTTGTCTACATCGTTCATTAATGCGCTCTTCAAGTCTTTGATTAAGTCTGTCATTAAATGGTGAATCAAAAGCACTCGTCATTACCAACAAAGATACTGGAGGAATGATCAGAGTGGTCAAAATCATAATCATGAATATCTTTTTTGTTTTACCTAACTGAAACATCATTCCATCCATGATCTCAAAGAAACTATCATGTTTCTTGTTCTTGTTTGACTTACTCACAGTATAAAACCCCCAATTTCATCTTAAAACCTTTAGATAACATTGTTACTCATCTCCATCCATTCTTGGAAACATCTCTTCGTACGGCTCAAGAATTAATTTAAAGAACTCATGTCCTTTGGGGCTTACTTTGTATTTTATAATTGACTTTTTACCCCATGGTTCTATTTTTCTTTCGATAAGTCCTTTTTTTTCCATGCTATCTAGGATTTGTTTGTGTTTTACAATATTCAATCCACAATAACTCAATAATTTTGTTTGATTAAGTTCCCCATACTCAGATAAAATCAAAATAATGTCTTTTCTAATGTAAGTACGATCCCTGTATTTATGATTCAGTGTGTATCATTCCTTCAATAATTTTGTTCTATTTTATGTTAATTTTTACAATTTCCAATAAAACTAAGGTAACTTTGTTAGCTAACAATGCTTAACAAGGCCTTTTATTCAAAATATCTTTTACTCCGCAATGACAACAAAAACACATTACTTGCTCCCAGCATTCGTTGCAATATTTGCACTAATGTTTGTGGTTGCAACTCCATATGTTGCTGCAGATGAGGATGACAGCCAATTTGCACAACAAAATGGAAAAAAACACATGCCAATCCAAGTTGAGAGATTTGAGGGCAGTATCCAAATCACTGAAGATTCTGACAGACAGGAAATCAAAAGTCAGATAACAGTTTCGTTAAGTGAAGCATCTGCCGGATTAGATGTATACAAAGCCCATCTTGGCGTTGTGGTTAATGAAAACGATGACAAGTTCTTAGTATGGATACTTGTCAACGTTGAGAAAGACACAGAATCTGACACTGCAGTTACTACAATCCATGTAGTTGATGCAGGTGATCTTTCAAACACTACAACCATAACAAAAGAGATTGATCACTCCGAAAGAACTCCTGATGGAGAGCGTATTCGTAGTGGAGATGGAATGGCAAACAAAATTGAGAGACTAGAGGAAAGATTCTCAGAGCCCACAGGTAATGACGAATTAGATGACATGCAGACTCAATTTCTTGAAAAAATTCAAGAACTAAAAGAAGCTCATGAAGAGGGAGATTCTGATAAAGTTCAAGAATTACGTCAAGAACTAAAAGGTCTTAGAGAATTACTCATAGACTTAAGGAGTTCCTAAGACCCACTCTTTTTTTTTGAATCTCACTCCCAAAAGCAGCAAATTTCAGTTTCATTCATTTTTTTTAGCTGACTTCTACCATTGTTTCTGTTCTTTCTACTCCACTAATTTTTTGAATCAGAGTGGCTATATCCTTTATTTGTCCTAACTTCTCAACTTCGATAATTGCTACAGCGTCAAATTGACCACTGGTTGGAAAAGAATCACTTACATGGATTACCTTACGCAATCTGGCGGCAATTAATTTTTTAGGAGATTTAACTAAAATAATTGCTCTTACCAACCTAAATCTACCTCTACTTCGATTAATGTTTCAGTTGTTACTATTTCTCGGATTTTTTTAAAATCAATAACCATTTGATTAATTTCATCCATCGTTCCTCTCATTATGGTACTTATGTCTGCCCTGCCGGTTACCACCATGATATCTTTGATTACCTTTCTTTTTTTCTTTAACACCTGAACTACCACGTCGACTTTTCCAGGTTTAACTGCAATTAGGCATAGTGCTCTCATGTGTTTTATGTGTATTAGGATCGAATAAAGATTGCTTAATCACTAGCCTCTTGTGACCTTGCTTCTTCAAGATATGCTCTTCTTTCTTCGTTGATTTTTTCTTGATCAATAACCAGATCATCGTCGATAATAGCTATGCCATCGGTGTAATCTTGTGGTTGTTCTTTTTTATTCTTAGTTTTTACCTTTGACTTTGCTTTAGATTTGCTTGTTTTAGCTTTTTGTATTTTCTTTGTTATTTTCTTTGCAGTCTTTTTTTCTACCATTAATGTCGAAAATCAAGAGGTGGCCTTGTTTATAAAAATTATGAAGAATAATTTTTTGGACAAAAAAAGTGCCAGGGGCGAGATTTGAACGCGCGACAGCCCGGTCTTCAGCCGAGTGCTCTCCCAGGCTGAGCTACCCTGGCACATCAAAAATTCTTTTAGATGCAAAATTAAAGTTTGTCTTTTTGGATTTTCCAGATAATCTCAGTTCTACCCTTCCTCTTGTTAATTACTCTCCCGAGGACAAACATTAGATCGGATAAACGATTAAGGTATATTATGCAATTTTCATTGATCTTTTCTTGTTCTTTTAAAAAAACAAGACAAGTCTCGGCCCTCCTCACAATTGTTCTAGTAAAATGTACTTGTGATGCCGCAATATTCCCACTTGGCAAGATAAAATTAGTTAATGGAGATAATTCATTTTCAAAATTATCAATCGCCTTTTCGAGTTTAGTTATCATTGATGTTGTAATCCTATTTTCACTTTGATTCAAATTGGGGTTTGAAAGGTCAGCACCTACTAAAAACAATTCATTTTGAATGTTTGTTAAAATCTGGGTAATATCAGAATCTAATTTGTTTGCCAAGACAATTCCCAAAGACGCGTTTGCTTCATCAATCGTACCATACGCAATGATCCTTGGATGTGATTTTGCTAGGCGTAAATTCCCTTGTAGTCCTGTAGTTCCATCATCACCGGTTTTGGTATATATTTTCAATACTTTCTTAATGTTAGGTTTG
>Ga0209997_10000640_pt1 | contig 11939 bp, 12 predicted proteins | sample CR04metaG_FD_182079 | JGI IMG/M metagenome (GOLD analysis project Ga0209997, IMG submission 182079) | Deep subsurface microbial communities from Mariana Trench to uncover new lineages of life (NeLLi) - CR04 metaG (SPAdes) (version 2) | ecosystem: Environmental > Aquatic > Marine > Ocean trench...
CGATTTTGCGCACCATACGATGGTCTTGCGAGGTTTCCGGCTAGGAGCGGCGCGCCGTGATGGTGGAGCATCACAAGCGGCGCGCGACGACGCCGGGGGCCTCGCAAGACCGCCCTTCGGGTCGCGTTTCCCGCTTCCTCGGGGCGTCGGGAACGCTTGCCGATGGCCCCGCATCGCCGGCGCGTCCCCTCCTGCCGAGGAAACGGGAAACGCGATCGTATGATACGCGAAATCGTGCAAGTGAGTACTAGGACGGGAAAAGGCCGCGCCGCACCCCGTTGCCTGTCGCCCGGCCCCTGTGTATCGGTTGATGGACGGCAGGGGCGGACATGATCCGGCAGTTCGAATTGCTCGAACAGGTCAAGGCGTACGATCCAGGCGCCGACGAGGACGCCCTCAACCGCGCCTATGTTTTCGCCATGAAGGCCCACGGCGTGCAGAAGCGGGCCTCGGGCGATCCCTATTTCTCCCATCCCCTGGAGGTGGCGGGGATTCTGACCGCGTATAAGCTGGACTCCGCATCCATCGTCACGGCGCTCCTCCACGACACCATCGAGGACACCCCGGCCACCCTGAAGGAGATCGAACACCAATTCGGCAAGGAGGTGGCGCGCCTGGTGAACGGCGTCACCAAGCTGACCCGCATCGAGCTTCAGTCGGACCACGCGACCCAGGCCGAGAACTTCCGCAAGCTGGTCCTCGCCATGTCCGAAGACATCCGGGTCCTGCTGGTCAAGCTGGCCGACCGCCTGCACAACATGCGCACCCTTCACCACATCGAAGACCCCGAGAAGCGGCGGCGCATCGCAACCGAGACCATGGACATCTATGCACCGCTGGCCGCGCGGATCGGCATGCAGGAAATGAAAAGCGAGCTCGAGGACCTGGCCTTCGCCGAGATCAACCCCGATGTCCGCAATTCCATCCTGGCACGCCTGGATTTCCTGCGTAAACAGGGCGGCGACCTGGTGGCGCGCATCATCACGCAGCTCGGGGCCACCCTGGCCGAAGCCGGGATCAAGGCCACGGTCGTGGGGCGCGAGAAGACGCCGTACGCGGTGTGGCGGAAGATGTGGCACCAGGAAGTGGGCTTCGAGCAGCTCTCGGACATCATGGGTTTCCGCGTGATCATCGACTCCGTGGAGGAGTGTTACCGAACCCTGGGTGTGGTCCACAGCGCCTACGCGGTCGTCCCGGATCGCTTCAAGGATTACATCAGCACGCCCAAACCCAACGGTTACCGCTCCCTGCATACGGGCGTGTTCGGGCCCGAACGGCAGCGCATCGAAATGCAGATCCGCACCCACGAGATGCACGAGATCGCGGAACACGGCGTCGCCGCGCACTGGATCTACAAGCAGGGCGCAGGCAAGACGGACGGGCGCCAATACCGCTGGATACGGGAGCTGCTGGACATCCTGGAAACCGCCGCGGGACCCGAGGAGTTCCTGGAACACACCAAGCTGGAGATGTTCCGCGACCAGGTGTTCTGCTTCACGCCCAGGGGCGACCTGATCAACCTGCCGCGGGGGGCGACCGCGGTCGACTTTGCCTACGCCGTCCACTCCGAAGTCGGGGACAATTGCGTGGGCGCCAAGATCAACGGACGCATGATGCCCCTGCGCACCCAACTCGGCAACGGCGACCAGGTGGAGATCATCACGTCGAAGGCGCAGACGCCGTCGCCCACCTGGGAGCGTTTCGTGGTCACCGGCAAGGCGCGCTCGCGCATCCGCCGCTTCATCCGCTCCAAAGAGCGCGACCAGTACGTGCAGTTGGGGCGCGCGATTCTTGATCGGGCATTCCATGAAGAGGGATACGAGTTCTCGAACAAGGCCCTGGAGGGGGTTCTGAAGGTGTTCAAGGTGGGCGACGCGGATGACCTGTGCGCCGATGTGGGCGCCGGCCATCACACCGGCCGCGACGTGGTGGAAGCCGTCTTTCCCGGCACCAGGAAAAAGAAGCGCAAGGACGAAAAGGTGGTGCCCCTGGCCCGCGCCCGAACCCGGAAGGCGAAAAAGAAGGGCAAGGGCGCCGCCATACCGATCAAGGGCCTCATCCCCGGCATGGCGGTGCATTTCGCCATGTGCTGCTATCCGCTGCCGGGCGATCGCATCGTCGGCATCGTCACCACGGGAAAGGGGGTGACCATCCACACGATCGACTGCGAGACCCTTGAAAACCATGCGGATACGCCCGAGCGCTGGCTTGACGTCGCCTGGGAGATGGACAGCGAATCCCTCGATGTCCATGTGGCCCGTGTTTATCTGACGGTCCTCAACGAGCCGGGCAGCCTGGGAAACCTGTCCACGGTGATCGCCAAGAACGAAGGCAACATCAGCAACCTCAAGATCACCGAGCGTTCGCGTGAGTTTTTCGACATGGTGATCGATGTCGAGGTCCGCGATGTGAAGCACCTGACCAACATCATCGCGGCGCTCAGGGCCACCCCTGTCATCAACTCGGTGGAACGGGCGCGGGGCTAGCAATTCCCCCCATTCCTGGTAACCCCTGAACGACGCGACGTGATTCCCTTCTCCGCGAACCGCGGATTGCCTTATATTCGCCCCATGTTTCGGCGCAGACGCAAGATGTCCGTGCCCGGCCGGTTGCGGGAACTCCTATGGCCGCGCTCGGGGTGGGAACGCTCGGCGAAGTACATCTTCCACCGGGTCGCGCGTCTTCCGGGCACGCCCTACGCCATTGCCGGAGGGTTCGCCTGCGGCGCCGCCATTTCGTTCACGCCTTTCGTCGGCCTGCATATCGTTCTCGCGGCGCTGCTCGCCTGGATCATCCGGGCCAACATCATCTCCTCGGTCATCGGCACGGTGGTCGGGAACCCATGGACGTTTCCCTTCATTTGGGTTTGGGTTTACGAGCTCGGACACTGGATGGGGGCGGGCCCGGGCGGCCACGGTACGGAAAATCTGGATTTCATCGGCCTTTTTGGGAGAATGCTGGAGGCGGTGCTGCGCCTGGACGTGCCCTACCTTTTCGAAACGGCGTGGCCCCTCTTTTGGCCGATGTTGGCGGGCGGCATCCCGACGGCCATTGTCGTGTGGATGGCCGTTTATGTGCCGTTGAAGCCCGTGGTCGCGAGCCATCAGAGACGCCGCCGGGTCCGCCGCGACCGCCGGCGACTGCGGCGCCAAGCGAAGGGGATGGAGAGCCAACGATGAAACGCACCCTGCGCCTGGGCGTGAACATCGATCACGTGGCGACCATCCGAAATGCCCGCGACGGCCGCCACCCGGACCCGGTGCGCGCCGCCAAGCTGGCGGTCGGGGCGGGCGCCGACGGTATCACGGCGCACCTGCGCGAAGACCGCCGCCACATCTCCGATCACGACATCACGCGGCTCAGCGAAGAGATCGATGTTCCCCTGAACCTGGAAATGGCGGCCACCCAGGAAATGCTGGACATCGCGCTGCGCCACAGCCCGCATGCGGCCTGCATCGTTCCCGAAAAACGCCAGGAACGGACCACCGAGGGCGGTCTCGACGTGGTCGCCGGACGCACCCATCTGGCGCCCTTCGCCGACGCGCTAAGGGCGGCGGGAATCCGCGTTTCCTTCTTCGTCGAGCCCGACCTTGCGCAGTTGGATGCCGCCGTGGAGCTCGGGGCGCCGGTGGTCGAGCTGCATACCGGCGCCTACTGCGAGGCGGACGGCGGTGGGCGCGAGCGCGAGCTCGCCCGCATCGTCGAGGCCGCCGCCCATGCCGAGACCGTGGGCCTGGAATGCCATGCCGGCCACGGCCTGAGCTACGAGTCCGTGGTGCCGATCGCCGCCATCCCCACCATCGTCGAGCTCAACATCGGCCATTTCCTGATCGGCGAGGCCATCTTCGGCGGCCTGGAAAGCAGCATCAAGCGCATGCGGACGCTCATGGACAGGACCCGCGCCGAGGCCGTTGGTGCCCATTCCCCATGAGCCCGGCGAAGGAACAGCGCTCCGCACAATGATCATCGGCATCGGCACCGACCTCCTGGACATCCGCCGCATCGAGCGCACCCTGAAGCGATTCGGAGAGCGCTTCGTCGCCCGCATCTTCACCGAAACCGAGCGCGCCCGGGCTTACGGGCGGGTGAACCCGGCGGCGGCATTTGCCCAGCGCTACGCGGCCAAGGAAGCCTGCGCCAAGGCCCTGGGCACGGGGCTCCGCCAGGGTGTCTACTGGCGCGACATGGCCGTCGAGGACCTGCCCAGCGGCAAGCCGCTCATGGTCCTGACCGGCGGCGCCCGAAAGCGACTGGATGCCTTGACCCCCGCCGGCATGAAGGCCCAGGTCGACGTGACCCTGAGCGACGAATACCCCATGGCCCAGGCGATGGTCGTGATTTCGGCCGTGCCCCAGACGTAGGACATGCGTTGATCACCGCCCGCCGGGCAAGCGCCTTGACAGGGGTGGCGCGGGCTGGCTTGATCTGCCAGCCCACGGAACGGGTGTAACGCAAAAATTTACTTAAATACAAAAGGTTACACGGTTATTTTAATGGAAAGAAAAAAGTCTAGCGGGCTCCGGGAAACAATTACCACGGTGGTCTATGCGGTGCTCATCGCCGTCGTCGTCAGGACCGCGGCCTACGAGCCCTTCAACATCCCCTCCGGATCCATGAAACCGACTCTTTTGGTGGGCGATTATCTGTTTGTCTCCAAGTTCTCGTATGGCTACAGCAGATATTCGTTGCCCTTCAGCCTGCCGCTGATACCGGGCCGGATATTCTTTACCGAACCCGATGTGGAGCGCGGCGACGTGGCCGTCTTCAGGCTTCCCACCGACAACAAGACCGACTACATCAAACGCATCGTCGGCCTTCCCGGGGACAGGATCCAGGTGGTGAACGGTATACTGCACATCAACGGCCAGGCCGTGAAACGTGAACGGGTCGACGACTTCATCGTCCGCGACGCCTTCGGCAACACCCGGCGCATCCCCCGTTTCATCGAGACCCTGCCCAATGGACGCAGCCACGCCATCCTGGAAGAGAACGGGGATCTCGGCCCTTCAGACAACACCGAAGTGTACACCGTGCCCGCGGGCCATTACTTCGCCATGGGGGACAACCGCGACAATTCCCAGGACAGCCGGTTCATCGGGTTCGTGCCGGCGGAAAACCTTGTCGGACGCGCCGAATTCCTTTTCTTTTCCGTCCGCGGCGAGGTATGGAAGTTCTGGAAGTGGGCCCGATCGGTCCGTTTTGACCGCATGTTCGAGGGTATCGGGTAAAGTGCCATGGGCGGCGGGCGTGATCCGCTCGAGAAAATCCTGGGGCGGCGTTTCACCCGGCCGGACCTCCTGAGGCAGGCGCTCACCCACTCCAGCACGGTACGCAGCCGGTCGGACCGTTGGGTATCCAACGAACGGATGGAATTCCTCGGCGACCGGGTGCTCGGGCTGGTGGCGGCCCGCCTGATATACGAACGCTTTCCGGACGAAGACGAAGGGGCGCTGGCCCGCCGCCATGCGGCGCTGGTCAGGCGCGAGGCCCTGGCGCGGGTGGCCGGACGGATCGGTCTTGGCGATCACCTTGTCATGTCGCGTGGCGAGGCGGAGGCAGGAGGGCGCGGGAATCCCAGTCTCCTGGCCGACGCCTGCGAGGCGGTGATCGCCGCCCTTTATCTGGACGGCGGCCTGGACGCGGCGCACCGGTTCATCCACCGCCATTGGGAACCGCTCATGGAAGAGGAGTCGAGCCCGCCCCAGGACGCCAAGACGGCGCTCCAGGAATGGGCCCAGGCCCACGGCCTGCCCCTGCCGGCGTACACCGAGACCGGACGCGAGGGCCCGCCCCACGCGCCGGTCTTTACGGTCCAGGTGTCCTTGGAAGGGTTGGGTGCGGTCACGGCCTCGGGGCCGTCCAAGCGCGCCGCCCAACAGGTCGCCGCCGAGGCGATGCTGGACAAGGTGACCGCCGGGGCGGACGGGGAAGGCGAATGACCGCCGAAAGCGCCGTCCGCTGCGGCCTTATCGCCATCGTCGGCGCGCCCAACGTGGGCAAGTCCACGCTTGTCAACTACCTTGTCGGCGCCAAGGTGTCCATCGTCTCGCCCAAGGTGCAGACCACACGCACCCGCGTCCTCGGCATCCGCATGGAAGGGAACGCCCAGCTCGTCTTTGTCGACACGCCGGGCATCTTCCAGCCCCGACGGCGGTTGGACCGGGCCATGGTGGCCGCTGCCTGGGACGGCGCCGCGCATGCCGACGCCATCGTGCTCCTGGTCGACAGCGCCAAGGGCCTGGACGCCGACACCCGGCGCATCATCGACGGCATCAAAAGACGCGCGGCGGAGGGGAGGGGAGCGCGCGAGGTCATCCTCGCCCTCAACAAGGTGGACCGGGTAAAGAAGCCGGGATTGTTAAAGCTGGCCCAGGCGCTCAACGAAGAGAACCTGTTCACCGAGACCTTCATGATTTCGGCGACCACCGGCGACGGCGTCGCCGACCTCATGGCGTACCTTGCGGCCCGGGTCCCGGAAGGGCCGTGGCTGTTCCCCGAGGACCAGATCTCGGACATGCCCCAACGCCTGCTCGCCGCCGAAATCACCCGCGAGAAACTTTATCTGCAGCTTCGCCAGGAGCTCCCCTACGCGGCCACCGTGGAGTCCGAGAACTGGCGGGAAAACGAGGACGGCAGCATCCGCATCGACCAGGTCGTCTACGTCGAACGCCCCACCCAGAAAGGCATCGTTCTCGGCAAAGGCGGGGCGCGGATCAAGTCCCTCGGCGAGGCGGCACGCAAGGAACTGGAAGAGATCTTCGGCTGCCGGGTCCACCTGTTCCTGTTCGTCAAGGTCCGTCAGCACTGGGGCGAGGACAGGGAGCGCTACCGCGACTGGGGCCTGGACTTCGACGCCTGAACGGGGGTGCGCCGCCGTGGCCCCGATGAATCGGGTCTCGCCGGGCGATCGGGCTTCGCCCGGTGGGTGCGGCCGTCCGCATGGCGACGGCCGCCGGTCCTCAGTGGGTCAGTATCTTGGACAGGAAAAGCTGGGCCCGGTCGCCGCGCGGGGTGCCGAAGAAATCGTCCTTCGAGCAATCCTCGACGATGTACCCCTCGTCCATGAAGATGACACGGTCGGCCACCCGCTTGGCGAAGCCCATCTCGTGGCTGACGACCATCATGGTCATGCCGTCGTTGGCGAGTTCGGTCATGACGTCGAGGACCTCGTTGATCATTTCCGGATCGAGCGCCGAGGTCGGCTCGTCGAACAACATGGCGATGGGGTCCATGGCCAGGCCGCGGGCGATGGCGACCCGCTGCTGCTGGCCGCCCGAGAGTTGCGCCGGGTACTTGTCCCGCTGGTCGGAGAGGCCGACCCGCTCGAGCAGTTCCATGCTGCGGTTCCTCGCCTCGTCGTCCTCGCGGCCCAGCACCTTCATCTGCGCCAGCTTGATGTTCTCGATGATCGAAATGTGCGGGAACAGCTCGAAATTCTGGAATACCATGCCGATCTGGGAGCGCAGCTTCGACAGGTTGGTCGTCCGATCGCCGACCGAGACGCCGTTGAAGGTGATGGTGCCCTCCTGAAACGGCTCGAGGCCATTGATCACCTTGATCAAGGTGCTCTTGCCCGACCCCGAAGGGCCGCAGATGACCACGACGTCGCCCTTGTTCACGGAAGTCGAGCAATTGGACAGAACCTGGAATTCGCCATACCACTTGCCGACGTGGTTCATTTCAATCATGCCGCCGCCGTCGGTACCAGTTGTGTCTTTGGTTTCATTCATGAGAAAATTTCTTCTGAAGGTTGCGAACTAGAAACTGCGCCAACGAGCACATCGAGAAGTAGACGATAGCGACCGTGATGTACATCTCCATCAGCCGGTTCTCCGAGTTGGCGACGATGTCGGCGCTATACAGGAAGTCGCTCAACCCCACGACGTAGACCAGCGCGGTGTCCTGGAACAGTACGATGGCCTGGCTCATGAGGATCGGGATCATGTTGCGGAAGGCCTGGGGCAGCACCACATGGGTCATGTTCTGCCGGTAGGTCAGGCCCAGCGCCTGGCCGGCATGGACCTGCCCCACTTTCACGCTTTGGATGCCGGCGCGCATGATCTCGCAGTAGTACGCCGCCTCGAACATGATGAAGGCGATTAGGACCGACTGGAAGGCACCCACCTCCACCTCCATCCCGAACAAGAGCTTCGGCACGAGTGGCACCAGAAAGTAGAACCAGAAGATCACCAGGATCAGGGGCATGGAGCGGAAGAAGTTGACGTAGGTCCCGGCGGCGAACGCCAGCGCACGGAATTTTCCCAGCCGGCACAGCGCCAGCAGGGTGCCGAACACCAGCCCACCGCCAATGCCTAGGACCGTCAGCTCCAGCGTCAGGAGCATGCCCTTGGCCAGGAAAGGAATCGAGTGGAAGATGATGTGGGTGTCGAATCCGCCGCTTTCCATGTCACTTGGCCTCCAATGAGATCATGCCCGGAATGCGGACCCGGCCCTCGACGACGCGCATGGCCACCATGACGATGGCGGTCACCCCGATGTAGAGCACGGTCGCCGCGGTGAAGGCCTCGAAGCCCTGGTAGCTGTATTCTTCGATCTGGCGGGTCATGGCCGTCAGCTCCAGAACGCCGATGGTCAGGGCCAGCGACGAGTTCTTGAAGACACCCAGGAAGTCGCTGGTCAGCGGAGGAATGATGATCCGGAAAGCCACCGGCAACAGCACGTAGCGGTAAACCTGGACCGGCGTGAGACCGATGGCCATGGCCGCGTATTGCTGCCCCCGGCTAATCGAGTTGATACCGGCGCGAACCTGCTCAGCCACCCGCGAGGCCGAATAGAGGCCAAGACAGATCACCGCCGTCCAAAACTCCGGCAACGGCAGTTCCCGCTTCACCCACATGCCGGCGTCGTCGGGTAAAAGCTCGGGAAAAACGAAGTACCAGAGGAACAGCTGCACCAGGAGCGGTACGTTGCGGAATATGGTGACATAGACGTTGGCGAATCCGTGCAGGAACCAAGCTACATTAACCCAGATGATTCCTTTACTTGTCCCGATTGCACGTGTTCTGAAGTAGATTGGCGACTTGACGAAGGGGACGACCACCAAGATGGGTTTGTCGAAGGTGCGCAGGATGCCGAAGAACGAGCCCAGGGGGAACGCAATCACCCAGGCCGCGGAGGCGACGGCGATGGTCCACGAGAGCCCCTCAAGGATCCAATAGAAATAGGGTCCGATACACCCCGTTTCGGTGTCTTCCACCGTGCAGAAGAGGATCGCCCAGTCCCAGTTGTAGGTAAATTCCACGGATGCCTCCCCCGTCTCCGTGATTATTAGCGCCGACCGTGGCGAAGGATCGGGGAGATGCGCGTCGGCATCCCCCCGACCCCCGCCAGGGACAAGCTCTACCGATGCATTAGTGCGGCAAAGCCTGGATTACGAATGCCGTCGCCAGTGTGTCGCTGATCGGCATATTGATCTTCGTCGGGCCCGGGTTGAACCACTTGTTGTAAATCTTGAGCATCTCGCCCGAGCGCATCAGGTCGGCCAGCAACACGGTGCCGATCCGCCGGTAGGTGGAATCGTTCCGCGGCACCATGAGGCCGTACGGATCATAGGACAGGAACCGCCCGGTGACCTGGTACTGGCCCGGGTTCTTGGATTTGCTGATGAGGCCGTAGAGCAGTACGTCGTCCGTCGCATAGGCATCCACACGACCACTAGTCAGCGCCAGCCAGGCTTGCGGGTGGTCCTTGACGTTGACGATTTTGATCTTGATGCCCTTTGCCTTCATGATCCGCTTGATGGCTTTCTCATTGGTGGTTCCCTGCGACAGGGCGATGACCTTGCCCTCCATGTCTTCGATTTCGGTGATCCCGGAGCCCTTCTTGCTGGCCAGCTTGGTGCCGGTGATGAAGGTGACCGGCAGGTAGTCGACCTGCTTTTGCCGGGTCAGGTTGTTGGTGGTGGATCCGCACTCCATGTCGATGTTGCCGTTGGCGATCAGCGCGAGCCGGGTCTGCGATGTCACCGGCACGTGCTTGACCTTGAGGTTCGGCATCTTCAAGGTCTTTTTGATCTTCTCGACGAACAGGTCGCAGAGATCGATGGAATAACCCTGCACCTTGCCGTCTTTGATGTAGGCGAAAGGCACCGAGGCCTCCCGGTGCCCCATGTTGATGGTGCCGCGCGCCTTGATCCGTTCCAGGACGAAGGACTTTTGGGCCGACGCCGGCTGAGCCGCGGCAAGGAACGCCAAAGCGGCACCAGCGAGTATAAGTTTCTTAAACATTTCGATCATCTCCCTGTTTGTTGTTCGTAGTTGGACGTTTCTGTCTTTAAAGTCATACGCTGGTAATGCGCGGTTTTCCAGCCCAAATTTACGGGGCTTCCCGCTCAATCCTTACCGCTGGTAACGGTTTGCGGCCTTTCAATCCCACGCCGCGATTCCTGCCGGCGCCCCAAATTCCCCTCGTCAGGACACCCTTGGAGGCCCCCCGGCCGCCGCCAGGGAGCTTGAGGCGGTGAAGTCGATATCCTTGGGGTGGCCTTCCACGGATCTCTCGATCGCCGATTGCAGGCGCCCGATGACGTCGTCCAGTTGCGCCTCGGTGATGATCAGCGGCGGACAGATGCGGATGAAATTCTTGACGCAGATGAAGGCCGCCCCGGCCAACATCGCGTTGTAGCGGATCCGTTCCGCCATCGCCGGGTCGGGGGTCTTGTCGTCCTTGCCGGTGACGATGTCGAGCATCTGGTAGAGGCCCCGTCCGCGCACGTCGCCGATACATTCGAACCTGTCCCTCAGGCCGTCGAGGCGCCGGCGCAGGAACCCGCCCAGGTCCGCCGCGCGCCCGGTCAGGTTGTCGCGCAGGACGATCTGCAGGCTCTTCAGCGCGACCGCGGCCGGCAACGGGTCCCCGGGGTAGGTGCCGGACCACGGCACACCCAGGTTTCCGGCCGCCCGTTCGGCGATCTCGGGCGTGGTGACGGCGCCGCAGATCGCCATGCCGGCGGTCATCCCCTTGGCAAAGGTGACGATGTCCGGCACCACGTCGCTGTGCTCGAAACCCCACAGGGCGCCGGTCCGCGCCGGCGCCAGCTGCGCCTCGTCGAGAACCAGGAGGCCCCCCCAGCGTGCCGCCATCTCCTTGAGCCGGGGCAGCCACTCCGCCGGCGGCACGATCATGCCGCCGGCGACCAGAATGGGTTCGGCAATGATGGCGGCCACCTCCTTGCTGGTGAGGTGCTCCAACAGGTCCTCGCTGCTCTCCAGGCAGGCGACGTCGCAGGACGGGTATTCGAGGTTGATCGGGCACCGGTAGCAGAACGGCGGCAGTATGGCGTTGGCCTTCGCCGGGATCATCAGCGGCCCGAGGCCGCGCCGGCGCCCGCCGCCGACGGTGGTCAGCGCCTCGACGGCCAGGGAACCCCCGTGCAGGCCGCGAATCACCGAGACGATGTCGAACCTGCCGGTGGCGCTGATCGCCATGCGCATGGCGACTTCGTTGGCCTCGGACCCGGTCACGGTGAAGTTGACGACCTTGAGATCGCCGGGCAGGGTGCTGCCGATCAGTTCCGCGAATTCGATCGCCCAGGGGTTGGAATACCAGGACGATTCATGGACGAAGCGTTCCGCCTGTTCCTTGATGGTCTCGGTCAGTTCGGGGTGCGAATGGCCGAGGACCAGCGACATCATCCCCGAGCTCATGTCGTAGTAATCGTTGCCGTCGACGTCGGTGATCAGCACTCCCTGGCCGCGGCAGAAGATGATCTTGGGCTGGTAGCGCCACCCGAGCACGGATTCGGCGTCCCGCCCCATCAGGTCCAGGTGCCGGTTCGAAAAGGTGAAGTTTTCCCGCAACCGCTTTCCCCCGTTCGCCGCCCCGGCCCGGCCCCGGCCGCGCCAGGGCCCGTGAAACCGCGGTGTCCCCTTTATTTCAATTTAACCGGAGGGCTGTTATTTGACCGTCAGAACAGGACA
>Ga0209997_10000641_pt1 | contig 11938 bp, 9 predicted proteins | sample CR04metaG_FD_182079 | JGI IMG/M metagenome (GOLD analysis project Ga0209997, IMG submission 182079) | Deep subsurface microbial communities from Mariana Trench to uncover new lineages of life (NeLLi) - CR04 metaG (SPAdes) (version 2) | ecosystem: Environmental > Aquatic > Marine > Ocean trench >...
CCTGCGGAGAAAATGGGTACAGAGCCGCTTGACGGAAGAGGGTATGAAGTGGGCCCGCCAGCGGGGATGGAATGATACCTATACCTACACCAAGGCACTAGGCGAACAGATGATTCTTGGCGGGAGAAAAGAGGTTCCCACTGTAGTGATTCGTCCCTCGGTTATCGAAAGCAGCCTCTCGGAACCCAGCCCTGGGTGGCTGGACGGCCTGCGGATGGCTGACCCTCTCATCGTAGCTATCGGCAAGGGCCGCCTCAGATCGCTCCCCTTGGACGCTAGCGTGATACTCGACCTGGTTCCCGTTGACCTGGTGGTCAACGCCCTACTTGCCACCATACCGCGAGCAGCAGAGGAGGGTGGGGTGAAGGTGTACCACGTGGCAACAGGTGCCAAGAATCCAGTGACGCTGGGGGAGCTCCATCGGCTCGTTTACGAATATTTCCAGAAAAACCCCATGCTGGACCGTCGGGGAGAGCCCATTCACATCAAGCCCCTCAAGTTTCCCAAGCAGAGCACCTTCCGGTTGCAACACAAGCTGAAGACCGTTTCTCTTGAGACGGCCGAGCGCACTTTAAGGAAACTACCCTCCTCCCGGAGGACAGAAAAAGTTAAGCGAAAAATCTCCACCGCCAAAATGGCTTACGACAAGCTTTACTATTATGGGGAGATCTACCGTCCCTATCTAAACCTGAACTGCCGATTCGAAGTAGACAACACAGTTGAACTCTTCAATTCACTCAATAAAGAGGAAAAGGAACTCCTGAATTTCGACATTGAACGATTAAATTGGCGGCACTACATTCAGAATGTCCACATCCCTGGAGTCAAGAAACATGTCCTCAAGCTGGATGCAGTTGGAACGCTGCCGGTGGAAGATATGGCTTCCTGGGATGCACTGACCATCAATACGCTGGTTGAGCGCTCCGCCGAGAGGTTCCCAACCAAAACAGCGCTCCAAATCAAGCGGGAGGGCTACTGGCAGAGATTCACCTATAAAGACCTTCACGAAATGGCGCAGAAAATAGGACAGGCTTTTCTGGAGATGGGGCTACGAAAAGGCGACCGCGTTGTTCTCTACTCGGAAAACACACCGGAGTGGGGGGCCGCCTATCTAGGGGCGGCTTCGATCGGTGTCGTTGTTGTACCCCTGGATGCCCAGACCTGGCACAAAGAAGTCTGGTCGGTGGTGCGATTTACCCAAAGCCGGGCGTTGCTGGCCTCGGAATATTGCCTGGCAAGGCTCGAATCCGAGGCCTTGAAAGAAAATGAGGCCCGGGAATTTCCCGTGACCTTGCTGAACGTCGATCAGTGTTGCCAGCCTTTTGCCTTAAAGGAGTATCCTCGCAGTACCCAGCCACCCCGCCAAGAAGCCGAACTCAAGGAAAAGATTGAGGTGAAGCCTAACGACCTGGCCTCGATTATTTTCACAAACAGCACCGCCGTTGATCCCAAGGGAGCCCTGCACACCCACCACAATTTCATCACCAACTTATTGGGGGTCAACCACCACCTGCCAGTAACGGAGAGCGATCAACTCCTTTCGGTGCTTCCCCTGTCCCATGCCCTGGAATTCACCTGCGGATTCTTGATGGCTATTTATGGTGGCGCAACGGTGACCTACGTTCACTCACTCAAACCGAAAGTGATCCTTGAATCGATGCAAGAAACGGGAACCACCTGCATGCTGGGGGTTCCCACCCTTTACGCCCTGATTCGAGATGACATTGAGCGGCGCATTTTAAGGACACCCAAATCTGTGCTGAAAACGAATTTACTGAACACCTCGAAACGGGTGAGCCAGTCCGTGGAGCGTAAACTGGGCAAAAACATCGGCCGGCAACTGTTTTCCCGGCTACACCAGGAGTTTGGAGGGCAGATCAGATTGTTTGTAAGTGGCGGGTCGGCGTTGGGGGAAGAACTTTATGACGAGTTCAAGGTGCTGGGAATGCCGATTTATGAAGGTTACGGCCTGACCGAAACTGCCCCTGTGCTTACCGTCAATCCGTTACAGCGCAGCAGGAAGGGCTCAGCAGGGAAGCCCCTCCCAGGTGTGGAGATCGGGATCTTTCACCCCGACAAGGAAGGCATTGGCGAGATCATTGCCCAAAGCCCCAGCTTGATGAAAGGCTACTACAACAATCCTACAGCCACTGAAGCCGTGATCAAAGAAGGTTGGTTTCATACCGGAGATCTGGGTTGGGTAGATGCCGATGGATATGTGTACGTGACGGGGCGAATCAAGGATGTCATTGTCACGGGGGCGGGCAAGAATGTGTACCCCGCCGATCTGGAAGCGATATACCAGAGCATCCCTGCCATCAAGGAGATTTGTGTTCTGGGGGTCAAGAGCGGGCTCACAGAGGACATCCACGCCGTCTTGACCCCCAATCCCAATGCCGACCCTCTGGAAACCCATGCCCAGGCCGAGATGAAGAAGGAGATTCAGAGGGAGATTCAAAGGATCGGAAAAGAGTTGCCCAGCTATCACCGACTCCAACATATCCATGTCTGGTTTGAACCCCTCCCCCGGAACGATTCGGGAGAGTTCTGCAGAGAGGCCGTACGGCGCAAGCTCCTGGAAGAGCTTCAGCAGGAGCGGCCACTTTTTTCCGAGGCCTCGCCAACACAGTCCGGGCAGGGGACAAACCAAGAGGAAGAATTATTCAGAGAGCTCAGTCGGTTATCGGGCATCCCCCCCCAGGAAATCAAGGAAGACACCCATCTTTATTCAGACCTGGGGTTCGATTCCTTGATGACGATCCAGCTTCTCTTATTTGCCGAAAATCACTTCGGGGTGTCCGTTTCCGATCAGGTGGCGCCTACGCTGCAAACAGTGGGACAGCTTCTCGCGCAGGTCCGCTTCCAGACCCCGGTAGCCGACAAAGCAAGGGCAAAGGGAAGAAGAATCCGCTCGTCGCGGCCCTATGCCGAGCGTTCGGCAATCGACCGCTGGTTACTCGGCAGCTGCCACCGAGTTCTTAGTTTGTTGTATCAGAAGTATTTCCACTTGAAAGTGTACAACCAGGAACACCTCCCCGCCGCGGGCCCCTACATCATTGCAGCCAATCATTCCAGCCATCTGGATGGTGGGGCAATGATCTCAGCCGTGAGCGAAGCGTTGGGCCCTCAAGAGGCCCGAAGAATGCACATCTTGGGGGCAAGAGATTACTTTTTCGACACCGCCCTGAAAAGCTGGTTCTTCAGCACATTCTTGAATCTAGTGCCCGTTGAAAGAGAAGAAACCTCACTGGCAGGCTTGCGGATGGTGAAGTCTATTTTGTCGGGCGGGGAATCCGTACTGATATTCCCGGAGGGCACCCGTTCCCGGACGGGCCAACTGCAAGAGTTCAAGCCGGGTGTCGGCTTGATCGCGCAGGAATTGGGGGTGCCGGTTGTCCCTGCCTATATTCAGGGGACCCATCGGGCTATGCCTGTGGGCAAGACTTTCCCTCGCCGCCGCGGAATCGAAGTGTTTTTCGCCCCTGCAATTCTTGTCGAAACGGCCCCTCCGGACGGCTCCGGAGAAGGCACCAACGATGAACGCTATCGACAACTGGCACAGGAGATACGCACCGGTATCGCAGGCCTTGCCAGTGGTTCGGACACCCGAGCAGCGAATCGGTGAGAGGCCGAAGGTGGGGGTACCCGCTTGCGGGTCGCGCAGTCAGGCCGGATCATTGCGCCGACGCAGTAGAGGGGGCGTGAGAAATGCGGGCTAACCATACGGCAGCCTTTTTCGATGTCGATGGCACCATTCTCGAGGGGAACATCGTTCGCTACTATGCCTACCTGCGCACCTGCAAAATGACCCGGCTACAAAAGGCTTTGTGGATCACCCTTTTTCTTCCCAAGGTTCCCTATTACATGCTGCTCGATGCCTTTAGCCGTCGTCGTTTCAGTCAGGCCTTTTATCGCAACTATACAAACCTGAGCCCGACCCAGCTGGACGGCTTGGCTCAGGATCACTACAGAGCACTCATGCAACCGCGCATTTACCCCGGGTCCCTCGATCAGCTGCGAAAGCATCAGGACCGCGACGACCTGATCGTTTTGGTGACCAATTCTCTTGAGACCCTGGTCCAGCCGCTGGCCGACCAGATTCAGGCCTCGGCCACGCTTGCACCACGCTTGCGCCAAAAAGACGGCGCTTTCACGGGGGAGTTGGAAGGAGGCCCTCTGACCGATCGGAGTAAAGCTGAGGCCATTGTTTCATTTAGCAAGGAACGCCAGCTGGATTTATCGAGGTGCTATGCTTACGCTGACAGTCTGGACGACATCCCGATGCTGGAAACCGCAGGGCATGCCAGGGTGGTGAACCCGGGGAGACGCCTGCGAAAGATTGCCCTGGCGAAAAAGTGGAAAATACTGATCTGGAATCTTGGGGAAAGTAAGAAAGAACACACCTCTTGAAAGTATGGGCCATTCAATATATCAAGAGCGTTCCCCGCTACGTGGTGGTGCGCTCACTGGGAAGCCGCTGGCCGCGGGTAGCCACCTCCCCGTTCGCCTGCATCCGCCTTGGCCGGATTGAGCAACCGAGCCTGCCTGGGAGTGAGTGGGTTCGAGTGCGACCCATTCTTAGCGGCATCTGCGGTTCTGACCTGGCCACGATTACCGCGAAAGGCAGTCTCTATTTTTCCCCACTTACCTCGAGCCCGTTTGTTCTAGGTCACGAGGTGGTCGGAGAGATCATCGAGGCGGGAAAGCGGGCAGGGCCCCCGAAAGAGGGAGACAGGGTGGTGCTGGAACCACCCCTGACCTGCGAAATTCGCGGCATTGCCAGAAAGTGTGAACCCTGCCAGACAGGGAACAGTTCTCTTTGCGTGAATTTCAACGGAGGAAATCTTTCACCGGGGATTCAGACCGGCTATTGTCGGGATACGGGCGGCGGTTGGAGTGAGAGCTTTGTGGCTCACTACAAACAACTCCACCCGGTCCCTGACCAACTTTCCAACGAACAGGCCGTGATTGCGGAGCCACTGAGTTGTGCGCTGCAGGCCGTGCGGAAGGCCCCATTGGCAGATGATTGCACGGTCCTCATTCTGGGTTGCGGCTCCATGGGAGCCCTCACGCTGGCAGCAATCCGAGGTGTGGGAAGTGCCTGTAGGGTTGTCATGGTAGTCAAACATCCCCACCAGCAGGAGGTCGCCGACCGTCTGGGAGCCGACGTTGTGGTTCAAGCAGGAGAACCGTACCCAGAACTTGCTCAAATTCTGAATGCCCGCTTGTATCAACCGGAGTTTGGAAGGCCCACTGCAGTTGGAGGTGCCGATGTCTGTTTTGACTGTGTGGGTTCAGGGCGGACCCTTGACGACGCCCTGCGGTTTACGCGCGGCGGGGGCTCGGTTATTCTGGTCGGCATGCCGGGTGTCCCAAGAAATATCGACTGGACAGCGATTTGGCACAAGGAACTCGTGGTGAAAGGCAGCTACACCAGCGAGCCCGCCACTTTTCGGCGGGCGCTGGAGCTCCTGGTTGCCCAGAGGGATAGCCTGGCCGGGATTGTGGGAGCCAAATTTCCACTGAAGGATTATCGAGCCGCGGTCCAGTGTGCCCTGAACACGGGCCAGTCGAAAGTCACCAAAACGGTGTTTCAATTCGAGTGACCATGAGTAACGACTGCATCTATTACACAAAGCCGGGCGAGAAGCTGTTGTTTCACTACGCGGAAAATTTCTTATATGAGGAGGTGCCCGAGGGAACTCGCGTGATTTATGCCCCGGCTCCTTTGAAAGCCATCAAGGCTGTCAAGGCTGCTACGGAGCAAGCCATCGAGAATCCCATGGGATGCCCACCTCTCTCGGCACAGCTGAGACCAGGGATGAAGGTAACGGTTTCTATTGATGACCTCTCGTTACCCCTGCCTCCGATGCAAAGGCCGGACCTGCGACAGCTGATCCTGGAAGTGGTGTTGGAAAAATTGGCAAGTGGCGGGGTCACGGACATTCACCTGATTATAGCAACGGGCTTGCATCGAAGAATGACAGAACCGGAAATCCGCCACTGTGTCGGGGCCAAGGTGCTTGATGAGTTTTACCCTGACAGGCTGTACAACCACGATGCGGAGGATAAGGAAAACATCGAGTACCTTGGAGAGACGGAAAAGGGGGAGGTCGTTGAGATCAATGGCCGGGCAGCCCAATCCGACCTTCTCATCTATGTCAACATGAACCTCTCCAGCATGGACGGTGGAAACAAGTCTATTCTCACCGGACTCTCCACCTACCGTAGTCTGAAGCATCACCACAACGTTCATGCCCTCATGCACTCCCAATCCTATATGCATCCTCCAAGCTCGGAACTGCATCATGTGCTGGACCGCATGGGGAAGGTCCTCGAAGAGAACCAGAATATTTTCCACATCGAAACCACATTGGATACCAACACCTTTCCCAAGGCTTTCGGTTTTCTCCAAAAACAGGAACGCCACCTCAATGCATTCGATAAGCTCAACTTGCATGTGAGTAGAGGGGTTCTGGCGATGACGCCGGCCTCGGTCAGGCGCAGGGCTTTCATGCAGATGCGGGCCCCCTACGGGATGACCAGCATCCAGGCGGGCAGGAACGACTCCGTGCATGAAAAGACCCTTGAAAATGTATTGAAGCAACAGGTCGTGCCGGTTGAAGGGCAGTCCGATGTACTCCTGGCGGGAGTTCCCTATATCGGTCCCTATAACGTCAATTCCATGATGAACCCTCTGTTGATCGTGAATTTGACAGCGGGTTATCTCTTTAACCTCTATATCGGAAAGCCGTTGGTCCGTAGAGGTGGGGTGATGATCCTCTTTCATCCGCTGGAGCGAATCTTTCATCCCCTTCATCATCCTTCCTATATCGAGTTCTTCGATCGTGTCCTGACCCAGACCAAGGTGGCCGCTGAGATCGAGAAATATGAAGAGGAGTTCGCTTGTAACGAGCGCTATATTGACCTCTACCGCAATTCTTACGCTTACCACGGAGCCCACCCTTTTTACATGTGGTACTGGGGGTGCTATGCCATGGAGTATTTGAGCAAAATCATCGTGGTCAAGGCCCGGGATCAAGAGGTTGCTACCACCCTCGGATTCGATACCGCAAAGAGCCTTCCGGAAGCCATTGAGATGGCACAGTCCGCCCTCAGCCAGAGGAGTGTTTCCATCACCCAGTTCCACTGGCCCCCCTTATGGCTGTGCGAAGTTTCGTAGCCCCTGCACTTCTTTGAAACTTGTTTCCTCTAAAGGCATCTTTAGCCGGGAGTATGCATCATCCCGGCTAGCCTGCAATCTAGAAGAGGAGAAATCTATGTTCAGACATCCGACTCTCTTTCCGATTCTTTCATTGATCGGCCTGTTTGCCTGCGGTGGGACTTCAGAGGAGGCCCAACAGCCCGCCGATCAGTCCCTTTCCGATCTAGCTGAAAGCAAAGAAGCATCCCTGCCTGAGCAGCCAAAGCCAGATTCAGGAGCCGAGGTTTCTTCTCCGCCAGCTGAGCAGCAGGAGTTTGCGAGCGAATCCGTAGCCGTCGAACCACTCCCCCCTCCTGAGCCGGTAACGATCAGGGTCCCTGTGGGGACCGTGCTGGAGGTCCGTTTGGCAGAGCCGATGAGTACCCGGACCCATAAAGCCGGCGATGAGTTCGTCGCCATACTGGACCAGGATGTGGTGGTTGATGGGAAGGTGGTGTTTCCAGAGGGAGCGAAAGCCTATGGCACCCTGTTGGCCGCCGAAGGGTCAGGCCGGGTCGAGGGCCGGGCCGAAATGACCATTACCCTGACAGAACTTCGTCTTCGGGAAGAGCCGCTTCGGGTCAAGACCGGAAATATTACTATTCAGGCCGAAGGCACCCAAAGCCGTGATGCCCAGATCATCGGCGGAGCTGCCGGTGTGGGTGCGTTGCTGGGCGGAATAATCGGTGGCAAAAAGGGTGTCGCCGTCGGTGCTGCGGTCGGGGGCGGGGCCGGTACGGCCACCGTGCTTACCACCAAGGGCAAGGAAGTCGAATTTCAGCCTGAGCACAAGTTCAGCTTTAGTTTGAGCCGGGAAGTTGAAGTGACACTCCCTTAGCGCGTCATCGGGGCTGAGGATAGGTTTGACCGGAACTCCCGCATTTTCTACAATACAGCATCCTTTCGGAGCACTTTTGGAGTCGTCCCCATCCGGAGAGGTGCTGGAGTGGTTGAACAGGGCTGCCTGCTAAGCAGTTGTGCTGGAAACGGCACCGGGGGTTCGAATCCCCCCCTCTCCGCCAGGATTTCTTCGACCCCATCTGTGACTCGGACAGACTCCTGCCCTGAATGATGCATAGGTTCTCGTCACTACAATAGAGGATGGATGCATCATCCTGGCAAACACTGCCCCAACTGACAGGCGCTTGAATGAAGTAGGGATGGGGGAAACCAGGGTGGATAGAGCGGGGAGGAAGCCAGTAACTGGGGGTGCTCCATTGGGCTTTCAAGAAGGAGAGAAGATACTGTCTCCTCCCCACACCATCTGTTAATCCATAGACGTCAGGCTGGCGAAAAGGTTCATTAAATTCCACCCCCCTCGCCCTCGCCACCCTTCGGGCTAATGGGGGTTGCGGGCGATCTCGGGGCACCCGCTTGCGGGTCACTCGTCGTCGCCGATGTCCCTGCATCACCTTCTTCTCGCTCCTTGATCTCTCCTCCCAAGCCCCATCAGCAAATGTCGTGGTATTCATGGGACGAGACACTACGCAGTCGCTTTGCGACCTCCCTCATCTTGTTCTCGGGTCTTTTTTCCATCCATATTGACCCATGAGAGGCACGAAAGTGCAACGCTCACCACGCTCCCGATGGAATCCTTTTTGGCTCCTTCTGACCACGTAAAGGACTTGAGAGTAGCCCTCCTCCAGCGGGATCACCAATCTCCCCCTGATGGCTAGCTGTTCCAGTAGGGGACCGGGAATCTCGGGCGCGCCCGCCGTGATGAGAATGATGTCAAAGGGAGCTTCGTCCTCCCATCCCAAGGTACCGTTCCCCATTCGGGTATGGACCTTATCGTAATGGAGCTGGCGCAAGGTCTCTCGAGCCTGCTCAAGAAGCTCCGGGATTCTTTCAACGGTATAGACTTCCGCGCCCAGTTCAGCCAGGATGGCACTTTGATAGCCGCTTCCTGTACCGATCTCCAGGACTCGATCACCCGGGACAACCTCGGCCGATTGGGTCATGATGGCGGTCATATAGGGTTGGCTAATCGTTTGCCCTTCTCCAATGGGCGAAGGACCATCAGTATAGGCCTTGCCTCTCAGGTTCCTGGGAAGGAACTGGTGCCGCGGAACTTTCCTGAAGGCCTCCAGCAGCCGAGAATTGCGAATACCCCTTTTCTTCAATTGATTCTCGACCATGTGCTCCCGTTCGATTCGATAGGAATCACTCATTTGAGCTCCGAGGGTGACACCCGACTCCAATTTCTGGCCAGCAGCAGCCTGAGTTTACGTCTTTCCCGTTGGCTCAACTGCGACTGCACGGCTTCGAGTTCCGTTTCCAAGTCGGTCAGCTCTCTCACCGAAGAGAGCTGTTGTGTTTTATCCCGCAACCGGTAGAACAAATCGGAGTACTCTCCGCAAAGTTCCTGGATGAAGGTGTAAGATTTGCGATGGATGGCACAAGGGCCATGCCGGCGGATCGCCTCCTGGTGTTCTCGGGTACCGTATCCCTTGTTTCGATCCCATCCATATTGGGGATAGGTTCGCCCGAGCTCGACCATCAGTTGGTCCCGGTAAGTCTTGGCCACGATCGATGCTGCTGCGATGGAAAAGCTGAGGCCGTCCCCTTTGCTGAACTTGTTCTGGGGCATGGAGAGTCCCGGAATTTCTCTGGCGTCCACCAGCAGGTGGTCCGGACGAAGGGGAAGGTTTTCCACTGCTCGCCGCATGGCCAGAAGGCCAGCATGATAGACATTCAGTTCGTCGATTTCGGTGACCTCTGCCAATCCTACTCCGATCCCCAGGGCCCTCTGGCGAATAGTGTGGACAACCTCCCGGCGAACCTGGGGGCTCAAGCGCTTGGAATCATCCACTTTTGAGATGAAGGTTCCGGGAGGAAAAACAACCGCAGCCGCGACCACGGGTCCGGCCAGAGGCCCCACTCCAACCTCGTCGGCTCCGGCAATATGGCGGATCCCGGACTTCCACAGCACACCCTCCAGGTTGAGCATGGACTCAATGCGGATCCGCTCCGCTTTTTCTTTCTCACGCCGAGTCTTCAGTTGATGGCAAATCTTACGAACGCCCTCCCGCGGATCTTTCTGCAATCTGGCTAGAAGCCCGGGCGAGGCTGAGTCTTTTTGATCGAGGAAGTGTCTGCGGATTTCGGCAACTGAAAGTCTGGATAAGTCCAGTTCCATGACTAAATGAAAATCAAATGGCAAAAGGACGGGGGTACATGAAAATCAGGTGGTCCCGTGAAAGCAGGTCTCCAAGCCAGATACCCACGATGAGGCTCCTTTCCGGCTATGCGGTAAAGATTCCCTCGCCAGGATGTGCCCACCTCGGGCGGTTCTTCCCAAATCGATTCATAGGACAATCCCAGAAATTCCCTCCAGATAGACTCTTGCTTGCTTAAGAGAGTTTCCAACTCAAGATCGGAGTTCCACTCGAGGTCTACCTCCACTCGAGGTTCTACGATCCGCATATTCGCCCACTGCCCAAGAGGGCTCACTTCGATTTCGAAGTAGTTAGGGGCTGTACCGGGTTTTAGAAATACATCCACCACATCCTTGTTCCAAAGACCTTCAGTTGCGGCCTCCCTGCTCCATTCAGGGTTAACATTGAGGGAATCAAACCAGGATTCAAAGTAAAAAAAGACGGTCTGTTCGTTCCATATGGAACGAACAGAGGTCAGGTTCATCCAATGATGGCCCTTTTTGCTCAGAGCCGACCTTCCGTCCCAATACCGATCAATGGCTGCTGTTCCGCACTTCCCCCAGAGTTCATTGAAAGGGTCAAAAAGAGTTTCGCGGGTTTCTGAAGTGCGGTGGGAGAAAATCGCGTTTTCGGGCATTTGTGAATCTTTATTATATAATTGCAGCCCGTGAAAATCGAAACGGTTGGGTTATTGGGGTTTGGGCGCTTTGGCAGGATGGCGTATGAGTATCTCCGCCGCGATAAGGAGGTGCGGGTTTACGACTCCGACTCGTCCCAACTCCAGGGCATTGCAGAGGCGACGACTTTCGAAGAAGCTGTTTCTGCTCCCCTGATTGTCTTGTGCGTGCCCATTTCAGCCATGGAGGACACCTGTAAAAAGATGGCCCCGTTGCTGCGAGAAGGACAGATTGTGGTGGACACGTGCAGCGTCAAGAAGCGACCGCTGGAATGGATGTCGACTCATTTTCCTGAGTCGGTCCAGATCCTGGGCACACATCCACTCTTTGGGCCAGACAGCGGCAAGGAAGGGGTGGCGGGTTTGAAAATTGCCCTGTGTCCCGCTCGAATCGAGCAGGAATCGTATCGCAGCATCCAGCATTATCTTCACAGGCTGCAATTGGTGACCGTAGAGGTGACGGCCCAGGAGCATGACCAACAGATTGCGAAAAGCCAGGCCGTTTTCCATTTGATTGCTCAGGTGATGAAACAGCTGAGGTGGGCTTCACAGGACATCTCTACGCCAGGGCCAGAGGCCTTTGATCGTTTGGTCAAGACCGTACAGCAGGACACCAACCAGCTGTTTCTGGATATCGAGCGGGAAAATCCCTACGCGGCAGAGTGGCGTCAACGATTCATCCAGGAGGTGTTGAGCCTGGACAAAAAACTCTCCGACTCCAAGGAGGAGCCCCCTTTGTCTAGCCGGGATCATGCATAAATTCTCTACTGCAGCGACAAGAACCTATGCATAATCCCGGCAAGGGGATAGACCTCTCATCATCTGGCTGAATACAGCGGTAGAACAGGAAGCTCGATGGGGTAGCCTGATAGCTTTGAAAACCTTCACCCTCCTGCAGAA
>Ga0209997_10000643_pt1 | contig 11934 bp, 9 predicted proteins | sample CR04metaG_FD_182079 | JGI IMG/M metagenome (GOLD analysis project Ga0209997, IMG submission 182079) | Deep subsurface microbial communities from Mariana Trench to uncover new lineages of life (NeLLi) - CR04 metaG (SPAdes) (version 2) | ecosystem: Environmental > Aquatic > Marine > Ocean trench >...
TACTTGGTACAGGTCCAGGATAGCAACGGAGTCACAGTCTCACTAGCATGGATTACTGGTTCATTAACTGCTGGACAATCATTTAGCCCAGCATTGTCTTGGATACCTGACGCATCCGGAACATACACTGCAACCGCATTTGTATGGGAGAGCGTTGATAATCCAACTGCACTATCACCACCAGTCACAACTTCAATAACTGTCATATAAGACTAGAAACATCAAACTATCCCTTTTTCTTTTTTTTAAATACCAATGCCAACGTAAGTTATAGACAAGATCATTTTTTCAGAAGTAATATCTATGAGTAAATGTGCTGTAATCTAAATTGAAAATAATAGTATGGATTTTGTTGTTAACTGTTATTGTTAGTATCATTCCAACAATATCTGCAGAAGAATTAAAAGTATTTACAAATCGTGCAGCCTACACCGATGGAGATCCACTTTTTGTTTATGGAAAAGCCCTATCAAACGAAAATTTGATAATAAGACTATTTGCGCCTGATGGAACTATTGCAATCTTTGAACAAATAATAGTAGATTCAGATGGATCTTTTAACTTTGCATTATTTACGTGGCCAGAAACATCTACACAATTTCCATACGGAACATACCAAATTGAAGCAATTAGTACAATTCAGAATGGTCTATCTAGAACAGTTGATGTAAAGTTTACATCAACATCTGAGTTTATCCGAGTTCCAGTAGAGCGTAGAGTTACAACATTAGTTTTTGCACCAGAAATTGCTGCAATAAATAAACCATTTAGAGTATTTGTACAAACAACTAGTGATGGTCTTCTAATTGGGGGAGATCCAAATGAATTATTGAGTACCTCACACGTTCACCTTCCTTCAGAACAAGTTGTTAGCTTCTCTAAATCATTTGAAACACTCCATGAAGGATTATACTATGTCGATTTTACTCCAACGCAAAAAAGCACATATGTTTTTCATATGGTTACATTTAGTCAGGGAACCATTTCACATGGTTCTGCTGCTACCACGGTTTTAACACAAGACATTGGAGGAGTTGCCGAACAAATCGTCAAACTAAACGAAGTCCTAGATGAAACAGCAGCAGAGCTTGACATATTGACCTCAGAGATCGAAGACTTTGGTTCAACCCTTAAGAGTGCAAGTAGTAATATAGACACCAGTGTAGCAGCAATAACTACCTCTGTTGAAAGCATTGATGAGTCATCAGGACAGTTAAACGCTTTATTATTCCCAATAGTCGCATCTGTTGGAATTATAGTAGCTTTACAGATTGCAATTTTTGCAAGACGAAGATAGCGTTTGTTAAAACAAACATAGCTATAATAGTAAAAAACACCTGTTCCCAATTATGAACAGGATGTTGGCAGTATTTTTATCAATAATGCTTCTCTCCTCTGTTCTTGGTGGAAGCTCACATGGATTTTTGGGCGGTGATCTTCCTCAACAAAATTCATTACAATCTAATAAACTAAAAATTGAGCTTTCCTCAAATATTGTAAAGATAGAACCTACCTCTCAAACAGAACAAAATTCATTTAAAAGATATCTGATTTTTGGATCAGATTCTATAGCAGGAGTTAATTCAGTTAAAGGTAGTCTAATTCATTCAGTCAAAACAAATCTAGGATTCTTCTCAGTAGGAGTTCTTACAGAAAACGAAATAATAAAACTAAAATCTTTAGGATATAATATTGTAGAAGATTTTCTTTTAGACTTTCATTCAACTGAACCAACTGATGAAATTCCAGATGTTTCAAAAATTGGAAGTATTGTAAAATCTGAAGATGCGTTTAGAAAATATGGTTACACAGGAGCCGGTGTAAAAATTGCTATAGTAGATACTGGTGTTGATTTTTCAAATCCTGATATAATGGATTCACTTGCAAGAGATAAAAATAATCATCCTATAATGTTAGATGCTGATGGTCAAGGAATAGTACTAACTAATGCAACATTTGTTGCAAACATTAACGAAAACGGAATAATTAGAAACTACACTAAAACATTACCTGAAAATGTAACATCAAAGGTGTACATTACTCGTGATGGTGTGTTCTTAGACATGAATCAAAAAGGAAACGGTACAACAATACAAGTATACAATTCATTTTTCCCACAGTTTGGAACTCAACCAGTCTTTAATGGTACAATTACTGATGATATGAAAATTGGAGAAAATAATAGGGATTTTATTATCTCAAAGAGTGGGAACTACAGATTCGGAGTAATATATCAAGGTGTACTTGAGGGTTCACTGGCTGGACTTCAAGTAGTACCAGTACTTGTTATTGACTCACATACTCCAGGGTTATACGATACTATAATACCAGATCTGTCAACTGCTTGGGAAGATTTTACAAGATTTGATTTAGAAAAAGGCGAAAAAGCGGATTATGATTTTGATTTTACTGATGAAAAACCAATTGTTCTTGGAAGCGGAAATGAACATCTAATTTACGACTTTGATGATGATGGCAAGTATGATTATAGTGCAGGAACAATTGGTGCACAAGTTATGGATGTCTATGGTGTAATCAAGGGAGAAAAAGCTGAAATTGATGAAGATCTTAGAGCTATTAACGGCACATTACTTCCAGCAATGGATCCTAAAGGAACATTCTTTGGAGTAATGACAGATAATGTTGGTCATGGTACATCAACTGCAGCAACTATTGTTTCTAAAGGTGTTGAGGAGTACGATATTTACAATAATACAAGCAAATACAAAATTAAAGGAGTTGCACCAGGGGCAAAAATTATTCCAATAAAGGCATTATGGTTTGGTGATACTGTATACTCTTGGTTATGGGCAGCAGGATTTGATAGCAAAGATGACAAATGGGTGTTTGAAGGAAATCCCCGTGTAGATATAATTTCAAATAGTTGGGGTGTTTCAAATTTTCCATCACTACAATCAGGTCCAGGGCTTGATATTCTTTCATTAATTCTTAGTGTTCTTGTTGTTCCAAATACATTAGATGATAATTATCCAGGAGTTACAATTGTAATTAGTGCAGGAAATTCAGGACATGGTTATGGAACACTTGGATTGCCAAATGCTTCACCTTATGGTATAACTGTTGGAGCTACAACTAACAATGTTTTTGTGGGTTATGGACCGTTTAAGGATCAACCACGATTTGGTAATACAACTGAACACAAAAACAATGTTGTGGACTTTTCAAGCAGAGGACCTGGAATTATTGGTGATCCAAAGCCAGATTTGATGAGTATTGGAGCATATAGCTTTACCCCATCTACTATATCAAAAGATGAAAAAGATCCCGCACAAAATGCTTTTTCACTTTTTGGTGGAACTAGTATGGCAGCACCACTAGTTTCAGGTAGTGCAGCTATTCTAATTGAAAGCATGAATGAAAATTTACAAAATTATGATCCTTTCAGAATTAAGAATATCCTAATGTCTACTGCCACAGATTTGTATAATGATCCTCTTACCCAAGGCTCAGGAATGGTCAACGTATATGACGCAGTCCAATTTGTCAATGGAGATGATGATGTATTTATCGTTTACAATGATGCATCCTATACTAACATCAAGGAAATTTTGGATGTTCCACTTGATTCTTTAAATTCTACTTTGTTTGGACTAGACAAATTTGAACTTGTAGAAAAAAAACTGCCTCAAACAAGCTGGTTTGCAGGAAGACTTCTTCCAGGAGAACGAAGTTCTGCTGTATTTACAATTGAAAACCCTTCTGATAATTTTCTAGACATTACAATTAAACCTCAAACTCTAAAATTAATCAAAAAAACAGAATTTAATGAAACTACTTTTTTTCGTTTACAGGATTCAATTGTAAACAAATCTGGAATATACATTCCCAATTTTTATCGATTAGTTGACGCAAAGGAGCATCCAAATCTTTCTTCATATTTTGATGAAACAAATCCTATTCCTGATGATGCTTCTTTGATGATTCTAAATGTAAATTTCCCGTTTAATGATTTTATGAATAAAACAGACTTGGTATATGCAAATGATATGAAAATCTCATCACTTTATGTATATGACTGGAATGATAACAATAACGATACAAAAATTAACACTGATGAAATTTCTATGGTACATAGAGGAGGATCTTGGGGAACTGTTCAAGAAGTTCGTGTTTCTGAACCTAATAAAAAATTTGAAGAAACTCCAGTAGTTGGAATTTATCCTGTACCTACAAGACATTCCTATTGGCTTGGTGACACAGAAAAAAATTCAACATCAATGGATTTTACTTTGACTACTAGCTATTACAAAAAAGATAATTGGGATTTGATTTGGATTGATAATCAACAAATACAGGTTCCTCCAAAAAATTTTACTGAAATTACTGCAACTTTGGTTGTACCAATGAATTTTCAATCTGGTGTGTATCAAGGCTTTCTAACATTTGATGGTGAAAAACATACAGCCAATGTACCTGTTTCATTTGCAGTAAAAAAATTAGTTGATAAAAAAGATAGGATTGTGTTTATTTCTAGCTCAGAAGAAGAAGACATTCTTTATCGAAACGGATTTGTAAAAGGTGCTTTTGATATGGTAAATCGCTACATGTCAGGTGACTGGCGACAATATTATTTTGAAATTGCTGATGAAACTATTAACGCAGGCTCAATAGACATTTCATGGGAAGACCCCGACACAAGTGTTTCTGCATTTGTACTTGATCCAAAAGGAAGAATTGTTCAAACAAATGTGCCATCTGGAGTTTTTGGCGAATTTATGAACTGGCCATCAAATGATTGGCTTGGTACTAGTGCATTTAGTCAAGGTGGGGGATTTTTCCCTGTAAAGAACAAAGATTATACTTCTTCTGTATTATTTACACCAATTAATCAGACAGGAACCTATACACTATTATTGCATTCAACTTTGTTTGGTGGAAATTCTCTAACAGAATCAATCTCTGTTGCGGCAAAATTTACAACAATACTACATGATGACAAGGAACCACAAATTCGATTAACCATACCAGAAGTTGTAAATAAACACATTGCAATAATGCCACAAATAATTGATGACAATATTGATGAGGTAAAATATTTTCTAGATGACAAAGAATTTAATTTTACTTCTAATTTCATTGAATCAAGATCAATTAAAGACGGTTCATATGAGCTAAAAATATTTGTAACAGATATTGTTGGATTTAATGTAACTAAATCATTTACATTAAATGTTGATAACACAGATCCAACTCTAATAATTAATTCTCCATTAGATGATACCACAGTATCAGAAACTTTGTATATTGATTTTGAAGTTCTAGATGCAAACTTTCCTGATAGTGGAGGACTAACCATTATTTTGCCTAATGGAGAAATTAGAGATCAGACTCAGCTTAAATTTGATATAAGCCAATTTGAAGAAGGAGATTATGAAATTCAAATTTTAGCTGAAGATAAAGCAGGAAATAACGCAGTCAAGAAGATTTCTTTTAATGTAGACCATACCATAACTACTCAACCTATATCTCAAGAGAATAATTCCACTTTTAACCAAAATTATCTCTTAATACTTGGAGTTGTTATTGGCGTGGCGATCGGTATCTTCTCTGTTTTAATAGCCACAAAGAAAATCAAAATTTCAGTGTCAAATTGAAACAAGGTTTATAAATAATTTGGCGAGTACGTGAGCTTGAATGTCAAATAAGGATAGTCAAAAAATGAAACCACTATCCAGAAGAGACTTTTTGAAATTACTTGGAGCAGGTGGAACTGCAGTTGCCTTTGCTCCATTTGTCCCATGGGGAAACTTTATGCCAAATCCTTCATCTGCCTCACTAGAAAAAGCTCCAGTTATTTTACCTGACGGTACTCAAGCAAATATTAACACATTTACAGTAAATCATGCAGAAGTAATTACCTACCCAAAAACTGAAGATAGAGTTTTAAATGAAGAAGCTTTTCGAAAATGGCAATTTATTAGATTACCAGAAGAACTTGGTGGGAGCAAAAATGATGTTACTGCATTTCGTGCTTTCAGCATGATCTGTCTTCACTTGTGGTGTTTATGGAAATATTGGCCACAAGAAAATAGAAAGAGAGGAGAGTGTCCGTGTCATGGAAGCATGTATGATCCCGATACCGGTACTGCATTTTTAGGACCTGCCTCATTACAAGCACCACCATCAAATACTCTTCCAAAACTTGACTTTGAAGCTGATGCTGCTGGTTTTATCTATATTTTACCTGTTACTTGGGGAGTTAATCACAATGGAGTTGTAGGGTATGGCCGTTTCATTAAGTAGAAAGACTGGACTTGTTCAATTCATCTATTGGGTTTGGGATGGATTAGATAGAACAATATTTACTGCAATCAAGTTTTCGTTTCCAGCAAGATTTGTAAGTCCATTTGGATTTTTGGGCATGCTTACGTTTATTACATTTATTATTCTAGGAGTTTCTGGCGCACTTTTGATGTTCTATTATGAACCAATCATAGATAGAGCATGGGACAGTGTAAAATTTATCAATGATGACGTTCCATTTGGATTTCATATTAGGAATATTCACTACCATGGCTCTAATGCAATGGTTCTACTTGCAATACTTCACATGTACTATCAATTCTTTAGTGGAAGATACAAAATTAGAAATGAAATACTTTGGATAACTGGAATAATTCTTGGAACAGTGACAATCCTTGAAGCTTTTACCGGTTATGATGTTATTTTTAGTGAGAGAGCCGAGCTTGCAATTAGTATTGCTGCTTCATTAACGAACTCAATACCAATAGCTGGACCTACCATACGTGAAGCTATGTTTGGTTCGGGTTTTCATGATTTTGTTCTTAGATTTTATGCTCAACATGTTTTCATTTTACCTATTGTAATGCTTGGTTTAATGGCAGTACACTTCCCTCGTTTCTTGGTGTTTGATGTTCCAATGGTAATGGCAATTTCGGGAGCAATTTTGATTACCGGAGGAGTATTTCCAGTTGATCTGGGATTCAAATTCGAACCTACGGTACCGCCAGGGATTACAGTTCCTGAATGGTATCTGACAGGACTTTACGCATTCCTGCGTACCCAATATGATAAATTTGTGACAGGAGTTTTGTGGCCAGGATTATTTATCGGATCACTGTTGTTAATGCCATTTATTGATAGATACAAAAAGTTCTCCTGGAAGGACCGTCCTATAGTTACTGCATTTGGAATTACTGGTATTTCTCAAATTATGGTTACTACCTATTGGGGATTTTACATCCCATCAGATACAACCTTACCTCTTGTAGAGAGATTGGTAATAGATCCAATCTATCTTTACAGTGTTATGATCTTAATGGTTCCAATGAGCTTTGGATTTAGTTATATGATGATACATCTAGCTAAAGAAGCTGAACGAAAGGCAAAAATGGCAAAAGATAAGGGACCTAAAAAAGTTGCAAACATTGAACTTTCTGAAAAATGGGTAAACTGGGTAATTGTTGCATTGATTGGATTCATGGTATTCCTAAATATTGCAGCTTACAATGCGGCTATTACTGGATTAAACAATCTTTCATTGTTCTTTGTAGGTCTAATTCTAATTGTATTTGCTGGACTTTTCCATGTATACAGATATGGAATGAATAAGGCAAATGAACCTCCACCTCCACCAATCTCCATACCAAAACAAAAACCAAAGGCCTTAGCAGATAAAGCAGCAAGTGTAAAGGAACTCCCTGACCCAACTGCAGAAAAAAAACTAAAAGAGTCACCTAAAGAAGCACCAAAAATAACATAGCTAATCAAAGAAAATTTCAGTTCTACTCTTAATTGCGTTACCAGCCTTAAATTCTGATATTTAGAAATCTTCTAGAATGCTAAAAATCTAAACAAGCTTTATAAGACTTTTACAAAGGACACCAAACAGTTGAGTCAGACAACATCAAGTCCTGCTTATGGAATTGGAATTATAACCATAGTTGTAGCCCTTTCGGTGGGACTTGGATATTATCAAATGTATTATCTTCCAGAACAAAGTGCAAAACCCACAATCGCAGAACACATTCTAGAACCTACTTCAGAAACTATTATCAAAATCATTCCAGGCTCAGCCTTAGAAGAACAACAAGACAATTTTGTTCCAAAACTAGTTAGTATCCAGTTAGGAATTGATAATCATGTGACTTGGATTAACGATGATGATGTAGCTCATACAGTGACGCCAGATCATCGTGCTGAGGACAGTTATAGTGGAGAATTTGGCTCAACAGGAGTAGTTATGCCAGGTGCATCTTACGAATTTCTTTTTACAGAAGCTAATCAAATTGCCTATCATTGCGAACCACATCCTTGGATGAAAGGAACTCTGGAAATAACAAAACAAAGATTCTAAGCCGAATACTTTGCAAATAGTACATCACTATCAATTTCTTTATGCTGTTCTATAATAGAAACTCGAAATTTTACTTCATGTGTTTCTTTTGGTTCAAATTCAATTGATATAGTAAATTCTGCTTTGTTATCTGGCATGTTGTCTTTACTTATGAAAAGACGAGAAACATTTTGAGAAATTTTTTTTCCATTATATGATCTATAAACTACAAGTTCATTTGATCCAAATATCTGAGTATTAATTACTACTCCATCATATCTACCAGAATAATTTACTGTAATGAGACCTTTAATTTCAGAATGTGGAGAAATTTTTGTATCCTCTAATTTTAATTCAATATCTTTCATGTAAACTTCACAATGGTTTGAAAATAAATAATTTGTGAGTAAGTGGCGGGCCCGAAGGGCTTCGATCCCTTGACCATTGGATTAGAAGTCCAACACTCTGTCCAAGCTGAGCTACGGGCCCAAGAATTTGGAAATTATTTGCCATATTAAGGGTTTACAGCCATTTTTTTTCATTTAGATCACGTTCCATCTTGAAAAGAAATTGTTGTGAATATCCTGCATAAGGACCAAAATGATCTACAATTTCATTATGAAGACTTTGGTATGTTTTTTCTGTAATAGTTTTCTTTGCCATTGGAAATTTATCTGCATAGTATTTCTGCAAAACTCGTATCATCCATCTATCCAAAGGAAACGCGTCAAGTTTTTCAAGTGAAAATAACATAATACAATCTGCTATTTTATTTCCAACACCAAAAATTTTCAAAAGCGATTCTTTTGCTGATTGATAATTAGTTTTTTTCAAGTAATCAAAGTCAATCCTTCCAGAAATCACTGCTGATGCAGCTTCTTTTACAGCTTTTGTACGATAACCAAAACCACATTTTAACAAATCGCTCTTTTGCGCTTTAGCAATAATGTCAGGTTCAGGAAATAAGAAAAATTCTCTTTCTTCATATCTTATTTGTGTTCCAAATTTTTTACACAGATTTCGTAATACCAGTCTAATTTTTTGAATATTGGAATTAGACGAGGAAATAAATGAAATATAGCATTGAAATGGATCCTGTCTCAATAATCTTAATCCATTAAAACGTTTTACTGCAGATTTAACCACTTTATCTCGAGTGATACTTTGAAAAATTTCTCTAGAATTATCTCCATTCCTAAATATATCCATGGGATTTTTTGAAAATGATCTTAATTGATTGGAAGAATCTGTAATTGATACTACGTCAGAACCATTTATTCCATACCAAGTATTATCATATTTTTCCCATAAGAAAACTTGACCACTATTTATGCTGTAATCTAGGTTAATTTCAGAAAATTTATTCATCTTATACAGAAATTGTTTCATCTACTTTGGGGGAATAAGCCTCTAATCCAAACTTTTCATGAATTTCTTCTGCAAACTTTGTACAAGATTCGTCATCTCCATGAACCGTTAACACTTTGGGATTTCCTTTTATATTCTTAATTAAATCAAATAGATCATTTCTGTCTGCATGCCCTGAAAACTGAAATTGTCTGACAACTGCAGAAACTTTTAACTCATGTCCACGCGAAGAAACCTTTCCAGTTTCAAGAAGTTTTTCCCCTGGTGTTCCTTCACCTTGGTACGAAACTAGCGCAATACCATTTTTACTATCAAATGCTAAATGCTGTAAGTAATAAACTGCATTGCCTCCAACTAACATCCCTGCAGGTGAAATTACCACACATGGTTCAGTTAAAGCATTTTTTCTTTCGCGATCATTTTTTATTGCAACTGCATGATTAATTGCGTCAGCAAAAACTTTCGGATCTCTGAGATATTTTGGATGACGAAACATTATTTCATTGACCTTTAGTGCCATTCCATCCATGATGATTCTATGTTTAAAATTAACACTTCTAAAAACACATGCAATTTCTTGAGATCGTTCCACAGAAAATGCTGGAACAAATAAAACTCCTTTTCTATCCATTACCTCATTTGCAAAATCAATCAAGCCTTCTTCAGACTCTTTTCTTGGTTTTTGTTCAGTCTGGGAATATGTACTTTCTGTGATTAACAAATCTATTTCACCAATATCTAGATCTGCTTTGGGAAGCATCCGTGAACCTTTTGGATTAATATCTCCAGTATAGAATAGACGTTTTTTGTCTGATTCGACTAAAACTGTACCCCCACCTAAAACATGCCCTGAAGAACGAAGCTCAAACGATGCATTTCCCTTTTGGACCTTCTCACGATAACCTATCTCCTTTGTGTTACGCACCATATTGTAAAGCTCAGGAATATCAAAAGGATGATAATTTTTTTCAATCTTTAACATATCTTCAATTAATAGTTGGGTTAACTCAAGAGTCGGTGGTGTAGCATACACTCTAGTATGTCCACTTACAAACATAGATGGAACATAACCTGAATGATCCAAATGTGCATGAGTGATAATTATTCCATCAACATCTTTTGGTTTTACATGCTGGGGATATTTTGGGGGTGAACCTCGCCTTCCAAACATTACTCCATAATCTAAAAGGAAATTTGCTCCATCACAATTTACTAGAAATGCAGATCTACCAACTTCTTTAGCTGCTCCAAGAATTTTTACATTCAAGAAATCAATTGCTTTTGGATCTACCTTAAAACCTTGTTACATTGTAGATAATGATTCCATTTTTGATATAATCTTCAAAAGCTTTAATTAGTCCTCACCAAGATCCGATCCCCATGGGTAGAAGTTATGACGATTGGCTAAAAACACAGGACCAAGCTGTTGTGGCAAAGGTTCGTGCAGGAGACGAAGCAAATAAGCCACTTCTGAATCAGCTTAATTGGATTTGGGTCAAAAATCTTATGGATAAAAAACCTGATCTTAATCCAAGTGCTGCGGAGCTATTGGACTGGGTTACCTCGGGCCAAATAGACGCAATGAGAAAATAAACGTGAATTTCACGTATTCTTTTTTGTTTTTTTCTAAATAATATTATTGAAAAATATTTTGAAAGTACTTTTTTGCTTGCGTTTTGCTTATACTTGTTTCAGTTTTATCCATTCTAACAATTCTTCTACGAATGGATTCATTTCTTCTGATGAATTATTTATCAAATTTGAAACCCAAATGTAATTTATACGATTTAGTTGAGTGGCATTTTTGCCATTTTGGTGATATATTTCCTTAGTGTCCAGAAGATAAAGATTCCCCCATTGATGAAAAGTTCTAACCCCAATTTTTCCTCTTAGCTTTAACTAATTAAGATTCATTTCATAACGACGTAATATTTTATTGATTTCTAACCGATCAGATTTTCATATAACCCTGTTATGGATTTTAATCATCGTTTAAATAGCAAACTAGGAGTACATACGTTAAGTGAAATAAATGCCAATAGCAATACTTCCAGACGTAGATGAACAGAGATGTATAGGATGCGCACTTTGTGTTGAAATCTGTACAACTCTTGGCCCAGACGTACTTCGTGTAAAGCCTGTTGAAGGTTGGAAGAGAGGAAAAGCATTTGTCTTTTATCCAGAAAGATGCATTTCTGACGGTGCATGTATTGGAGTTTGTCCAACAAAATCAATTTTTTGGATGAGAC
>Ga0209997_10000647_pt1 | contig 11887 bp, 11 predicted proteins | sample CR04metaG_FD_182079 | JGI IMG/M metagenome (GOLD analysis project Ga0209997, IMG submission 182079) | Deep subsurface microbial communities from Mariana Trench to uncover new lineages of life (NeLLi) - CR04 metaG (SPAdes) (version 2) | ecosystem: Environmental > Aquatic > Marine > Ocean trench...
GATAGCCCGGTGGACTCAGATCAGTCGGCGTCCCATGCGTCGCTACTGTACAGATTTTGTCTAGGCGCCGCAGCAGAAGTGAAATGGTGTCCAGCACCAGGAAAAAATGTGGTCCAACCCACTGCTATCCCATAAGAGATTGCATCATTGACTGGATCGCAGTCGTAGCGAGGGGTTCCTATGGGATGAATCATTACGGACATGACCTGGCAGCCTTCACTTTGAGACACGCCGCAAGTACGTCCATGTAGGCTCGGGGCCCGCATCCCTGCGGGCCACGGTCTCAAACTGAAGGCTGCCAACCCATGTCCTTGATCGTTGTACCCGGTTTATGGGACAGCAGTGGGTTCAACCCTTTCTCAGTGTTGCCACGTGAGCCCGATTACGTACTGGCTGCGATCGTAGGCGATGCGTGTGTCGTTGGAGTCGACCTGTCTGTAGTGATACTGTGCCACCAGCGTCAAATCCCAGGCCATCCCGTAACTCGCGACCAGGCTGCCGTTTACGGACTCAAGCGTTTTGCGCCCGGCGGCGGGATTGTGAAACGCGAATGCGTTTTCGAAATCATAGACACGATAATACGCGCTGGCTTCCAGCCTGAACTTTCTGCCAGGCCGCCAGTTGACATCCACCTGGTAGGTATCTCGCGTGTAGTTGTTATAGCCGAGGTAAGTGTCTTCACGCTCTGTCCGGACATAGTTGAAGCCAAACCAGAACCTGTCACCGATTCGCTGTCTGGCCGTCAGGCCGAGTTGCAGGTATTCGTATTCGATTGGCGGGTTGCCGAGTAGCTGCCTGCCGTCGAGTTCAAAAGATGGCCGATCGCCGAAACGGCGCGAGTAGGCGTCTGCGGTGAGGCGCAGCAATGAAGATTTCGTAAACCGGTACTGGGCGTTCAAGCGCACCAGTATGTATTCGTGATCGTATTCAGGAACGGTCTCGACGTCTTCGTAGTTCCAGAGCTGCGCTTTCATGCGTCCACCGAATGAAAATCTTTCGTATGATTGACGAAACCAAAGCTCCGGCCCATAACGGAGATACGACATACGACCCGATATGTTCTGCCCACCGGCTACACGCTCCGATCCATCGTCAGGGTCATAGTAGGTATCATGGTGTTGTGCAATTGCGAACGCGCTGAATATCTTACGTTCCCGCGATTGTTCCTGGCGGTGATACTCATTACCGAACCTGAGCTCGTGGCTGTACTCGTCGGCGTTGCCCAGAATCGTATCCTGATACAAGCGCCCGGAAAAACGATAGGCTCCGTAAAACAATTCGTTCTTCAGGCTGTTGATAGAGTACTTCGCCCAGAAATCGAAAGGAGTGAATATGCCCGATTGCACAACCGGATTTACAGTCGGCATATTCGGGTCGGACAGATCGACATAACTCTCTGACGGCGAGCGAAAGACGTTAGAGTCGTTGCCGACACTGACACGAGCCCGAACATCAAGATTGAATAAGTCTCTTGGTTCCTTTCTGGCCGCTGCGCGAAGCATGACAGGATCGGCCTCGCTGGCTGTGCGTTGCAAACGGGTGATCGCGAGCACTGCGAGCGCGCTTATTTTCTTATTGCTTTGCTGGTCCCGCGCCATGCGAAGCCAGTGCAGCGCGTCAGCGATATCATCGGCAGCATAACTATTCAGACCCAGGTTGTAATGTGCGATCGCCCGCAGCCGGGGTTCGCGGGCGGCCTTAAGCAGTGATTCGCGGGCGCGGATGTGCTGCTGCGCGCGATAGTGCGCGATGCCGGTGTTGTAATGAAGCAGCGGCGTATTCATGCCCGCTTCGCCCGCCTGCTGATATCTTAGAAGCGCCGCCCAGTAAAGATCATCGCGAAAGAGCCGGTTGCCATCTGCAAACATATCGCTTGCGTTTGCGGCCAGGGCGCCGCTCGGCTGAACGAGACAAAGGAAAGCCGTGATAAGGCCAGCAACAGCCACCGCGGTATGGCGTATCTTGTGGATAAAAGCCTGAATAGCCGATCTCCTGTCTGCCCAAGTCGCCAGGATGTCCGGGCCACAGTCACAGCTTAACGATGTTGGGACCTGCAAAACTATGACGTGGCGCAAACAAATCCCCCCCAAATTGGCTCATAAGCGGGGGAATTTGACTTATGGCCGGATTGCCCTCCGAAAATCGGCATTCCGGCGCATAAACCGCGGCCGCGAGAATTATCCGGCAATTCCCTAAACGTCGGTTATGTCGTCTCCGCTGTCACCGGCCATGTCGTCGCCGCCTTCCTCACCATCATGCTCTTCGTCATCGAACTCATCGGTATCGACATCGTCGCCTTCGTCATCGTTCTCACCCGGTTCCAGATCATCGTCAGTGTCGCCTTCGTCGTCGTGCTCGAAGCCGTCTTCTTCATCGTCGGCAGATCCGTCACCAAAGTCATCCTCATCTTCACCGGACTCGGTGTCATCGTCACCGTCATGGAAGCCGTCTTCCTGACCTTCGTGATCATCACTGCCATCGTCTTCGTGATCATCGCCTTCGTCGTCGCCGCCATCGCCACCCTTGTCATTGCCGTCCGGGCCAGGCATCTGGAGAACAACACCCTCGAGTTGAGCGAGGTTGTCCAGGATCTCCATCGTCACATCAAGGTCGTCGTCCGCAAGCGACGCTACCGGGAATAACGTAAAGCAAGTAAGCACCATGCTTGCTATCAATAATTTCAAACTTTTCATCACACTGCTCCATTCGATACTTGCAGGCTGCCCAACGGCCTGAAGCTCCTTAAGTTACGGTCACGCGAATTCGAAAGGTTCGATCACGATCGTCATGTTCAAGCCTGGCCAGCAACTCTCCGCCGTGTGCTGTGGTTGCAATCAACGTTAACGGCAAAATGTTCTTGCCGGCCTTGAGGCTGGTTATCCAGGTGATTTCCCGTTGTCCGGCAAATCCCTCAATTTCGACCCCCGGTGGAAGACTGACGGTCAGCACTGCGCCATCGAGTTCGGTCGCTGACGAGAATACGAGGTTTACGGTGTACGGCACTTCGAGTGCTATCACAACACCAGGTATTGATGCATCGGAGTCAGGGAGGTCTGGTGTCTTCAGCAACACGCCGCCGATAATCCAGGCAATCAGACCGGCAGCAATCGCGCCGCCAAAACCGGTCATGATCCAGCGATTGCGCTGGTGGCTGGTACTGACCCGAGTTGCTTGCGCAAGCGCCCGGTCAAAATATGCAGCGTCGGGCATGGGCACGGGACAGTCCTGCAAAAGCTTACGCAGGCGTTGCGCGCTCTTGAGCGTTTGCTGGCAAGATTCGCAGGACTCGGCATGGCTCTGCAACACAGCCATCTCTGTCGCATCGAGAGTGCCGTCCATGTAGTCATCGAGCTTTTCGTTTAATTGCTTACAAAGCATCATTTTCTTCCGGCTTACCCATTACACGCATTAGCACTTCAAAAGGTTGCACCGGCTGACAGCAGTGCCCTGAGCCGCGCCCGCGCCCGGTGTAGCCGGGACTTGAGCGTACCGACGGGATCACCCGTAATAGCCTGAATTTCTGTCAATTTATAGCCCTCGGTGTCGTGCAGGAGCACGACCAGGCGGTGGTCGTCACTGAGTTCGGCAAGTGCTTTGCCAAGCCGGATTATGTCATCCAGACGCTCTGCATCCTGCTCCGGATCGTCCACGCCAGGCAGGGACTCAATGCTCTTCTGCGGCAGCTGACTTTCGTCAACGCTGAGGAGCCGCTGGCGGGCAAAGCGTCGCCGGTTATCAATGAAATGGTGGAACATGACGCGGCTTGTCCATGAGCCGGGTTCTTCGATTCCTGCGAGGTCCTCGAGCTTGCCGAAAAGCTTCACCAGCACGTCCTGAAAAAGGTCTTCGGCCTCCGCCTTGCTGCCCGTTAAACGGTAGGCGAGCCGGTACAGGCGCTCGAGATACGGCCGCAGAAGACGCTCGAAGATTGCATTACGATTATGGTCAGAAATATCCATGGGCTCACTCGGGCAACGCCCGAGTGTATAAGCCGTTTGCTATTTCACAAGAACAACGTAGCGATTATGAGACCTGGTCGAGCGGATAGATTAATTGCGCCAGCAGGCCGCCGAAAAACAGAGTTTTTCAACATCCTGTCAGAAATCGACGCGAATCATAAAATAGTGATCGATGAGGAGTGCTGCGAAAAGAATCATCAGGTAATCAATCGAGTAACGGAAAACCCGCATCGGCAGTTCGATACCGGTGTCTTTCCTGAGGCGGACGGCATAAGACACGAACGTTACGCTGAGCGTGATGGCAGTAACAAGATAAATCAATCCGCTCATGCCCGACGAGTACGGTAAAACAGTGATGAATACGAGCAGGATTGTGTAAAGCAAAATGAACAGGCGTGTAAGATCGTTACCATGTGTTACCGGCAGCATTGGAATGCCGACTTTGGCGTATTCGTCTTTTTTGGCGATTGCGAGTGCCCAGAAGTGAGGTGGCGTCCAAACAAAGATAATAAGGAATAACAGCAAAGCATCGCCGTGAATTGCGCCGGTCACTGCTGTCCAGCCGAGAACCGGTGGTGCGGCGCCAGCGGCGCCGCCGACAACGATGTTTTGCGGCGTCGCACGCTTCAGATAAACGGTATAGATAATCGCATAGCCAATCAGAGACGCGAACGTCAAAACTGCGGTGAGCGGGTTAACCAGAAACCACAGCAGCAACATTGAGATCACGCACAGAGCTGTAGCAAATCTGAGAGCCTGGAAATCCGACAGTTTGCCCTGTGGCAAAGGCCGCGCCTCCGTTCTGGACATTTGAGCATCGATCCGGGCATCCAGCACATGATTGACTACCGCAGCCGAAGATGCGGCCATACCGATGCCAAGCGTGCCGAAGAGCAAAGCGCTGACCCCCGGCCAGTCCGGTACGGCCAGAAACATGCCGACAACGGCCGTAAATACGATCAGCATTACGACGCGCGGTTTCGTCAGTTCGTAGTAATCTCGCCAATCGGCGACAGTTCGTACAATGCTGATGTTCAGTTGCCTGCCCTCGTTATTTACCCGTGCGCGACAAGCCCGGATGCTTCTTGTATACGCGCTTGAGCGGACGCATATCGTACCCGGGGAGTGTGATTCAGGGAAGCAGTCCGGGAGGCCGATTCACGGATCGGACCTTTACCGCTGCCTCCTCTGGATCTGTGCCGCTTCTACAAGATATTCTCCGGCCGCCGGTCGGGGGCCGCCGCCCCAGGCATGCCCATAGACGATCTCCAGTCTGAGCTCCAGCAAGCCCCCCCTGAAGCGGCTGCTGAGCTGTCGGTCCATATTGCGAAAGCGGCCCTTCCCCGTCAGCGTTTTTGCACGGCCAGCAAGGCTGTTTCGAGCCCCAATCAGAGTCAGGTCGCGAAAAAGCGAAGCCGTGTCCCTGTAACTCACGTTCAGGAAGTCGGTATCGAGCACCGGGTCACGCAGGCCCGCGTGAACCAGACCGTCTCCGATATCATGCATGTCTGCAAAGCGGTTGACGTGCGGGTCATTGTCGACGGTTGCCCAGGCTTCCCGTAGCTCCGACAAACTATCCCCCGCAAGTGTAGAGAAGACAAAAAGCCCGCCCTTGCGCAGCACCCGCGTAACCTCGGTAAACATGGCTCGCACATCGTCAATCCAGGGCAAAAGCAGGTTCGAAAAAACCAGATCAACCGAGCCGGCTTGCACGGGCAAAGCGAGTGCGTTGGCCTGCAGCCCGAACACGCGTGAAAACCACGTCTGTTTCTTCCTGGCTTGTTGCAGCATTTCGTGCGAGGCGTCAAGAACGATAACGCGGCTGCGTTTGAACCGCCGGCAAAGATGGCGGCCTGCTGATCCGGTTGCACCGCCGATGTCCAGAATCCATTTTGCATCAATCAACATCGGGTCCAGTCGGTCCATAAGGCCGTCTGCGGTTTTTCGGTGGACGAAATCCGCCTGGTCAAAACCTGCTGCCGCGCGATCGAAGCGACGCTGTAAGTCCCTGAATTTAAGCATGCCTGGCTGCGAGTTCATTACGGCAACAAGCATAACCGTTCTTTGCCGTCTGGGCCGGACGGGTAACAGCAGCTGTTTGTGCCCGGACAGGGAACTTACGCCGGCTGTGCATCGCCGTGGTTCGATGCGAGTGTACCGGCATGAAAGGACAACCGCTCATTGCTGCAGTCAGCAGCTTATTGAGGCTTCTCTTGCCGCACAGCTGTGTGATTTGTGGATTAAGCCTGGCGGAGGGCCACTTTTGTGGGGCATGCAGATCCGACCTGCCATGGACGGGTATTGCCTGTGAGCGTTGCGGGAAGCCACTGGCTGTGCCGTTGCCGCCAGGCGCGTATTGTTCCGACTGTCAACTGCGGCCACCGCCTTTTGAGAAGGCCTTTGCGCCGCTTCTCTACATATTTCCGGTAGACGGCGCGCTGAAAGCGCTGAAGTTTCGGCGACAGCTTTTCTATGCGCCCGCCTTCGGCAAGCTTTTTTTGCCCCTGCTCGAAGAAATATTCGCGGATGTGGATGCCCTGCTACCTGTACCGCTTCACCCAAGGCGACACGCGCGCAGGGGGTTCAATCAGGCTGCTGAACTGTGTCGGCCGCTGCGCAGGAAATCCGGGTTGCCAGTGATCGGCAATGTCCGCCGGGTAAGGTTTACGAAGCCCCAGACAGGACTTGACGCGCTCGAGCGCCGCCGCAACATGAAGGCGGCGTTTGCAGTCCACGGTAGCTTGTATTTTCGTCATCCACTTGTGGTCGATGACGTCATAACGACGGGTGAGACCTGCCGCCAGCTTGCCGGGACGCTATTGGCCGCCGGGGCGGAGAGAGTCAGCGTGCTGGCCGTAGCGCGCGCGGTACCGGCCTGAGCCGCTGCCCTGACGACTCAGTTGTCCCGGGTTTTTCCGCACTCGAACAGGCAGCCCGCCAGCTCTTTTTCCGGTACCTCGTCAAGCCATTCGGGGCGCGCGAAATTTCGATGGATGGCCCGGCCCAGCTTGCCGATCTGCATGCCGTCGACAATCCGATGATCGAAGGTGCCCGTGAGGGGGAGAATGGTCCGAATGATAATTTCGCCATCGCGCACGACAGGTTTCTGTTCCATTTTGCCCATGATGATGACGGCAGGAATATTGGCAGCGGGGAAGAGCGCTGCCATACCGGTTGTGAGGCCGAAACTGCCGATATCGGAGACAATGAATGATCCGAAGCTGTCTGATGACAGTCCCAGCCGCGGCAGTTCGATGCCGAGATCCATACTCAGCCACTTCAGAAATTTGAACACGGCGCGACGGAACGGCCAGGGAATGCTGTTGAGCAAATATTTATTCCTGGAGGCCTGCGATTCAGTGCCACCACGACTCTTTTTTGCAAGCTCACGTATGTCCTGCGCCAGATCACTTGCCGGCCTCGCGTGCGCATCATTCACAATAACGGAACTTACACCGGCCTGACTATCGAGCATTACCGGCAGCATTACGTTGAGCCGCCTGCGCCCGATAATCCTGCCTCGTCGAATAAAACAATTGAGCTCCGGGACGTCGAAGGCGATTGCTCGAGCGAGTACTGCGGTTGTCAGGTGGACCATCGTGATTTTCACACCGGCCCGACGCCGTTCGTTCATGAAGCGTTTTGCATCGGTCACATCAATGTCGAGAGTGCCATAGACACGCGAATCCGACGGTGCCGTATATATTGCGGCGGCAGTTACACGCCACGGTGTATTGAACCGATCCATGTTGGCGAGGATAGCCGATTTCTGTGACAAGGGACCCTGGATATGATATGGACTGCGCTGCTTGTCCGAATTCGCCCGTCCTGACGGGCAAATGAACGAATACCAATAGCCGATAGCCATACGCCGAACAACACTGCGGGCGGCCTGCACCCTGACGGGCAAACTTCGATATCGGCAAAATATTGGATAGAATAATAAGGGCCTGATCATGGAATCATTCGTTAACCAGGTTAACGCAGTCGTCTGGAGCCCTGCGCTTGTTTATCTGGCGCTGGGCGCCGGACTGTTCTTTTCCATTCTTACCCGATTTGTTCAGGTCCGGCTGTTCCGGGAGATGGTTCATCTCCTGTTTTCCTCGAAGAGTTCGGACCAGGGCATTTCATCCTTCCAGGCATTGTCCGTATCGCTGTCAGGGCGGGTCGGCACCGGTAACATCGCAGGCGTTGCGGCTGCAATCGGTTTCGGCGGGCCGGGCGCCGTTTTCTGGATGTGGGTGGTGGCATTCCTTGGTGCATCTACCGCCTACGTCGAATCCACCCTTGGTCAGATTTATAAAGAAGAGGACGAGGGTCAGTACCGTGGCGGGCCTGCTTTCTATATCGAAAAAGCCATGGGGCAAAAATGGTATGCGTGGATATTCGCGGTCACGACGATCATCGCTACCGGGCTGCTGTTGCCCGGTGTTCAGGCGAACAGTATCGCCAATGCCGCAGAGGTTGCTTTAGGCACGGGACAGATGATCCATACTGGCTTCGGCAGTCTCGGCGTCACGAAAATCGCCACAGCCGTTGCTGTCGTGACAGTTCTGGGCTTCATCATCTTCGGTGGTGTGAAGCGCATTGCTCATTTCACGCAGATCGTCGTTCCGTTCATGGCGCTGGCATACATCGTCGTGGCTGTCGTCGTTGTTTTCCTGAACATTTCCGAGTTGCCTGGAGTGGTCAGCCTGATTTTCAGGGACGCATTTACGCCGATGGCGGGTTTCGGCGCGGCTATCGGATGGGGCGTCAAAAGAGGCGTTTATTCCAACGAGGCGGGCCAGGGCACCGGGCCGCATGCGGCAGCCGCGGCCGAAGTGCAACATCCGGCCCAGCAGGGGCTGGTGCAGGCGTTCTCGGTCTACATCGATACTTTGTTCGTTTGCTCGGCCACGGCTTTCATGATTCTGATCACCGGTGCTTACAATGTTCACGCGGGTGAGGGCGCCTTCCTTATTCAGAATCTGCCGGCCGACCTTGCGGCGAACAGCCCGGCATTTACACAATATGCAGTGGAAGGCGTCATGCCCGGTTTTGGCAAGCCGTTTGTGGCGATCGCGTTATTCTTTTTCGCGTTTACCACATTGCTCGCTTATTACTATATCGCTGAAACCAACGTCGCTTATCTCAGGAGAACATTCAAAATCCCCGGTGAGATGATGATTTTGAAAGTGGCGTTGATGGCCTCGGTATTTTATGGGGCAGTGAGGACCGCCAACCTTGCCTGGGGGCTGGGCGACATCGGCGTCGGTCTGATGGCCTGGCTGAACATCATCGCCATATTAATTCTGTTCTTGATGGGCAGGCCGGCGCTCAAGGCGCTGAAGGACTACGAAGCACAAAGGAAAGCCGGCGTCAAAGAATACAGTTTCGATCCCGAAGCTTTGGGGATCAAGAACGCGGACTTCTGGAGCAACAAAAAGTTGTGATGCCGACCCTACCGGCAGGCAGACGGCAGGTGTTTGGCCTGAATGACGCCACCGCTTGCGCAGGCCCAGCCCACACTACCCGTGTTGTCTGTTGCCGTCAAAATGACTGTCTCGCCATTTATAAATGGATGCGCATCGTTGCCGTACTGAATCGTAACGACGCTGCCGTTGACGGATACTGAAGTAACGTACTTACCGGTAATATTGCCGGCAGCGTCCAGGCCCGCTTCGATATTGTTGGCCGGAAACGTGCCACGGTCCTGATAAAATTCGGTCACGGCAGATTTTGCGCCACCCGCGACGCTGAGGCCCGCCGCGATCTGGCTGCGGGTGGAGTAATCCAGGTACATCGGAATCGCGATCGCCGCCAGAATGCCGATAATGGCGACCACGATCATTAATTCGATCAGTGTAAAACCCCACTGATTTTTTCTCATGTTCCGCTCCTTGAAACGCAGGCGCATCGGCTTTCATTTGATACGCAGTTTCCGGCCTCCACCCATATCTAAAGCGATACTTGTGCCAGAATCGCACCGCATTCCATAAGTGTCTGTTCTAAAAGGAAATAAAAAATTATTCATCAGCGAACAGGATTTGAAACGGCAGGATTCAGTCGGTCGATGTGCCAATTTTTGTCACAATCTGACCGAAACTGTCGTCCGTGTCGCTGTACTGCGTCACAAGCTTTATGCTAATGCCTGGTGCCAAACAGGCATCGACGCCAGGGAATGTCACAGGACCCCCGGGTGAAAACAGTGCTGTGGGAGCAGCTGCCAGGGTCGGCTTTTTATTGCCTAGACTGTCGCTCGATAGCCGCGATTTCTGGCGGCTGAGAGAAAATAGAAAAGCAGACCGGCAGTGATAATTCCCAGGCCAAACAGTCCCTCCACCGGCTTGTTGATGAGCACGAAAGTCAGGGTCCACCCGGTCAGTGCCAGATAAATCAACGGCGTCAGGGGATAAGCAAACGTGCGGTAAGGGCGTGGCAGATCCGGCTGGCGCCATCGCAGCACGAATACGCCGAGCACAGTGGCGAAACTGTTCAGCGCCAAAGTGAAACCGGCGAATATGAGTATGGATTCGAAACTCGACGTCAGGATGAAAAGTACGGCGAGACAGGACTGAACAAAGATCGCAGTTGAAGGTATGCCGTCCTTGTTTGTTCGTGACAAAAGCCGTAGGGCATGAAAGTCCTCCCCTATCACCTGTAATACACGCGGGCCGGCGAGGGTCATGGCGCTGACCGTGGACACCAACAACAAGGCGAGCACCAGGCCGGTAAGTCGGCCCCCCACGTCACCGAATGCAGATCGTGCCGCGATGTAGCCGACTTCAATCTGACCCGCCATAGCGTCCATGGGCGCGACCCACAGGAAAACGAAATTCAGCGCCAGATACAGGAGCATGACGACCAGGGTGCCGGTCATCAGAATACCGGGAAGCGTACGTTGTGGATTTTCGAGTTCGCTGGAGAGATAGGTTGCAACATTCCAGCCGGTGTAAGCATAACTGACATAGATAAGGGACACGGCAAATGCGCTGCTCGTCAGTAACACGCTGTCGCCAGCTGCAGGCCAGAAATTAACTGGCTGAGGCACTTTGGCAAACGTGACTGCGGCAATACAGAAACCGACGATGACGCTAACCTTCAGGATCGTGAAAATTACCTGCAGACTACCGCTATTTCGCCTCGTACTCGCGTGAACGAGCGTGAGTGCAACCACGAGACTGCAAGCCAGTGTCTTCCGCAGGGCATCGGACGACTCGCCGGGCAAAGCCGAAGTTGCGTACGCCGCAAATGTGATTGCCGCAAGGGCAGTTGGTGCAGCGAAGCCGATGGTGACAGACACCCAGCCGGATATGAACCCGGCAGCAGGATGATAGATCCTCGCCAGGAAATTGTACTCGCCACCGGATCGTGGCAACGCGGCGCCGAGTTCGGCGTATGTTATGGCGCCGCAGAGCGCGACGATTCCGCCGACAGCCCAGAGCATCAGCAGAACGAAGCCGGAACGAATCTCCAGAAGCTGAAAACCAAGGCTCGTGAATATGCCAGTGCCAACCATGTTGGCGATGACGATGGCAATGACGGTCGTAAAACGAAACTTGGCCATAAGCTTGTTGGACCACTAGACAGGTAATGCGGGATTAAATGTGTAGTGCAAAACTATGCCGATGAACACTGTCATGCCGATGTAGTGGTTGTGCAGAAATGCGTTAAAGCAGTTTACCGGTTGCCGGTTCCGGGCCAGCCACTGGTGATAGGCCATGAGGATCCCCGTAATAAGGACGGACGCGTAGTACCAGGCACCCATCTCGGCCATATTGCCGATAAAAATAAGCGCCACGAGCATCAGGATTTGCAGTCCACTGATGACAAAAAGATCTGCGTCGCCGAACAGAATGGCCGTTGATTTAACGCCGACCTTCAAGTCATCTTCACGATCTGCCATTGCGTAAAACGTATCGTAAATGACCGCCCAGACCAGCGCC
>Ga0209997_10000648_pt1 | contig 11885 bp, 8 predicted proteins | sample CR04metaG_FD_182079 | JGI IMG/M metagenome (GOLD analysis project Ga0209997, IMG submission 182079) | Deep subsurface microbial communities from Mariana Trench to uncover new lineages of life (NeLLi) - CR04 metaG (SPAdes) (version 2) | ecosystem: Environmental > Aquatic > Marine > Ocean trench >...
TCTCATCTTTTTTGTTTTATGGTTATGGTGCATAGCGGCCATCCGCTTTTCAGGTTTGCCCGAGACTCTTGCATTTATCGCATGCAGCATTTTTGGCGCAGGAGTCCCATTGGCGTTATTTTTTTTACCCAACCGGAAGCGGACCGCCTATGGTGTTTTCATACTTTGCGCCGGAATAGTTGTAGCCTGGCTCCAAATTAAACCTTCGCATGATCGTGAATGGGAAGTGAGTGTTGCCAAATTACCCAGCGCATCATTTGAGGGCGAACAAGTTAAAATTCGTAATATTCGAAACTTCGAGTACAAGAGCGAAAAAGACTTTTCGGTCCGTTATTATGACAAGACATATGATTTAAACAAGCTTGTGTCAATTGATTATGTGCTTGTGTATTGGGATGGAAATGAAGCAGTCGCTCATACAATTCTTAGTTTTGGTTTTAGCAATGGGGAGTATTTGTCCGTTTCCGTTGAAACACGGCTGGAGCGCGGTGAACCACAATCCGGCCTACGCGGACTTTTTAAACAGTATGAATCGATTTATATTCTAGGCGATGAAAAAGATCTGCTTCGACTACGAACAAATTACCGCAGGGAGGATGTATTTCTTTATCCAACTACAATAAAACCCCAAATTGTTCGCAAGCTGTTTAAGATTATTATGGAGAGGGTAAACCAGATCGCTTCAGAACCTGAATTTTATAATACGCTGTCCCACAGTTGCTTAACCAGTTTAGCGAATGATTTTGAACAAGTAATAGCCAGGAGATCCTTTTTTGATTTCAGAAGGATCGCAAATGGATATTCCGATGAAATGCTTTATGAAAATGGTTGGATTGACTCCAAACTTAGCTTTGAGGACACCAAACGATTACACTATGTCAATCAGTATGTCATGGCCGATGTTAGCGGCGAAAATTATTCCATTAAAATTCGGCCGCATATTAAGGTAGAATAATATAACTTAAATTAAAGGAACGGGCTTATGTTCCGCAAATTTAAATATTTGTCCTTGTTTTAGCCTTTTTAACCAAGTAGGCCTCTCGATCGACATGTCTGAATTTACCTCACATAAATACAGTTTTCAGAGTCTGTTGGTTACAATTTTATTTATGATGATCGCCTATCCCTTGTTACCTCCTTCAAATTTTACCAGCATTATTTTTCAGATTTTAGTTACAGGGATTCTGATTTTTTCCATATATTCTTTGATTCAAAATAAACGGCAATTTGCCATTGGATTGTTCCTGGCCGTTCCTACACTGGCATTGGGATGGATCGGATTGTATACATCGGCTCATTTCATCACTATCACTGGACTGATGTTTAGAATTTTATTTTTTGGCTATATTGTTTTTGTTTTTCTAACAAGTATTTTTAAAACCAAGAAAATTACCTCAGATTTGATTTATGGCTCCGTCTGTATTTATTTTTTAATGGGCATTGGATGGAGTTTTATATATTCCCTGGCTGAGGTGATAAGACCGGGTTCTTTCGAACTCAGCTCCATAGTCCAAGGAACAGAAATCACCGCTTATGATACACACAGTATTTTCCCTCATTTTATATATTTCAGTTTCACAACATTAACCACACTGGGTTATGGTGATATTCTTCCCAAGACCTTATCCTCCAAGTTTCTAACTTCCCTGGAAGCCATTACCGGACAGTTTTATGTGGCGGTTCTGGTGGCCAGGCTGGTGGCACTGCATTTGATTCAAAATCCAACCCCCCCTAGATAGCAGGATGGAGTGAATCCCTCCGATTTAACTCCTCGTATTTCAAATAATTTAATTTCCCTCTCCGCCTTTAATTCAAATAACAAAGAAGCTCGATTTTTCCGGCAAAATTTTGTAAAGCTCATAATGGAGAAAATTTGTTCCAATTATGAGCTTTATATGTAAGTCAAAAAATTCGCAACCTATATATAACCACAAATAATCAATAAGTTAGTGGGGAGTATGTTTTGCTCCTTTTTTAAAATCAAAGAGGGTGATTTGTACCTCCCCCCATCACTTTCTAGGTGTTGACCCAACAACAAATACAAGGTAATGTATCCCCCAATATAATACATAGGTTAGCTATGGTTGGAGGGATTGCACTAATCCGATAGCCAAGATATTGTTATTCTCTTATTATCACTTGGGATAATAAATCGAAAATTATTTTAATGGCAACTCTGCTGAGAAATTTTCTTCCAATCCATCGAAAAAAGGGGATTATGGTTTCCCCTTTTTTATTTTTATTGCTCTTTTCTTGGGGAGATATATCCCATGCGGAATCTCAAAAGACAGTCAAGATTGGGGTTTTGGTGGATGGCCCTTATTGGTATAACAAAGAGTTCTTAAAACATATTAAAAAGGAATTGAACGAACACAGTGCTGGAGCCTACAAAATCGTGTTTCCCCCGGAGGCTACTCTCAATGGTGATTACGATTTAAGTAAAATCAAGAGAAGCGCCCGCGAACTGGTCTCGGTAAAAAAGGTTGACGTCATCATAGCTATAGGAGGAGCTTCGTCCGGGATATTCTTCAAAATGGATCCCCTGCCGCTGCCTGTGGTGGCGATTACCATATTCATGCCGTTCGAAAAAGATCGATTTCTCCCCAAGACTTTCCAACCGAAAAACCCCAATTGGACCACTTCTTTCGACCCGTCCATTAATTCGGGAATGGTCGCCCTCATCCCGAAACTGGTTCCCCTGACGGATTCCACCTTCTTATGCTCCGCCTTTATGTGCGGGAATCATCCTGAATATTATAAAGTTATTAAAGACCTGTTTGGAGGTGCGAAATTAAATACCCAGGTGAAGGTGGTCTCCCCGGAAAACTATGTTCAAGTATTGTCCCAAATCGATTCTCCCCTGGTTGTGGTGGGCCCCTTGCATGCATTCAGCAGATCCCAAAAAAAAGATTTATATCAAAAACTGGCCGGAAGGAAGACCCCGACTTTCACTATCGATGGCCGTTATGGAATTGAAAACGGGGCTCTGGCTTCCTTTGTGAAATATGACTTCGAACGATTTGGAAAAATTTACGCTCTGAAGATTATGGATATTCTTTCCGGGACCCCTCCCAACAAAATCCCGGTGGTCGACTTGTGGAAAACGCAACTGACATTCAACCGTGAAACGGCAAGCAAAATCGATTATGAAATCCCTTTGGAATTTTTTTATGAAGCCAATTTTTATGGCCTCAAAGAATCAAAGCCCCAACTATCCCTGACGGATAGCATTCAAAAAGCTCTCGACCAGAATGTGGATATAAAAATTCAGATGCTGGTTCAAAATCAGGTTTTCAGCAACTATGAAATTACCAGGAGCCGATACCTCCCGCAACTCAACTCAAAATTAAGCTATTACCGTCAGGACAAAACCGGAGCCGATGTTGTTCCTACGCCAAGAGGGGAAACTCTGATAGAACTGGAACTCCGTCAAAAACTGATCGACCTGGAGCTCTATAAGGATATTCAATCATCCGAGTACCGGAATCTGGTTGAACAAAAAAATACCGAGATAATCAATCAGGATATCACTGTAGAGATCGCCCTGGCGTACATGGAGAGTCTTTTACAGAAAGAAATTGTGTCCATTCGCAAAGAATTTCTGAGATTGATCCGAAAAAATCTGGACATTGCTCAACTCAAATTCAATTTGGGCGAAACCAGTTTGAATGATGTGCTTCGCCTGAAAATTGACCTTGAAAATGCGCGTATCGATCTGGTAAATGATACGGAGGCTCTCTTTATTTCCCAAATCCAGCTTAATATTTTGATGAATCAGCCCAGGGAAAATGTTTACGACCTGGATTTCGATTCATTCAGTTATAGGTCCTACGGCAAAAGGAAAGCTCCCTTCGACCCGTTTTTTCGTACACAGAAAGGCATCCGGATACTGCGGGATTTTTTTACCGAGGAAACGTTTGCCCATTCCGTGGAATTGCAATCCATAGACGCGAGCATCCAAGAGGCAGAAACCGATAAACAGGGAGCCAAAGCAAGCTTTCTGCCCAAATTGGATATCAGCGCCAGTTACTTCAACCAAATAGACAGCGATGTCCGAAATTTCACTTCTTCGGCAGAGGAGCAATCTTACAAGGACAGCACCGGTGATGGATGGATCGCCCAACTGGAGCTCAATATTCCCCTTTTCGAAGGCGGACAGCGTTTCAAGCAACTCGATCGGGCCAACTCCCGTCTCTTGGAGCAATTCCGCCGTAAGGAAAACCTGAAACTGGACCTGGCGCGCCGGGCCCGGACGGGTTTCTTCACTCTTTACAAAAATCAGATAAATACGGACCTTTCCATTAAGAATGTCAAAAATTCCAAAGAAAATCTGGATTTGATTACTATCTCCTATATTCAGGGGGATGTCCCGATCATCGACCTGTTGGACGGTCAAACCGATCTTATATTGAGTCAAGTCAGCAGCATCAATACTCGTTACGAATTTTATAAATCCCTGTTTCGTCTTTTCCGAACCATGGGAAGGACCGATCTGATTACTGGGTTTCTCGATGAGGAGGTAGCGATGAATTTTAGAAATCGAATGGTTGACTACCTAGCACATAAAACAAAGAAACCGAATGCCAATACGACCAGGCCACCCAAAACGCTTAAGAATCCTTCACGGAAATAAAATGGAAAGAAACCAGACCCCATTAAAAATAAGAATCCTGTTGACGGCACTGCTGATATTGACTTTAAATTTAGCAGGGTGTGAGGAGGAGGTTCCTCCACCAGAAACCGTTATTCCTCTGGTTAAAACAGAATTGGTTCAGGCAGACCCAAGGGCGAGCAATACCAAGCTGTTTAACGCAATCACTTCCGGGATCGATACCCCTACAGTCAGTTTTCGGGTTTCGGGTACCCTGGAGACCGTAACGGGCAAGGTGGGTGATTTACCGGTTATCGACCTGTTGGACAGCCAAAGCCGTCTGATTCTGAGCAAAACTAATGCCGCTCGTACCCGCTTCCAATTCTTTAAGGACTTATTTTCACTTTTCCGCACCGTGGGACGAACCGAGCTTATTGCCAATTTCAAAAATGAAGAAAAATTGAAGGAATTTAAAAGGCAAGTCGAGCAACATTTTCAGAAAAAGGCGTCCGATAAATTCGATCGAAATAAACCCATGCCAAAGGGATAATTGCATAATGCGACACACTAAAATTCATCAATGCGCTGTTTGGTTCTTGGTATGTTTTCTGCTTGGCATTATGGGATGTGCTCAGGAAGAACCACCCCCCGCCAAGAAGATTGTTCGCCCAGTCAAAGTTATGACCATTACCTCCAAAACCTCATCCCTGGATACCAAGACTTTTAGCGGAGTGGCAGAAGGTATATCGGAAGTCACACTCAGTTTTCGGGTTACTGGTTTATTGCAGGAAATTAAAGCCAAAGTTGGGGATAAAAAGAAAAAGGGAAATATTCTGGCAACCCTGGATAAGCGAGATTTTATTTTGGAGATCAGGAATTTAGAAGGGCAGTTAAAAACTGCTGAAGCGGAACTAGAGGTATTAAAAAAGGGAGAACGAGTTGAAAATATTCGTAAACTTGAAGCTCAAATTATGAGTTTGAATTCAACTTTAAGGACCTCAGAGCTGGAATACCGGCGGGTGCAACAACTTTTTATTAATGACGCGGCCTCTAAGGCCCGCCTTGACCAGACCAAAGCCAACATGGATTTGGCCAAAGCCAATTTGGAAGCATTACAGGAGGAGCTCATTATTGCTAAAACAGGGGCCCGGGAGGAGGATGTTCGAGCGCAGGAAGCAAAAATAATGTCCATCCAGGCCCAAACGGATCGCGCGAAATCGGACCTAAGATATGCGACTCTTCGAATGCCGTTTGATGGTGTGATAACGGTAAAGCATGTTTCCAATTTTGAGCAAGTTAGAAAAAAACAGCCAATCTTCGATATCGCAGCAATGGATCGCATTGAAGTTATGATCAGCATCCCCGATTCAATGATCGCTTATGTAAAAAAGGGACAATCGGTCCTAGTGAATATTCTACCCCTCAAGAGGAAAAGGGTTTCAGGAAAAATCACGAAGGTGGGTCTTTCTGCAGATAAGATAACCCTCACCTATCCCGTTTGGGTAGAAATTCCTAACCCCAAAAGAGAATTACTTCCCGGAATGCCTGTCGAGGTCGCTTTGAAGTTAAAAAGCCAAAGAAGTAAACACCCCATGCTTCCAATCAATGTGATCTTGGAAGATAAAGTTTCTGGACAGAAGTATGTTTGGACCGTTGCACCCTCTAATCAAACCGCAACCCGTAAAACAGTCCGTATCGGAGCCTTGGTGGGGGACCTTATTGAAATCATCGATGGAATAGAATCCGGGGATGTCATTATCACTGCTGGGCTGGATGAATTACATGAAGGCATGGAGGTTCGTCCGCTGGGAGCATCTCTTTAAGAAATTGGAGGGTGGAGTTGCCTTATTAACTCTTTTCGGGATTAACTAACTTTTAAAAGTAATATGATTAAATATTCACTCGAACATAAAGGCGTTATAGCTTTTTTTTACTCCTTGATTCTGGTATTCGGGATTTACAGCTGGGACATCATTGGCAAACAGGAGAACCCCGAATTTCCAGAATTCAATGCTGTGGTGGTGACTCAGTGGCCTGGTGCTTCCCCGCTTAAAATTGAGGAATTGGTTACCGAAAAAATTGAAAAGAAGTTATTAGAGTTGCCTCATTGGGATAACATTAAATCCTTGTCTCAACCGGGGATCTCCTATGTATTCGCAAAAATTAAGGGCAGTATTTGGGAAACGACGCCGATTTGGGAGGAGTCCCGAAATAAATTGGAGGATTTGAACGGTCAGTTCCCTGAGGGTGTCAGTAAGCCTTGGCTCAATCAGGACTTCGGGAAGACCAAGACCATTGTATTGGCGGTAACGGGTGAGGGATTTTCCTACAAAGAGCTGTTCGATTACGCCGATGATTTCAAAAAGGAATTAGAGCAGGTTCAATATGTGGCCAAGGTAGAAATACTTGGCAAGCAGGAAGAACGCGTCTGGCTTGAATACTCTCCTGCCAAAATAACGCAAATGGGCCTCGATGCCCGGACCATCGGCGATACTGTGAGGCAGCAAAACGCTTTGGAGCCAGGTGGTAGAGTTTGGTTGGAGACCCAAAGCATCCGCGTTGAGACTAGCGGAGAATATAAGTCGATCGATGAAATAGGAAACACCGTTATCGCCCTTCCTGGAATCGGTAATTCTTTTCTTCTAAAGGACATAGTTAAAATTAAAAGGGAATATGAAGATCCTCCCAGAGTGCAGATGCGTTTTATGGGCAAAAACGCTATTGGCATTGTTTTGCAAATGCAGGAGGGAGGGCAAGTCCTGGAGTTGGGAAAAAACGTCAAGATAAGAATTGAACATTACCTCCAAGTTATTCCATTAGGTATTCACATCGACCTTTTAAATTTTCAACCGATGTGGACTGAAATGAAGATCAAAGATTTTGTCAGCAATTTAATCCAGGCGATTATTACGGTGGGGCTGTTCATGATGGTTTTTTTGGGGTGGCGAGCAGGTATTATCATTGCGGTACTGATTCCCAGCGCATTTTTAATCACCTTTGTTGTTATGGCAATCCTCGGGGTCCCGCTACAGCAGATTTCCCTGGCGGGGTATATTATTGCTTTGGGCATGCTGGTAGATAATGGCATTGTGATGACCCAATCAATATCCAGTTTCGTTAAAACCGGGATGAGCACAGCCGAGGCTGCTATTGAGGCAGGCCGGGAGCTGATGATCCCTCTACTGGCTGCGACGGCCACTACGGTAGCCGCTTTTTTACCGATTGCACTTGCTAAAGAAGCGGTGGGAATCTATTGCCAGTCTCTGCCTATAGTCGTTATGATTGTTCTTTCCTCTTCCTTTTTTGTTTCCATGACTTTAGTGCCAGTGGGCTGTGTGGCTCTCATGAAGCCACAAAAAAAGAAAAAATCCACTTCTCCCAATTTATTTGCCAGACTTTATCCCAGAATCCTGGGAGTGGCTTTAAGATTTAAATATCTAACTCTGGCTTCCATGGTGGGGCTATTGATCTTGGTAGCGCCCTTAGCAGGCGAGCTTCCAAAAATGTTTTTTCCTGCTTCCGATCGTGCTCAATTTTATTTTGATCTTTATATGCCAGAGGGAACCGATATTCGCGAGACGCGTCGCGTGGCTTTGAAGGTTGAGAATTATGTTCTATCCCATTATAAGGATCAAATCCGCAATATGGCTGTCTATATCGGGGAAAAGAGCCCCCTTTATCATATCTCGATTTCGGGAGAGGAGCAGACGAGCAATTTTGCGCAATTCATTGTCAATACTTGGGAACGACCTCAGGCCTTAAAAATGTTGGATGAGCTCGGCCCCTATTTTAAGGAAAACCTTATTGAAGGAAGGGTAGATTTGAGACGGATCGAGGAGGGCCCGCCGGTTGGGGCGCCGATTCAAGTGCGGGTTCACGGAAAGGATTTTAACCAGCTATACAAATATGCGAATCAGGTCAGAGACATTATACGCAGTACCCCTGGGACAACGGGTCTCAATGATGACTGGGGTCGGCGTATTCCCTTAATCTATATTACGGTTAATCAAGACCAAGCCCGTCGTGTCGGGGTCAGCACAGAAACCATCATCCGGAACATGCAGTTGGTTTTTTCAGGTAGGAGAATCACCGATTATCGCGAGGGGGACGATGCCATTCCTATTGTGGCTCGGGCCGGTTCTGCCGAGAGACACTCGCTGGAAAAAATACAATCCCTGAGGATACCCACATCGGTCGGAACTCATATTCCGCTCAGCCAAGTGGCCGATATAAAAATTACTTGGGAAGCCGGGAAAATAAGGCATTACCACCGACAACGCACAATTACCGTAAAATCATATTTAGATGGCACTCGAACAGCAGACGAAACACTTAATGAAGTTAATGCCAAAATTAATGATCAAATTCAGTTTGCTTATGGATACGGAATTGAATTCGGTGGAGAGAAGGAGCAGTCCTCTTTAGCCCAGGCAGCTTTGAAAAAAGCGCTACCCATCGGTGGGGCGTTGCTTATGTTAATTCTGGTGATGCAATTCGGCAACGTACGAAAAATGCTGATCATACTCACCACGATCCCTTTATCGTTCATTGGAGTGGTTATAGGACTCTATGTGGTCAACTATCCCTTGAGCTTTTTTGGGATGTTAGGAGTATTGAGCTTGGCAGGGATTGTGGTGAACAACGCCATCCTTTTGATTGAACAGACCGATGTGAATTTGAAAGAAGGTCAGGCCCCGGTAGAAGCTTTGATCAATTCAGGCTTGAAGAGAGCCTATCCGATCTTTTTGACCACCTTGACGACCATAGCCGGTTTATATACACTGGCCGTCAGCGGATTATTCTGGGGCCCTATGGCGGTGGCTATCATGGGCGGTCTGATCGTATCCACCTTTCTGACCCTTGTGATTGGCCCTACTCTGTACGCAATCTTATTTAATATTACCTGTAAAAAAGAGGATGTGGAATCAGCTATTACTGCTACTAAATGAAGAGGTAGGGTTAAGAGCTTTATGCCCTTTGGACTGGCAGCCCGGGCACGCCGGATTGCGGCGCGCCAGCCCCATTGTCTTGACTACCATCACCACCATTGCCGGGCTATTTACTTTGGCCATCAGTGGGTTGTTCTGGGGACCTTTGGCCGTGGCCATCATGGGAGGCCTGATCGTTTCCACCTTCCTGACACTGGTGGTCGCCCCCGTAACCTACGCCATTTTGTTTGGCATCAAATATGAAACGCCAACCTCTCCCCCAAAAACTGTAAAAGTCGCTTATACCCAAAAGGCCTGATGCCTATGTTTTTGACAGCGATTTTTTCATCGAAGGAGGTCCCCTCGAACTTAATTTCCTCTCCGCCTGGGAACAATTGCCGTGCAAGAAGTCCCACAGCTGTCCCGACATCATATAAGGCTTGCTGTGCGATGAATAATGTTGGATTTTAATTAGAAAAGGAAAAAGACCCTGCGGTTCCAGGGAAAAAGAAGGGACGGTTGGGAAAATAAAGGGCGGCGCGATTAAACTTTCTTTGAACGGTCCGCGAGAGACGGGGCGCCCGATGGGTCCCGGGCCAGCGGCAGTTCAATCACAAAACAGCTTCCCTTTCCGGGAATGCTTTGAGCGGTGAGGGAACCGCCCATTATTTCCATCAGGGATCGGCTAATCGTCAATCCGATACCGTTGCCCTCTACATTGGAATTTTCCGCCCTCAGGCGCTCAAATGGTTCGAAGACTTGGTCCAGTTTATGTTCGGGAATACCCTCTCCGGTGTCCTTGATCTCTATCCGGTATTTGCCGTTTCCCGGTTGGGAAGCGTCCAAAGTCACGGTGCCGTTCTCCCGGTTGTATTTGATGGCATTGGAAATCAAATTGATGATCACCTGGCTGAACCGCAAGGGGTCCGCCCAAACCTGAATCTCCCCGTTATTCGAGATATTGTCGATGATGCGGATGCCCCGTTCCCGGATCATGGGCAGAAACATTTTGAGTGCTTTTTCAATCACCGGGCCGACCCGAACGTTTTCACTTTTGATCTCCAACGCAGAAGACTCAATCCGGGCAAGATCCAAAACCGCCCGGATCAACTCCAAAAGCATATACCCCGATTTCAGGATATGGCTGAGAAATTCCTTCTGATCATTGGTCAGGTTTGCGTTCTGGAATTGCATCAACTGGCCGAAACTGAGAATGGCATTGAGCGGGGAGAGTTCTTTACTCATGCGCGACAGGAGATCGGATTTGGCCTGGTTGGCCTGCTCGGCCTCCTCCTTTGCTTGTACTAATTCTGTAATATCAATAAGTGCGGCACCAACACTCACAACAGAATTTTTATATTCAATAGGAAAATGAAATTCTAATAAATACCCATTCTCTCCCTCAATTGGAATTTCGATTTGCCTAATGCAGTTTTTTTTCGATTTTATTACTTTATGGAAATTTGCTTTAATATCATTCGCAGCTTTTTCATTGGTAATTACTTCTTCAAGAGTACGCCCAATATGTTCTTCGGTAGTTTTGTTATTCAGTTTTGCGAGTGAGCTGTTGACAAATTCATATATATATTGGTATTCACCATTCATATTATTTACTTTAAGAATAGCGATGGGAATAGGTAATTGATTTATAATAATTTCAATATATTTTTTGTCGATTTGCCTCGCATTCAAATTTTCAATTTGTGCGCGCAATTGTTTTAATTCATTTATTAGTTGGGTCTTGGTCTTATTTTCATCATTCATTTTTAATTTCGTCAGATGATTTCTTTTTAAATAGAAAATGTGGGATAAAAGGTAAAAATGAATTTAACCCGGTCAGAAATGTTTCCCGGTGTTGACTTTGAAAACCAGTGGGCCCTTCGCTGTGAAATTTTCCACTCTTGGTATCCTGCTGGGGGAAGTCCAACCACAAAGCGCCCCTTACCCCTTCCTGGATTTGTGAAAACCCATTTGATAAATAGTGTCTGCCTGAGGGTTGCCCTGGGCCGATTGCTTGAAATTGCCACCCCCGGAACCCCGACAGCGAACGCTAGCCACAGCGCTAGCCAAGTGGGGTTTTTCGTGGTTGAACATTTTAAAACCCCTTAAAAAATGGAGCCGGCGATACGAGTCTAACCAGTTAGAATCACTATCTCCTCCAGATAGGGTTACTATAAATTACTACGATCATCCAAGGAATTAACTGGAGCGAGTTAGGGCCTTCTAAACAATTAAATTTTTACCGGATTAAAACTTAAACCGGGCACCAAGATTAAACGAATGGTTATTATAGTCTGATTCTAAATCGGGCGACCCAGAAAAGGCATTTCCGGGGGTAAATGCTGGATCGGTTGTTGCAAAGTAAC
>Ga0209997_10000652_pt1 | contig 11860 bp, 8 predicted proteins | sample CR04metaG_FD_182079 | JGI IMG/M metagenome (GOLD analysis project Ga0209997, IMG submission 182079) | Deep subsurface microbial communities from Mariana Trench to uncover new lineages of life (NeLLi) - CR04 metaG (SPAdes) (version 2) | ecosystem: Environmental > Aquatic > Marine > Ocean trench >...
CCCATGCGAAGGATGATCTGTCCACCTCAGTCCCTATCGATCTTGTGAATCAGGTGATTATACGACTATTGCTGAAATAAGCGAGGCATTACTGCTCAAATAAGCGAGGAAACGCCCGATACGTCCACAATGTTTGGTGGAGGCGGTGGGAATCGAACCCACGTCCGAAAGCCTTTGGCTGCAGAATCTACATGCTTGTCCGCTTTCCTTTTATCATCCCAGCAGGCAAATAAAAGCGGCAAATCAACCTGCTTGGATGTCCTTCAGAAATGTTCTCAACCCTCCCCTGAAGGAAACAGGAGGGCCGAAAATCCCGCTAAATGACGCCTTATCCCGTTCCGCGGGCTGAGCGAGTAAGACGGCTACGCCTTAATTACGCAGCAAGTGCTAACTGTTCGTTGGCAGTTATTTTTACGTACCACTGATTTACGAGGTTGTGGCACCTCGGCATGCCTCTACAGCCTCAACTACTCCCGTCGAAGCCAGTCGCCCCCGAACACTCCACCTATTATACCAGAAGAAAGGAGACAAGAGACAGGGGACACCGGTCTGTGGTCTGCGGTTGTGGTCTGTTGTCTGTTGTCTGTTGTCTGTTGTCAGAGGGTCCGCTACTATCTCTCCATGCTGAAGGTTGGGCTGACGGGCGGCATTGGCTGCGGAAAGAGCCATATCCTCAGAGAATTCCACAAACTTGGCGTTTACACCATCGATGCCGATGAAATTGCCCATGAGGTGATTCTTCCCGATCAATCCGCATATGAACAGATTCTAGAGACCTTTGGACATGAGATCCTGGCCTCGGATCGGACCATCGATCGGAAGAAGTTAGGCGAGAAAGTATTCTCCGATGAGAAGGCACGGGAAAAGCTCAACCGGATCGTACATCCGCTTGTCCTTGAGGAGGTGGCCCGGCAGGTCGCCAAGTTTGAAGAGCGAGAGGATCCGACGTCTCCAATCATCATGGTGGACGCGGCTCTGATGGTTGAAACCGGATCCTATCGAAAATACGACTCTGTGGTCGTGGTGTATTGCCCCCCACAGGTTCAGTTGCAGCGCCTGATTGCCCGTGACAGGTTATCCGAGGAAGAGGCCCTTCAACGAATCGAAAGTCAAATGCCTCTTTTGGAAAAGATCAAATATGCCGATTACATCATCGAGAGCTCAGGGAAACTCTCGGAGACCAAGGAGCAAGTCAAACCGATATTCACGAAATTGGTGAACCTGGGGGCAACTGACAACTGACCGCAGCCGGCAGACCGGCTGAAATTCCAAATCCCAAACTCCAAATTCCAAACCTGTCCTGGAATCTGGAACTTGAAACCTGGAACGCGCGTGAGCGCGCTTATCCGTTGAGCAGCATTGCTGCCAGGAGGGGAACCATGATCTCGTGATGACCGGTTAGGGCAATCCCAGTTCCTGTTCCCGACACGGGGCGTTCCACGACATTTTTGGTCGGTCGGTAGTGCTGGATAAAGTCGAGATTGGCGGTGGTGAAATCCTGCAATGGCTGTCCCGAGTTTCTCACCAGGGACACCGCTTTCAAGAAAACCTCCGGCAGGATTACTGCCGATCCCAGATTCAAGTAAACTCCGCCCCCATGAAGAAGCGATACCTGCTGGGTGAAGATTCGGAAATCGATTTGTGAACCCTTTCCCATGGCTTCTCCGGAAGCCTTGGGATGGTTGTGAATAATATCGGTACCCATGGCGATCAGGACGGCCAAGGGAATGTCTTTTTGGTGGGCCTTCAACAACAGAGATAAATCAGGATATCGGGTGTCGTAGAGCTGCAGGAACTCGCCCACCGACTCCCCGATGCCCTTTCCCTGGCTGGCCCCCTTGTTGATGGCCTGATTCAAGAACTCTCCCGTTTCTCGAGCCATTCCAAAAGCTCCGGTACTCAGCTGCGACTCTACCTCCTCTGAGGTAGAACCGCTTAATGCGATCTCGAAGTCATGGATCATCCCGCTTCCGTTGGTGGCCAGGGCGGTCACGAACCCTCGCTCCATGAGGTCAATGAGCACGGGCGCCAATCCCACTTTGACAACATGGCCACCAAACCCCCAGATAATGGCCCGCCCTTTTTTCCGTGCTTCTCGAATCTTTTCCACCAGAGTCCGCAAGTCATTGGCGGCAAGAAGTTTGGGCAGCGACTCGATAAAAGCCGAGATCGAATCTTCGCTTAAGGGCCGGGCAAAGTGATCCACATTGACCTTACTGGGACGGGAATCCAGCGGATAATCCTTGATTTTCCGGGCCTTGAATTCTTTATGCTTGGACATGTCGGGAAAAAAGCTTTCCTAAAGCTCGTCCTGTGTGTGATTTTCTTGATTTTACGACCTTCTCCGGAGGACCCACGGCGACAACTCGACCTCCCCCTTTTCCTCCCTCCGGACCCAGATCAATGATCCAATCCGCACATTTGATGACTTCCAGATTGTGTTCGATCACGATCACGGTGTTCCCACGATCAACCAGCCGATTGAGGATGTCAAGAAGCTTTTTGACGTCCTCGAAATGGAGCCCCGTGGTCGGTTCATCGAGGATATACAGCGTCTTGCCGGTTGAACGCTTACTGAGCTCACGGGCTAACTTAACCCGTTGGGCTTCCCCGCCCGATAGCGTGGTGGCTGATTGTCCCAGTCTAACGTAACCCAGACCAACGTCCAAAAGGGTTCGCAGCTTGATCTGGAGGCGGGGAAGATTCTCGAAGATAGGATAGGCTGTCTCAATCCTCATCTCGAGAACATCCGCAATCGAATATCCCTTGTACTTGATAGACAGTGTCTCCCGATTGTAGCGGGCTCTCTGGCAAGCTTCACAGGTCACGTAGACATCGGGGAGAAAGTTCATTTCAATCCTGCGCAGCCCATCTCCCCGGCACACCTCACAACGTCCTCCTTTGACATTGAAACTGAAGCGTCCCGGTTTATATCCTCGAACGCGAGATTCCGGCAGTAGAGCATAAAGCTCTCGGATCGGGGTAAAAACCCCCGTATAGGTGGCAGGATTGGAGCGCGGGGTCCGCCCAATGGGGGACTGGTCAATCTCGATCACCTTGTCGATCCTCTCCACTCCACGTATGGCACGATGCAGCCCGGGTTCCGGTAGAGAACGATAGAGCTGGCGGGAAAGGGCACGATAAAGCACATCATCGACCAGTGACGACTTTCCAGAACCTGAAACTCCAGTTACAGCAATCAACAGACCCAGGGGAAAGATCACATCGATGTTTTGAAGATTGTGATGACGAGCGCCTAAGATCTCGATGTTCCCTCCATTGCCTTCGCGGCGCTGCTCCGGCACAGAAATCTCGCGACTTCCATTGAGATATTGGGCCGTCAGCGACTCCGGGTGCCTCAGAACCTCAGACAAGCTGCCCCGTGCTACCACGTAACCTCCGGCGCTACCGGCACCCGGTCCCAAGTCCACCAAATAATCGGCGCTTCGAATCGTATCCTCATCATGTTCGACCACGATGACCGTATTGCCCAGATCACGCAGCTCTTTGAGCGAACCCAGGAGCCTTTGGTTGTCCCGCGAGTGGAGTCCAATGGAAGGTTCATCCAAAACGTACAGGACACCTCGCAGGCGGGACCCAATTTGAGTGGCAAGGCGAATCCGCTGGGCCTCGCCGCTGGAGAGTGAAACCGCCTTTCGATCCAGGGTCAGATAGGAAAGCCCCAGGTTCAGTATGAAGTCTAACCGATGGCGAATCTCTTCCAGAATTTGTCCGGCAATCGATTCCTGCCGCGAGGAAAGGGAAATCTTAGTTACAGCTTTCAGGCAGTCATCCAAGGTGAGGTGACAATAGTCAGAAATGCCCAGACCGTTCACTTGAACGGCCTCACTTTCGGGTCGCAAACGAGTGCCACGGCAGGAGTGGCAGGGTCCTTCCCTCATAAAACTCAACAAGTGCTGGCGCCGCCTGTCACTACCCGTAGCGTGAACTCTCTTTTTAAACCAGTGATCCAGGCCGCGAAAGCGCGACCGATAGATATGGCCCGCAAAACGGAATTGGATAGGATCCTCAGTACCCTCCTGGAGGGCCTTCAGTACTTCTTGGGGGTACTTGGAAAAGGGGGTGGCCGACTTGACCTTAAAGGTCTCCAGCAGGATTCTCATCGACTCCTGGAAGAAGTGGCTGAATTCTTTATCGGACAGAACAATCTTGAGGTCCTTCAAAGGCTTGTCGGGGTTTTCGATCAGCCTTTCCAGGTTCACGTGAAGCTGGGAACCGAGTCCTTCACAGCGAGGACAAGCTCCGAATCGACTGTTAAAGGAGAAACTTCGAGGTTCCAGGGTAGGAATATTCATTCCACAATCGATGCAGGCCATGGTTTCCGAAAAGAGAATCTCAGGGCCATTGATCATAGACACAGTGACCAGTCCCTGGGCCATGCGGACAGCATGGCGCACCGAGTTTTCCATTCTGTCACGGAACTCTTCGTCGATGAGAAGCCGGTCCACAACGATGTCGACGCTGTGATTCTTCCTCTTATCCAAGTCAGGAGGGTTCTCCAGCGTGACCACAGAGCCATCAACACGGACCCTGACAAATCCTTCCCTATAGTACTTTTCGAATAATTTCTTGAACTCTCCCTTGCGCTCCCGAACCACCGGAGCCAAGATCATGATCCGACTGCTTTTCGGCAATTCGAAAATACGCTTCACCATCTGTTCGACGGATTGCCTGGTGATGGGCTGGTGGCAATTGGGACAGTGCGGCGTACCCACACTGGAGAACAACAGCCGTAGATAGTCGTAAATCTCCGTGATCGTACCCACCGTGGAGCGAACGCTCTTGACGGTGGTTTTCTGGTCGATAGAAAGGGCTGGAGAAAGCCCTTCGATGGAATCCACATCCGGTTTCGCCATCTGCTCCAAAAACTGGCGTGCGTAGGTGGAAAGCGACTCAATGTAACGCCTCTGCCCCTCGGCGTAGAGAGTGTCAAAGGCCAGGCTTGATTTTCCCGAGCCACTCAAGCCGGTCACGACGGTCAACTGATTTCGTGGAATGTCCAGATCGATGTTTTTGAGATTATTCTCGCGGGCGCCCCGAATAGAGATCTGCTTCATGGGTCAACCTTTTATTGTCGAGGAGTTGGCAGGTAAGGTCAAGGGGGAGTTGCGTAGGGCCGTACTACTTACTGGAAGGCGAGTTTTCGGCTGAGAAGACGGCCTTCTCGGATAAACTGGATCTCCAGCACTTCATCCGTGACCGCTTCCAGGCTCTCTCGAATGTCCACATGGGAAGAAACGTCCCGGCCGTTGACCTGGGTCAGAACATCCCCTGCTTGAAATCCCACCTTGCTGGCGGGACTGTTGGGTAATACCGTTCGAACAAGAAGACCGTGCCCGTTGGGGCACTTAAAATATTTCGCCAACTGCGGTGTGAGTGGATCAACCACCAGTCCCAGATCCAGATGGGGGGGCAACACGATCCGATGGATCCTGACCTGCTGTTCCGGTCTTTCATTCTGGTTCCACAATGAAGGAACCTCCAAACGCCATGAAACCACCGGACCTTTGTCCTGGCGTTCGCTCAAAACAGCAGACAATTTGTGGAGATTCCCTTCGCGAAGAACCGACAGACTCACGGCACTCCCTGCACCTCTCCAGCGAATCGCCTGATACAGATCACGACGACTTTGGACCCGCTGGTCATCAATCCTCACGATCACGTCACCGCTTTTCAACCCGGCCCTCTCTGCGGGACTTTCCGGGATGACCTTGTCGACCCGCACCTCCCCGACATCAGGATCAGGCATGATGCCCAACCATCCAGCCCTAATGTTTTTCCTGTCTGCTAGAATACGCCGGACCGAGGTGGCCACGACCTGAGAAGGTAGTACTTTCCAGACCCGAATCGTCTTGCTGAAAAGATGGGGGTGACTTCGCTTCACAATGGCCACCAACTGGCCCTCTTCGCCCAGTACAAGGCCGCCCGCCACGGTGTAGCGGTCCGGCTTCACCCTGCCCGTGGGCACGATTTGCAGTTCTCCCTCAGGAAGTGATTCCTCCCCACTAAACTTGACCACACTCGGAGAAGTGATCATCCAGTCTGCTCCCGTCCAGGAAACAAATTGAAGGCCCTTCTCCTGGAAAGACGAACTGAACTTCAGGGCGTGTCCTTCAAGTCCTCGAGACTCCAGAACCACCAGTGCAATCCGCTCATCCACCCCAACCAGCTGGGCCGAATGTTTCTTGCCATCAAACGTGGTCACCGAGACATGGGTTCCCGGCATACTTAGTTCCGGCCAGTAACTCCCCACATAGGACACGATATGCCCTTGAGCATCGATGATCGCACCCTGTAACTCCGCCACTTCATGAACGCGGATCTCAGGAAGATAGCGGCTTTCATGAACCACTCCCGAGAACTCCCGATCGAGATAGACCCTGACCAGTGAATGTTTAAAGTCTTTCTGGGCCTGAAGAGGGATCAAGGAGCCAAAGCATAAGAGAAGAAATAGAAAAGAGATCAGGGAAAGGCCCCTCTGCCTGTATGCGGAGCGAACCTGCACCTCTCTTTTCCCCCTACTCTCTGTTTTCATTTCTCTTTTCTTTGCGCGCGAAGCGCGCTGTTCAGTAGCTCGCATGTTCCAGGTAAAAATCGTGATTCAGCTGGGTTGTCTGGATTCTGATTCGAGAGGGCAACCGCAAGATATACTCTGAATCAGAGGGACCGCTCAAAATTACATCCACATAAGGAGCAGGAGCCTCACGGGCATCCACCCGTTGGAGATCATCGCCGGATAGGGACTCCTCTTGGACAACGGACGGGGAGCTTAACATCGCCTCCTGGGTCACCTGAGACTCCCTCACCCATAGAAAACCTAGGGAAAACAACGTCACCAGAGCAACAACGAGAACGGGTCTCCAGTAGGCCTGCCACCCGGAAACCGGATCCTCCAACAGCCTGCGATGAACCCGTGACGAGAAATCGCTGGGGGATTCGACCGTTTCTCCCAGCAAACGGCTGAGCTTTCCCATCGACTGAAGCTCCCGGCAAAGCTGGTCACAGCGGCGGCAGTTCCGGATGTGAGCTTGCACACCGGCCTCCTCAACCGCGCTGATGTTCTCCGTCAGAATTCTTTCCACCTGTTTACAGGTCATAGGACCCCCGATAATTTCCCCCGGAGCAAGATCTTGGCACGATGCACTCGCGACTTGACCGTGCCCAGGGAGATTCTGAGAACCTTGCTGATCTCTTGGTAGGAAAGTTCCTGGACCTCCTTGAGGATAAAGGCGAAGCGGTATTTCCCCGGAAGTGAATCGATGGCTACTTGCAGCCTTTCCAACTTCTCGGTTCGATCCAAGCTTTTCTCCGGAGAGTAGCGAAGATCGGGCAAACACCGGGTACCATCGTCTTGTTGAAAGCGTTCCTTGACGTTGTAAAAAAAGAAGCGCCCTTTGCGCTCCCGCCGTCTCATTTCGTCGATGGCCAGATTGGTGGCAATCCGGTACAGCCAAGTGGAAAACTGATACTCCCCTTTATAGCGGTTGGCGTTTCGATAAACCCGGATGAAGGCTTCTTGTGCCAAATCCACGGCCATTTCATAGTCATGAATGAGCCGGTTCAAATAATTGACTAATTTATTTTGATAGCGAGTGACCAGCACCTCAAAGGCGTACTCATCACCTTTCAGATAGGCGGAAATCAAGGCATTGTCCGCGATTCCCGATAGGGACTGTGAAATGGCTATCTCAGTCATGCTGTCGTTAGGTCAGCGATGTATGGATGAATCATATCAGGGTCCTGGAATTGAGGAAACCACAGACACCCAATTCTCTCTCTCTTTGACGAAAAATTCGAGTGTTTGTTCCTGAAATTCCACTATTTCGCATCGAACCAGGAATTGCCCACCGCAAGATCGACCTGAAGCGGGACCCTCAATTCGGCCACCTTTTCCATCTGCTCTTTCACCAGCTTCTTGAGCTTCTCGACTTCCGAGTTCTCCACTTCAAAAACAAGCTCATCATGAACTTGAGAGATGAGTTTACTTTTGAGGTTCTGCCGGCAGATTTCTCCGTCGATAGACACCATGGCCTTTTTAATCAGGTCAGCCGCCGTTCCTTGAATGGGAGCGTTGATGGCTGTTCGTTCAGCGAAGTTTCTAGAATGGTGGTTCTTGCTACGAATCTCCGGGATGGGTCGAATGCGTCCGAAAAGAGTCCTGACATATCCTGTTTCATGAACCTCGGCCAGGGTTTGATCGATCCAGGTTTTTACTCCCTGGTATTTCTTGAAATAGTTATCGATAAATTGTTGGGCCTCGTTGCGGGTGATTTTCAGACTTTGGGCCAGGCCAAAGGCACTCAGGCCATACATGATTCCAAAATTGATCACCTTGGCATGGCGGCGAAACTCCTGGGGATTCATCATGGCATTCATCCCGAATACTTCCTGGGCGGTCCTTGCATGGATATCTTCTCCTTTGAGAAAAGCCTCCACCAGAACAGGGTCCTGCGAAAGGTGGGCCATGACACGGAGCTCGATTTGTGAATAATCCGCGGATAAAATTCGGTATCCCTGTTCAGCAATGAAAGCAAGACGGATCTTTCTTCCCCGCTCGCTCTTGATGGGTATATTTTGAAGATTCGGATTGCTGGATGAGAGCCGTCCAGTGGCCGCCACCATCTGATTGTAGGAAGTGTGAATACGCCCCGTGCGAGGATTCACTAATTTGGGCAAAGCATCCAAATAGGTATTCTTCAACTTGCTCAGCTCTCGGTACTCGAGAATCAGGCCCGCGATCTCGTAGGTTTCGGCCAACTCCTCGAGAACCTCCACGCCGGTAGCATAATGTCCCGCTTTCCGCGTTTTCCTCTTCACCGGTAAATTGAGCTTTTCGAACAAGACAGTGGAAAGTTGGCGGGGCGAGTTCAGGTTGAACTCCTCTCCGGAAATCTCAAAAATTTCCTGGGTGAGTCGAGTGATTTCTCCTTCCGCCTCCTGGGACATCTCCTGGAGCAAGTGACAGTCCACCTTGACCCCATGCTCCTCCATGCGAGCGAGCACTGGTATCAGCGGCACCTCGATTTTTTCCAGCAGTTCCCCCAACTTCTTTTCCTCGAGCTGCGGAAGCAATACATCGTAGAGTTGAAAGGTGAGGTCGGCCTGCTCGCACAAGATCTCCGCCGACTGCTCACCAAAGAGTCCGGAGTCGTTGCTCTCACCTTTTTGGAGCTTGTGCTGAAGATACTCCAGGCCCAGCTGGTCCAGGGTAAAATTATTCTGATTCGGTTTCACAAGGTAGGCCATGAGCATGGTGTCGTGAAAAGTCTCTTTGAGTTTCCACCCCCGCCGTTTGGCAAGAAGATACAGTGGCTTGAGATCGTGAATCACCCACTGCTTCGGCTTCCCCAGTAATTGGCCTACCTGATCCGATTCCGCATCCAACAGCTCTTGACTGAGGCACCAGGCCCGGTGGGCCTGATCGGTCACCGACACTGCCTGCAGAGCCCCTTCCAGATCATTATCCTCCGAATACAACAAGGCCAGAGCGGCCCTGCTCCCCTTGATCCGATCGCCCAAGGCTTGCAGATCTTCCCGACTTTCGACTCTCTGGTAGTCGACCGAAGCTGCCTCCTGAGGAGGAATTAATTCCTCCAGAAGATTCAGGAATTCCAGTTCAACGAAGAGCTTTCGGGCAGCCTGACGATCGGGTTCCGAGATCTCCATCTCCTGCAAACAGAGATCCATGGGCAAGTCGTCATGAAGGGTCACCAATTCCAGGCTCTGCCGAATAACGGCTTCATTCTGCTGCAGACTCTCGCGGTAGGACTTGCGTGAAACCTCATCACGACGAGCGATCAGTTGATCGAGGCTCCCGTATTGCTTGATGAGTCCCCGGGCGCCCTTCTCCCCGATCCCGGGAGCTCCCGGGATATTGTCCGAAGCATCCCCAACAAGACTCAGAACATCCACGATTCTGTCTGGAGGTACTCCAAACTTCTCCTCGACTTTTGCCGGATCAAATCGAGTTCCGTTCCGTGTATCGAGAATGGCGACGTGATCATTGACCAGCTGAAACAAGTCCTTGTCGATGCTGACAATGACCACCTCCAGCCCCTCCTTCTCCGCCTTGCGGGTCAATGTTCCGATCACATCGTCCGCTTCATACTTTTCATAGGAAAGTATGGGAATACCGAGCACCTCACAGACACGCAGAATATAGGGTAACTGCTTGACCAGATCTTCAGGCATAGGAGGACGAGTTGCTTTGTAGTCCGGGTACTGTTCGTGGCGTACCGTGGGACCGGGCAGATCCATAGCAACCCCCAAGTAGTCGGGCTTATCCTCCTTGATCAGTTTTCGAAGCATGTTGGTAAAGCCATAGATTGCATTGGTGGGAAGGCCCTCTGCATTGGTAAGCCCCGAAATGGCATGGTAGGCACGGTAAATGTGAGACATCCCGTCTACGAGGTAAAGTTTGGCTGCCACGGGGGGTATGGTAGCAGGAACGCGCGCAAAACGCGCTCTGCAGCCGGCAGACCGGCTGAAATTCAAAATCCCAAATTCCAAATCCCAAACCTGACCTGAAACCTGGAACCTGGAACGCGCGCAAAGCGCGCTCCGCTTGACCCTCTTCCCGGCGCTGCTTTAGCATTGGCAACGTGTCCAACAACTCTCCTCTGGTGAAAATCAATGCCCTCTGGCGGGTTCCCTTGATTCTGCTGTGGACCGCCGTGATAGCCACCATCAGTGTGGGCCTTTCGGTGGTGGATGGGACAGGCAGCCGACAGCACTGGTGTGCCCGAACCTGGAGTCGCTTCATCTTCTTTGTGTCGCGAGTGAAGGTCGAGACTCGGGGACTGGAGAGGTTGGATCGTAACCGAGGATACCTCTTTGCGGCCAATCACCTCAGCATGTTTGACCACTGGGCCTTCCTGGTCCATCTGCCCTTTCAATTTGGTTTCGTGGCCAAGGCCTCTTTGTTTCAGTTGCCCTTTTTGGGCTGGCATCTACGCCGCTCGGGCAATATCCCCGTCAGCCGTGGCAACCCCAGAGAGACCTTACGGGTTTTTCGCAGGGCTGCAGAGAGAATCCAGACGGGCATGTCCTATGTCATCTACCCGGAAGGAGGGCGGACCGGGGGTGAGGAGGTGGCTCCCTTCAAGCGGGGCAGCCTGCTGTTGGCCAGTTACGCCAATGCTCCCATCGTTCCCGTGACCTTTATCGGAGCCCATCGTAGATTGTTGAGGGGTTCGGTACTGCTCTGTCCGGGGACCATGCAGATGATCATCCATTCTCCCATTGAGTTTGAGGAGTACAAGCACCTGGATCCGCAAGCTCTAGCGGAAACCGTCCGAGCGAAGATCCGGGAGAGTTACCAACAGGTGTCCTGAATGGATGACTTCATCGGTAGAATTCAGCAGGCACTCAGGGAATTCGACCTTCCCGCCTGGCTCTTGTACGGCTTTCAGAATCTCGATCCCATCGCTACTCGCATACTCCGGTTCGAGCCTCACCTCTTGGCCACTCGACGCTGGTTTTATCTCATTCCCGCAGAGGGTGAACCCAGCAAACTAGTCCACAGGATCGAATCGTCCATTTTGGATCACCTTCCCGGCAATACGGAAATCTACCTGGAATGGGAGCAACTGCAGAAAAAAGTCCATAGCCTCCTGGAGGGTGTTTCAGCGGTGGCCATGCAATATTCCGAGAACAACTCCATACCCTACATCTCACTTGTGGATGGGGGCACCATCGACCTGGTTCGTGGCTGCGGCACCCAAGTCGTGTCCTCAGGAGATCTCATCCAGCGATTCGAGGCGGTCTGGAGCCCCTACCAGGTGGAGCAGCACCGTGCTACAGCCCTTGCCCTGACCTCTATTGTCCAGGCCGCATTCGA
>Ga0209997_10000655_pt1 | contig 11841 bp, 8 predicted proteins | sample CR04metaG_FD_182079 | JGI IMG/M metagenome (GOLD analysis project Ga0209997, IMG submission 182079) | Deep subsurface microbial communities from Mariana Trench to uncover new lineages of life (NeLLi) - CR04 metaG (SPAdes) (version 2) | ecosystem: Environmental > Aquatic > Marine > Ocean trench >...
GGTCGGGTCCGGCTCTGTCCCGGTAACATGTGTGATTAACGGCGTGGTTTGCATGGCGTTTCCTCCTTGCCTGAAAGGGATAGCATTTTTGGTGTACTTGTGTCAAGGGGATAAACGCGAGCGGACATTCATTGAATTGGTGCATCCCGCAGATATTTGTTCAGAAAGGCGACGGCTCGTTTGTAGGCATCACGTTCAGCATGAAAGTCGTACACTCCATGACGACCACCAGAACTATGAGTAAATGAGTGCGTCGTATCCTTGTATATCTTGTAATCGCACACCCTGCCTTCTTTTCGGCTCTCCTCGCAAAAGGCTACAATTTCTTGCCATTGAGTTCTGTCATCCTTATCGCCGTGGAGAAAGAGGATTGGCGGATCGTCCGAATGAGGAAATCGAAGATTGCTGCCAATGTAATAAATGGTCATTGCCCGGACTGGCCTTGGAGGGCAGCCATCGCCCCAATCGATAATAGTATCTAACCCAAATTCCCCTCCCTTGGAAAAAGTGACAATGCCTATTCGTTCAGGGTCAACTTCGGGAAGTTTTTGCAGATAATCGTAGGCGGCTCCGATTTTGGCATCAGGCCAACCGGCTCCAGTTCTATAATTTACGGTTAGAGTTACATAACCAGCGCCGGAAAGCTCAGAAGAGAAATCCTTGGAATACTCGTTCATGCCACCCCTGACCGGGAGGACGATGACGGCCGGATACGGCCCCTTTCCCCACGGCTTGTAGAGGTAGGTATCAATGTCGGAGCCATCCGGTAGTGGAATTTCGAGAAAATCAGCCGACGCGGAGAACGCGGGCAGGGCGTTCAACACAAAAACGCCAACGCCCAGTAAGGCATGGAAAATTGGTCTCGGAATGTTCAATTGATCCCCCCAAATGAAGTGATCGAGCGCTGTTAGGCTAACATTAATTACCGGTGATCTTAAGGAAGTTTCGGAACTATAACTGTCCTGTCCGAATGTCCGCTTTTGGCTATTAGCGGACATTCCGAGGCATGAGATTTAATGTCCGCTCTTACCCCGAAAGCGGACATTCAGGGGCTCGCCCAAAATTACATTTTTCGTATCTGGCCGGATGTCCGCTTTCGGGGGCAAAGCAGACGTGAATCACGGCCAAGCCAAAGGTCCGCTTATAGCCATAACCGGAAGTCAGTGACCAACTGACAGGAAAGGCTCTGGATAGGGTCTTAGCGACCACATCATCCGAAGGTCGAATTCCTCTTTTCCCACATAAATGCTTCTCGCGGATCGGCTGACGGCTTGGCTCCTATAGAGCCGTTGGCCGGTAGGTCTAGCCACGCTTGGGATCGACGCCTTTGAGCGTTACCATGGGCGGCAACGATTAAAAGATACCGGGGAGGCACCAACCATGAAGATCAAGGCCGCCGTGCTGCACAAGATGGGGCTGGATCGTCCCTACGCCGATTCCAAGCCCTTGAAGATCGAGGAGATCGACCTCGACCCGCCCGAGGAGGGCGAGGTCCTGGTCCGGGTGACCGCCGCCGGGATATGTCATTCCGATCTTTCGGTGTTGGAAGGTGTGCGCCCACGGTCTTTGCCGATGGCCCTGGGGCATGAGGGCGCCGGCGTCGTCGAGGACGTCGGCGCCGGGGTCGACGACCTGGCCCGTGGCGACCACGTGGTGTTCGTGTTCATGCCCTCCTGTGGCGTCTGCGAGCCTTGCTCGGAAGGGCGGCCCGCGATCTGCGAGCCGGGGATGGCCGCCAACGTCGCCGGCACGCTTCTGGGTGGGGGCCGGCGTCTTCATCGGGATGGGGACTACATCTATCACCACGTCGGTGTCTCGTGCTTTGCCGAGGCGGCGGTGACGTCCCGCAAATCACTGGTCAAGATCGACCCGGAACTGCCGCTGGACCAGGCGGCACTGTTCAGTTGCGCCGTCATCACCGGCGTCGGCTCAGTGTTCAATACCGCCAAGGTGCCGGCCGGCAGCTCCGTCGCCGTGGTTGGCCTCGGCGGCACCGGGCTCGCCGCGCTCCTCGGCGCCAAGGCCGTCGGAGCGGCCAGGATCGTCGGGCTGGATACGCTGCCGCACAAGCTGGACCTGGGCCGGGAACTCGGTGCCGACGACGTCTTCGACGCCGGCGCCGACGACGTAATCGAACAGGTGCGGGACGCCACCGGTGGCGGCGTCGATTATGCGTTCGAGTGCGTCGGCCGGGTCGAAGCCATGGAGCTCGCCTACGCCATCACCCGGCGTGGCGGCACCACGGTCACTAGCGGCCTGTCGCACCCGGAACACAAGATGCAAATCTCGCACGTCAACATGGTCGTCGAAGAACGCACCATAAAGGGCTCGTACCTGGGAAGCTGCGTGCCCGGGCGCGACATCCCGCTTTACATCGAGCTCTTTCGACAGGGGAAGCTGCCAGTGGACGCGTTGATCAGTTCCAAGATCGCGCTCGACGACATCAATGTGGGCTTCGATGCCCTTGCGGACGGCGAGGTGGTGCGCCAGATCATCACCTTTTAGGGCATGGAACACGTACCCCCGTTCGCGCTTGCGCGGGGTTCGGCTGCGCCGTAAACCCATACAAAAGACAACGAAAACAGCCCACCGCGGAGGATATGTCGTGGACGCCGAGGTGTTTGACAAGGCCGGCCAATTCATGCCGGAGGCCTGATCTCTCGATTTCAAACGGCTATGGGCATTTTCACGGCCAATGTCCGCTAAGGGTCATTAGCGGACCTTAGCACCGGCCCTGAGATTGGTCTGCTTTGCGGGGTAAAGCGGACGTAAATCACTGTGTGGGTGAATGTCCGCTAATAGCCAGGAGCGGACCCAAGGACGCGTGTTGGAAGTCCGAAATTATCCAAAATCACCCTAAGTGACACCGATCTGGAGCAGGTGTCGAAACGGGTTCATCCGCCGCCCCGCCTCCATATGACGCTCAGAGTATTGTCCTCTTTCAGTTCCACCCCCGTGGCGAACTTCCTGCTTTCTGCATCCAAGCTGGCCCGCAACCACTCTGAATCCTTCCGGGATGTGCGATTCAGTCGAAACTTCCTTTTCTGAAGTGGTGTCATCTCAAGATGGGCGAGCCTTCCGTTCGAGGCGCGGATACCCAGGAAGTACATCAAGGCCAGATCATGTCGATACTCTTCATAGCCACCGATGCCTTCGTAGTCGTTCACGAAATCACCGCACCCATAGAGGATCGGCTTCTCCCTGTAGACCTCGATGCCTTTCGCATGGTGAGAAGAATGACCATGGATGACGTCGACGCCTCCATCCTCGATCAGCTTGTGCGCAAACTCCGTTTGGTCGTGGGGAATTTGGTAACCCCAGTTTGCTCCCCAATGGATAGACGCTATGACAATGTCGCCGGGCCGTTTCACCTCCCGCACATTTTCGGCGACACGACGGACGGTCCGATCTGAGAGCTCCTCGAGCAGATTCACGCCGGGCCTGTCTTTCGCGGCAGCCCATTCCCGAGGGATTCCGCTCGTCACCGATCCGAACGCGAAAACGATCACCCGTCCCTTGCCAGCAACCTCCATTACCGCTGGGCGCTCCGCCTGTTCGACGTTCCGGCCCGCACCAACGCTCTTCACGTTTACGGATTCCAGCGTTTCCAATGTCTCCAAAAGTCCTGAGTCGCCCCAGTCCAGAATGTGATTGTTGGCAAGAACACAACAATCTATTTCTGCCACCGTCAGACAGGCGATGTTCTCCGGATTCATCCTGTAGTTTATGCCTTTCGGAACGCAGTCTTCGCTTTTCGTTACGCTTGTCTCCAGGTTGATTATCCGCACATCCGGCCGTAGGTCTCGCAACTCCTCCAGGGCGTCTCCCCAAACATAAGAAAAGTCCACCGGCTTGGGAATCGGGCCGTTCGCCATTTCGGCGAGTTCCACGTATCCGACCGCGGAGGTCACATACGGCTCGCAAAGGCGGGGGTCGCTGGGATTGGGAAGCACCTGGTCGATCCCCCTCCCCGTCATCACGTCACCGCACAGGAATAGGGTGATGAGGTCGGAGTTCCCGGACCGCCCGTCATTCGTTCGCTCTTGCATCTCCAAAACTGCACCTGCATGGGCCCGGGCTGTCAGGAAGCCAACGGACGCAGCACCCGAAAGCTGCAAGAAGTTTCACCTACTCAGGCTTGTGGGGGCGTCCCGGCAACGCCAGCCCATTCTTGAGCTTTTCTGTCGCATGGTCCCTCCCACGCGCGCTGCTGCGTCAGCCTCGTGGGGGCACTCCGCAGCGTGCGGGTCCTTCCTATGGACTACCGGGACAACCCGCGATACCTCGCGTGGCATCATACCAAGTGGTCCAATCTTACTCCGCCCCGCCGGCACATTATTGCTCCGCCCTTGACAATCGCCAACGGCAACGGGGCCCGCCCAGCGCGCCATGGCTTGTCCCATGTCGCGAGCGCCGTGCTCACAGGCGGAGCCCCTGGTCGTCGAAGACCATGACCTGCTCCGTCGCGATCCGCCAACGCAGCCGGTCGCCGACGCGGATGTCGTCGCGCGCCGGCTGGATCGAGCGCAGCACGCCGCCATCGGCGAGCTTCAGGTCGTAGAGGTTCTCGCGGCCCTGGGTCTCGACGAACGCGACTTCCGCCTCGACCTCGCCCTTGGGGTCGGCGGTGACGAATTCGGGCCGCACACCGATCTGAATTCGCCGGCCGGCGCAAAGGCCGGTCATCGCAGCCGGAAGAGTGATGGCAACCGACCTAGTCGGCGTCGTGAATCGTCCGTCGCTCACCTCGCCCTCCAGGAAGGCGATCGGCGGATTGCCAAGGAACCCGGCGACGAATGCGTTGACGGGATTGTCGTACATGTCCTTCGGTGATGCGATCTGATGGATCACGCCGCTGTCCATGATGGCGATGCGGTCGCTCATGCTCATCGCCTCCACCTGGTCGTGGGTGACCAGAACGGCGGTGATGCCGGTCTCCAGCTGCAGGCGTCTGATTTCGGCGCGCATCTCCAGACGCAGCCGGGCGTCCAGATTGGCCAGCGGCTCGTCCAGAAGCAGCACGCTCGGCCGGCGCACGAGCGCTCGGGCAAGCGCCACGCGCTGCTGCTGACCGCCGGAGAGATGTGCCGGCAGGCGGTCCAACAGCGGTTCGATGTGCATCAGGTGCGCCACCTCCTTCACTTTGGCCCGGATCTGCGCCTTGTCGTCGTGCTTGATCTCCAAGGGGAAGGAAATGTTCTTGAAGACCGTCATGTGCGGGTAGAGCGCGTAGGACTGGAATACCACGCTGACATTGCGCGCCTGCGGCGGCGTGCGGGTCACATCCTCATCGCCGAACAGGATGCGCCCGCCATCGACGCCGTGGATGCCGCAGATGGCGAACAGCGTGGTCGACTTGCCGCAGCCGGACGGCCCGAGCAGCGCCAGCATCTCGCCGTCGCGGATCTCCAGGTTCATGTCCTCGATGACCGTGACGTCCCCGAACCGCTTGGTGAAGCCCTCGAGCAATATGCGCATCAGCCCTTACTCCTTCCGCCGTAGATGTTCATCAGCTTGTCTTGGAAGATCAGGTAGAGAACGATCACCGGGATCACGTAGAACAGCCCAATCGACTTGAAGAGATTGAAGTCGAAGCTCTGGTCGTCGGCGATCAGCGCGGCCAAATAGACCGATAGCACCTGCACCCGGTTATCCGGTGCCAGCACCTGCGGCAGAATGAATTCGCTCCATCCAGCCAGGAACGAGAACACGCCGAGCGCCAGCAAGCCGGGCTTCACCTGGGGCAACACCAGCCGGCGCCAGACCGTGAAACGGTCCGCTCCGTCCTGGATTCCGGCCATCTCTATCTCCCAGGGCACGGTGTCGTAGAAGCCCTTCATAATCCAGATGCCGAGCGGCAGTTCGAGTGACGCTTTGACCAGGATCACGCCGATCAACGTGTTGTACAGGCCGACCATCTGCAGGATCAGGAAGATCGCGACGATCAGCGTGATGGTCGGGAACGCGTGCAGGATCAGCGCGCCGGCCAAGAAGAAGCGGCGGAACGGGAGGTTGAGCCGGGACAGTGCGTAACCGGCGGTGGACGACACGGCCAGCACGATCGCCGAGGTCGCCGTGGCGAACACGAAAGTGTTGAGCGTGACCAGCCAGATGTTCGCCTTGCCCGGAATATCCTGCCACAGGAAGCGCCAGTGCTCGACGGTGACCCGGTCCGGCACCATGCTGCCCGGCGGCGCGTCGGTGACGGTGTCGATCACGAGATAGATGTACATCAGAACCAACGGCACCGAGGCGAGGCCCAGGAGCAGAAGGATCGGCCAGGTCCGAGGGGCCGTGCTCATCGGTCTCTCCCTCTCACGTTTCAATCCTGGGCCGTGCCACGAGGGCGTCGAAGTTGAAGATCCGCAGATAGGCGAGCGACAGCACCACGCCGATCGCCACCAGCACCAGCGCAAGCGTCGCACCGTAGCCGTATTCGAGATTGCCGGTGTAGTTGTTGAGCGCGGTGTGATAGGCCGCGAGCGCCCAGACCTCGGTCGACGATCCGGGCCCGCCATCGGTGGAGAGCAAGATGTACTCGAAGGAGGTGAGCAGGGAGAGGGTCTGGTAGCTGGTGACGAACAGGATCGGCCAACGGAGCTGCGGCAGGATGATCCGTCGGACCTGCTGCCAGCGTGACGCGCCGTCGACTTGGCTTGCCCAGAACAACGGCTGCGGGATGGCGCGGATCGCGCTGGAGAACAGGATCATGCCCATGGACGCGCCGACGAACCCGTTGATCAGGACGACGAAGACCCAGGCGTTCACCGAGGTGTCGAGCATCCAGTTCCGCGCCTCGACCCCAAAGACCCCAAGCACGGCGCTGAGAAATCCGGTGTCCCAGGCGAGCCATTTCCACAGCAGGACGTACAGCACCGGGGGCGAGATGCGCGGCAGGAACCAGATCGCCCGGATCACGGTTGCCTGCGCCTTTGGCAGATAGAAGGTGCTGATCGCCAGGACCAGGGCGAAGCCGATGTTGAACAGGATCAGCGTGAAGAACACGTAGATGATCGTGTTGACGAGCACCGTCGCGGTATCCTCGCTGCCCACCATCCGGCGGAAGTTGTCGGTGGTCCAGGTCCAGCCGGTATAGCTGGCGGCAACCAGGGCGGTGCGGTCCTCTGTCGAAAGGGTGATTCCGGCCTCCAAAATCGCGGCGACCAGCGCCTGCGGCGTCTCGAAGGAGCGGTTCAGAATGTTTAGCTCGAAATGCGCGGCCGCCTGTTTCAGCGCCCGCACGGACCGCGGTCGGGCGCTGAGCCGCTTCAGGGCGCGTTCGAACGCACGGCGTCCGTCGAAGCTCTGGCCGCCATGGCGCTGCTCCAATTCGGCGAGAAAGGCCGGATCCTGACCAGCCTGCCTCGCTCGGGCGATCGACCTGGAGTCGACCCGGAAGGTCGCGCGAGAGAGAGTCTCAACCGCCTCGCGGTCCATGCCCTTGGCGGCCAGTTCCTTCAGGATGGAGGGCGTTACCCGATGGACGCCGCTGCCGATCCCGGTCGCCGTGCTCATGTTGGTGAAGGCGAAGACGCCGGTCAGCATGACGGGGGCGAGGAAGAACAACATGACGAAGATGACCGCTGGCGCCAGGAACAAGGCTCCCAGCCATTGGGTGCGAGTCATGTGGTTCTCCGAGCGCGGCCTGTTGGACCCGTATCGGGCGACGACCAAGGCCGTCGCCCGACGTGGTCTCGGCCGTCAGCGTATGACAATCGCATCGCCGAGCGTGTTCTTGAGCTCGGCCTCGGCATCATTGGCCGCCTGCTGAGCGCTCTTCTGGCCGGTCCAGGCCGCCTTCAGACCGTTCCACATCACGGTCCAGTACTTACCGAACCCGGTGTGGTTCGGCATCGCGTTGGCGTACGGAAGCAGACGCTTGGTCGCCTCGCTGGTCCAGCGGTCGTTGCTGTACAGCCCGATCGACATCTGCGACTTGGCGATACCGAGATGCGCCGACTTGATGGCGTGCAGGGTGTTGATTCGCGGCTCTGAGGCGATCATCACCAGTTCGGCGGCGATGAAGGCCTCGTCGTCGCTGCCCCGGTTGGTCACGAGATAAACCATAGGGTGGGTTATGGTATTCGGTCGGCCGCCCTTCTCACCCGCCGGGATCAGGGTGAACTGGATGTTGCCGAAGAAGTCGGTCAGCCCCTCCTTGCCGGTGTAGCGAGCGTAGTGCCAAGTGCCGCCGTGCCACAGGCCCGCCTTGCCGGAAGCGACCTCGGAATACCACTGGCCCCAATCGGTGCCGATGTGGTTCTTGCGGGTTACACCCTTGGCGACCGCGTCGACGAAGAACTGATAGAACTTAGTCATCGCCGCCTTGTCGAACACCAGCTTGCCCCTCGCGGCGTCATACATCTCGCCACCGAAGGACTGGTAGAATTGCCAATAGTCCGGGCCGTTCGAGACGCGCGGATAGAAGCCGTAGCCCTCCGCCACCAACCCCTTGTCCTGGATATTCTTGGCGTCTTCCAGCACGTCGTAAAGCGTGTACTCGCCCTTGGCGACTTTATCCGGGAGGGCCGCGATCTCGGCTTCGGAGTATCCGATCTCCTTCAGATGCGGGATCCAGAAGAAGAAGGGCCGCGCCTCGGCGTCCTGCGGTAACCCGTAGACCGCCCCCTCGAACGATGAGATCTCGATGAGGTTCGGGAATATGTCGTTGATGGGCCAAGCATCCATGTCCACCAGATCTTCGATTTTGCGGATGATGCCGGCCTGCGCCCAGGGCGCGATGTCCTCGTGGCCGGTGACGACAATGTGCGGCGCTTTGGCGGACTCGGCCGCCAGGGTCACGGCCTGCTTGAAGTCGGCCCAGCCCGAATAGGTCTTCTTGTCGACGGTGATCTTGATGTCCTTGCCGCGGATCGCCGCCTCGCGGGTCAGGATGTCGGCCGCCATCTCGATGGCGTCGACGCGATAAATATCGTTGATGTTGGAGCCGCCTGCCCACACGCTGATCGCGTACTCGGCGGCGAAGGACGGTGCCGCTGCCAATCCGGCCGCCACAGTGGCGATACCGATCAATCGCTGCATCGTTTGTCCAATATGACCCATGGGTCCAACCTCGATCTTCAGCAGGTGACGACCCGCGGCCGTCGCGGCTTTGCACACGTGTCAAATTGTGATCAATGCACCACGGACGTTCCGGTTCTGTTGAAGCGTGTGTAAACCAAGATTTCCCGGATAGCACCTCGAACTAGCCGAATACGGTAACAGGTTCGGCTGTCGAAGGCGAACCAGGTCCTGGTTCGCATTATTCATGGCAAACTCTTCGGTTTGTCGGCTGGTTTCTTCGATTGAAAAGCCGTTGCGGCGCCAATCTCGTGATGAGAGGGCACACCTCGACACTCACGAGGCGTAGCTCCTCTGCCGGGAGGCCCAGATGCTTCTGAATCGGAACCCGTCATGGCGGCAAGGAAGCAGGCCGCAGACGGTCAATCAGGCGCAGGATCTCAGCGAACAGAGGTCTTGGGATCCCAGAACGTCTTATGTCCGCTATGGGTCATTAGCGGACGTCGAGGGCGGCCCGCCTTAATGTCCGCTAAGGGTCATAAGCGGACATACAACGACCACATTCCCGACGTCCGCTTTTGGGGGCAAAGCAGACATAATTCTACTCTGCCCTCCAAGACCTCGACAATCCGGTCTTCCTCAATGAAGAAGGAGAAAGACCATGTTCATTTTCGCGAATAAGACCGTTCAGAGGGTGCCCTGGAACAAAGGAAGCTGACTGGACAAAAACCACCGCTTCTGCCGAAGCACGTGTGGGCGATACGAACCAAGTTACATCTCGATGGGCGCGTCAGAGACCTCGCGCTTTTCAATCTTGCGATCGATAGCAAGCTACGTGGCTGTGATTTGGTGAGATTGAGAGTAGGGGATATTGCTCCGCACGGCTATGCAATCGACCGCGCAATGGTGCGCCAGAGAAAAACAGGCCGCCCGGTCAAATTCGAGATTGCTGAGCACACACGGCAAGCAGTCGAAAATTACAATAGAGTCAATCCCAGGACATCCGAAGATTTCTTGTTTGTGGGGAGGAAAGGAACAGATCAACCGTTAACAATCCGTCAGTACGCCCGGTTGGTGTCTCAATGGGTACGTAGCGTCAGCTTGGACGCATCACTATTTGGTACGCATTCGCTAAGGCGAACCAAGGCTACACTCATCTACCGTCGAACCGGAAATCTGCGAACAGTTCAACTTCTCCTTGGACATTCGAAGATTGAAAGCACCGTCAGGTATTTGGGCATTGAGGTGGACGATGCCTTGGATATCGCGGAGAAAGTTGACATTTGAACTTGAGGGCAGGGCGCTAGCGCCCTGCCATTTTTCTCGTAGTGATGCGTGTTCGGTAAAGGTGGCTGCGTGCCCGGGATTTGAACCTGCGTCCTGTCCGTCGAAGTGCGGGCTTTGGCTAATTTCCTGCAGTGCGCCAGTCTCTCTGTCAAGGTCGGCTTTCGCCGTGAAATGCAGACATAGCACACGAAGCCCGAACAGCCAGACGACGGAGATCGCCCGCGATGCCGATACCGGCGCCCTCTGGAACACTCGAATTCGCATGCCACTAACGCCAGGCGAGTATTTTGCTCGGGTCCGGCATTTCTCAACCATGGGAACCGGTCCAGACAATATTCTCGTCAGACGCGACTGACCATTTTGCCGACGGCAATGGCCAGCTTGCGCGCATAATGATGAACGCCGAACTGGTCATCGTGGGTGTTTGCGGCAACAAAAAAATCCGCCCGAGGAGCTTCCCGGGCGGAAATTCGCCGATTAGGGTCGGTCGTCGAATTTGTTGGGGCGTACTTATTTCCGTTTCCGCTTTCCGCCCCTGCGGGTCCGGATCATTGAGCGGCGGCCCCCCTGCGAATCCAGTACCGTCTCCATCAAATGCACGGTCTCTATTGGTACTGAGCCGGGATCGTCGTCTATGCGCTCCGCCCACTTTTCGAGCCACAGCTGAAGATATTCCCGCGACATTTGAGCCTGCTCGAATTTCTCGATGAGATATTTTTGGGACGTAATGCGTCCCTTCAACGCGGACTCGAACAATTTAAGCAAGACAACCTCATGCCGTGTCATAAGCTGCTTCTCGCCGGCGATCGTGATCTCTGTAGGGAACTGACTGAAGTTGTACACATCGGCCATGTCGAGATCGGGGACATTTCGAGGACGACCGGCTGGATTTCCACTCGTGTCTTTTGTCCAACGCCCTTTGGCATCGCGTCCGTGGCCTCGATCGCTACGTTCGTCCGTCATGATCCTCCTCTCCTATTCAACTGAATTTCAAAGCGGCACAGCGCCGTTTATGGAGAAGGCATATCGCCGATGATGGCCGAAATCATTCACTTCAATTCGACGGGATTAACGTGAAGATTCGGGCGAGCGTCGAATCCGGGACGCTCGGCGCGTTGCACTGGGATTGTTTCGCTACGCGGCGCGAAAAGCGTTGAGATTGCGCAAGGTGATCATATTTGGGGTGACCCACGGGCATGGGGCCTGTATGGAACCTAAATCCCGCGTGATGCTGGCGTGATTTACGCCTGTTTCTGTCCTGTTTTGTGCCTGTTATCTGCCTGATAATCGCGCGGGTGAATCTTCATTAAGCTACGGAAATCACACCATAATCGGCAAGATTCCCGGTTCAGATCGGACAAAAACGCGATTTAACAGGACATAACAGGCTATTTTGTAGAGACGGGTTCGCTCAAGACTGTCTGCACAGCCAAAACAGAAACGTCCGCGGCCGTTTTGGTTTTGGCCTGCGGGTGAGCGGATTTGACCCTTGTCCGGTCCGCAAGGCCCGCAAGGCCGCGGCGAGGCGAAGGG
>Ga0209997_10000658_pt1 | contig 11814 bp, 13 predicted proteins | sample CR04metaG_FD_182079 | JGI IMG/M metagenome (GOLD analysis project Ga0209997, IMG submission 182079) | Deep subsurface microbial communities from Mariana Trench to uncover new lineages of life (NeLLi) - CR04 metaG (SPAdes) (version 2) | ecosystem: Environmental > Aquatic > Marine > Ocean trench...
GCATATCCAATGCCCGGGGGGGCACCCCCCGGTGGCCCCCGGGGGTGGCGGGGGGATCCGGCCGCCGCCGCGCCGGAGTATGCGCCAGGGTGGGGCCAAGATCAGATGCCATGCCGGCGGCCCGCTGTCAGTAATTTAGAAATCACTAATTAGGTAATAACACATGTAATGGTCGGTATTTCCGGCATGTGTCCGGTGTAACCCGACCTGCCGCCCTCACGATTCGAACGTTGACTTCGCCCCGGAAAACCATTGTACTGCTTCGAAGCGGGCGATCATTCCGTTTTGCGTGGATGTACACCGCGGGCGGAGGGTGCCTTGGGGAGGAAAAGCCGCAGCCCACGCGGCGAAAAAATAATGGCGTCACGAGGGGCAGAGACCAATCTTGCCAGCGGGTTCGACGTTCCGGACGAGGACGTCCTGCGCGCCCGTTTCTACGCCATCCTTGCCCATCTTCTGACGCGGCCGCCGTCGGCGGAGACCCTGGAGTCGGTGCGCACCCTGGAAGGGGACGAGACCGAGATGGGAAGCGCGCTCGGCGCGCTGGCCGCGGTCGCCGCCAAGACGCCCGTGGAAGAGGCGGCGGCATTCGAGATTGCTGCGTGACGCCGGGTCACGGTTCGAGGGCTGCGGCGGAAACGGAGGACGGACGGAGAGTCGAGAGGACAAAAGAAGACGGATTTAAACAGATTTCAACGGTCCGGCGCTGGTTTGTCCCCATAAAATTTGTGGGCGACATATTTGGGGCCGCCGATTAACGTAGCGACCAAGGAATAATCCGGAATATCAACAGGGGAGTGACTTATGAGTGACAGCAAAAATCCCAAGGCGATTCCCCGCCGGGAGTTTCTCAAAACCGCAGGACTGACAACCGGCGCCGTCGGCGCCGCGGCGGTCCTGTCGGGCGTCCCGGCGGAGGCTGCCATGCCCGAGGCGGGCAAGAAGAGCGGCACCTATCGGGAAACGGAGCACGTGCTGAAGTATTACGAACTGGCACGGTTTTAAATAAGTCAATCAGGAGAGGAGAGACTAATGCTCACCAAAATGAGCAACGGGGTAGCGAGAGGCCCCCGTTTGTCCAAAGCACTGGCCGGCGTTGTCGGCAGTGTGTTGGACCGCCGTGCCTTCCTGAAACGCTCTGGGCTTGTCGCGGGCAGTATTGCCGCGGCTTCGACGATGAACCTCGCCATGGTCAAAAAGGCCGAGGCGGCGGTACACATGACGGGCGTCAAGATCGTGAAATCGGTCTGCACCCACTGCGCCGTCGGTTGCACCGTGCTCGCGGAGGTCCAAGGCGGCATCTGGATCGGACAGGAACCTGGGTTCGACAGCCCGTTAAACAATGGGACCCACTGCGCGAAGGGAGCCTCGGTCCGCGACGACACCCATGGCGCCCGGCGGCTGAGGTACCCGACGAAACTCGTCGGCGGCAAGTGGAAGCGGATCAGCTGGGACGAGGCCATCAACGAGATCGGCGACAAGTTACTCGACATCCGCAAGACGTCGGGTCCCGATTCGGTGTATTGGCTTGGCTCGGCCAAGGTTAGCAACGAGAACGCATACCTGTTCCGCAAGTTCGCCGCGTTCTGGGGCACCAACAACGTCGATCACCAGGCGCGCATCTGCCACTCGACCACGGTCGCCGGCGTGGCCAACACCTGGGGCTATGGCGCGATGACCAACTCAATGCCGGACATCCGCAACTCGCGTGCGATTTACCTAATCGGCAGTAACGCGGCGGAAGGGCACCCTGTGGCATGCCAACACATCCTCAGGGCCAAGGAGCAGAACAACGCGCCGCTGATCGTCATCGACCCGCGGTTCACCCGCACGGCCGCCCATGCCGATGAGTATGTCCGTTTGCGGTCCGGGACCGACATGGCCGTGATCTGGGGCACTCTCTGGCACATCTTCGAGAACGGTTGGGAGGACAAGGAGTACATCCGCCAGCGTGCCTGGGGAATGGACCAGATCAGGGAAGAGGTCAAAAAGTGGAACCCGGAGGAGGTTGAGCGTGTCAGCGGCGTTCCCGGTGCACAGCTCAAGCGGGTCGCGCGGCTGATGGCCAACAACCGTCCGGGGTGTGTGATCTGGGCCATGGGCATCACCCAGCACACCATCGGCAACAACCAGACCCGGGCCCTCTGCATCTTGCAGCTGGCGTTGGGCAACATGGGCGTTGCCGGCGGCGGATGTAACATCTTCCGCGGCCACGACAACGTCCAGGGCGCCACCGACATGTGCGTGCTCTCGCACTCCCTGCCGGGGTACTACGGCCTGAAGACCGGGTCGTGGAAGCACTGGGCGCGGGTGTGGGATGTTCCCTACGACTATCTTCTCAAGCGCTTCGCGTCCAAGAAGCTGATGGAGTCGGCGGGAATGCCGGTTTCGCGTTGGTTCGACGGCGTGCTAATTCCGAAGGACAAGCTGGATCAGCCCGACAATATCCGGGCGATGATGTATTGGGGCCACTCGCCCAACTCCCAGGCTCGCCTGCCGGAATTGAAGAAGGCGATGGAGAAGGTGGATCTTCTGGTCACCATCGATCCGGTTCCGGGCCTGCAGGCGGTGTTGCACGACCGCACGGACGGCGTCTACTTGTTGCCGGCCTCCACGGCGTGGGAGCAACGCGGTTCGGTGACGTCTTCGAACCGGAACTTGCAGTGGCGTGACAAGGTGACGGACCCGATCTTCGAGTCCCTGCCGGATCACATCATTATGTACAAGTTCGCCAAGAAGTTCGGCTTCGCCAAGGAGCTGTTCAAGCACATCAAGGTGAACGGGGAAGAGCCTCTGATCGAGGACCTGACGCGGGAGTTCAACCGCGGCATGTGGACCATCGGCTACACCGGCCAGTCGCCCGAGCGGCTGAAGATGCACATGAAGGTCCAGCACACCTTCGACAAGACCACGTTGAGGGCGAAAGGCGGTCCGGCCGATGGCGAATTCTACGGTCTGCCGTGGCCGTGCTGGGGCACACCCGAGATGAAACACCCGGGGACCCAGATCCTTTACGACACCTCCATTCCGGTGGCCGAGGGCGGGCTTTGCTTCCGCGCCCGGTTCGGTGTGGAGCGCAAAGGCGCAAACCTGCTGGCCGAGGGATCGTACCCGGTGGGCTCGGAGATCAAGGACGGCTACCCGCAGTTCACCATGGCCATGCTCAAGAAACTTGGTTGGGACAAGGACCTGACCGCAAAAGAGCGGGCGGTCATCAAGAAGATCGCCGGCGACAAGACCAACTGGAAGACCGACCTCTCGGGCGGTATCCAGCGGGTCGCCATCAAGCATGGTTGTGCGCCTTTCGGCAACGCCAAGGCGCGGTGCGTGGTGTGGAACTTCCCCGATCCGGTGCCGATCCATCGCGAGCCGTTGTACACGCCCAGGCGGGATCTGGTGGCCGACTATCCGACCTATCCGGATACCCGTCGCTATCGTACGCCGACCTACTACCGGTCGATCCAGGTCAAGGACTTCTCGAAGGAGTTTCCGATTATCATGACGTCCGGCCGCGTGACGGAGTACGAGGGCGGCGGCGACTTGACCCGGTCCAACCCGTGGCTCGCCGAACTCATGCAGGAGATGTACTGCGAACTCAACGTGTTTGACGCCAACAATGCGGGCATCCGCAACGGCCGCGACATGTGGGTTGAGAGTCCGGAGGGCGGCCGCATCAAGGTCAAGGCCATGGTCACCGAACGTGTGGGCCGCGGCGTCGTCTGGTTGCCGTTGAGCTTCGGTGGCTATTGGATGGGTAAGAGCCTGAGGGACAGGTACCCGAAGGGCACCGATCCCTACATCCTTGGCGAATCGGCCAATACCGTGTTCACCTACGGCTACGACTCGGTCACCCAGATGCAGGAGACCAAGACCAGCCTTTGCAAAATCAGTACAGCGTAAGGAGAAAATGTCATGGCAAGAATGAAATTTCTTTGTGACGCCGAGCGCTGTATCGAATGCAACGCCTGCGTCGTGGCGTGCAAGAACGAGCACGAAGTGCCGTGGGGGATCCACCGTCGTCGGGTGATCACCATCAACGACGGTTTACCCGGCGAGCGGTCGATTTCGGTCGCCTGCATGCACTGCTCGGACGCGCCGTGCATCGCGGTCTGTCCGGTGGACTGCATCTACCAGACCGAAGTGGGCACGGTCCTGCACTCCAAGGACCTGTGCATCGGTTGCGGCTATTGCTTCTATGCCTGTCCCTTCGGGGCGCCTCAGTTCCCGCAGGCGGGCAATTACGGCAGCCGCGGCAAGATGGACAAGTGCACCTTCTGTCACGGTGGTCCGGAGGAAGACCACTCGTCCGCCGAGTTCAAGAAGTACGGGCGCAACCGCATCGCCGAGGGCAAGCTGCCGCTGTGCGCGGAGATGTGCTCGACCAGGGCGCTTCTCGCCGGCGACGGCACCATCGTGGCCGACATTTACCGCGAGCGCGTGGTCGCCCGCGGATTCGGTTCGGGCGCGTGGGGTTGGGGTACGGCTTACCAGCACAAAGCCGGAAGCTAAACTCCTTGCCCAAGTCGGCAGGTCTCGAGGGGGCGGCTCCGGTTTATGCCGCCCCCTCTTGTGCGTGGATCAAGAGACTGCTATCGGTACATCGGAGAAACGTGAAGCCGGGGTCGGCTTGACGCAGGAAAAAGATTTGTGCCAATGCGGATGGGGTCATGAGACCGGGAAATTTCATAGTCGTGCTCGGTTGCGTGGTGGCTGCCGGCGTGTTGCTCGGCGCCTGCCGGGAGGACGAGCAGGATCGAGTGCTCCTTTACCAGAAAGGCAATTACCTGGGTATACCCGATACGGCGGTTTCCGAGGGTGCGCTCCGCGCCTTAAGCGCACAGATTCAACGCCAGAACGAACGCGCCGGTCCCGCCGGCGGGACTCGCTTTTAGTTCGGCGCCGCTGCCGGAGGATGTTCTGCGCCAGCGTGTGCGACGGCAGGATTAAACTGGACGGCAGGATTAAACTGATTGAGCGGGGGAGATCATGGGACTCTGGTTGAGGCGAGTTTTTCGCGCTGCCGCTTTTTTGCTTTTGCTGGCCTTCTGGGCCGGCGCCGCCAACCTGACCGGCGCCCTGATCGTGGACAACCCGGCGGCGGCCCAGGTGGAGGGCAAACCGCCAGGCAGTACCTTGGGCAGCACCAGCGACTCTGACCTCTGGCGCACCCTGCGCAGGGGATTCCAAGGTAATGTCTCGTTAACCGACAAGCAGAAGGGGGTGGCGATCCAGTCCGAGGGAGACAACTGGCGCGCCGTCCGCAACGGACCACTGTCTGTCTATGGCGGCTGGCTGATGCTGGCGGTGATCGTTGTCCTTGCGGTCTTTTTCGCCGTGCGCGGCCGCATCCGTGTCGAGGCGGGGCTCTCGGGGCGAACCGTTGAACGGTTCAACCCCCTCGAGCGTTTCACCCATTGGCTGACCGCGTCGTCCTTCATCGTGCTCGCCCTGACCGGGCTCAACGTCCTTTACGGAAAATACGTCCTGATGCCGATTATCGGCCAGGGCACCTTCGCCGCGCTCACCTACTGGGGGAAGCTCACCCACAATTACATCGCGTTCGCCTTCATGATCGGGATTGCCATGATGCTGGTCCTGTGGGTCAGGGACAACCTGCCCAGCCGGGACGACGTCACCTGGATTGCAAAAGGCGGCGGCATGTTTGTCAAAGGTGTGCACCCCCCGGCGAGGAAATTCAATTTCGGCCAGAAGGTGATCTTCTGGATCGTCATCCTGGGCGGCCTGTCGATTACCTATTCGGGGCTCAGCCTGATGTTTTTCTTCGATGTGAAGGCCTTTTCCGGGGCCTTCGCCTTGCTCAACCTGTTGGGTTTCGACCTGCCGACCCAGTTGACGGCCCTGCAGGAAAGCCAGCTGACGCAGTTGTGGCACGCCATCCTGGCGCTGATCATGACCGCCGTCATCATCGGCCATATTTACATCGGTACGCTTGGCATGGAGGGGGCCTTCGACGCTATGTCGACGGGCCAGGTCGACGAGAACTGGGCGCGCGAACACCACAGCCTGTGGGTCGCCGAGGTGGAGCTGGAGCCGCAATCCGCGGCGCAACAACGGGGCGGTGATGAGTGAGCGCAAAGTTGCCGGCCTCCTGCTCGCCGGGGGGCTGTTGGGGGCGATGCTGGTTATGCCTCTGCCCACCGTTGCGGCGATGAGCGCGGATCAGGTCAGCGCGAAAATAACCAAGGCGTTTGGTGTCAAGGTCCTGCGGACTCGGCCCGGACACGCCGACAGCCGCCGGGTCTATGTGGTCACGATCATGAATCCAGGGGGCGATTTCAACACCGCCTTTCAGGTCAACACCCTGATCGTCGATGCCGACACGGGGAAACTCGTTTCCGGTTTTCGCCATCGCGCCAGTGGTTATGACCCCAACCAGGCGCCATCCTTCATACCCAACCTCAATTCCCCCGACACATTGAGCTGGGGCTTCGTATGGCGGTAGGGCCGGGGGGTCCGTAGGGCGGTCGTTAACGGTTCATGACCGAGCCCCCCCGAATTCCGCCTATCTATCATCTGGTCACCCTCGTCTCGGACGTTGAGTTGGGTTCGGAGGCCCGGCGGATGGCCCTGGAGGGGGCGGATGACGGCACCCTTCTTTGGGTTGCCCGGGATGACCGGCTGGACTGTGCGGTAATCCTGCACCCGGACGAGGTGCTCGAGCGGGCCGCGCTGGTCACTTACGTCGCTATGGTGGGGCTGAGGGAGGCCCTGGGCGTCGTCGTGCCCCCGATGACGGAGGTGACCTATACCTGGCCGAACCGGATCGAGGCCAATGGCGGTGGCGTCGCGGCGATCGGACTTGAACTGCCGAAAGGGGCCGCCGCCGGGTCGGTTCCCGACTGGCTGGTTGTCTTTGCAAGGGTTGCCGTGACCGCACCGCCGGCGGTCGGTTCGGACGCCGAGCCCCGGGTTACCACGCTTCGCGCGGAAGGCTGCGTGGGCCTCACCCCGGCGCACCTGCTGGAAACCTTTTCCCGACATTTCTTGGCCTGGGTCAACCGTTGGCAGGATGACGGCTTCGAACCGGTTCGCACCATGTGGCTTCACCATGCGCCCGCTCAAGGCAAAACAATCGACATTGACGTAGAGGGCGAGCGGGTGGCCGGAAAATTCGTCGGAATCGACGACGACGGCTCGCTCCTCCTGGACTCCGAGGGGACCGTCCGCCGGATTGATTTTCGTGACGCACTGTTCAAGGAAGGTCGATGATGTTCACCTGCTTGGTTGCGGCGGTTGCAGACCCCGGCGGTATTGATGAACGACACGCGGAATAAGCGATCAGCCAAGCGAAGCCTGTCGGCGCTGGTACTTGCGCGCACCTTGCTGCCGCCGCCCCCGCGGCGGCGATTCATTGGCTTATGAATGCGGTCGGGCGTGAGAACCCCTCGTCAGGTGACAACCAACGCCGACGAATGCTAACCTCCGGGCCACTCATAAGCCGCAAGTGGAACGCTGCGCCGTGAAGGAGCAGGTCGAGGCACGACACGATCCGGGCGTCTACGCCCTCGACGGCCGCGGCCGGGAGACCCTGGTGCATCTTTACCAGGGCGGAGACTACGAGCTCGCCGACATCGTCGAGTTTTTCCAGCTCGGCCGGCTTGAGGAGGCGGACGGCGAGGACGAGACCGTGCTGGTGCTGACCGCCAAGGAGCTGCGCACCCTCAAGACCATGGCCGACGCCTACAGCTTCGACTACGAGGAGCCCTTCATCGAGATGTGCCTGGAGATGCAGCGCTTCGCCGACCAGTTCGGCGGCGGCCCCGGCGGCCCCGCCGGCACCGAGATGCGCTTCACGGCCAATTTTTGAGGCAGCGATCCCCGACCCGTTCCCAGTGGCCGCGTCGCCCCGCTTCAAGTCCGGCGGCGGGGCCGTCGCCGACGACCCGAATTATCCGCGCGCCTGTCAAGGCGGCACCCTGGTCTTATCCTATAAAATGTAACATGCATAATTTCGCGGAAGGGATTTGGGCGGTCGTCCAGGAATTTCCGCCGATCCTTGTGTCGAGGCGTCTGGCAAGCCATAGTTTGGTCTGAAAGGGGAAACGATGGCTAGGCTTAAAGAGTTTCTCTTCAGGCCCGATGCGGGGGATTGTCGGCTTACGCGGCGCCTCGAGGGCGTGGACCAGGCCAGGGCCCTCACCACCGCCTGGGGAGTGGAGCTGGCGCGCCGGGCCGGCCTCCCCTTGACCGGCCGCGCCAGGGGCTGGCGTTTCATCGCCCCTGGGGGCGAGGGGCGCATTGTGTTCGACGGCGGCCCCGCGGCCATCGCGGAGGAACCCCGCCAGGCGCGGCGCAAGGGGGCCACCCAATGACCAAATCCGCGGACACCATGCCCGTCGGCGTGATCCTGGAACGCCGCAAGATCGACAACCCCTGGCAGGAGTATGCCTGGTCCGCGGTGGCGGTGCTCCCGGGGGCGCAAAGAAGCGAGGAGTGGCGACTCTTGCGCGAGGGCGATGATTGGGTGCAGTACCATGCCGGGACCCTCGATCTCAAACTCCATCACAAGGAAACCGAAGGCTACCGTCTAAACTTGACGAGCCAGCGGCCGACGGTCTACATCGTGCTGCGCTACGAAGATGAGGTGGAGGCCGGCATCGTTCCGTTCTTGGCCACGGTCTGCCCGTTCGAGGCGCAAAACTACCTCGACGGCGACGAGGACCTTGTCGAAGCGGTGGCGATGCCCGATGTGGTGGCGGCATGGGTGGACGATTTCGTCGTCAAGTATCATGTCGACGAACCGCGCTACAAACGCAAACGCGAGCGCTGGGATCCGCGCAAGAGAAAGGGAGGGCCGCGGGCGCCGAGCAAGAAGAAGGGTCATGGCGCGCCCTGACGCACGATTCCTCGGACCCGGGTCGCGTCTGAAGTAAGAGGATCGCCGCCGAAGCAGGCGAGGGGATTCCTGCAGCGGAGGCCGATGACGACGCCGAGACCGGCTGATCAAGGCCTTGCGGCCGGCCTCCAGCCCCTGTGGGGCTAGGCGAACGCGCGCTGTGATGGCGGAGTGTTGATTTGACTCTTTGTCGAAATTGCTCAGTCTAGGCCGTGATCAAAAGGGTCAAGGAGTTGAAACCATGGCCGAAAGTCGCAAAAAAAGGGGAGCGAACGTGCCTGCTGGCAACGGGGAAAATCAGGACCATACGGTAACCGAGGTCGCGGCGGAGGATATGCTGCGGGCCAACACTTATGCGTTGTTGGCGTCGCTTCTTCGGGGGCCACCTGATGCGGCGACCCTGACCGGTCTTGCCGAGTCGCGGCTTGACGACAGCGAGATGGGCCAAGCGATGGCCGCGCTCGCCGCTGTCGCCCGGAAGAGCACACCTGAGAGCCTCAAGGAAGAGTATCACGATCTCTTCATCGGCGTGGGCGAAGCGGAACTGACCCCTTACGCCTCCTATTATTTGACCGGATTCGTTTACGAAAAGCCCCTTGCCAAGCTGCGCATTGCGATGTCCGAGCTCGGCATCGTCAAAACCGACGATGTTTCAGACCCTGAGGACCACATCGCGGCCCTGTGTGAAATGATGTGCGGACTGATTACCGGCGCCTTCGGCGAGCCTGCCGACTTGGCCAGCCAGCAGGCTTTCTTCGACGCCCATATGGCGCCTTGGGCCGAGCGCTTTTTCGAGGATCTGGAAGAGGCGGACAGCGCCAACTTCTACAAGCCGGTGGGGACCATCGGCAAGCTGTTCGGGCGCATCGAAACACAGGCTTTTGAGATGGCGCGTGATCAATTGCTGGCGCAGGGCCCCGCCGGCGCCCCGAAGCTCCATTGAGCCACCTGCCGAGTGTCATTGCGCGGCGGCGATGTGTTCGCTTTTCGGGTCGCGCCGGCACACGACGATTGGTCGGCATCGAATTGCGCTTGGCGTGGGGTGAAAATTGAAGCGTAATAAGCGACGCCACAAGGCGCAGAAAAAGACCCGTCGAACCAAAACCCGTTGCGCACCAACGGGTGGAAGGCGGGCTTTGCCCTCATACGTACCCGAGAGCGGGGTGCCCGCAGGCGCGGCTGGTGCACACATATCCAGCCCCGCGGTTCTACGGCAGGCGCTCGTATTCCTCCAAGCCGGCTGCCCACAGGAAGCGCTGCGGTTGTACCGGCAAATCCTCACCGCCCAACCAGACCACACGGATGCCCTCAATCTAGGCGGCGTAGCCGCTTTCCAGTCCGGCGACGTCAAGCAAGGGCTCAAGTTGCTGCAAAGGGCGGTGGCTCGTAGGCCTGACTACGTCGATGGGCACAACAACCTGGGCAACGTGCTGAAAGCGTTGGGGAGGTTCGATGAGGCCGAGGCCGCCTACGGTTGCGCCCTTAAAATCAAGCCCGACCACGCCGACGCCCACTACAACCTCGGCATCGTGCTGGAAGCGTCGGCCAGGTTCAATGAAGCCGAGGCCGCCTACGGTTGTGCCCTTGAAATCAACCCGGGCTTTGCGGAGGCGCACTTCAACCTCGGCAACGTGCTGAAAGCGGTGGGCAGGCTCGATGAAGCCGTGGGCGCCTACGGTCGTGTGCTTAAAATCAGGCCTGACCACGCCGACGCGCACAACAATCTTGGCAGCGTGCTACGGGAACTGGGGAAGTTCGATGAGGCTGAGGCCGCCTACGGTCGCGCGCTTGAAATCAAGCCCGACCACGCCGAGGCCCACTACAACCACGGCATCGTTTTGCAGGAACGGGGGAGGTTCGATGAAGCCATCGCGGCCTACCACAGGGCTCTCGACATCAAACCGGACTATGCCGAAGCGCACGTCAACCTCGGATACGCGCTGAAGGAATTGGGCAGGCTCGATGAGGCCGAGGCCGCCTACCGGCGCGCCATCGCCATCAAGCCGGACCATGCCCCGGCCCATGCCAACCTCGGCGATGTCCTGTTGGAACAGGGCGATCCGCAGGCGGCGGTGGACGTGTGTGACGCGTATCTCAAGGTCCATCCCTACAACAGCGGCGTGCTTGCCTTCAAGGCCATCGCCCTCGACGAACTCGGCCAACGGGATGCGGTGCGCTTCCTAGTCGACTTCGATCGCTTCATCCGGCCCGTGCGCTTTACGGCCCCGGCTGAATTTGCCAGCGTGGCCGACTTCAACGCGGCGCTGGCGCGCCACGTCTGCGCCCACCCGACCCTGGTTTTCGCACCCGCCAGTCACGCAACCCGTTTGGGAAAGCACTCAGGCGAGCTCCTGGTTGAGCCGAAAGGGCCGGTCGCGGTCTTGGAAAGGATGATACGCGGGGCGGCCGAAGACTACTTGCACTCGCTGCCGGCGGACCCGGCGCATCCGTTTCTCGCCAACCGACCGCAGGGTTTGTGGCTCACCGCTTGGAGCATTGTGCTGGAAGCGCAAGGGCATCAACTACCCCATATCCACCCGACCGCGTGGCTGAGTGGCGTCTACTACGTTGAATTGCCGGATATCGTCAAAACCCCCGCACAAGGGCAGGCCGGTTGGATCGAATTCGGTCGCCCCTCGTCGCACTTCCACTGCAGGGTGGAGCCCGAGTTACGGGCGTTTCAGCCCGAGGAAGGGCTGATGCTGTTGTTTCCTTCCTACTTCTACCACGGGACCGTGCCATTCGAGGGCGCGGGAAAGCGTATCAGCATCTCTTTCGACGTACGACCCGTGGACTGAGCCGCGCTTAATGTTGCACGGACTGCCTGCACCCGAAGCCGGCCTGGAATGCCGACAGGGCCCGACGACGGCGTTGACATATCCCCGTCATCGCCGGTTTGATGGCGATGGTCATGGAAACCTCCAAGAAACCGGGGCCCCGCCTCCGCATCCTCATCG
>Ga0209997_10000659_pt1 | contig 11811 bp, 11 predicted proteins | sample CR04metaG_FD_182079 | JGI IMG/M metagenome (GOLD analysis project Ga0209997, IMG submission 182079) | Deep subsurface microbial communities from Mariana Trench to uncover new lineages of life (NeLLi) - CR04 metaG (SPAdes) (version 2) | ecosystem: Environmental > Aquatic > Marine > Ocean trench...
CGAAAGCGACCTTTTTCCTTATAACTGGTCGGGGTGAGAAGATTCGAACTTCCGGCCCCTGCCTCCCGAAGGCAGTTGGGCGTTTATAAGGTGTTGTTATTAATAGACAAACTGGAGACGCCCGCGGACGCAAGGACCTAACAGGTCATAACGGGTCCGCACTGATCCCGGCAATTTTCCGGCACTCTACGTAATAGCGTACGTAGCATCGTAATATTGGCGATGCCATGGTCCCGATGGATTTTTTGCCCCCTACAGCTGCGGAATACATTGATAACGCGGGCTTGCACGCGGATTAATGGCGCGCAGGCGGGCTTTTGAACACCCGCCCGGGATTCAGCAGATTCTTCGGGTCGAGACTACGCTTCAGAGTCCGCATCAAATTGATTTCATCGGCCGTCCGGCTGTGGGGGAGCCACATGAGTTTCTCGGTACCGATGCCATGCTCAGCTGACACTGAGCCGCCTATTGGCACAAGGGGTTCGTAGACGCATTCGTCACTTGCGTGGTGAAAATCACCTTTCTCGTTGGGTTGCACAAAAAAGTGCAGATTGCCGTCCGCCACATGACCGAGCGTGTAGCAACAGCCGTTTGACCAGCGCTTCGTGACGTTTTCCTTGACTTTGGCAACGTAGTTCGGCATGTCCCGAATCGGAAGACTGACGTCGTAGAGATACACCGGCTCCGGTTCAAGTATCGGCTCGAAGTTCTCGCGGATCTCCCAAATCGCTTTGGTTTCGGCATCGGACTTTGGGATGACGGCATCGACGATAAGTTTGTCCTCGAGCGCCTGACCGAGCACAGCCTCGAAACGCTTGGCGTCCGCGTCCGGATCACCGCCTTCCGCCTGCAGAACGACGTAAAACGGATAGTCACGTGACAATGGCGCGCGATGACCACCTTCTCCGGTGACGGCTTCGAAGTAATCACCCCACATGATCTCGTACGCGCTTAAAGATCCTCCAAGTTGCTGCTGCAATCGTAACAGCAAGTTAGTTACGTCATCGAAGCCCGACATCGCAACGAGCGCGTTCAGCCGGCTAGCGGGTTGCGGGAATATTCTCAATACGACGCGTGTGACGACGCCGAGCGTTCCCTCGGTACCGATGAAGAGCTGCTTGACGTCGTAGCCAGCATTGTTCTTGAGCATGCGATTCATCGAAGAAATAACGGTCCCGTCAACCATTACGGCTTCGAGCCCCAGCACGAGATTCCGCATCATTCCGTAGCGCAAGACGTTGATGCCGCCAGCGTTGGTCGCCACGTTGCCGCCGATCGTGCAACTGCCGCGCGCACCGAGATCAAGCGGGAAATAGAGGCCTTCCTCGGCCACCGTTTCTTGCACCGTCTGCAAGACCGCACCGGCTTCGACGACTGCCGTGCCTCCCACGGGGTCGATCTCGACGATTTGATTCATCTTCTCGAGTGACAGGACCACATCGTTTTTCGTCGACTCCGCACCGGCTACGCAGCCTGTCAACCCCCCGTGAGTGACGACTGTCTGCCAGTTCTCGTGACAGCAGCGAAGAATTTTGGCGACCTCATCGGTTGAACGCGGCAACAGCAAGATCATCGCCCGCATCGGTGCGCTGTTCCAGAAGCTCGTCGCACGTTCGGCAATGGCATCATTCGCCAATAATCTGTCGTGGCCAAGGATGCTTTCTAGCTGAGATGCTGTACTACTCATAACCGTCTCATATCATCTGCGTATATTTTTCGTCGCCCTAATTGACAATTACCCAATTGCCGAGAAGCATCTCGAAAACGGTTCGAAAATTTCTGTTGGCGCATCTGATTGCTCTCGCGGACGTGGCGCTTTCCCTGATACGAAAAACGTGCGTTCAAAACAGGAGAGTCTATTGACCAGATGATACCTTCATCGCGACCACGAGCAGTCCGCCAGCAACCGTTCGACGGTAGTAGCAATCTATGCACTATCGCCCCGTCCAGAATTTTCTATTGAAGAGTGGAAACGGTCGCCGTGTCGAGATCAAACATGCGATTTATGAAGCGCTCGGCTCCGAGTTGGCGGAAGAAAAAAATCTGGCCGAGCATGAGTTCAAAGCAGCCTCGCCGAAATCCAACAGGCACTAGCCACCGGCATTCGAGGCCTCCCATGCGTCTTGCGCATCCTTCCAGGTAACCAAGGCTACCGTATTGCCCTCTTCATCGACAAAATTCAGGGGTCCCAGGAACGTCATGTAAAACTCACTATCTTCCAGGAAGGATGTCTTCACGTGCAACGCCGCGCAAGCTTCGTAGCCGTAACCGGGGGCAGTGGCTGTATCGCCTCCTTCACCCTCGCCGCCTCTGACCTCCATTTTCCCTTTTGTCAGGTAGTATTCCCCTGGACCAATGTGCACGTGTGGTGCAAAAGAGGACCCCTTCGGGCAATCGAAGATGCCGGTCCAGGCGCCCATTTCAGGAGACACATTAAGCAACTTCCAGCGTATCCCCCCCTTACTCAATGTATCAGGGAAGTCCACCCAGTCAACCTCGTCCATTTGCACATAACGGCCTTTTACGGGGTCAAGGTGTGCAGGCATACTCATCATTCTTCTCCTTTTGGATTCAGGTAATTCACTGTTTACTATTTTTCGGATGTCTTAGTGCGCCTATCTTACGGTGCGGGCACCTTGGCTTGAGACCCGGTCATCGATGCCGACATTGCCGCCAAACTATTGGCCTCCAATATTTCGATCCAGTAACCATCCGGATCTTTTATGAATGCCAGCCCTTTCATTTTTCCTTCATCGGGTCGCTTTACAAATTCAACGCCCAAATCCGTGAAGCGATCGCAAGCAGCAGTGACATCGGGAACGGACAAGCCGATATGTCCGAAACCGCGAGGGTCGTCGTTACCATTGTGATAGCCGGCGAATTCCTTGTCGTTTTCGGTACCCCAATTATGCGTCAACTCCAGCATGGCCTTTTGCTTAAAAGCATAAGCGGTACGTTCTACAGGGTCGTCGGGAATCGCATCGTCTTCCGGCCCTACATAGCCCATAAAGAACAGCGAGAATTGCATATCGGGAAAATCGAGCTGCTTAATCAACGTCATCCCTAATACGTTTTGGTAGAAATCCAGCGAGCGATGCGGGTCCGTGACTCGCAGCATCGTCTGATTGAAGACGAAGTCATTTGTTTCAGGTACAGACGCAACGCAACCTTCTCGAGCACGCAGTTCATCGCGGACCGTGGAAAATCCTGGCATGTCAATTACCTCGGTATCCTAATATGAACATTATCCTTCCAGCCGGGTGGCCCTGCACTCCTACGTGCAGGGCCGGTGACGCATCATTCGATCAGAAGGCATATCGCGCCGAAAGGATGATGCGTCGGGGTTGCTCCAGGGTGCCAATGATGATTAACCCTGGGCTCCCCGGGCGCGCAGCACCCCCGAAATTCGGGAACTCCTGGACATCGATGTAGTATTCTTCGTCAAATACGTTCTCGACGTGGAGATCGAACGTCCAGTTATTCATCTCATAACCTACATTCAGGTCAACAACCGTGAAGCCCGGGTTGTCCCAGAACGGAAAATCATCGCCCGGCGCATCAAAGAACTGCGCATTGGTAGAAGCGTCGCTCTTGTTACGGACCTGGAGACGGCCGAACACGCGGCTGTTATCAGCCATGGAACGGCTGTAATCCAGAGCGGCAACGCCGCTGAAGTCCGCCGTATTAGGCGGGGTCTGCCCCGAAATGTCGGCACCATTGACCGGTGAAATTGTGCCACTATCCCACTCTGCGTCAACGAAGCCGACACCGAGTGATAGCGTCCATTCATCGCTGAGATACGCGAGCAAAGTGGCTTCAAAGCCAATCTGTTCCGAATCGCCTGCGTTGATGATGCCCTCGGTAAACCCGCCGGTCACCGGATCGTTCTCCTGCAGCTCGAACTGTCGATCATTGTAGTCGACAAAAAAGGCGGCCAGCATCAATGCGACTCGGTCATCCATAAGCCGGCCCTTGTAGCCCAGCTCGAATTGCGTCACATCCTCGGGCCCATAATCAAGCGGCACCGTTTCACCAGGCCGATTGTTCAGGTTGAAGTCGCCCGGCTCGAAACCCTGAGAAAAGGTGCCGTAAATCATCGTCCGCTCGTCATCCGAGAACCAGGCGACAGACGCACGACCCAAGGTCTCGGTTTCCGCCATGCTTCCGCAAAACGGAGGGCTATTGACCACGCCCGCGGTTGCGGCTACGCAGCGACTACTCTCCCATCGGTCGATACGCACGCCGGCGCTGAACTCCAGGCTGTTCGTGCGATAACTGAAATTTCCGAAACCTGCCGTCTGTTCGCGCTCACGACGACTGAACTCCCAGGGAACCGCAGCAAGCACCTCCGATTCGGTCGGGTCGAGCGGCGGCGGCACCGGGAGGCCGCTGGTCGGGTCGAAGAAACCGAAACCACCAAGCACAATCAGGTCAGTGTCGAGATCTCTGTCGTAACTCAGATAATAGGCACCTGCCTGCCACTGCAGTGGTCCATCGCCCGTCGAACTGAAACGCAACTCCTGCGTCAACACGTCGAGTCGATGTGGCCTGAAGAAATCTATGACGAATTCATTGGTAGTGTCGAGATCCGTCAGCCGGTCTGAATCCGTATCCGTGTATGAGCTGATCGAGGTGATCGTAAAGTTATCCAATTCATAGTTCAGCTCGACGCTGGCGGCCAGAGTTTCCTTCTGATGACGCCCATTGACACTGTAATTTATTGTGGTTGGATAGCTCAGATTGCCGTCAGGCTCGATACTCCAGACGTTGTTGGGACCATCGTAATCAAAGTATCGGGCAGTCGCATATATGGAGAACCGGTCCGTAAAATTGCCACCCAAGGCCAGGCGAATGCCGGTCTCGTCTGTTTGACCGATGTCCGGGTCATTGCTGCCGACGCCGCCGTTTTGACGCGCAGCGTTTCTGTTGATCAGGAAGGAATCATCGGTTCTCGTATAACCGAAGAATCGCAAAGCCCAGTCTGCCGCCAGCGGTGCATTTAACTGAAATTCACCCTCGTAATAGCTGTCTTCGCCAGCCCGTAACTTGACATAGCCCGCAAACCGTTCGGGGTCGGGGCGTGTGGCCACGAATTTGATCGCCCCGCCTATGTTAGAACCGCCGTATAACGTTCCCTGTGGACCTTTCAACACCTCGATACGATCCAGATCCCCGAATCGTGCCGAAGCGTCCGAAAAGAGCTGCACGTCGTCGAGGTAGAATCCGACTCCCTGAGTATTGCCAAACCCGCCGATGCCACGAATAGAAACGTTCGGAAACCCGTCCGCCCGCCGGCTCATATAGAGATTCGGCACGAGCAAGCCTATGTCTTCGAGGCCGTTAATGTTGGCCCGCTCAATAAGCGCGCCCGAGATCATCGATACGGATTCCGGGATTTCCAGCACATTCTCCTCCCGTTTCCGGGCGGTGACGATGATTTCATCCAGGTCCGTTTCCTGTTGCGCCATTACTGCCTGACTCGCCAGGAGCATGACCGGAGGCAATGTCAACATGGAGACAGCGAGCACCACGATCCCGAGGGCGGATCCCGCTTCAGCGCTTGCCCTCCAATGAGGTGTATCCGCGTGGACAGCACCGGCAGACTTCCACATTCCAGCGATATATGTATTCATCTGTTTGTCTCCCCATTGCGAAGGGTCCGCGGGTCTGACCAGAAGCTGGTGCGCAGATCCACGGTCAGAAGCCGTGATTGGCCGAGCGTCCCGATTACTGGATCAAAATTCGGCGCCGGCACTTGTGCGACGATCAATGGACTGTAACTAATTCCAAAGCAGCCAAGAACTGCGATGATGATATGTCTCATGGTTCGCCTCCCCCATTCGCCAAACCTGAATCAGTATGACCTTTCTGCACGGCGTATACGTGTCTGTAAATGCAATGAGAAATGGTCACCAACGCAATCCGGCCACAAAATAGTAAGCCACCGCGAATGCGTCGCTGGATGTCACAGCTTGCGGTTCTTGGATTGGTTAGCATGCTGGGTAAAAGGTTCGCTGAACGACGTTGTTCCGCATTCGATCAAGTTGGTTCACCCGATCGAGAGATTCTATACCAATGTAATGATATGCATTAACGCAGTGTGCCAAGCGATTGTTTATTCAGCCTTCTGCCGCGCCATCAGGTCCGGGTCCGAGCCGGCAAATGCCTTGTTAGTTTGCATAGTCTGGCCGAACCTGAACAGTCATCCCCATTTTACTTGAGCACCGATTCTGGTTGAAGTTGAACGCCCGATTTGGCTCAAGCTGATCACCTGGAGTACAAATACAGACGACAATGCGTTGAAAATCAACCCGTTCACCTTGCTCGGAAATCGTCGTTCATTTTCGCCGAAATACGCAGTTTTAGTGCAAGTCGGCTTGTCAGGGAGTAAGAAATTGACAAAAATTTCCTTGTGTCAGATACTCAAAAGGTTGTGAGGGAAATGCTAGATTTTTTCTCTCTATAGTCGGCGTTTTGGAACATCCCTGGCACGACGATAGGAATTAATGCTATGCAATCGTTAGTCAATACCTGGACAACAAACGAATTGGCAATGTGTGATCGGTACGATGCTTGGACGAGCATGCTGAACGAGACGTATGGTCGCTGGGAAGTGCCTAGACCGGACAAGCCCGATTTCTTCGGGACCGTCAAGGGTTATGACGATACCGTCGTGAAGGTGATTGACTGCATTTGTGACCCGTGTGCTGCAAAACGTACCCGTGCCAACGTTATGGCTGACGGTCGTGAGAACCTGACTATCCAGTTAGTACTTCAGGGGCGTGAGTTTGTCGACTTCAACGATGAGCAAATAACGCTGCAGCGCGGTGACCTGCTGATCTGGGATAGCACGAAACCCATGACGTTCAGCGTTCAGGAACGACTGCACAAAATATCCGTTATCTTGCCATTGCAGCGATTCCGATCTTGGCTTCCTCAATCATGGTTCTCAATCCGACACTTCATTGACGGTCACTCAAACAGTGGTCTCCTATTAGCCAATCACATTGAATCGTTGTCCACGTCGGTTTTTCACGGAGGCTGCAAAGATGATTATGCATTGATCGATGCCACAATAGGCGTGCTGGTGAATGCGCTGGATATAAAGGATGCCGACGATCCAAAACCATTACGGGTCACACAGTTGTATCACACCAAACAGTACATAATGGCTAATATCCGGGACCCGTCCCTATCACCGGCTAGGATCGCGAAAGCTGGTGGTATGTCGCTACGGTATCTGCATTGGTTGTTTAAATCGACCAACGAAACGGTAAACCGATACATTTTTCACCAGCGATTGGATTTGTGTGCTCGCGACCTCTTGAATCCGCATATGAAGTACAGAAAAATTGCTGATATCGCATTTTGCTGGGGATTCAGTGACGCCACGCATTTCAGCAAGCGATTCAAACAGCAATACGGGTTGTCGCCCCGGCCATTTCGCGAAGAGATGCTGTCCCTTCCATCTAATGGTACTGACAAATTAACGGCATCTGAGCGACAATGGCGAAATGAGTACACCCAATAATCAGTACAAACGTCATCGATTCCCACCCGAAATCATTCAACACGCGGTCTGGCTCTATCATCGCTTCAATCTGAGCAGCTGCGACATCGAGGATCTTATGGCCGAGCGAGGTATTGGGATCAGCTACGAGTCGGTCCGGTTGTGGTGCAATAAGTTTGGCCCTAGGTACGCGAGGCGATTGAAGCGTCGTCATCAAGGATTCGGTGATACATTTTTTATCGATGAAGTTTTGTAAAGATCCAAGGCAAGCAACACTATCTTTGGCGCGCAGTTGACCAGGACGGCGACATTGTGGATGTATTTCGACAGCGCCGCAGGGACGGACAGGCAGCAAAGCGTTTCTTCAAACGCCTACTACGAGTGAGTGGCAGTGAACCCAGACGAATCGTGACCGATAAGTTGAGAAGCTATGGGGTCGCTCACCGCGAACTCATCCCGGATACGATCCATGACACGTCCCAATATGGCAACAATCGAGCCGAGCTTTCACATCAACCAACCAGAGTCAGAGAGTGAGGCATGCGGCGATTCAAATCCACTCATCAGGCGCAACGGTTTCTGAGCACGCACGTTGCTGTCTACAATCTTTTCAATCTTGGGCGGCATTTGATATCGGTGAGACACTATGACGCGCTCTGAACGAAAACCCCGCAGGGGTAGCTAAAACTAAATGAACTTGACAGTGCCAGTGGCTAACAGCAGGCTGGCGGTATTAAAGTTGATGGAGTCAATGGCACATGCTGAAAGAGTCTTTTTACCGACCTCTTGGTCGCACGGGACTGAAAATTTCGCCCATTTGCCTCGGCACTGACAACTTCGCTAACCCTACTCCGGAAGACGAGTCTGCCAGCATTATCGATTGCGCCATTGACAATGGAATCAATCTTATCGATACATCTAACAGTTATGCCGATGGAGAATGTGAGAACATAATTGGTCGGGCTCTTAAAGCCAACGGGCGACGTGATGATGTAATTCTGGCGACAAAGGTGTACTACCCTGTTGGCGATAAAGGCATCAACAATCGTGGCGCTTCGCGAAAGCATATTATTAAAGCTTGCGAAGATTCTCTTCAACGGCTGCAAACTGATTACATCGACATCTACCAAACCCATCGTGTTTGCATGGATACAGATCTGGAAGAAACTCTGGGCGCGCTGACCGATCTGCAGCGGCAGGGCAAAATCAGATACTGCGGCTCTACTACGTCACCCTCCTGGAAGATTGCGCAGTCGGCATTATTGGCTGAGTTCAGGAATCTCACTCGGATGGTTTCCGAGCAACTGCCATATAATCTCTTGGACAGAAGAGTGGAAAATGAAATCTTGCCCGCTTGTGAGTGGGCCGGATTGGCGGTTTTCGTTTGGTCACCTTTGGCCATGGGGATGCTTGCAGGACGTTACAACAATGACGATGCTGAGAGTTTCAACACAGCCCGTATGCAACGTGGTGGTATTTACGCTGACCGAATCACCCACAAGGCGGTGGAAACAGCACAGAAATTCGTAAAACTGGCACGGCAATTCGAAATTCCTCCCGCCCACCTCGCCGTCTTATGGGTAAAGGACCAACCCCACGTGACTGCACCTCTTATTGGCCCAAGGAAAATGGATCAGCTCAAGGATCTTCTTCCTGTCATGGAAATGAGTTTGAGCGGCGAGATTCGACAGGCGTGCGACGAACTGGTCCCTCCCGGAAGCGCCGTCGCCAACTTCCTTAATTCGGCCCCCTGGTCAAAACAAGAACTGATCTGATAGACCGCCTTTGTCTACAAAATTCCCTTGGATGGCGAATTCATGATCTCTGCCATCAAATCGTCGTCGTCATACCTTGCGAGGCTCAATTGGCTCGCGTAGTCGGGCAAGTCCCCATCCGCTATCCAGCTTGCGCAAAGTGATCCTGCGGCACACGCTGCCATGCAACCGTAGCCGGAGAGTGCACCGGTGATGAACGCACCATCGACGCCGAGCGGACCAACCAACGGCCAATTCTCGTTTGTCATTGGGTAGTAGCCGCCATAGTGCGTCCAGCGATCAGGAAATGACTCACAATATTGCTTCAAAGAGGGATTGAGTCTCGCGGCGGCTCGCAATATGAGTTCGGGAAACTGTGGGTTGAAATGCGGGTCGTCCGTCAATTCCTGCTGCGGTTCGCTGGAATCTCTGTTGAAAGCCCAGCCCAGCTTCACCCATGTTCTCTTGTCGCCGCCTTCTGGTCTGCAGTGTGTGCCGCCGAGGATCGGTTTGAGCAGCCACGCCAGGTCCGGATCCTCAGCAAGCAGGTCTCGCTCTTCAGCAGTCCAGTCCAATTCCTGATCGTCTAAATCGAGCGAGAACGGTTGCTGTCTGGAGATAGCGTTGTGCTTGTCGTCGAATGCCAACTTTTGCTGAAACACATTCTTAAGAGGCAAATCGACTCCAATCATTGCCGCAATATCTTTCGCGAAGGGCCCGGCGGCGTTGACAATCACATCAGCGCTAATTCGTTCAAACCCATCAGAACGTTCAACTTCAAGCACAAATTTCTGCTTTTGATCGATACTCTTTAGATGAGCCGACAGTCGCTTGCCGCCGTATTGCTGGATGCGCTGTAACATGTATTGGCCCATGTGCTGGCCATCGATGTCACCGGCCCGTCGAATGTGGAGTACGTTGGCTACTTCAGTGCTGAACGAAGGAAATGTCTGTCGAATGAGATCCCGGTTGGACAGGACATCAACGCCCGTTGGCGCCGCCGTCCAATCTTTGAAATCACTCGGTTGGTAAGAGTTCGATGTTGGTCCGCTGTGAATGCGAATCAGGTCAGACTCCGCCTCTCCGTAACCCGCATACAACTCCTCAATCAGACAGTCAATGTCTGTTCGGCGCGTCGTAAGCGCGTAGCCACGCCGCATCATATGCATAACATCGGGTGATTCCAATGCAATGTCTTCCATCAAATCAGTGCTGTAATTGATGAAGTTGACCATGGTCGGATGCGGCCACCAATTGCGGTAGTTGTCACCCGATTGTGCACTGGTGAAACTCATCGGCGGCCGGCTGTCGATTAGGAGCACCGATGACTTCTTGTACTTAGTGCATAAATAATAGGCAGTAGCGATGCCGGCAAATCCTGCACCGATCACTGCTATTTCTACTTCGCGACTAGTATTCAATGGTCGATATTATTCGCTGCAAAATTGTATCGTAATACGACTTGCCGATTTTATGAAGCGCCCTGAAGCGTCATTTATTTTCCCAGTTCAATATTTCCGAGCGCTGCCGCACTCAGACAGGGGACATCATATTTCTTTCAAAGACTTATCAGCTGACTGAGGGAAATATGCGGGACCGCCGATTCCAGGCAGTGCTCATGCGTAAGCCACAGCAGCGCACATGGGTAATAAGGATTAATGGCGGGCGTCCTGCCCGCCACCCTGCGGGCGCGCTTCGCGCGTTCAAATTTGCTCCCGGCAAATTTGTCGAACTTCCGGCCCCTGCCTCCCGAAGGCAGTTGGGCGTTTTATAAGGTGTTGTTATTAATAGGCACACTGGAGACGCCCGCGGACGCAATTACCTAACAGGTCATAACGGGCCCGGACTGATCCCGGCAATTTTCCGGCACTCTACAAGGGGCGATTAGCCTTGCGGTGACTAGGCGCCGAACTAGCGAACAGCCTTATCTAGGGTGGATTGGTACAATAGGGGCGCCGCTCCCGGGACGGGTCGCGAACTTTTCACATTGGACGGATTAGACGGGAGGCTGGGCCTTGGATACGCGAACACGCCTGGACGAGATGAGCGAATTTCTGGCCACCGCCGGGGTAGCAGATTGGCCCGACATTCCGGGCTACCTGCATCCTGAAGTAAACCCGGTGCACATAAGCGCGCTCGAGGCCGCGAAGCGAGGTGTGGCGTTCGTGACTTACGACTACGGCATCGACGGTGTTTCGATTGAAATATCGAAGTACGCGGACTGCTGCGAAGCGTTACTTTCCGATGATGACCGATCGACGCCGATCCACATTGTTGGCGGCGAATTTTATGAACAGGCCGATACCGTAATCCGGCCGCACTGGAAGCGTTTCCAGATTGAGGGCGTGAACGGCTGGAGCAAGTGGGACGGCGGCAAGTGGTTCTCGAAGTTGTTTTATGAAGACATGCCGGATGGCTCGGAAGTGTCTCGCGAGATGGCCGTTGAGATCTGGACCCAGGCAGTCTCCATCGCCCGGCGACTTGCGGAGTATGTGTCGAGCGAAGATATCGGACTGCTGGTGCCCGTGAATATCAACTCCAATCCCG
>Ga0209997_10000662_pt1 | contig 11804 bp, 10 predicted proteins | sample CR04metaG_FD_182079 | JGI IMG/M metagenome (GOLD analysis project Ga0209997, IMG submission 182079) | Deep subsurface microbial communities from Mariana Trench to uncover new lineages of life (NeLLi) - CR04 metaG (SPAdes) (version 2) | ecosystem: Environmental > Aquatic > Marine > Ocean trench...
TGACAAGCCACAGCCTTGTACCGATGGCGGCGAAGGTAGCCGGTATCGACTTTGCGGAACTCTGCTGGCGGATACTTGAAACGAGTATTGATGAGCAATCGGAGATCGAACCTGTTGGAGTAGCGGCGAATGGCGCGTAAACAAGCGAAACGCCGCAAGCCACAAAAGGCCCGCAAGGTCACCTTGCCGTCGGTCCCCTGGCGCAAACTGTCAGCATTGTCGCTGGCAATAGCGATCATTACGCTCAGCTACCAGTTCAGTGCGGAGCTACTCGATAAGCCTATACGTGCGATCACGATTGAAGGACCGTTCCAACGTGTCAGTGCATTGCAGATCGAGGCAGCGATCAGCGATGAGCTTGCGAACGGATTTCTGAGTGCGAATCTTTCCACCATCCAGGAAATGCTGGTCGCTTTACCCTGGATCGATCAGGCGAACGTCGTGCGGCGCTGGCCAGGCAGTCTCGAGATTAGCGTAACCGAGCAGATCCCGGCGGCCTGCTGGGGCGAAAGCGGCCTCCTCAATACCCGCGGTGAGCTATTCGTAACCGCCGCGCGCCATGTACCCGCCGAGTTACCGCGCCTAAGCGGACCGCAGGGGCAATACTCGATCGTTGCCACCCGTTACCTGGATATCAGGGAAAAACTGATTCCAAGTGGGCTCGTTGTTCGACGCGTTCATGTGGACGCGCGTGGTGCGTGGGAAATGACGCTTGCCAACGGTATCGATATTCGCCTGGGACGGCGTGACGTTGGCGAACGTATTCAGCTGTTTCTCGACGTGGCCGCAAACATCGTTTCAAGGCGTGGGTCAGAAATCGAATTTGTCGATATGCGTTACAGCAACGGTTTTACGATTGGTTGGAAAAACGGTTTGCGGATACCCGCACATAATTCCAGAACCGAGGGATCGGAATTGGTTGCAGGAATTATTGAGTGAATAAGAAGAGTGACAAGAATCTTATTGTCGGACTCGATATCGGCACGTCAAAAGTTGTTGCGATCGTCGGTGAGGTTAGTGATGAGGGTAAAATTGAAGTGATCGGCATCGGTTCGCATCCGTCACGCGGGCTGAAGAAGGGTGTGGTCGTCAACATCGAATCGACCGTGCACTCGATACAGCGCGCGGTCGAAGAGGCGGAGTTGATGGCCGGCTGCGATATTCATTCGGTATACACGGGCATCGCGGGAAGTCATGTGCGCAGTCTCAATTCGCACGGAATCGTGCGCGTTCGCGACAAGGAAGTCGGCCGCGGTGATGTAGATCGTGTCATCGATGCGGCACGAGCGGTCGCAATTCCCGCAGACCAGAAAATTTTGCACATACTGCCTCAGGAATTCCTGATCGACGGTCAGGAGGGGATTCGTGAACCGATCGGCATGTCCGGCGTCCGCCTGGAAGCGAAAGTTCACATGGTCACCGGCGCGGTAAGCGCGGCACAGAACATCGTCAAGTGCATACAACGCTGCGGCCTGGAAGTGGACGATATAGTGCTTGAGCAGCTGGCATCAAGTTACTCGGTACTAACAGAAGACGAGAAAGAACTGGGTGCCTGCATTGTCGATATTGGCGGTGGCACGACTGATATTGCGGTTTTTCTCGGTGGCGCGATTCAGCATACCTCCGTCATCCCGATTGCCGGCGACCAGGTTACTAACGACATCGCCGTTTCGATGCGCACGCCGACGCAATACGCGGAAGAAATCAAGATCAAGTACGCCTGCGCGTTGTCGCAACTCGCCAATCCGGATGAGACGATCGAAGTGCCAAGCGTCGGTGAGCGTCCGCCAAGGAGACTTGCAAGACAAACCCTTGCTGAAATCGTGGAGCCCCGCTTCGAAGAGCTTTTCGGATTGATTCGAGATGAGTTACGCAGAAGTGGTTTCGAGGAATTAATCGCAGCGGGCGTCGTGATCACCGGTGGCAGCGCGAAGATGGAAGGTGCCGTCGAACTGGCGGAGGAAGTTTTTCACATGCCGGTGCGCCTCGGTTCACCGCAATACGTCAGTGGGTTGCTTGACGTTGTACGCAATCCGATTTACGCAACGGGCGTCGGCCTGCTTCTTTATGGCTACGAAAGCATGTCAAGGGGTGGCCGACGGAGTACGCCGGTCGCCGGCAGCGTGATCGATTTGTGGGACCGGATGAAATCCTGGTTCCAGGGACAATTTTAACAGGCTGTTGATAAAAGCCATGGATGGTTTTTTCCGACGGGGTGCCAGAAGAACCGGTTTGGAGGTGAATCCGAATCGCGGTAACACAAACGAGTGAGTGTTTAAAACAGAAAATCGAGCGGAGGTTACATAAATGTTTGAACTAATGGATGCGCATAGCCAGAGCGCGGTCATCAAAGTGATCGGTGTTGGCGGTGGCGGCGGAAACGCGGTGGCTCACATGGTGAATGCGGGAATTGACGGGGTCGATTTCATTTGCGCCAATACTGACGCGCAGGCACTGAACAGTGCGCGAGTGAGGACAGCGCTGCAGATTGGCTGCAATATTACGAAGGGTCTTGGTGCAGGTTCGGATCCGGACGTCGGCCGGCAGGCGGCAATGGAGGATCGTGACCGTATTCAGGATGTGATCGAAGGTGCCGACATGCTGTTTATCACGGCCGGCATGGGTGGCGGAACCGGGACCGGCGCGGCGCCGGTGGTTGCCCAGGTTGCGAAGGAACTCGGTATCCTGACCGTCGCCGTTGTGACCAAGCCATTTGTCATGGAGGGCAGCAAACGCATGCTACTTGCGGAGCACGGTATTTCCGAGCTTGGCAAATTCGTGGATTCACTGATCACGATTCCCAACGAGAAATTGTTATCTGTGCTGGGTGGAGAAACAACCTTGCTCGATGCATTTCGTTCTGCAAACGAGGTTCTGCAGGGCGCCGTGCAGGGCATCGCCGAACTTATCACGTGTCCGGGCCTGATCAACGTCGATTTTGCCGACGTACGGACCGTCATGGCGGAGATGGGCATGGCGATGATGGGCTCTGGCTCGGCATCAGGCGAAGACCGCGCGCGCGAAGCTGCCGAGGCCGCTGTATCGAGTCCGCTGCTCGAGGATATCAATCTCGCTGGCGCGAAAGGTATTCTCGTCAACGTCACCGCAGGTACGGACTTGTCCATCGGCGAATTTCAGGAAGTGGGCAACACCATCAGGGAATTCTCGTCGGAGGACGCCACAGTAGTTATTGGCACAGTCATCGATCCGGATCTCACGGACCAGATTCGCGTCACAGTGGTTGCAACCGGCCTTGGCCAGCAATCCACCCAAATGGCGTCGCCAATGCGCGTTGTCCGCCGGCCCGCACAGGCGGCGGAGCCGAACTACCAGCAGCTCGACAAGCCGACCGTGCAGCGTCAACGTGCCGTCGGGGATGGGCTGGAGGCGGGGGCACTGCAGGAGGAGTTACTGGACATACCGGCTTTCCTGAGGCGCCAGGCTGACTGACAAGGCAATCCGAAGAGCAGTGATCGCGAATTCACTCGTCGCGGTCGCGAATCTCCGCTCTGGCCGGGTACGGGGACGAACCTCGAGTTCGTCCCCAAGCCGCGCGCAATATGTTAGGCTTTCGCGCTAAATTTTGTGAACGCAACCGTAAGCCATTGAATGTGGCGGCAATTCAGTCTGGCTGGCACGACCACCAAAGAGATTTTGTAACGATGTTGCGACAACGTACGATAAGGACGGCTATACGTGCGACCGGTGTTGGCCTGCATACCGGAGAAAAGGTCTATATGACCTTGCGCCCGGCGGCAGCAAACTCCGGAATCACTTTCCGCCGTGTCGACCTCGATGAGCCGGTCGACATTCCAGCCGACCTGTGCCACGTCGGCGAAACCATGCTTGGCACTACCCTGATAAAAGATGATGTCAAGGTGGCAACCGTCGAACACCTGATGGCGGCGCTGGCCGGACTCGGTATCGACAATCTGAACGTTGATCTGTCTGCACCTGAAGTTCCGATCATGGACGGCAGCGCAGGGCCATTTGTATTTCTTCTTCAGTCCGCGGGTATCGAGGAACAGAACGCAGCTAAAAAATTTATTCGTATCAAAAAGAAAATACGGGTTGAGGAAGACGACAAGTGGGCGCAATTTACGCCATTTAACGGCTTCAAAATCAATTTTGAGATTTCGTTTAACCATCCGGTGTTCAACAAGCTTAGCCAGGCTGCTTCCATCGATTTTTCGTCAACATCCTTCCTGAAGGAAATCAGCAGGGCAAGGACGTTTTGTTTCCTGCGCGACATCGAAACGTTGCGTGCACGAAATCTGACGCTCGGCGGCAGCATGGACAACGCCATCGTGCTTGATGATTTCCGGATTCTGAACGAGGACGGACTGCGCTATGCAAATGAGTTCGTTCTTCACAAGATTCTCGATGCGATCGGCGATATTTATCTGCTCGGCCACAGCCTGATTGGCGAGTTTTCGGCACACAAGTCGGGTCACGACCTGAACAACAAGTTGTTATGTGCGTTGCTCGAAAACGAAAATGCCTGGGAAGAGGTCACCTACAGTGATCCCGGGAAAGCACCGATATCTTACGCGACGCCGGCATATGCCTGAGACCTACCCGTAGGAGCCCGGTCACCGGGCGATGTCGACTCTTTCCCCGCGCTTGCACTAAAGATCAATCCGCACCATTCAAAATTTCCAGTTTCATCACCGCGGGCGGATTGGGCTCGCACGAGTGTTTTCTACGATTTTTGGCTGACGGATACCCGGCAACTGCGCACGGTCAAACCCGTTTTCCGTGCCACTTGCATGAGTTTGTCGGACTCGAAGCGCAGCCTCGACGCCCATGCGGATGAGGCGCAAACCAGAACCAGTTCGCCATCTTCGCGCAAGTTCGCCACAATCAGGTTTTCTCCCGCGTCCGCCGGCAGTTCGGCCCGCAGTGCCGTTGTCAGCTCATCCATTTGTTGAGCACGTTGGATAATTTTATCCAGAGTGCCACCGCCACCGGCTTTGAGCAGATTTTCGAGGCGAATAATGGTCATGAAAATGTGACGTAGTTGGCGATTTCCGAAGTAGTCTGGTGACCAATCTCAAGATTCTGAAGGCTGATCTTGTAATAAAAAGCGGAATTTTGCATATTTACCGTCCGATAAAGGCATACCCGCCGAAAGACGGGGTCGCAAAACCACCGATCTAAGGGACAGAAGTCCTAAGATAGCGGGGCTACCGAAGTGAGAATCAAGCTCAGGCTAAGAATAATGAGAGGGCGCCAGCAATGGCAGCTAGCCTGTAGTGAAGGTGCTTCAAAGTCAACAACTTATAAGTTGAACATAGCGCGTTCGGAGCGGGATAAATGAATGTAGTCATCTTCGGCAAGGGGTTCGGACGACTCCTGCAGGTTAACCTGTCTGGCAGGTCCGCGTCTTGTTATGCATTGTTGATTGTCGGCTTACTGGGCAGCGCCGCATTCGCCGGCGGCTACTTCTATTCTGTGTACACAGGGTCCGGTGTGAGCTTCAGCGAGGTCGTGTCCCTCACCGATGAAATCGAATCGCAACGTAGCGCAATCGCGATCACCAGGCAACAAACCGAAGATACACTCGATGCATTATCGATTCGCGTCGGACAGATGAACGCGCGCATTATTCGCCTCGATGCACTCGGCCGCCGGCTTACCAAGATGGCCGACCTGGAGGAAGGCGAGTTCGATTTTGATTCGGTTCCGGCAATTGGCGGACCCGAAGAAGAACCTTTCGTGAGCGGTTCAGCGGTAGCCGTTGCCGAGGTGCTCGTTGCGATGCAGGACCTCGACAATCAGCTCAATAATCGCGAAGCGCAACTCGGCGTGCTCGAGAGCATGCTGATGGATCAGAATCTCTCAGATAGGGTCTATCCGCAGGGACGACCGGTCAAGTCCGGCTGGATGTCATCTTATTTCGGGCGGCGTACCGATCCGTTTACCGGCAAACCAGCCAATCATCGGGGTGTGGATTTCGCCGGTAAGGCAGGTTCGGAGGTAGTCGCGGTTGCCGATGGCGTCGTGACCTGGTCGTCTTCGCGCTATGGTTTCGGCAAACTGGTCGAAATCAATCACGGCAACGGCTATGCAACCCGCTATGCGCATAATTCTGAAAACCTCGTCTCTGTTGGCCAGGAAGTCAGAAAAGGTCAGACAGTCGCGCTGATGGGTGACACAGGCCGCGCGACAGGCCCGAATCTGCATTTCGAAGTGTTGCGGAACGGTAAGCGGGTCAATCCGGTGACTTTCATCCGCCAGGGCGCCGAATAATCCAGTCCGCCCATATGGCGGAAAAAATCCTACTATGTGAATTGCGGACTGACCTTTAGTGCGCAGTCCGGCGTTCGCAATGCAGAATTCGCATTGTTTTTGCACTGTTTGCTCATATATCCGCAGGTCGCACCGAACCCGCATATAGCCGAGAACGATCGTGCAAATTCCTGATCAGTCAGTAAAATACCGGTCTTTGTGTGCTGGCTGGCGGCGAACGAAGCCATCCTTTCCAGGAGCCCTGTGTGGCTAATTTTTTGACCCGAATTTTTGGCAGCCGAAATCAGCGGCTGTTGCGTGAGTATTCGAAGATTGTTAGCCGGATTAATGATCTTGAGCCAGGCATGCAGCAGCGCAGTGATGAGCAGCTGTCAGCGAAGACCGACGAATTCCGTGGCCGCTTCGAAAAAGGCGAATCGCTGGATGATCTGTTACCCGAAGCGTTTGCGGTCGCGCGGGAAGCCGCCTGGCGTACGCTCGGACTGCGACCTTTCGATGTTCAGCTCATCGGCGGCATGGTGCTGCATGACGGGAATATCGCAGAAATGCGCACGGGTGAGGGCAAGACCCTCGTCGCGACCTTGCCGGCGTATCTCAACACGCTCGGCGGTGATGGCGTTCACATTGTTACCGTGAACGAATACCTGGCGCAGCGCGATGCTGACTGGATGCATCCGGTCTATGCGTTCCTCGGCCTCAAGGTCGGTGTATCAAAGGCCGGGCAGACGCAGGAAGAAAAGCGAGCCGCTTACGATGCCGATATCACCTATGCCACGAACAACGAACTCGGGTTCGATTATCTTCGGGACAACCTGTCATTTTCGCTCGACGATAAGGTTCTGCGTGACCTGCGCTTTGCGATCGTCGACGAGGTGGATTCGATCCTTATCGACGAAGCCCGCACACCATTGATCATTTCCGGACCGGTCGAAGAAAGCACAGACCTTTATCAAAAGATCAACAAGCTTATTCCAAAGCTGCGCCGGCATGAGGATCCGGATGGCCCGGTCAACTACGATATTACGGCGAAAAAAATATCCCTTCTCGATCAAAGCGATAAACCCCTGTCGATTACGGACTCACTCGGAGAAAGCCACCAGAATGTGAGCGTTGGGCAAGCGGTAGCCTATGCGGATGAACGGGAAGCGGACGTCGTGCTGATCGATAGCAAGCCGAAAGTCCCGGTTTGCAAGATCGTGACCCGCGGGCATTACTCCCTCGATGAAAAGGCCAAACAGGTGCACGTCACCGAAGAGGGTCACCAGTACGTCGAAGAACTGATGATTCAGGCCGGGCTGCTCGGTGAAGGCGAAAGCCTGTACGACGCTACCAATATCCGCCTGCTACACCATCTGAATGCCGCGCTGCGCGCACATATGATGTTCCATAAAGATGTGGAGTACATCGTCCTGGACGGTGAAATCGTCATCGTCGATGAATTTACGGGCAGAACCATGCCTGGCCGGCGCTGGTCGGATGGACTGCACCAGGCCGTTGAGGCGAAAGAGGGCGTTGTCGTCAAACAGGAGAACCAGACGGTTGCCTCGATTACCTTCCAGAACTACTTCAGGTTGTACGGCAACCTGTCGGGCATGACCGGTACCGCGGATACGGAAGCGTTCGAATTTCAACAGATCTACGGTCTCGAGGTCATCGTCATTCCTACACATATGCCGATGGTTCGCGACGATGCCCCGGACCTTGTCTATCTCACGCAAAATGACAAATTCGATGCCATCATCGAAGACATCACCGATTGCCGGGAGCGCGGGCAGCCGGTTCTCGTCGGTACAACCTCGATCGAAACCTCGGAACTCCTGTCGTCGATATTGAAGAAGAAGGGGATCAGGCACGAGGTGCTGAATGCAAAGCAACATGCCCGGGAGGCCATTGTGGTGCAGCAGGCTGGTCGGCCGGGTGCCATCACGATTGCGACCAACATGGCAGGGCGCGGCACCGACATCGTATTGGGCGGCAACCTGGACGCGGAACTGGCGGCCGTCGGCGAAGAGACTGAGCGGGCCGGTATCAAAGTGGATTGGAAACAACGCCACAATGAAGTAATCGAGGCAGGCGGCCTGCATATCGTTGGTACGGAACGTCACGAATCCCGGCGCATCGACAACCAACTTCGTGGACGATCGGGTCGCCAGGGCGACCCCGGAACCAGCCGCTTCTACTTGTCAATGGAAGACAACCTGATGCGTATCTTCGGTGATCCGCAGCGCACCAAGTCGTTATTGTCACGTGCCGGAATGCGTGAAGGCGAGGCGATCGAGAGCAAACTGCTGACGCGCCAGATCGAACGGGCGCAGCGCAAGGTGGAATCGCATAACTTCGATATTCGCAAGAACCTGCTTGAATACGACGATGTTGCAAACGACCAGCGCAAGGTCGTTTATCACCAGCGAACCGAGCTAATGGCGGCCGACGAAATCGAAGACTCGGTTGCAGCGATCAGAGAGGAGGTCATCGAATCGCTGGTCGATCGACATATACCGCCGGGCAGCCTGGAAGAACAATGGGACCCCGAGGGACTTGCGCATGCCTTCGAAAGCGACTTCGCAACGCCAATGAATGTTCCGCAATGGATCAAGGAAGATTCCAAACTGAATGAGGACCAGATTCGCACACGTTGCACGCAGGCGATGCAGCAGATCTACGCGGAGAAAGCATCATCGATCGGTGAGTCGCTGATGCGTCATGTCGAGAAGGAAGTGATGCTGAAGCAGCTCGATTTTCACTGGAAGGAACACCTTGGCGCGATGGACTATCTGCGCCAGGGCATCGGTCTGCGCGGCTATGCGCAGAAAAATCCCAAGCAGGAGTACAAACGCGAAGCCTTCGAGATGTTTGGAGAAATGCTGGATCAGGTGAAATTCGACACGATCAGTATATTGTCGCGGGTCAGGATTCAAAGCGAACAGGATGTACTGCGTATGGAAGCGGAACGCCGCCGGGCGCAGGCAATGGAGTTCAAGCATGCCGAAGTGCCCGGATTGTCCGGAGGCCAACAGGAGGGGGGCGAGGTCGCCACGGCACCCGAGCCTTTTGTGAGGGTGGGACGAAAAATCGGCCGTAACGAACCATGTCCCTGCGGTTCCGGGAAGAAATTCAAGCAGTGCCACGGTGCTCTGAGCTGACCGAGACAAAAATTAATGTTGCCGCCGGCATATTGCTCGATGCCGAAGGCCGGCTGCTGATCACAGACCGGTCGCGGGCAAGTACCATGCGGGAGTTCTGGGAATTTCCCGGCGGCAAGCTTGCCAATGGCGAATCCGCCGAAGATGCGCTCTGCAGGGAGCTCGCCGAGGAGCTCGGAATTGAAATCATGTCGTCCGAGCATTTTCGTAGTATCGAGCATGACTATCCCGGGATGCGAGTCGCGATCGACTTTTTCCTGGTGAGGCGATGGCAAGGCACGCCCTCCGGCATCGAAGGACAGGCGCTGCGGTGGCTCAGACCGGCAGAATTTGCGCCGGGCCTGTTGTTACCCGCAGATGCCCCGGTCCTCGAGCTTTTGCAAAATTTGTGACGCTGGTTGATTTGCCTTTCGCAAACATTGAAGATCATGATTTATAAACGTGCCCTTCAATGATCGTCGCTCGCTGGGGCGAGTTCCCACGGGAAAATACGTGCGCTCAACCGACGTAGGAGTTCGCCCCAGCGAGCGAATCAAGAAATCAGCAGATGCTGATCCGGAACTTGACATCGCGCCCGGTCTGCACAGCGCGGCTGGCAATTGTCGACCACTCGAGAAATCGTATTGTGAAGCGGTGCTGACTGCCGCTGATTTCCGGATAGAGCTGGCTGTTGTCGGGGAGACTTACCCGCAAAAGGCGGCAACTCGTATCTTTTTGCATGCCGTGCTGGTACATGCCGTTGATGGCGACTTTGTCGATCGGTTGGGCACTTTCCCTGATCAGCCAGAGCAGTTCGATAACTGCATCGCAGACCGGGCGAATAACGCCAAGCCAATCCAGGATGTCCTGCTGCCGCCTGGCGAAGGGCTGGCGCAGCCAGTGGCTGTATTCAGGCAGGTCGAATTCGCAGGTGCCGCCCGGTATAGCGCTACGATGTTTGATCGAGCTCAGGAACTCACAGTCTTTCAGGGGCTGCAGGAAGTGTGTACCGGCTTCGTTGAGTTCACCCCTGCTAGCGGCCAGGCTCGCGATCACGGCTTCCAGCCGTCGCGCATCGACCTCGGGCTGACTCTGGAAGCGTTGCAGTATCTCGATCTGACGATCCAGCTCCTTATGTACGTCACTGCGGACGTCGCCGCGCGTCAGAATGGCCATGATCTCAAGCAAGCTCGAGGTAGCCGCCCGTGTGGCCCAATCCGCCTCCAACTCGCTGTTGTAGAGCATTTGCTGATAGAGGAATTCGACCCGCATGAAGGTTCGCATGCGCTCATTAATCGGCTGCTCATATTCAGCCAGCCGTTTTGCGGCGGCTGGAGATGAAGCACGAGGTGCGCTGACGGCCATGACGGTATTCTGCGCCAGCGGCAAGGTTCAGGCAATGACGGTTTCTTGCGACAACTTATTCCCGATCTGAATTGCTCAGTCCGAGGTATGCGTTGTGCAGTGCATCAACCTTGCTCCGTGTCTCGTCAAGGCCGCTGTCGTTCAGCACCACATCATCGGCAATTGCCAGCCGTTCATCCCGGCTGGCTTGCGCTGCGATCATGCGGCGCGCCTGCCCCTCATGTTCCGTGTCCCGCTTCAACAGGCGGCTGAGTTGAACATCCTCGCTGCAATCGACCACCAGCACCCGATCCATGAACTCATGCATCGGCGACTCGACCAGCAGCGGCACGACGATGATCATGTAAGGACAGGTCACCGCCTGAGCCTGCCTGATGGCTGCCTCGCGAATTCGCGGATGGAGTATGCCCTCGAGTTGCCGGCGTTTGCGCTGATCGGAGAAGACGAGCTTTCGCATCGCATTGCGATCCAGCGTACCGTCGTCGCTGAACACTTCGTCGCCGAGGGCAGCACGTATCTGAGCGAGCGCCGGTGCGCCTTTTGCCACCACATCGCGCGCAATGACATCGGTATCGATAACGGGTACGCCAAGGTCGGCGAAAAAATTGGCGACGGTAGTTTTGCCGCTGGCGATGCCACCGGTGAGCCCGACGCGAAGTGGACGTGGTGCTGACGGGTCGTTGCTCAAGGGAACTCTAGCGCATGGTGTCCAGGTAGGTATCCATGATCTGCGGGCCATACAGCATGGCGATCCAGCCCGCCGCCGCAAGATAGGGCCCAAACGGAATTGGCACGTTGCGGTCCTGGCGTTTGAATGCAATAAGCGCGACGCCAACGATGGCGCCAACGAAAGCTGATAACAGGATGATCAGTGGCAGCATTTGCCAGCCAAGCCACGCGCCCAGTGCCGCCAGCAGTTTGAAGTCGCCGTATCCCATGCCTTCCTTGCCGGTCAGCAGGCGAAACAGGTGATAGATGCTCCACAGGCTCAGATAGCCGGCGAGGCCGCCAGCAATAGCGGTGCTGGGGCCAACGAAAAGTATTTCGGCCCCGGCCGACTCGTGA
>Ga0209997_10000663_pt1 | contig 11786 bp, 16 predicted proteins | sample CR04metaG_FD_182079 | JGI IMG/M metagenome (GOLD analysis project Ga0209997, IMG submission 182079) | Deep subsurface microbial communities from Mariana Trench to uncover new lineages of life (NeLLi) - CR04 metaG (SPAdes) (version 2) | ecosystem: Environmental > Aquatic > Marine > Ocean trench...
CAAATTGGCCATACGCTGTGCGATCACGGCGAAAACTGCTTCGCAGGCGCCGCCGCGCCGGCCTTTGCGAGGCCGAAGGCCCCGCACGCCTTAGGTTTTAGGGCCTACGGCCCCTTAAAAAAAGCGAGGGCTCGGGGGAACCATGGCCCCGGTGGGGCCGCGTAAGTCCCCTCAGCGGGTGCACCCCCACTCGGCCTACGGCGTGTCCCTCCTAAATGCCGGCCTGGTCGGGTTTTGACCGGCGCCCCCGATGTCCGCTAATAGCCAGAAGCGGCCTTACCGACGGGGGTTACTGGTCTGGGTCCCCTTCGCCCTTGCGCCAGCGGTCCAGCCGATAGGGGTCCTTGGACGCGGGGCTCGACAGGTCCTTGCCCGCAATCTCGGATGCCAGCCACAAGGCCAGAATCAGAAGACACAAGCTAAATAGGTACGTCATGCCCGTGATTGTACGCGAAAGTGCGCCGCCTGTCAGCGGCCGCGGGCATAGTCGCGCAGCACGTTTACCTCGAGCTGGGTCTCATCCAGCCGGTGCTTGACCACGTCGCCGATGCTGAGGATGCCCCGGACATCTTCGCCCACCATCACCGGCAGATGGCGGACCCGCCAGTTGGTCATCACCGCCATGACGTGCCTCACGTCGTCTTCGGGCGTGCACGAGATCACGTTGTGGGTCATCAGCTCGCCCACCGGCAGCTCGAGCGCCGCCGGCCCGTGCTCGGCGATGCCGTGGACGATGTCGCGCTCCGAAAAGATGCCGACCACCTTGCCCTTGATATCGCACACCAAGAGCGCGCCGATATGCTTGTCGGTCATCAGCCGTGCCGCCTCGGCCACGGTGATCTCGGGATGCGTGGTCTCCACGCGCCTGCCCTTGGCTTTGAGAATTTCGGTTACACTCATCGGACCTTCTCCCATCCAGCCGACGGGGTCCGGACAGACTGTTCGGATGCCATATCGTAGCACCGTCCCAGCGAATGCGTCGCCGATAAATGTCCGCTCCGGGTCAAAACCGGGCATCGGCGATCTAAGCTCCAGATCCAACCCCAACGCCCTTAACGAGTACACGCCCCAGCCGATATCCGTCGTCGAGTCGCGGATTTACGCGAGCAAATACTACAGGGCCTCGGCGTCCGTTTCCCCGGTGCGGATGCGGATGGCCTGTCCCAACTCGGCGACGAAGATCTTGCCGTCGCCGATCTTCCCCGTGTGGGCGGCCTTCTGGATGGCCTCGACGACGGCCTCCACCATGTCGTCGCCGACCGCGAGTTCGACCTTCACCTTGGGCAGGAAGCTGACCTCGTACTCGGCCCCGCGGTAGATTTCCGTCTGCCCCTTCTGGCGGCCGAATCCCTTGACCTCGGTGACGGTCATCCCCGCCACGCCGAGCGGCGTCAGGGCCTCGCGCACCTCATCGAGCTTGTGCGGCTTGATGATGGCCGTAATCATCTTCATGGCAGCGTTCCTTATTCAAAACCGGCGGAGCGGCGGCCCGGTCCCGTCCCGCCCGTGCCGTGCCCGACGCCGGCGGCAATGCCTCCGGGCGTCAGATTTCGTACCCCCGTTCGCCATGGGTGGTGATGTCCAGGCCCTCGATCTCGTCCTCCTCGCTGACCCGCAGGCCGACCACGGCACCGACGACCTTGAGGATGACCCAGCTCATACCCCCGGCCCAGGCCACCGTCGCCGCGGCGCCGACGAACTGCACCCAAAGGGCCTTGGCCGTACCGAAGCCTTCGGCGAAACCCAGGCCGCCCAGGGCCCCGGCGGTGAAGACCGCGGTCAGCATGATCCCCAGAACGCCGCCCACGCCGTGCACCGCGAAGACGTCCAGGGAATCGTCGATCTTATAGCGCTGCTTGACCGCCTGCACCGCGGCGAAGCAGACGAGACCGGCGGCGGCACCGATGACAAGGGCGCCCACCGGCCCGACGAAGCCCGAGGCCGGGGTGATCGTCGCCAGGCCGGCGATGGTGCCGGTGACCATGCCGACCAGGCTGGGCTTTCCGTACTTGATCCATTCGACGGCCATCCATACCAGCGACGCCGTGGCCGCCGAGATGTGGGTCACCACCATGGCCATGCCGGCGTTGCCGTTGGCGGCGAGCGCGCTGCCGGCGTTGAAACCGAACCAGCCCACCCAGAGCATGGCGGCGCCGGTCATCACCATGCCCGGGTTGTGGGGCGGCTTGACGTCGGCCGGGAAGCCCTTGCGGCTGCCCAGCATCATCGCCACCACCAACGCCGACGTGCCCGCGGTCGCATGCACGACGAGGCCGCCGGCGAAATCCATCACGCCGAGTTCGGCAAGCCAGCCGCCGCCCCACACCCAGTGGGCGACGGGGGCGTAGACGAGGATCAGCCACAGGGCGCTGAACAGGCATACGGCCGAGAACTTCATGCGTTCCACGTAGGCGCCGACGATGAGCGCCGGCGTGATGATGGCAAAGGTCATCTGGAACATGAAGAAGACGGTCTCGGGAATGTCGCCGCTCAAGGCATCGACGGCGACGCCGATGAGAAACATCTTGCCCAGGCCGCCGATGACCGCGTTGGCGCCGCCGCCGTCGCCGAACGCCAGGCTGTAGACGACGAAGAGCCACAGGACCGAGGCCAGGCAGCAGATGGCGAAACAGTGCATCAGGACCGAGAGCACGTTCTGGGAGCGGACCAGGCCGCCATAGAAAAGGGCCAGGCCCGGAACCGTCATGAACAGGACCAGGGCCGTCGACGTCAGCAGCCACGCGGTGTTGCCCTCGCTCAGCGTCGGCGCGCCCTGGGCCAGGGCCTCGGACGAAAGTATGAAAAGGCCGAGCCCCAAGACGAAGGGCGCCAAATAGGCCCCCTTGCGGTGATTATTCAGCATGTTGTCCCCCCTCCATGCTTCCCTGTCAGGTACCCCCCGGATGTTTATTATTGGCCGGCATTGGCCGGCGGCCCCAGGGCCTTGAGTACTCCCGTGCACGATTTCGGACGCCATCCCTTCGCGGCCGCCGGCGGCTCCCCGGAACCGGCGGTTGTCAGGTCGTGGCGTATTTCTTTTCCTCCTCGTCGTAGGCCGGGAAACCGATGACCTCGCGCAGGTGGGCGAACCCGGCCAGGGCGTCGGGATGCGCACCCTGCTTGAGGACGGCCAGCGCGTCCTCCATCGCCTTGATGCCCCCGAGCAGCAGGGTTATCGGATAGAGGACGATCTTGTAGCCGATCGCGCCCAGGCGTTCCGGCGCCAGCAGCGGCGTGTCGCCCTGCTCGACCATGTTGGCCATTTTCGGCCCGGTCACGCCGTCACAGTAGGCGCGCATCTCGTCCTCGGTGCGCGGCGCTTCCAAAAACGTGATGTCGGCGCCCATCTCGGCGAAGGTCTTGACCCGCCGGAGCGCCTCGTCGAAGCCGTCGGTGGCGTTGGCGTCCGTGCGCGCCATGATCAGGATGTCGGCGCCGGCGTCGCGGGCGTCGATGGCGGCCCGGACGCGCTGGAACGCCTCGTCGCGGCCCACCGTCTGCTTGCCGCGGGTATGCCCGCAGCGCTTGGGCGACACCTGGTCCTCGATCATGATGCAGGCGAAGCCGGCCTGCGCGTACCCGCGGACCGTACGCTGCACGTTGATCGCGTTGCCGTAGCCGGTGTCCCCGTCGCCGATCACGGGGATGGAGACGGCGCCGCAGATGTTGCGCCCCTGATCCACCATCTCGGCGTAGGAAATCAGCCCGGTGTCCGGCATGCCGAGGCGCGCCGCCGAAACGGCGAACCCACCCATGAAGGTGGCCCCGAAACCGGCGCGCTCGATGAGCTTCGCCGAAAGGGCGTCGAAGCAGCCGGGCGTCACCATCACGTCCGGCTGGGCGAGCAATTGGCGAAGCCGGTCCGCCGGGCTCATCGCCGGCGCTCCGTTTCGATTTCTGAAGGTCCTGTCACCGGCCGTCCCCCCTGGCAACCACTTCGGCGCCCTATGAATACCCGATCCGTCCGCTTTGGCAAAGCCGCCGGCGGTCCGGCCCTGCCCGGATATTGCATGAAGGGTGCGCAACCGGGCACCCTCCATCGCTTGGCCCCGCCCGGCCGATGATATACGGTTCCGGTGGTCCCGCGAACGCGTGCAACGGAGTACTCGGCCATGCCCATCCAGCGCCACGAGATCGATTTTGCGACCCTGCCCGAGGATGTCCTGGAGCAGTGGCGCGCGCTGCCCCCGGCCGTGGTCTCCGACTGCATGAACCGCACCCAGGTCATGGCCGGCGCCATCAAACCGGTGGGCGACGGTATGCGGCTGGCCGGCCAGGCGCGGACGGTGACCTGCATGGTCGGCGACAACTCGGCCATCCACACGGCCCTCGCCATGGTGCGCCGCGGCGAGGTGCTGGTGGTCGATGCCGGCGGCTACGAGGACACCGCCATCTGGGGCGGGATCATGACCCGGGCCGCCCTTCGACGCGGCATCGCCGGGCTGGTTGTCGACGGGGCGGTGCGCGACGTGGCCGAGATCCGCGAGTTCGGCTTCCCCTGCTTCGCCCGGGCCGTGGTTCCGGCCGGGCCGCACAAGGGTTTCGGCGGCATCATCGACGGCCCTATTTCGTGCGCCGGCTGCCCGGTCCGCCCCGGCGACCTGGTGCTCGGCGACGACGATGGTGTCTGTGTGGTGCCCCTGGAGCGGGCCGAGGCGACCCTCGCCGCGTCCCTGGACAAGATCGCCCAGGAGGAAAAGACCAACGCCAACACCGCCTCCGGCGGCCTGCCGATCGACACCATGGGCCTGGCGGAGCCGGAGATCCTCGGCGGTTAGCCCGGATATTTCATGAAGGGAACGGGATTTGCGGCGAGCAATGGTCGTCCAAGGTGGCGTCAGCGCCGATCCCGGCCGTCCCCGCCGTCGTTCTTCCGCCGCTCCCTTGCCTCGACGACCTTGACGGCGGCCCACACGACCACCACGACGGCGAATGCAAGTACGCCGATTTTCAAATAGGCAAGGGCCTGTCCGGCGACAAAGCTCATGGCGAAGGTGAACCGTTAAACAGGGGGAAATCGACTCCGGTGTTTATGAAAGCACACTAGCATGGAGGGCGGGGGTCAAGGTGTCATCGCGAACCACATCAGCGCCGGCAGGGTCAGGAACGAAAGGGCGGTGGAGACGAGCACGGTGCCCGCCACCTCCGCCGGGCGGTTATCGTGGAGCTGGGCGAAAAGGTAGTTGAAGACGGCGACGGGCATGGCGCATTCGATGATCAGGACGCCCCGCGCCGCGCCCTCGTATCCCAAGACCTCGGCCGCCCCCCAGCCGACAAGAAAGCCCATGCCAAGCCTGAGCACGGAAAGCCCGAAGCTTCTGGGCAGGCTCTCTATGCGCAGGCCGGCGAGCGAGGCGCCGAGGGTGATCAGCATCAGGGGGATGGCGAAATCCCCCAAAAGCTCGACCGTCCTGAACAGCCAGCCGGGCAAGGGGGGGGCCAGGAACTTGACGACGAGGGCGGCAAGCACGGCCCACACCAGCGGAATCTTGAGGACCTCGGAGGGCTTGGCGGTACCGGCGGCGATCGCCGGGCCCAGTGTGAAGACGAGGAGCGCGCTCACCGCGAAATACGCGATGCCAAGCGCCAGCCCCCGCTCGCCAAAGGCAAGAAGACATAGCGGCAGCCCCATGTTGCCCGTGTTGGCGAATATCAAGACCGGCAGGAAGGTGCGCTGTTCGAGCCGGAGGAGCCGGAGGAGCGGGATGGCGATGGCGGCGAACACGGCCACCGTGGCGAGCGAGGCGAAGCCCATGATGCCCATGGTCTCGAACGTGAGGTCGACCTTGACCAGCGTCCCGAAGATCAGGCACGGGAAGCCGACGTTGGTGACCAGGCGGGTGACGAAGGCGGTCTCGAAGGGAACGCCCTTCTTCGCCCAGGCGAAGCCGATCCCGGCGCACAGGAACACCGGCGCAATGATCGAGAAGATCTCGGCGAACATGTCCTAGTACAATCCTATAGGGTCCTAACGCCCCCTGAAGGCGGGCTTTTCCTTGGCCAGGAACGCCCGCAGGCCTTCCCGGTAGTCCTCGGAATCGCACAGCGCGTAGCCTTCGTCCGTCTCCGCCGCCGTCAGGGGTTCGGGCTCGCCTAAGCGGCGCACGAACCTCTTGTTGCACCTGGCCGCCAGGGGCGCGCCCGCGGCGATGCGCCGGGCGGCGGCGTAGGCCTCTTCCTCCACCGCCTCGTCCGCGACCACCCGGGTGAGCAGTCCTTTTGCTTGCGCTTCGCGGGCGCCCAGGATGCGCCCTTCGAGCAGAAGTTCCAGGACCACGGCGTCCCCGGCGACGCGGCGGACCACCTCCATCTCCGGATACGCCATCGCATGGCCGAGCCGGTTGATGGGCGCGCCGAAGCGCGCCGATTCGCCGCTGATGCGCAAATCGCACGCACAGGCGATCTCCAGGCCGCCACCGGTGCAGACGCCAAGGATCATGGCCACCGTCGGATGGCGGCACCCGACAATGGCGCCCAGGGCGCCCGAGACACTGTCCCCATAAACTTTTGCCTGGATGGCGTCGGCCCGTTGGGCGGGGAATTCGGAGATGTCGGCGCCGGCGGCGAAGGCCGCGTCACCGGCGCCGCGGACGACGATGCAACGCACCTCGTCCGCCGCCGACAGCTCGTCCATCACATGGTTCAGGCGTGCCCAGGCGGCCTTGGTCAGGGCGTTCAGCCGGTCCGGGTTGTTGAGGACCACGGTGGCGACGGGGCCGTCCCGGGTGACGAGGATCGCTTCGGACATGGGCTTGCCGGGGCGTCCCCTCAGCCGCCGTTCAACACGCGCAGGGGCTCGCCCTTGAGCCAAGCCAGAATATCCTCGACCGCCTCCCCATAGGCAAGGGTGTAGGTTTCGCGCATGACGTATGCCGTGTGGCCGGTAAGGACCGTGTTGTCCAGGCCGCGCAGGGGATGATCACGGGGCAGGGGTTCCACGTCGTAGACGTCGATGCCGGCGCCGGCGATGGCGCGGCTTTCCAGGGTCTCGATCAGGGCCGCCTCGTCGACGATGGGGCCGCGCGAGGTGTTGACCAGGTAGGCGGTGGGTTTCATCAGCCCGAGCTCCCGCCGCCCGACCACACCGCGGGTGCGGTCGCTCAGCACCAGGTGGATGGTGATGATGTCGGCTTCGGAAAACAGGACGTCCTTCCCGACCCGCGTGGCGCCGCATTCGGCGGCCCGCTCTTCGGTCAGGTTCTGGCTCCAGGCGATCAGGGTCATGCCGAAGGCGAGGCCGACCCGGGCCACCTGGGACCCGAGCTTTCCAAGGCCCAGGATACCGAGGGTCTTGTCGCGCAGTCCTTCGGCGAAACCGGCCTGCCAGCCGCCTTCGTGCATGGAGCGGTCCTCGCGCGGGATCTGCTTGACCAGGGCGAGGATCAGGGCCCAGGCGTGCTCGGCCGCCGGATACGGCAGCAGCGCGGTGCCGCACACCGGCAGGCCCCGGGTGCGGGCCGCCTCCATGTCGATGGCCAGGTTGCGCATGCCGGTGGTGACCAGCAGCTTGAGGTTCGGCAGGCCGTCGATCAGGGACGCCGGAAAGGGCGTCCGTTCACGCATGGCGACGACGATGTCGAAGTCCGAAAGCGCCTCGGCGACGGCCTTTTCGCCCTTGATGTATTCGTTGAAGACCGTAATCTCCACTTCCGGAGGCAGCACCCCCCAGTCGGCGCTATCCAGGGCGACATTTTGGTAGTCGTCGAGGATTGCAAGCCGTGTTACCATTGACCGGTCCCCCCGTCTGTATTGATGGCGAACCCGATGCCGTGCACGGGCCCCCGCCGCGGCCTGTTATAGACCAACATTTCCCTTGCGGTCTCCCATGTTTCGTTTGAGCGTTCCGTGGCCGGTGAAGGGGATCCGGAGAAGGCCGGAAATCCGGTTTCGTTCCGTCGAGGAGCCGATGATGGAGGAAAGACGAAAAGCCCAGCGCAGACGCCTGCTGGTCGACCGGCGGACCGCCGAGGAACGGCGCGTCGGACTGGAGCGTCTGTTGGATTCGAAAGGACGCTCCACCGAGGATATCCGGCGCGACGCCGCCGACTGGTCCGACGACCTGGACCGGCGCTACGACGCCGACCAGCGGTCCGGTTCCGACCAGCGCTCGGGCGCCGTCCGCCGCCAACGGCCCGACAGGCGCAAAAACTAGTTCGTACACCATCCCCGCGGCGGCGCCAACGGGGACATTCCAGACACCTGTGCTATCGTCGCGCATCCGGCGCCCGGATCGCCGGACCCTTTCGGGTGCGCCGGCGCCCGCGCCCCGTTCGGGCATGGGCCGGCCGAAAAGGAACGCGCCATGGCGCCCTGCCGCATCGCCCTGATCCACGCGACGACCGTTGCCAGGGGCCCGGTCGCGAACGCGTTCTCGCGCCTGTGGCCGGAAGCGGGGACGGTCCATCTGACCGATGAATCCCTGAGCGAGGACCTGGCCCGGGCCGGTGCCCTGACGCCCGACTTCGCGACCCGCATGGCGTACCTTGCCCGCTATGCGGTGGATTGCGGGGCCGACGGCATCCTGTTCACCTGTTCCGCCTTCGGCGCCGCCATCGAGGACGCGAGGAACGGGCTGCCGGTGCCGGTGCTCAAGCCCGATGAGGCGATGATCGACGAAGCCCTGTCGGCGGGACCGCGCATCGGCGGCCTCGCCACCTTCGCGCCGACGATCGAATCCCTCCGCGCCGAAATCGAAGCGGCGGCGGCACGCCGTGGCCTGTCGCCCGAGATCGACGTGCGCCACGTGCCCGGCGCCCTGGACGCGCTGAGAGCGGACCGCGCCGGCGAGCACGACGCCCTGATCGCCCGCGCCGCCGAAGACCTGGCGGACTGCGACGCCCTGGTCCTGGCCCAGTTCTCCATGGCGCGGGCGGCGACCGCCGTCGCCGGGCTTCCCCGCCGCCGCGTCCTGACCAGCCCCGACGCGGCGGTGCGCAGGCTGCGCTCCCTGATCGCGGCGTGATCCAGGGGACCGTAGATCGAAGAGTCCCTGTGATTAACGGATGGTGGCCTTACGGCCATGGGGGGCTCCGCCCCCACGCCCCCCGCCAGGGGTTAACCCCTGGACCCCGTTAGGTCATGGACTCATTAACTGGTGTTGCGAGCGACAATGTCCGCTCTACCCCGCAAAGCAGACTAAATTTCGGGTGGGGCCAATGTCCGCACATGACCCTTAGCGGACATTCGCTGGATTATGCTGTTCAAGCCGTGCGAAAGCCTATTTCTGATGCTTATCCATCCACTCTTTAGCGAGTTTTTTTGCCTTGGATACATCAGCCGGGAACATTTTCTTCTCAACAACGTCTCGGTTTTTCCTGGCAGTCTGGTGCCCTTGTGAGGCGGCAATAGTCCACCACATAAGGGCACGAGCGTAGTCCCGTATCACACCGTATCCGTAGCCGTACATGACACCCAGATTTAACTGGGCATCGGCAACTCCCTGATTGGCGGCGAGACGATACCACTTGAACGCTTCCCCATGGTCCTCAGGGACGCCTTTTCCATTTTGGTACATATGACCCAGATTGTTCTGGGCAGAGGCATCTTCCTGATCGGCAGCACGGGTGTACCACTTGACGGCAGTCTTGTAGTTTCGGGTGACCCCCCGTCCTTTACGGTACATATGACCCAGATTGTTCTGGGCAGGGGCAATTCCTTGTTCGGCGGCACGGGTGTACCACTTGACGGCAGTCTTGTAGTCCCGGGTTACACCCAGTCCGTTTTTGTACATCACACCCAGATTGAACTGGGCAGGGGCAATTCCCTGTTCGGCGGCGCGGGTGTACCACGTAACGGCAGTCTTGTGGTCCTGGGTGACCCCCCGTCCTTCTTGGTACATTACACCCAGGTTGAACTGGGCATGGGCATCTCCCTGTTCGGCAAGTGGGTTCCACTCCTTCAACGCAGTTGCAAAGTCTCCTCTTTCAGCAGCACCCATCCCCTTCTGGAAATCCACAGCAAACGAGCCAGAGGGACTGACCATAACGGTCAGCAATAAGATGCTTGAAAGGAGCCTTTGTTTCATCACCCTGCCACCCCTACGGCAGCGTAGTGCCACACGCGCGATTGGGCTCGCCGATGATGTAAGCCCATAAAGAAGTGGCAAATAAGAAAAAAATGACAACGGCAAAAAGACGATGCATGGACCAAGGTTATCATGGAGGAAGCTGCAGGCTACAACCTCCTTCCTTAGGTCCGCTTATGGCTAGAAGCGGACATTCACCCACACAATGATTTATGTCCGCTTTACCCCCGGAAAGCAGACATCGAGAACCTGGCTTCGGCATGTCCGAAAAGAGGCGGTTTGCGGACGTCATTGCCTGTACGGCAAACACTTCTTTTCCCTACGCGTTTTTTGACCCCCGGCATCCGTCAGATGGGTCTTTCAACGCTCCCGGCGCTGGCGCTGGAAAACTATCGCTTGCCCTCCGCCTTCAACCCGATCTCGACGAGCCGGCGGACCACCTCTGAGCGATTAGGTTTGCTTTGCCACTGCCCCATGGCCGGGTGTACCGTTGCCGCATGACCGACCAAGAAACCCTCTCCGCCAAGACCTGCGTCCCCTGCAAGGGCGGCGTGCCGCGCCTAGACCGGGACCAGGCGCGGGACCTGATCAGTGGTGTCGAGGGCTGGGAACTCAACGACGACGCCACCCGCATCAGCCGCACCTTCAAATTCAAGGATTTCTCCGAGGCCCAGGCCTTCGCATCCAGGGTCGGCGAACTGGCGGAGGCACAGTTCCACCACCCCGAGATCACATTCGGCTGGGGTTATTGCCGGGTCGAGTTCCAGACCCACAAAATACGCGGCCTGCACGAGAACGACTTCATCATGGCCGCCAAGATGAACGGGCTTGTCGGCCGCCGGGATGACCCAACTCTCGTTTCTGAGAACACGACCTGAGCGGCGGACCGTCCCGGAACCCGTCCCTACTTTTTCGGCTTCCACTCCCGCGCCAGCTTCTGGGCCTCGGATATTTGGGCCGGGGTCATCCTCATGGCAACGATATCGCGGTTCTTGACCGCTTCATCGCGGTACTCGCTGGGGTAGTAACTAGAAGCGGCAAGGTTATACCACATATGGGCCTGTACGTCGTCCTGGGGGACGCCGTGGCCGTCTCTGTACATGGAGCCGAGGTTGTACTGGGCGTGGGCGTCGCCCTGCTCGGCGGCCTTGCGATACCATTGCAGGGCCTCGGCGTAGTCCTGGGGGATGCCTCGGCCCTTGCCGTACATGACGCCGAGAACGCGTTGGGTTCCAGCGTTGCCCCGCTCGGCAAGCGGACGCAACTCGCGAAGCGCCGTCGCATAGTCGCCTCGTTTATACGCTGCCTCACCCGCATCGTAACCCGCCGAAGCCGGCACTGTCAGACCCAATATGAACCCGGCGCACAGCGCCGCGATAAGCGCGAGGCCTGCGAATTTGGCTTTCGGTGTGGTCATGGGTTTCCTCCCCGGGGAGGTTGCTCCCGAGTGCACCGCAAGTCGTATTGAGTGCCAATCACACTCGCGCGGGCGTTCCCGATTGTGAAGATGCGGTGTACGATCCGGCTCTCCTGAGCCGCAAGTTTCGTTTGCCCACCAATGTCCGCTTCTGGCTATTAGCGGACATTCACCCACACAGTGATTTACGTCCGCTTCACCCCTGAAAGCAGACATCGAGATGGGTGCCGCTTTGCGTCTGCTCATGATGCGGTGGACGGCTCCCACCCAACGGCATCGCAATGTGCCAACGTGTGGTTAGTGCAACCACTAGGAAGGGAGCCGCCCATGAGTGAAGTTGCGACA
>Ga0209997_10000664_pt1 | contig 11777 bp, 10 predicted proteins | sample CR04metaG_FD_182079 | JGI IMG/M metagenome (GOLD analysis project Ga0209997, IMG submission 182079) | Deep subsurface microbial communities from Mariana Trench to uncover new lineages of life (NeLLi) - CR04 metaG (SPAdes) (version 2) | ecosystem: Environmental > Aquatic > Marine > Ocean trench...
GCGCTGCCCGTTTTCTTGCAGAATCCGAAGAATTCGCAGGCACGATCCGGTTTATCTTTCAACCTGCCGAAGAAGCTGCGGGCGGCGCCAAGGTCATGATGGATGATGGGCTATTCAAGCTCTTTCCTGTCGAGGCCGTTTTCGGCATGCATAACTGGCCAGGTCTGGACGTAGGGCGATTTGCGATGCGGTCGGGGGCCATGATGGCTTCGTTGGATTGTTTCGACATCGTCATTGAAGGGCGCGGCGCTCATGGTGCGTTGCCTCACCAGGGCGTCGATCCGGTGCACGCGGCTGCCCAGGTTGTCACGGCGCTGCAGAGTATCGTGAGCCGAAACATCGATCCGCTCCATGCAGTGGTAATCAGTGTGACGAGGATTCATGGCGGCGATGCGTATAACATCATTCCAGACCAGGTGTCGCTAGGCGGCGGCATCCGCTGCTTCGACCGAGAAGTGCGCGAGTTGCTCAAAGTCAGGATCGCCGAGGTCGTTGAGGGTGTTTGTACCGGTCTGGGTGCTCGCGGGGCGGTAGATTTTGTCAGCGGTTATCCGGCAGTCGTCAATCATCCTGCCGCGGTAGGCTTGGCCGCCGACGTGGCGGTTGCGATAGTCGGCACAGAGAACGTCGACGCGGAATCGCCCCCCGTGCTGGGCTCTGAGGACTTCGCGTACATGCTGGAAGAAAAACCAGGATGTTATATATTGATCGGCAATGGTGCGGGTGAGGGTACCTGCATGATTCATAACCCGGGCTATGACTTCAACGATGACGTGGTCACGCTTGGCGCGACCTACTGGGTGAAGCTCGCCCAAGCCTTTCTCCGCGACCCGGTCAGTTGAGATACGCTGACCGTCCGCGTATCCTGGCGGGCTTTTGGTATTAAGCCTAGTGGGGCCATTCTCGTGTCTGAGGCCGAGCGTAAAATATTTTTTATCTTTCCCGGGCAGGGCTCTCAATATCGCGGGATGGGTTCCGATCTAGTGGAGGAGTTCGAGAGCGCGAGGGAAATATTCGGCAGAGCCAGCGAGGTCGTCGGCTATGACATGGCGAAACTCTGTTTCGCCGATCCCGATGAGCAGTTGGACCTGACCCGGTATACACAGCCCGCACTGATCACTCATCAGATGGCCTGCCTGGCGTCATTTCAGAGCTTGGGTGGAGAAGATCAAGCGATCGTACCCGTTCTATTAGCCGGCCACAGCCTTGGTGAATATACGGCGCTCGCTATTGGTGGGGCGCTCAGTTTTGAAGACGCCGTGAGACTCGTGCAGCACCGGGGCGAGCTGATGAGCGAGTTGGGTCAGGGCAGCATGCTTGCGACGACGCTGGATCTGCCATCCGCTGCTGCGCTGGCGGCCAAACATTACTGTGCCATCGGCGGCTGTAATCTACCCGAGCAGACGGTTATCGCAGGCGAGGACGGTGATCTGGATGCGCTGACGGAGGACCTCGCGGCAAGGTTCCCGAGGAAACGGGGGTTCAGGCTACCGACGGAGGGCGCGTTTCATACCTACCTCATGGTGAATGCGGCAAGACGTTTTCGCGGCATCCTGGCAGACGCCGAGTTTGGGACGCTGGCGGTGGACGTGTTATCGAATTACACCGGAGACGTGCATGAGCCGAATGCAGATGCGATACGCTCCCGGCTGTTTTTTCAACTCTTCAATCCGGTGCGCTGGCTCGGCTGCATGAACACGGCACTAGATCGAGGCGTGGACACGATTGTTGAGTTTGGCGGTGGTATCGGCAAGGGCGAGGGCCCAGAAGAAAAACGCGCGAATCTTGAAAACATCGTCAAGAAAACACTAAAGATTCGCGAGTACGAAGCGGTCTATCTGCCGGCAATCAATGCGGCAGGGATTCATCTTGCTGCGGAGCAGTTATTTCAAAATTAGCATCCGGCGGTCGTCGATGCTCACATTCAGAACTACGGAGAGATCATGGGAGCCTTCAAGAAACCCCACGGAGGGGAGTTAAAGAATCTGTATCTGACAGGGCAGGCCGTCGAGGCTGAGAAAACCCGCGCGAGGGATATCCCGTCGTGGGATCTGAGTATGCGCCAGCTCTGCGATCTGGAGATGCTCCTGAATGGCGCTTTCTCTCCACTGGAGGGCTTCATGGGGGTCGCCGACTATAACGCAGTGCTCGAGAATATGCGCCTAGTCGACGGTGTGCTCTGGCCCATGCCGATTACGCTGGATGTTACCGAGAAGTTCGCGGACTCGGTCGAGCCGGGCGTGCGTATCGCGTTGCGAGATCACGAAGGAGTGCTGATCGCGACGATGGACGTCGAGAGCAGTTTCTGCCCCGACAAGAAGGCTGAGGCGCTTGCGGTATTCGGCTCGGCTGATGAGGCTCACCCCGCAGTCCGCTACCTCAACGACCAGGCGAACGACGTCTATCTGGGCGGACGTTTGTACGGCGTCGAGGCTCCGAATCATTACGATTTTAAGCACTTACGTGATTCTCCGGCACAAGTCAGAGAGCGCTTCGCGAAGCTCGGTTGGCGGCGAGTCGTGGCGTTCCAGACCCGCAATCCCATGCACCGGGCTCATCAGGAGCTGACTTTTCGCGCTGCCAAGGAGATGGAGGCCAATCTACTGATTCATCCAGTCGTCGGGATGACGAAGCCGGGAGATGTGGATCACTTTACGCGTGTACGTTGCTACGAGCAGGTGCTGCATCACTATCCGGATCAAACCACGATGCTGAGCTTGCTACCGTTGGCAATGCGCATGGCGGGCCCGAGGGAAGCCTTGTGGCACGCTTTGATTCGCAAGAATTATGGCTGCACTCACTTTATCGTTGGCCGCGATCATGCCGGACCTGGTGTAGACAGTAACGGCAAGCCGTTTTACGGTCCCTATGACGCGCAAGAGCTTATGCAGAGCTACGCCGATGAACTCGATATCACGATGGTACCGTTTAAGAACATGGTGTACGTAGAAGATCGCGCAGAGTATCAACCTCAAGATGAGGTTGCGGAAGGCACCGAGATTCTACAGATCTCCGGTACTGAGTTGCGCCGGCGTCTCCGCGAAGGTCTGGAGATTCCAGAGTGGTTTTCGTTTCCTGAAGTCATCGCCGAGCTTCGCAAAACTCATCCCCCGCGCTATCGGCAGGGCTTCACGGTTTTTTTCACTGGGCTCTCCGGGTCCGGGAAATCGACAATCGCCAACGCTCTGATGGTGAAGTTGCTGGAGTTAGGCGGGCGGCAGATCACGTTGCTCGATGGTGATATCGTCCGTAAGAACCTGTCGAGTGAGCTGGGATTCTCCAAAGAGCACCGCGATCTCAATATTCTGCGCATCGGCTACGTTGCAAGCGAGATTACGAAAAATGGCGGAATTGCTCTCTGCGCGCCTATCGCGCCCTATTCAGCCACTCGGCGTTTGGTCCGGGACCTTATCGAACCCCTCGGTGGTTTTCTCGAAGTACACGTTGCAACGCCGCTGGAGGTATGCGAAAGCCGTGATCGTAAGGGTCTCTATGCCAAGGCGCGTGCCGGACTAATCAAGGGGTTTACGGGAATCGACGATCCTTATGAAGATCCAGACGATCCGGAGATGCGGATCGATACGACGAATCTTACCCCGGATCTGGCCGCCCATCGAATCGTAATCAAGCTCGAGAGCATGGGTCTTATTCGCTAGCGGATCAGCGTCCAACGTTGAAGCCGGCAGCGTCAGGCCTTGTCGACAGAGCCCTGCGACTGAGCTGCGGTGCCTACCCGGGAATGCTTGGGTATCGTCACCGGAGCGCGTACAGTCCGATCTGTAGACTCTAGGAGACACACATCGACTCCTCAGCAAAGCCAGGCTCGGGCGCGATTGCGCTCATATCGGCCGCCGCCGTCATTGTGCTGATCTATGGCATGCAGGCGGCGAGCCCGATTCTCGTACCGTTTCTCGTCGCGGCGTTTCTTGCCGTCATCTGCATGCCGCTGATGCGCTGGCTGCAGCACTATCACGTTCCCGCCGGACTCGCCGTGGTGATCATCGTGCTGCTAATCATTAGCGTGTTGACGCTCGTCGGAATCTTCATCGGCGGTCAGATCGCGGAATTTACCGCGCGCCTACCTTTCTATGAACAGCAACTAAACGACAAGCTGACCGGCATTGCGGTGCTCTTCGGGCAGGAAGTCTCGATCGGAGACTTGCTTGATCGAATTCAACCAGCGTCCCCCATGGGGTTGGTCGCCAACCTCTTCAGCGGGCTGCAAGGACTGTTCGCTAACTTCTTCTTGATTATTTTCACTGTAATTTTCTTATTGCTTGAAGCAACGAGCCTTCCCGGAAAGCTACAATTGGTGCTGACTTCCACGCGTGGCGACCCTGATTATTTCAAACGCTTCACGAGTGGGGTACAGCGGTACCTGGGGATTAAGACAATCGCGAGCCTCGTCACGGGTGTTGCGGCCGCAGCACTAACTGCTGCGTTCGGGCTGGATTTTCCATTACTCTGGGGGCTGCTCGCGTTTTCGTTCAACTATGTTCCCAGCATAGGTTCTTTGATCGCTGCCATTCCGCCAGTGGTGTTGGCATTGGTTCAAATAGATTTTTTTCAAGCTGCGATGATCGGCCTGGGCTATTTCGTTATCAATATCACGATCGGTGGCGTCATCGAACCGCGTGTCGTGGGGCGTGGTCTGGGTCTGTCCACGCTCGTGGTGTTTCTCTCGCTCGTGTTCTGGGGCTGGGTTTTCGGTCCCGTGGGCATGTTGCTATCGGTGCCGTTGACCATGACGGTGAAAATTGCGCTGGAATCGAGCAATCGAACCGCCCCGATCGCGATATTATTGGGCCAAGCAGATCGCGTTGCGTCACGGTAAGGCAACACATGGACCATCTGCTGGGCCGGCAGACATTCGGCTGGCCACGCTATGCGTAAACTCGCGTATCGATCGGGTGCAGCTGCCTGGATTAGCGGCTGTGCTTCCGCGACCGAGAAGTAGCCTGTTGTGCTGTTTATTGGCCTGATATAGATTGTGGTTGAGATGAACAATCCGCATGAGAGATGAGTCTACGAGACGAAGTTCAACGACTACTACCTGATTGGAAGCGTTGGTATCCGAGCCTGTTCGACGCTGCGGATGATCTCGGTCTCATCAGGGCAAGAGTTTGTTCGCCCGATAGTCTGCTGCTTAGTAACAGACACTCCAAAGTGCGTCGTGCAGCAGAGGAGGCTCACCTGGAGATGTGGGGCGGACGGAACGAAATCCCTTCTCGCAGCTCATAGATACATCTCGTCGATGAAATATTGCGGATCGAATCTCACAGAGAAGACAACTGGTTGAACCGAGTAGCATCGCCATGACATCAAGACTTCTCGCGCTCACAGTGCTGCTGTTCGTCTGGACAGCAGCCGCGTGGGCAGTTGAAGCGGGAGATCGCGCACCGGCCTGGATCGGCAGTGATCTTCAGGGTCGATCAGTCTCCTTTCCCGCGGTCGCGGGCGGTAAGCCCACTGTCGTCATCTTCTGGGCGACGTGGTGCCCTTACTGCAAGGCGTTTATGCCGTATCTGGAGGCGATTCAGAGAGACTATGTCGCCGATGGGGTCCAGATCGTCGCGATCAACGCCAAGGAAAGAGGCATCGGCGACCCCGCGGCCTATCTTGAGAGCTTGAGTTTTCCCGTGCTGGGCATTCTTGAGGGCGACGAAATTGCGGCGGCCTACGACATCCAATTCATACCGGGGTTACTGGTCGTTGATGGTGCCGGGGTGGTTTCCTACCGCCGGGCGTCCACCGATCTCCCGGCTGGGCAGACGCTGTCGGAGTTCTGGGCTGCAGAGGTTCGTGAGGCGCTAGATCTCGCGTTGCGTTAATCAGCCCGCTGGCGGACTGCTGAAGTAACGATCATGACCAGATCTGTCGTTATCGGGGCGAATCGCGGTATCGGGCTTGAGCTGGTACGTCAACTGGCCGCGAGGGGGGAATCGGTCGCCGCCGCGTGCCGGAAAACGTCCCCGGAGCTCAGTGTCCTGCCTGTCGACGTCTACGAGAACTTGGATGTTACTGACGAACGGTCGGTGGCCGAATTCGCGGATCGCCTGGGTGATCAGCCGGTCGATATGCTGATCAATAACGCCGGCATTCTAACCGAGGAGAAATTCGATAACCTGGAGTGGGGGCGTATACGTCACCAATTTGAAGTCAATGCACTCGGGCCTCTAAGAGTGACTTCGGCGTTGATCGCTCGAATGGCGGAGGCCGCTAAGGTCGGCATCGTCTCAAGTCGAATGGGTTCGCTGCAAGACAATAGTTCGGGAGGCATGTATGGCTATCGGATCTCCAAGGCGGCTGCGAACATGGTCGGCGTCAATCTCGCTCGAGACTTGAAACAGCGAGGAATAGCGGTGTTTCTGCTTCATCCGGGCTATGTGAGAACTGACCTGACGCAAGGTCAGGGCTACACCGACCCTGAGGAGGCCGCACGGGGCCTGATAGAGCGTATGGACACGCTGACGCTGGCGGATAGCGGCACATTCTGGCACGCCAACGGCCAGCCGCTGCCATGGTAATCGACTGACAAAAACCGGTTCTGATGCGCTCGGCTGAACCTCCGGCACGCACCCTGAGGTTTCCTCATATTGTTCTGCGGGATTGGCATAACGACGCCACTATTGCGGTGTATGCTTACCGCTCCAGGTGAAACGCCAGTCTCCAGGAGCACTCGATAGCGTTCTAGTCTGAGCATGTTTGGTCTGGCCTTACCGATTTATTGCTGCACCGTACCTTTGCGAGTCGGTAGATTGGGAACGTTTCGATGCAGATGATCATTGCCAGCCGATTAGATGACGGGCGCGTCGTATTCATCGACGCCGCCGCCGCTTGGGCCGATTCCATAGAAGATGGCGTTGTACTGGAGAGTCAAGCGGAAATTGACCGATTAATGGGTGAGGCTACGCAGGCCGTCGAGGATTGTGTGATCGTGGAACCGTATCTGATCGAAGTGGTCGTCGAGAACGGAGCACGCCGTCCGGTGGAGGCGCGCGAAGCGATTCGCGCATTTGGCCCCTCGGCACGAACCGATCAGCTCATCGGGAGAGAGTAACCAACATGTATCGCTACGATGAATTCGATCAGACGCTCGTGGCGGAGCGCGTCGAGCAGTTCCGCCGTCAGGTGCAACGCCGCCTCACCGGCGAGATAAGCGAGGACCAGTTCAAGCCGCTGCGGCTGATGAACGGTCTTTATATGCAGCTGCATGCCTATATGCTCCGGGTCAACGTACCCTACGGCAGTCTGTCATCCGAGCAGATGCATAAATTCGCCCACATCGCTAGAACTTACGATAAGGGTTTTGGTCATTTCACGACGCGGCAGAATATTCAATACAATTGGGTCAAGCTGGAAGACGCACCGGATCTTCTCCGTGAACTCGCCGACGTGGAGGTCACGGCTATCCAGTCATCCGGAAACTGCGTGCGCAACATCACGTCTGACCAGTACGCCGGAAGAGGCGGGGATGAAATCGAAGATCCGCGGATCTACTGTGAATTGCTGCGGCAGTACACGGTCTTGCACCCTGAGTTTTCGTATCTACCGCGCAAGTTCAAGATCGCGGTGACCGGCGCGCCGAAGGACCGTGCCGCCGTAGCCGTGCATGACATCGGGCTGCGGATGCATCTGAACGATGCGGGGCAGATGCGATTCGAAGTGTTGGTCGGTGGTGGTCAGGGCAGAACGCCGTTTATCGCCCACACGATCCGCGAGTCTCTGGAGCCAGAGCACTTGCTATCTTATGTCGAGGCGATTCTACGCGTTTACAACATTCACGGCAGGCGCGACAACATCAACAAGGCGCGTATCAAAATCATCGTGAACCAGATGGGGATCGAGAGGTACCGCGAACTCGTCGATGAAGAGTGGGAGCGAATCAAGGACGGCTCGCTCAAGGTGCCGCAGGAAGAGATCGATCGAATTAACGCCTATTTCGCGTCGCCTGAGTATGAAGTGCTTGAGGATATCAGCGAAGAACTCGACGCCGTACGAAAGATTGATGAGGAATTCGATCGGTGGATGAAGAGTAATGTCGTGGCTCACAAAGTTTCCGGTTACAGCATCGTCAATATCACTCTTAAGGCTCCCGGTCGTGTTCCCGGAGATATCAACGCGGACGACATGGATGCCGTGGCCGATCTTGCGGATCAGTACAGTCTGGGCGAGATCCGAATTAGTCACCGCCAGAACCTTACGCTGGTCGACGTGAAGCAACAGGCTCTCCATTCCCTTTGGCAGGAACTCAAGCTTCTCGAGCTTGCGACTCCGAATTTAGGCCAAATCACCGATATCATCTGCTGCCCGGGCCTGGATTACTGTGGTCTCGCGAATGCGCGCTCTATTCCGGTAGCGGACGACATCAACCAGCATTTCGTAGATGTTGATCGCTTGGCCCTGGTCGGCGATCTTACAATTAACATTTCCGGTTGCATGAACGCGTGCGGCCATCATCACGTCGGAAATATCGGTATTCTCGGGGTGGACAAGCGCGGTAAGGAGTTTTTTCAGCTGACGCTGGGTGGCTCTTCCGACGAGCACGCGTCGCTAGGCGATCGGCTTGGTCCAGGCCTGCCGCAAGCGGACGTGCCGATTGCGATCGAGGCCATCGTCGACCAGTATCTACAGGATCGCCAAGAGGACGAACGTTTTTTGGATACTTACCGGCGGATCGGAATTGAGCCCTTCAAAAAGGCCGTATACGGCACCCCCGAGAGCAAGGACGTCGCATAGTGGCGCTGATCAAAGATGGAAAACTGGTTGACGATGTCTTCGTCTATGTAGGTGACGACGTTACGCTTCCGGCGGACGGAGCCGTCATCGTGAATCTCGAGCGCTGGCAGTCCTCCCGTGAGGAGTTGCTCCAACGCAACGAGCCTGTGGGTATTCGGCTCAGGAGCGACCAGCCCCCCGACCTCATCGGTGCCTGCCTTAAGAAACTCGCGGTGGTCGCGTTGGAGTTTCCGGCCTTCCGGGATGGACGAGCCTACTCCTACGCCCGGCTCCTCAGGGAGAAATACGATTATCGGGGCGAATTGCGCGCCGTCGGAGACGTGCTCCTGGAGCAGCTACATTTCATGGTCCGCACCGGGATCGATGCCTTCGAGATACACAGCGAGGATCCGATAGGCGATTTTGAGATCGCAGCCGCGGATTTTTCCGTCTGGTATCAGCCGACAGCGGACGGTCGCCGTACGGCGCTCGAGCTTCGCCGGCAGCGCAGTTAGTCGGTCCTTTCCACATGTCGGTGCGGTGGGATTGAAGTGGATTGAAAAAGTGGCAGCTTGGCGGGTTCTTCTCGCGCCTTGCTCTCAAAAACCTACCTAAGCCAATGATTGTTCTTATAAAGAGAATATTGCCGTTTTTTTAACCAATCTAACCTCGGACCAGATAAGGCCGGGCGAAAAGCGCCGACTTCAAGGTGTTTTCCACAGAGTTATCCACAGGATCTGTGGATCATTTTATCGAGTCGATTGAGTCTTGATCGTGCGGTTCCTATCTTTCAAACTGTAGCCCGCGCGGTTGCGGAGGCTTCTTTGATGCCTAAAGCTTTGAATCGGCGCCACATCTTGCAGGGCGGGGCCTGGTTGAGCCTAGCTCCGTCGCTACTCGAGGCTGCGTGCGTCGATACGCCGCGCAGTCCTTTCGGCGATGACTCTACCGCCGAGGAAGTCACCGAGGGCCTCGATCTAACCGGCAAGACGGCGCTGGTAACGGGCGTCAACTCGGGTATCGGCTACGAGACGATGCGCGTGTTGGCTCTGCGGGGCGCTCATGTCCTCGGCACCGCGCGGACGGCAGAGAAAGGCCAAGTGGCTTGTGACAGCGTCGTCGGGCACACGACACCACTTGTCTTGGAGTTATCGGATTTCGATTCGGTCGTTGCCTGCGCGGATGCTGCACAGGCGCAGGTCGGCGCCATCGATATGTTGATCTGTAATGCTGGAGTTCTGCTGAACGAATCGCGACAGGTGCGGGGTCTGGAGATGCATTTCGTCGTCAATCACCTCGGCCATTTTCTGCTCGTGAATCGTCTATTGGAGCAAGTACTTGCCGCACCGGAGGGCAGGGTCGTCGTCGTCGCCAGCCGAGCGCATCACTCGGCGCCCGAGGATGGCATCCAGTTCGACAATCTTGCCGGCGAAGGCGATTTCGATCGCCAGGAATTCTACGGGCACTCCAAGCTCGCCAACGGTCTGTTCGCGCGCGAGCTCGCGCGTCGTTTGGAAGGCACTAACGCCACGTCAAACTCGTTACACCCTGGTGTGGTGGTGACGAACATCGCGAGAAATCTACCCGGCTGGCAAGATGCGATCTTTCGCTTCGCAGGATCATTGTTTCTGAAATCTGTTGAAGAAGGCGCCGCGACGACTTGTTATGTCGCCACGAGCCCGGAACTTGCCGGTGTCAACGGGTGCTATTTCTCGGCTTGCAATCCGGTGACTCCGAGCACGAATATGCTCGATGACGATATGGCCCAGAGACTGTGGTCAGTCTCCGAGCAACTGACCAGGCCTTATCTAAGTTAAGGATTAGCAGGTCTCAAGCGCTGCCTATCTGGAAAACCAGCAATGCGCCAAGATAACCTAGCCCAGTCATATAACTCCACGCGAACAGCGGCCAGCCCCAACCATTCGTTTCACGCTTGATGACGGCGATTGTAGCCGCGCACTGTAGGCACCAGGCGTAGAATACGAGCAGCCCCAATACCATCGGCAGCGTGAAGACCAGCTGACCATCGGGCCAGGTCGCTACACGTAAGCGGTCCGCCAGGCTTGCCTCGTCGGCGGCGGCTCCGACAGCATAGATCGTCCCCAACACCGCCACGACAACCTCACGCGCCGGGAAGCCGGCGATGACAGCGGCTGAGATACGCCAATCCCAGCCAAGCGGGACGAACAGCGGTTCCACAGCTTGGCCGGCTCGACCGAGCCAGCTCTGCGACAGATGAGCAGCCGCCGCCTCATTATCGATCTGCGCAGCAGCTTGTTCTAGAGCGTCGCCGTCATACGTCGCGGCCGCCTGCGTTTGAGCGTTCAGGCGTTCTGTCTCGATAAGATCCGAGCGTGGGAAGTAAGCCAGCGCCCACACCACGACCGCAACGGTGAAAATGACCGTGCCCGCGCGACGAAGAAATATCCGCGCTCGGTCCAGTAGTTTCATCAGTACCGTCCGCAAATTCGGCAGGTGGAAGTCCGGTAAGGCGAGAATAAAGGTCGGGGTCGGGCCACGAAGTGCCGATCTTTTCAGGAGCAGCGCAGTCCCTACGCCGCCTACGATCCCCAGCATATACAGACCGAACATCACCAAGCCTTGCAGGTTCATGAAGCCGAGACTGCGACTGGGCACGAACGCTGCGATCAGCAACGCGTACACAGGTAGCCTAGCGGAGCACGTCATAAAAGGCGCGGCAATGATCGTCGCGATTCGATCGCGCCGATTAGGAATCACCCGTGTCGCCATGATAGCGGGAACCGCGCACGCGAAGCCCGACAGCAGTGGGATAACCGACTGACCCGACAATCCCACAGAGCGCATAGCTCGATCAACGAGAAATGCCGCTCGCGCCAGGTAACCTGTATCTTCCATGACGATAATAAAGAGGAACAAGATGATGATCTGTGGCAGAAAGATAATGACACTGCCGACGCCGGCGATGACGCCGTCCACGAGAAGACTCGTGAACATTCCAGGCGGGAGTCCGGCTTCCAGCCAGGCGCCGAACGCACTGGCACCGGTATTGATCAGATCCATCGCCGGGGTTGCCCAGG
>Ga0209997_10000667_pt1 | contig 11760 bp, 7 predicted proteins | sample CR04metaG_FD_182079 | JGI IMG/M metagenome (GOLD analysis project Ga0209997, IMG submission 182079) | Deep subsurface microbial communities from Mariana Trench to uncover new lineages of life (NeLLi) - CR04 metaG (SPAdes) (version 2) | ecosystem: Environmental > Aquatic > Marine > Ocean trench >...
CAGGAGTAGTGGCGAAGATTATTGAGTAAGGAGTTCTAACAAGCTCGGTGTGCCGGGGCCATACGTCAAGTGATCTGTCGCGCACCTGACGGTCTCGACTCTATTGAGAAGGTTGGGCGCGACAGGCCAGTAGCTCAATTGGCAGAGCGGCGGTCTCCAAAACCGCAGGTTGGGGGTTCGATTCCCTCCTGGCCTGCCAGTCGAAGGCAGGAGGCATCGTAGGAGCCCGTCCTGACGGGCGATTGAGAGCATAAACGCAAAGTGACGACGACAACGGAAACAAGCGAGTCCGGAGCACTGGACATCCTGAAGCTGCTCATTTCGGCGGGTCTGCTTGTGGGCGGCCTCTTCGGTTACTACTGGTACCTGGAGTGGATGCTGCCCTTGCGTGTATTGCTTGTGCTCGGCGGGTTGGCTGCCAGTATTGGTGTCGCGGCGACCAGTACTCAGGGCCATCGGATGCGGGCATTCATCCAGGGGTCGCGGATAGAGATACGAAAGGTCATATGGCCGACTAAACAAGAAACGACGCAAACAGCAATTGCTGTTTTTGTCTTTACTCTTGTTATGGCTGTTTTTTTCTGGGCGTTGGATTCAGGGTTACTCTGGCTAACGCGCACCTTGGTCGGTTCAACCGGCTAAATAGTTTTAAGAGGTAGAACCCGAGTGGGGTTACGCTGGTACATCGTCCACGCCTATTCCAATTTCGAACACAAGGTGAAGAGTTCGCTCGAAGAGCGCATCAAGCTGATGGGTCTCGAAGACAAGTTTGGCGAAATTCTTGTCCCGACCGAAGAGGTGGTCGAGATGAAGGAAGGCCAGAAGAGGAGAAGCGAGCGAAAGTTTTTTCCGGGCTATGTCCTTGTACAGATGGAAATGGACGACGAGTCATGGCATCTGGTGAAAGAAGTACCCAAGGTATTGGGATTCATCGGCGGTACGAGTGACCGTCCAGCACCGATATCAGAGGCTGAAGCCGACCAGATTTTACAACGCGTCAAGGAAGGCGTGGACAAGCCGCAGCCGAAAGTACTGTTCGAGCCGGGTGAGGTTGTTCGCGTCACTGACGGCCCGTTCAACGATTTCAGTGGAGTCGTTGAGCAGGTGAATTACGAGAAGAGCCGCCTGCAGGTTGCGGTACAGATTTTGGGCCGGTCTACGCCCGTTGAACTCGACTTCGGTCAGGTCGAAAAAGGCTAGACAAATTTTGCAATGATGCATCGTAAGAGTTGTCCGACCGCCATGGATGGCGGGAGTGCAGGTGTTGCAGGAGCATTCACCTGCCTGACGGGCGATAGCGACGCTAGATACGAGGAGCCCTGACAAGGCGTTTGAACTCGAGAGGTAATTTGAAATGGCAAAAAAGGTTGCTAGTTTTATCAAGCTGCAGGTCCCTGCAGGCCAGGCTAACCCGAGTCCGCCGGTCGGGCCGGCGCTGGGCCAGCATGGTGTGAACATTATGGAGTTCTGCAAGGCGTTTAACGCGGAAACGCAGGGTGTCGAAGCGGGTTTGCCGATTCCGGTCATTATTACAGTCTATTCTGACCGCAGTTTTACGTTCATTTCGAAGACGCCACCGGCGGCAGTGCTGTTGCGCAAGGCTGCGGGTGTTCCGAAAGGATCGGGAACGCCGAACACAGAAAAGGTCGGCAAGGTAAACCGCAGGCAGCTCGAAGAAATTGCGACAACGAAAATGCCGGACCTGACGGCAGCCGATATGGACGCCGCAGTGCGTACCGTTGCCGGTACTGCCCGCAGTATGGGAATTGATGTGGAGGGTGTGACGTAATGGCCGGCCTAAGCAAACGCAAAAAACTTGGGCGCGAAAAAGTCGAGTCCACTACGGCGTATCAGATCGATGAGGCACTTACCCTGGTCAAGGAACTGGCGAACGCAAAGTTCCCCGAGAGCATCGATGTATCTGTGAATCTAGGTGTCGATCCGCGCAAGTCGGACCAGGTCGTTCGCGGATCGACCGTACTGCCAAACGGCACCGGCAAGAACGTGCGTGTCGCGGTGTTCGCCCAAGGCGATAACGTTGACAAGGCAAAGGCGGCCGGCGCCGATATCGTCGGTTTCGAAGATCTTGCTGAGCAAATCAAAGCCGGTGAGCTGAATTTTGACGTTGTCATCGCGACGCCGGACGCGATGCGTGTCGTCGGTACGCTTGGCCAGATTCTTGGTCCGCGGGGCTTAATGCCTAATCCGAAGGTCGGCACTGTAACCGCAGACGTTGAAACGGCTGTGCGAAACGCGAAGGCCGGTCAGGTGCGTTACAGGACGGACAAGGCGGGAATTATTCATTGTCCGATCGGTCGCGCGGATTTTGACGTTTTGGCATTGAAAGAAAACCTGGTCGCGTTGCTGGCTGACCTCAAGAAGGCCAAGCCTGCATCGGCCAAAGGTGCATATTTAAAGAAACTGACCGTCTCCTCAACGATGGGGCCGGGCGTGTCAGTCGATCGGGCAAGCGTAGATACCTGATCTGTGAGTTTTGCGGTTTGGTCTTCGGACGAAGCTGCAGAAAATGACCGGGTCGAGAGACTCCGGTCGAAAGGACCGGAGGCGGATGACGCCGTGGAATGGAGAAGTCCGATTCCAGGTGGTCAGAAGGTTTCGGTCATCGTCGAAGACCGTAGGTGGTCGGCGTAAAACCCGACCTCAATCATGCCTACGCAGATGGTGCTGCCTGAGTCAGAGCAATCTGGCGAATGGTCATCGTTCGACATTGGGTGGTGGAGAAGGACTCCGCCGGGTTGTGACCGTTAGCCAGGAGAAATTCATGGCACTGAGGCTCGATGACAAAAAGAGATATGTCAAAGAGGTAAACGCGGTTGCGGGTGACTCTATAACCGCTGTTGCAGCGGAGTATCGAGGGTTATCCGTTGCAGAGATGACGGAGTTGCGTAAGGAAGCTCGCAATGCCGGCGTATATCTTCGTGTTGTCAAAAACACGCTGGCGCGCCGGGCCGTCGAAGGCACTGACTTTGAGTGTATGAAGGAGATACTCACGGGGCCGATTCTGCTCGCGTTTGCGAAAGACGATCCAGGTGCTGCTGCCAGGGTTATCAGAAATTTCGCCAAAGAGCACGATGCTCTGAAGGCGGTGTCACTTTCTGCCGGCGGGGAACTATTGCCGGCGACTGATCTTTCGCGATTGGCGGATTTGCCAACGCTCGATCAGGCACGCGCATTGCTGCTTGGCGTGATGATTGCACCGATAACCAAACTGGTACGGACACTTTCTGAGCCGTCCGCAATGCTCGCACGGACGTTTTCCGCGCGTGGCAGTCAGGAAATGGCTTGAGCGCCGCATGATTGCCTGACAATCGATACTTACTTAACTGATTCAGGAATATTAGAGGAATAAAGACATGGCATTGTCGAACGAAGATCTGCTCAAAGAGTTGAGCACAAAACCAATTATGGAAGTTGTCGAGCTCGTCAAGATGCTCGAGGAAGAGTGGGGTGTTTCAGCCGCTGCTCCGGTCGCAGTGGCTGCGCTGGGTGCCGCTGGAGCCGAGGCCGCGGTCGCCGAAGAGAAGAACGAATTCGACGTAGTATTGTCGAGCTTCGGCAGCAACAAGGTTTCTGTCATCAAGGTAGTTCGCACGATCACTGGCCTGGGCTTGAAGGAAGCAAAGGACACGGTCGAAGGCGCGCCGTCAACAATTAAGGAAGGGGCATCGAAGGAAGACGCCGAGAACTTCAAGAAACAGCTTGAAGAAGCCGGCGCGAGCGTCGAGCTCAAGTAACACGAACTCGAGCTTCTGTCTGAGATGCGGGACCAGGTGGTCCGAATGCGCAAGAGCAGCCTGCGGCTGAAAACCGCTGGCTGCATCTTCGCGTCTGTGTGATTCGTACGAGGTAATTATCCGAATGGCTTATTCATTCACTGAGAAGAAACGCATAAGAAAGAATTTTGGCAAGCGGCCGACAATTCTGGATGTCCCGTATCTTCTGGCGATCCAGCTGAATTCATATCGAAAATTTCTGCAAACGGATGTGTCTGAAAAAGACCGCAAAAACGTTGGTCTGCACGCAGCATTTCAGACTGTATTTCCGATTGTCAGCTACTCGGGAAACGCTGCACTCGACTATGTCAGCTACCGACTGGGTGAGCCCGTATTTGATGTCAAAGAATGTCAGATGCGTGGTCTTACCTATGCCGCGCCTATTCGCGTCAAGGTTCGTCTAATCATTTACGATAAAGAGGCAAGCGGCGCGAACAAACCCGTAAAAGACATTCGTGAGCAGGAAGTCTATCTTGGCGAAATGCCGTTGATGACTGACCATGGTACGTTCGTCATAAATGGTACTGAGAGAGTCATCGTTTCTCAGCTGCACCGGTCGCCGGGTGTTTTCTTCGATCACGATAAGGGAAAAACGCATTCGTCAGGCAAGCTCCTGTTCTCGGCCCGGATCATTCCGTACCGGGGTTCGTGGCTGGATTTCGAATTCGATCCGAAGGATTCCGTGTTCGCACGAATCGACCGCCGCAAAAAGCTGCCAGTCACGATTATCTTGCGTGCCATTGGTCTGAATAACGAGGAGATACTGGATATCTTCTTTGAGACCAATGACTTTTATCTGTCGTCGAAAGACATTCGCATGGGCCTTGTACCCCAGCGCCTGCGTGGGGAAACTGCGAACTTCGACATCAAGCTGGGTCGCAAGCTCATCATCGAGGAAGGGCGGCGTATCACGGCCAAACACGTACGCGACATGGAGAAGTCCAGGGTCGATAATCTTGTCGTGCCAGTTGAGTATCTCGAAGGCAAGATTCTTGCGCATGATGTCGTCGATACAGAGACCGGTGAGTTACTGGCAGCCGCAAACAGTGAGCTGACCACGGAACTCATCGAGATCCTTATCGAAAAAGGCATCGAGCACATTCGCACACTGTATGTGAACGACCTCGACCGCGGCCCGTATATTTCGAATACCTTGCGTATTGATCCGTCTACGACGCGTTTGGAGGCACTCGTCGAGGTCTACCGGATGATGCGTCCGGGTGAGCCGCCGACGAAAGAAGCGGCGGAAAACCTGTTTCAGAACCTGTTTTTCAATCCGGATCGTTACGATCTGTCCGCCGTCGGCCGCATGAAATTCAACCGTCGGGTCGGTCGTGACACGTCCGAAGGCAGTGGTGTGCTCGAGAATGAAGATATTCTCGACGTCCTCAGGACGCTTGTCGATATTCGTAATGGATACGGCACGGTCGATGACATCGATCACCTCGGCAACCGGCGCGTACGAAGCGTTGGTGAAATGGCTGAAAACGCATTTCGCGTCGGTCTGGTCCGCGTGGAACGGGCGGTCAAGGAGCGCCTGACGCAGGCGGAGACCGAGGGCCTGATGCCGCAGGAGATGATCAATGCCAAGCCTGTAGCAGCAGCCGTTAAGGAATTCTTCGGCTCCAGCCAGCTGTCACAATTCATGGACCAGAACAATCCGTTGTCAGAGGTGACGCACAAGCGCCGGGTATCGGCACTTGGACCTGGCGGCCTGACACGAGAGCGCGCGGGTTTCGAGGTGCGGGATGTGCACCCGACCCACTATGGGCGCGTGTGTCCGATCGAAACACCGGAAGGCCCGAACATCGGGCTGATCAATTCACTTGCTGTCTATGCACGCACAAATGCATACGGATTTCTCGAGACGCCTTATCGAAAGGTGGCTGGCAGTAAAGCGACGACCGACATCGAGTATTTGTCAGCAATCGAGGAAAGCCAGTTCGTCATCGCACAGGCGAACGCGGAGCTCGACAAGAATGGTCGCTTTGTCGATGCGCTCGTATCGGTGCGGCACAAGAATGAGTTTACCCTGGCCGATCCGTCGACAATTAACTACATGGATGTATCGCCGAGACAGATCGTCTCGGTTGCGGCTTCGCTGATTCCGTTCCTGGAGCATGACGATGCTAATCGCGCCCTGATGGGCTCGAACATGCAACGCCAGGCAGTTCCGACATTGCGTTCCGAAGCGCCGCTGGTTGGCACTGGGATGGAAAGGGCGGTTGCCGTGGATTCAGGTGTAACGGTTGTCGCGACTCGTGGTGGTACCGTCGACTCCGTGGATGCATCCCGCATCGTGGTTCGAGTTAACGATGATGAAACAGAAGCTGGCGAGTCTGGCGTTGATATCTATAACCTGACGAAATACACGCGCTCCAATCAGAATACCTGTATCAACCAAAAACCGCTCGTCAAGGCAGGTGACCAGATAGCCGGTCGCGATGTACTTGCTGACGGACCCTCGACAAACATGGGTGAACTTGCGCTCGGGCAAAACTTGTTCGTCGCGTTTATGCCGTGGAACGGTTACAACTTCGAGGACTCGATTCTGATCTCTGAGCGCGTCGTACAAGAGGATCGTTTCACGACGATTCATATCGAAGAGCTGTCATGCGTGGCGCGCGATACCAAGCTGGGACCGGAAGACATAACTTCGGATATTCCGAACGTTGGGGACGCTGCCCTTGCCAAACTCGATGAGTCGGGTATCGCGTTCATTGGCGCGGAGGTCAATGCGGGAGATATTCTGGTCGGCAAGGTAACGCCCAAGGGCGAGACACAGCTGACGCCTGAAGAGAAATTGCTGCGTGCGATCTTTGGCGAGAAAGCGTCTGATGTGAAAGATACATCTCTGCGCGTACCGCCCGGCATGGACGGCACCGTTATCGATGTTCGCGTCTTTACGCGTGACGGCGTTGAAAAAGACGTCAGGGCGCTCGCGATCGAGAAAGCCGAACTCGAAAGCGTACGCAAGGACCTTAACGACACACTCAGAATTCTCGAAGAGGATATTTATGAGCGCGTTGAGCGCATGCTGACCGGCAAGATGGCTCAGGGAGGCCCGAATAAACTCAAGTCGGGCAGCAAGATCACCAAATCTTATCTCGACGAAGTGCCCCGCGATCAGTGGTTCGAAATTCGTCTGAAGAATGACGCAGCAAATGAGAATTTGGAGAAAGCATTCGAACGCCTGAAAGCGCAGCGCGCTGAGTTCGACCGGCGCTATGAGGAGAAGAAAGACAAAATCACGGCAGGTGATGATCTTGCTCCTGGCGTACTGAAAATGGTCAAGGTATATCTTGCCGTCAAGCGGCGCATTCAGCCCGGCGACAAGATGGCCGGACGTCACGGCAACAAGGGTGTAATTTCGACCATCGTTCCCGTCGAAGATATGCCGTATCTCGATGATGGCACGCCGATCGATATCGTTCTCAATCCGCTCGGCGTACCGTCACGAATGAACGTCGGACAAGTGCTGGAGACTCATCTGGGATGGGCGGCGAAGGGCCTTGGAAGAAAGATCGGCTCGATGCTGAAGGCTCAGGAGTCGACGGCGAAGATCCGGCAGTTCCTCGACACCATCTATAACAAGACTGGTGGTCAACTAGAGGACATAAAGTCGCTTTCAGATGCCGAAGTGCTGGAACTGGCCGGCAATCTCGTCGACGGCGTGCCCACCGCAACGCCGGTATTTGACGGCGCTACCGAGGCCGAGATCAAGGTGATGCTCAAGCTCGCCGACCTGTCCGAAACCGGCCAGACTCGACTGAATGATGGCCGCACCGGCGAGCCGTTCGATCGTGAAGTGACGGTTGGTTACATGTATATGCTGAAGCTCAACCACCTCGTCGACGACAAAATGCATGCCCGCTCGACAGGTCCGTACAGCCTGGTCACGCAGCAGCCGCTGGGTGGCAAAGCGCAGTTCGGCGGTCAACGATTCGGTGAGATGGAAGTGTGGGCATTAGAAGCCTACGGCGCTGCCTACACGCTGCAGGAAATGCTGACGGTGAAGTCCGACGACGTACAGGGCCGAACCAAGATGTACAAGAACATCGTTGATGGTGAGCATGAAATGGATGCCGGCATGCCCGAATCCTTTAACGTACTCGTTAAAGAGATTCGTTCGCTGGGAATCAACATTGAACTGGAAACAGACTGATGAAAGATCTTCTGAAGCTATTCAAGTACCAGAATCCCGCAGACGACTTCGATGCAATCCGCATCAGTCTTGCGTCGCCCGACATGATCAGGTCCTGGTCGTTCGGTGAGGTTAAGAAGCCGGAGACCATCAATTACCGTACGTTCAAACCCGAGCGCGACGGGCTGTTCTGCGCCAAGATCTTCGGCCCGATCAAGGACTATGAATGCCTGTGCGGCAAGTACAAGCGGCTGAAGCACCGTGGCGTTGTATGTGAAAAGTGCGGTGTTGAAGTCACGCAGACAAAAGTGCGCCGCGAACGCATGGCGCATGTCGAGCTGGCGAGCCCGGTCGCGCATATCTGGTTCCTGAAATCACTGCCGTCGCGGATCGGCCTCATGCTTGACATGACCCTGAGGGAGATCGAACGCGTCCTGTACTTCGAGGCATTCGTTGTCGTCGATCCCGGCATGACCCCGCTCGCGCGGGGCCAATTGATGACTGACGAAATGTATCTCGATGCGATCGAGCAGTACGGTGATGAGTTCGATGCCCGCATGGGCGCCGAAGCCGTACGCGAGATGCTGATGACGATCGATCTGCAGCGCGAAGTACTGCAGGTTCGCGAGGACATTGGCGCGACGCGCTCCGAAACCAAGATCAAGCGTTTGTCGAAGCGGCTGAAGTTGCTCGAGTCATTTATCGAGTCGGGCAACAAGCCCGAATGGATGGTGCTGATCGTATTGCCGATTTTGCCTCCGGACCTGCGTCCGCTGGTACCACTGGACGGCGGCCGTTTCGCGACCTCGGATCTCAACGATCTCTACCGCCGCGTGATTAATCGCAACAACCGTCTGCGTCGCCTGCTCGAACTGAATGCGCCGGATATCATTGTGCGCAACGAAAAACGCATGCTGCAGGAATCTGTCGACGCATTGCTCGACAATGGCCGCCGCGGCCGTGCGATAACGGGCACGAACAAACGTCCATTGAAGTCGCTTGCCGACATGATCAAGGGCAAGCAGGGCCGCTTCCGCCAGAACCTCCTCGGCAAGCGTGTCGATTACTCGGGACGTTCGGTCATCGTGGTCGGCCCCACGCTGAAACTGCATCAATGCGGTTTGCCGAAGAAGATGGCGCTCGAACTGTTCAAGCCATTCATTTTCTCGAAGCTGCAAATGCGCGGCGAAGCCACGACGATAAAGGCTGCCAAGCGCCTGGTCGAGCGCGAAGGCGCGGAAGTCTGGGATATTCTCGAAGAAGTCATTCGCGAACATCCCGTCATGCTTAATCGTGCGCCGACGTTGCACAGGCTCGGCATTCAGGCGTTTGAACCGGTTCTTATTGAGGGCAAGGCGATTCAACTGCACCCCCTTGTCTGCACGGCGTTCAACGCCGACTTTGACGGTGACCAAATGGCCGTGCACATACCGTTGTCGATCGAGGCACAACTCGAAGCGCGCGCGCTCATGATGGCGTCAAATAATATCTTGTCGCCCGCAAACGGTGAACCGATCATTGTGCCTTCGCAGGATGTTGTACTCGGCCTTTATTACATGACCCGCTCCAAGGTCAACGGCCGGGGTGAGGGATCACGATTCAGTAACGTCAATGAAGCAAGGCGTGCATACGACACCGGTTGTGTCGAACTTCATGCGAAGGTGAAAGTACGGGTCCTGATCTACGAGGACACTGAGGACGGTCAGGGCAAAGCGGTGCTGAAGGTCGTTGACACGACCGTTGGCCGAGCGCTTCTTTCCGACCTGTTGCCCGAGGGTCTCAGTTACGACCTCGTCGATCAGGACATGAACAAGAAGGCGATCTCGAACGCCATCAATGCCTGTTATCGGAAACTCGGCCTCAAGAAGACCGTGGTCTTTGCGGATCAGCTGATGTACACGGGATTCCGTTTCGCGACGATTGCCGGTATTTCGATCGGCGTGAACGACATGGTTGTGCCGGAGAGCAAGGGAGAGATACTGGCTGCTGCGGAGTCCGAGGTGAAAGAGATTCAGGACCAGTATGCGTCCGGCCTCGTCACCGAAGGAGAACGATACAACAAGGTTGTCGACATATGGTCGCGCACCAACGACCAGGTTGCGAAAGCGATGATGGACAAACTCGGCTCCGAAGTTGTCGTGGATGCGTCAGGCAAAGAGATCGTCCAGAAATCCTTCAATTCCATTTACATGATGGCCGACTCCGGTGCTCGCGGATCTGCGGCGCAGATCCGGCAGCTGGCCGGTATGCGTGGCCTGATGGCCAAGCCGGACGGTTCGATCATCGAAACACCGATCAAGGCGAACTTTCGTGAGGGTCTCGACGTACTGCAATACTTCATATCGACGCACGGTGCTCGCAAGGGTTTGGCCGACACGGCCTTGAAGACCGCAAACTCGGGTTATCTGACTCGTCGCCTGGTCGATGTCGCACAGGACCTGGTGGTGACCGAAGTGGATTGTGAGACCAGAAACGGTATTGCGATGTCACCGCTGGTCGAGGGTGGCGACGTGGTTGAACCTCTGCATGAACGGGTACTCGGCCGCGTCCTGGCTGAGCCGGTCCTGATTCCAGGTACTGACAAGATCGCATTCGACGCAGGAACCATGCTGGACGAAGCCAGCGTAGGGCGGCTTGAAGACTTGTCGATTGACTACGTACTGGTTCGGTCGCCGATTACCTGTGAGGTGCGCTACGGTGTTTGCTCGCAGTGCTACGGCCGTGACCTGGCGCGTGGTCAGCGCATTAATATCGGTGAGGCGGTCGGTGTCATTGCCGCACAGTCAATCGGTGAACCGGGCACCCAGCTCACGATGCGTACCTTCCACATTGGCGGTGCCGCATCACGTTCGGCCGCGGTCAACAATATCGAGATAAAGAACAACGGTGTTGTGAAACTCAACAACATGAAAACAGTTCGTCACCGGAAGGGTTACCTCATAGCCGTGTCACGTTCCGGTGAAATCTCCGTCATCAACGAACATGGCAGAGAGCGTGAGCGCTACAAAGTGCCGTACGGCGCAATGATTACAGTAGGAGATGCTGAGGAAGTGAAGCAGGGTCAGGTTGTCGCAACCTGGGATCCGCATACTCACCCGGTTGTATCGGAAGTTGCCGGCAAACTGCGGTTCGAGGACTTCCTTGAGGGTGTTGCTGTGACGGAACAGGTCGATGAGTTCACCGGGCTGACCAGCATCGTCGTACTCGATCCGAAGCAACGTGGCAACGTCGGCAAGGACCTCAGGCCGGTTGCCAAGCTGGTCGATGATGATGGCAATGATGTCTGCTTCGCAAACACCGATATTCCGGCAGTTTATGCGTTGCCCGCCGGCGCCATCGTCAGCATGCCTGATGGTGCGAAGGTGTCTGTTGGCGACGTCATCGCGCGTATTCCGCAGGAATCATCGAAGACTCGCGACATCACTGGTGGTCTGCCGCGTGTCGCCGATCTCTTCGAAGCGCGCAAGCCCAAGGACCAGGCCATCATGGCCGAATACACGGGTACCGTGAGCTTTGGCAAGGAGACGAAAGGCAAGCGACGTCTGGTCATTACCGATGACAGTGGTGAAAAACTTGAGGAACTTATTCCGAAATGGCGCCACCTGAATGTGTTCGAGGGCGAGCAGGTCGTCCGAGGCGAAGTCATTGCGGACGGTGAGCCGAACCCGCATGACATTCTCCGCCTGCAGGGCGTGAAGCCGCTGGCCGATTACCTGATCCGTGAGATTCAGGATGTGTATCGACTACAAGGCGTGAAGATCAACGACAAACACATCGAGGTCATCATCCGTCAGATGTTGCGCAAAGTGATTGTGTCTGCTC
>Ga0209997_10000670_pt1 | contig 11754 bp, 15 predicted proteins | sample CR04metaG_FD_182079 | JGI IMG/M metagenome (GOLD analysis project Ga0209997, IMG submission 182079) | Deep subsurface microbial communities from Mariana Trench to uncover new lineages of life (NeLLi) - CR04 metaG (SPAdes) (version 2) | ecosystem: Environmental > Aquatic > Marine > Ocean trench...
TAAAATAGATATGGATGATGTTACTGCTTTAATGAATAAGGCTATTTCTCTTAGTCATTTAGGTAAGTACAAAGATGCAATAAACTATTATGATAAGGCTCAAACGATTGATTCAAATTTAAAAGAAGTACCTCTTGCTAAATCCCGATTATTTGAAAAATTGGGTATGCAAGATGATGCATTTTTAGCAGCACAAGGCATACTTAATAAACAAATGGAAAAAATCAAAATGGATGCTAAAGCAAACAAATGTTCTGTTTTTCATCAATTATGTGAAGACGAATTTGAAAAGTATGATTCCAAATAATTTCTCTGAATATTAATCAAAAAAATTTTATACAAAGAATTCATAGCAGTTTTGGATGTTTACAGGAATTGTTGAAGGTATTGGTAAAGTAGAAAAGATTTCCAAAAATACAAAAAATAGAAGTGCTATTCAAATGACTGTAAATCTAGGAAAACATGCTAAAGGATTAAAAATTGGACAGAGTGTTGCCCTTAATGGCGTTTGTCTTACTGCAACTAAGCTGTCTAAATCTAGTTGTATTTTTGAAATGATTGAAGAAACCACAAAAAAAACAGATCTTGGAAATCTAAAGGTTGGTGAAATTGTAAACATTGAACGAAGTTTAAAAGCAGGTGATCGATTAGAAGGACATTTTGTTTTAGGTCATGTTGATGGAGTGGGAACTATTAAAAAAATTCTAAAAAAACCTAAAGAAGTTCAAATTTGGTTTGAAGTTCCAAAAAAACTATCAAAATATGTAGTAAAAAAAGGTTCTATTGCTATAGATGGAATTAGTTTAACTATTGTTGATATCAAAAATACTCTTGCATTAGTATCAATAATTCCTCATACCATTCAAGTTACAAATTTTCGCAGCAAAAAAGTTGGCGACAAAGTTAATATTGAAACTGATATTCTTGGAAAATACATTCTAAAATAAAGCCAATTACCTACCATTTTAGTGGTAATTACTACTTTTTTAGTAAACTTTATAATTAGATTCAAGGGATTTTTGTATATGTATATAGAATCTGGATTACAATCTCTAAAACGTGGAGAGTTTCTCCTATTGTTTGATTCAGCTGGACGAGAAAATGAAATTGATATGGTTGTAGCTGCAGAATTTGTTACACCTGAACATGTTGCAAGAATGCGTCAACATGCTGGTGGATTATTATGTATTGCAATAGATCATAATTTTGCAACATCTCTTGAATTAAGATATATGCATGAAATTCTTTCTGATTCTCCAATTTCAAACAAGGAGATGATTATGGGTTTAGCACCTTATGGTGATCATCCAACTTTTTCATTGTCTGTAAATCATTATCAAACTTACACTGGAATTACTGACAAAGACAGAGCATTAACAATTAACGAAATGGCAAATATCTTTAATGTTGAAAATAAACAGAAAAAATTTGCATCATCTTTTAAAACTCCAGGTCATGTTCCTTTATTGATAGCATCCAAAGGGTTGTTAGCTGCTCGTCAAGGGCATACTGAAATGTCTGTTTATTTAGCTAAAATTGCAGGATTGACTCCTGTTACTGCAATTTGTGAAATGATGGATGCTGAAACATATGCTGCATTATCTGTGGATAAAGCAGAAAAATTTGCAAAACAAAATGGGATTCCATTAATTGATGGAAAAGAACTTTTAGAATACGCTAAGGTGCATTAGTTTTGAATATTGCTGTAGTGGTTTCGGAATTCAATGAAGAAGTGACATCTAGGATGCTTTCTGTGGCTCAAGAAAAAGCAAACTTGATGAAATTAAAAATAGTCTATACATGTACTGTTCCTGGTGTCTTTGATATGCCTATTGTTGTAGATGCATTATTGAAGAAAAAAGATGTTGATGGTATAGTCACTTTAGGTGCGATAATTAAGGGCCAAACAAAACATGATGAGGTGATTTCTCATTCTACTGCAAAATCCCTTACTGATTTATCAATAAAATACCAAAAACCCGTCTCTTTAGGAATATCCGGTCCTGGAATGCAGGAAAGACATGCCTATGCTAGAATAAGACCTGTTGCAGAACACGCAGTTGAAGCAGTTGTAAAAATCTCTAAAGAACTGCAGAGGATTCAAAAATGATTCAACTTAGCATCTTGAAAATTAATGGATATGGTCCTTGGACATTGACATTAGGAAGTGATAGAGAACATGAACTCCAAATGCTTCAAGCATCGCTTTATAAAGAAATACAGAAACTATTTTCTGAAAAAAATTGTCTAGTTTTTCTTAATCGAGCAGATGAATTTTTTGTAATCTCAAATGGACTTGAGTTGAATGATCATATTCAAATCCAAAAAACACTCGAAAAATTATTTGATGTACGTTTAACCATTTCAATTGGTTATGGTAAATCTCCATTTGAAGCAAACTTAATGGCTCATGACGGAAAGAAAAATGAAACAATATTAAATAAAGAACATAATATTTTTGGTTTTGTTGATGGTAAATCTGACTTAAAAGTTTCAATTATGCATTTTGATGTAGAAGATCTTACTTCGAAGGGACAAACCAATTCCCCTTATGAAATCTCATCAATAATTTTTTCGTTATATTCAAAGATGTCAAAATTTTTTCTAGAAAAAGACTCTCTTACCTTTTTTGTGGGCGGTGATAACTTTATGGTAATTGCAAGTGATGATGCAAAAAATTCTGTACAGAATTTCATTGATATGATTAAAAGTGATGACAAAATTTCTTTGAATTGTGGAATTGGTAATGGACACACTGCTAGAGAAGCTGTGAAACTAGCCACAAAATCTCTTGATACTATACGAGAAATTCGAGATTCAGGAAAGGAAAAGCCTGAAGTTTATGAATTATCATGTTAATTAAAAATTTAAGTATATTATTAGGTCCAGAATTAGATTTTGTTTCAAATACTGATATCAAAATTCAGAATAAAATATTCAAAAAAATTCAACCAAAAATTCAATCAAGTGTTAAAGAAGAATCTATAGATTGTGAAGGCCTTTTCTTAATTCCAGGATTCATTAATGCTCACACACACATAGGTGATTCCATTGGAAAAGATGTTACACTAAATAGTTCTGCTGAAAAAAGAATTCATCCTGTATTCGGAGCTAAATCAAAAATTCTAAAAAACACTTCTCAAGAAAATCTAGCTAATTTTATGAAAAATACATGCCATTCAATGATTCAAAAAGGGATCACCACTTTTGTTGATTTTAGGGAAGGTGGATTGGATGGTATTGCCTTACTCAAAAAAGTATTATCAGATATTCCTTTACGATCAATCATTCTAGGTAGAGTGGAATTTTATCAAGGACCCTCTGAAATCAGAAAAAACCTGTCTTTTCCTAGAGAAAAAATAGATGATCTTACTGAAATCATCAAAAAATGTGATGGAATTGGTATAAGTGGTGCAAATGAGAATAGTACATCAGTACTAAATTTTTATTCAAAAACAACAAAACTTAGAGCCATACATTCTTCTGAAACTAAACAAAGTATTTCTACATCAAAGAAAATTACTGGAAAATCTGAAACAGTTAGGGCATTATCTCTAAAACCTCATTTTTTAGTTCACATGACTTATGCTTCAAAAGATGATCTCAGTGCTGTAGCAAAGAGAACTAGAGGAATTGTAATATGTCCAAGGGCTAACTCATCTCTAGCTGAAGGAATCCCAGACATAGAATTAATGCAAAAGGCAGGATGTACGATAGCTTTAGGCACGGATAATGTGATGATAAATTCTCCGGACATGTTTAGAGAAATGGATTTTCTTTGGAAAGTAACTATGGGAATTCATAAAAAAAGAATCGATCCTAAAGAAATTCTTAAAATGGCTACAGTAAATGGAGGAAAAATTTTAAAAAAAGATATTGGAGTAATTGAAACTGGAAAAATTGCTGATTGTATTTTTCTTGACAAGCATGCATTAGATTTAGAACCAATGCACAATCCACATGCATCAATTGTCCATCGAGCATCAGAATCTACAATTAAAGCAGTAATGATTGGAGGTAAAATCGTATATGGGAAAATCTAAACCTTATGTTATTCTAAGCGCAGCAACATCAGTTGATGGAAAGATTGCTACTAGAACAGGTGATTCAAAATTATCTTCAAAACAAGATAGGATAAGACTTCATAAACTAAGATCCAAAGTGGATGCAATTCTTGTTGGAAAAAATACAGTTTTACGAGATAATCCTTTGTTAACTGTACGATATACTAGAGGGAAAAATCCAATTAGAATAATTTTGGATTCTAAAGGTAGTATATCTAAAAAATCAAGAATTCTGCAAACAAGTAATGAGATTCAAACGATCATAGCTGTATCAAAAAAAATTAGTAAATCAAACTTTGATAAATTACAAAAATTTCCTGTGGAAGTAATTATTACTGGCAAAAATTCTGTAAATATAAAATTATTGCTGAAAAAACTTTCAGACAGAAAAATTAAAACACTCCTTGTTGAAGGTGGTGGAACTATTAACTGGGAATTTATTAAACATAATCTTTTTGATGAATTGATTATTACACTATCTCCATTTTTAATTGGAGGAACTGATGCTATTTCTTTTGTTCAGGGACGGGGTTTTGAAAAAATTTCCAACTCACCTAATCTTCACCTCAAGTCAATCAAGAGGCTCAAAAATCACCTTGTTTTGTATTATATCAAGGTCTAAGTTATATACCTAATTTGAAATAAAATTACAAGAAATTGGCAGCAAAAAGAAAAACTACAAAAAGAAAAGCTACAACAAAAAGAAAAGCTACAAAAAGAAAAGCTACAAAAAAGAAAGCTACTAAATCTAAAACAAAAAAACTACCATTTGGTGGATATGCAATAAATTTTGCAGGTCGTACAGAAACTGTAGAACAAGTCTTTGGAAATAAACCAATTCCACCAAGTGAAATGACCAAAAGAATTTGGAAATTTGTAAAAGCAAAGAGCCTTTCTAATCGTTAAATCCACTGGTTAGCGAAAAATCGTTAACTAATTCTATCTTTCAACTATTTTTCTTAAAATGAATAAGATATAGATAATGGGTTTTTATTAAAATAATTATGTTAACTACATCCATGAATCAAATCACTACGATAAATCCAGCTACTAGTGAAGAAATTTCAACGTATTCAACAATGGATAAAAATCAAGTGTTTGAATTAGTAGGAAAAGCAAAAAGAGCATATCCAGAATGGAAAAAAGATTATGAAAAACGTAGAAGTTACATTTACAATTTAGTAGAATACTTGAAGAAGAACAAAACAAAACTTGCAAAAGTTGCAACAACTGAAATGGGTAAACCAATCAAAGAATCAATTGGAGAAGTTGAAAAATGTGCTTGGGCACTAGAATTTTATGCTGATCATGGTGACAGTTTTCTTTCTGATGAAGTATTAAATACAGATGCAAGAAAAAGTATTCTTACTTTTGAACCAATAGGAGTAATTGGTTCTATCATGCCTTGGAATTTTCCTTATTGGCAGGCATTAAGATTTGCAGCTCCATGTTTAATGGCAGGAAATCTAATTGTAATGAAACCATCTAGAATAACACTACAATCAGGAATTGAAATTGAAAAAGCATTTACTGAATCTGGTATACCTGATGGAATTTTTCAAACAGTAGTTGGAAGCATAGATTCTGCAAACCACCTAATTGACTCCGATATCAATGCTGTAACCTTTACTGGAAGTACAAGTGCAGGAGCAAAAGTAGGTCAAAGAGCTGCAATGCATTTGAAAAAATGTGTATTAGAATTAGGCGGAAGTGATCCTTTCATAGTATTAGATGACGCAATTATTGAAAAAGCGGCAGATGGTGCAGTAAAGGGTAGATTCATCAACTGTGGCCAAAGTTGTGTAGCCTCAAAAAGATTCTTTGTTGGAAAAAATATTGCAAAAGAATTCATTGAATTATTCATTAAAAAAGCATCACAACTCAAAGTCGGAGATCCTACATCTATGGAAACTGATCTTGGACCACTTTCAAGTAAAGAGGGTCTAGAAACAATTTCTGGAATTGTAGAAGATGCAAAAGAAAAAGGTGCTGAAATCCTTTTGGGCGGTTCCGAGATTGATAGTAAAGGATTCTTCTATCAACCAACAATTCTTACAGATATTAAACCAGATATGAGAATTGCAAAAGAAGAAACATTTGGACCAGTAGCACCAATTACAATAGTGGAGAATGAAAGTGAGGCAATCAAATTAGCTAATGATATTGAATTTGGTTTGGGTGCAAGTATTTGGACAAAAGATCTTGCAAAAGCAGAAAAAATGTCTAGACAAATTGAATCCGGAATTGTTAGTGTTAACAATGTAGTGATTTCAGATCCCAGAATTCCATTTGGGGGAATAAAAAATAGTGGATTTGGAAGAGAATTATCAAGATATGGGATGTTAGAATTTGTAAATATAAAATCAATTAGATTTTATGATAATCTTACACATCATCACTATGTAGAGTAATTTTTTTTAAATTTCTGTTGTCTTATTTTTAGTTCAAATCAGAATATTTGTTGCATATCCTTTTTAATTTCATCAATTTTTTTTGAATATGCTTTTTTAGATTTATCGTTCTTTTTTAGATTTAAAACATTCCCACATGATGGACATTTGAACATACCATCAAGTGCATCTTCAAAGGTTACTCTTGAACAATCTTCATTACCACAATGATAAAAGTCAGAAGCGTTTTCAAAATCAAACCTTTGTTGCAATCTTTCTGTAATTTTCTTTTTTTGATTTTCAATAAAATGTTCAACTTCTTCTCTTCTAGTTCTCCATCTGTAGACAAACCAACCTTTTCTCTCATCTTTTACTCTGATTCCAGTAATGAGAGATTTTCCAAATAGATCATACAATACTTTTCTCACCATATTGATTCTAAGACCTGTAGAACTTGCAATTTCTTCGTCGGTTGCATCTTCAGCTTTTAGCAGAGATCTTGCTACTTTGAGATATTCATCTCCTCCAATCATTGAAGCTATTCTAACAAAAGGATCTTCGTATTTGTCTATCAACTCAAATCCATCCTAATTTTCTACTATTAATCCCTTGTTTCTTTTACTTGCACATTTTTGCCCTTTTTTGTTGGTATAATCTTCCTTTTTGCATCTGAAAACACCTTCTCAAATTGTTTACCTTTTTGGATACGATCTAAAAGTATTGCTAATGCACTAATCTCTGAGTGGGGTTGATTTCCAACTCCTACATTGTAGTCTGCTAATTCATAAATTTCTCTTGGGACTTTTTCAGCACCTACAACAACTAATAGATTTACTTCTTTTCGAAGTTTCTCTTGTACATCATTAATGCTTTCTCCATACATTGTAAGATGCACAACTCTAAAGTTTTCTTCCTTTTTCTTTTTTACAATAGATTTCCATTTATCAATAAATTCAACCACAAAATTTCCTCCCCAATTTTCATTGATCTTTTCCAGTGAATCTTTGATTTCAGGATTGACTTCAGTCATAAAAATTCTCTTTACTCCAAATGCCCTTGAAACTAGTGCAACATGTGTTGTAACTCTATCATCTCTTACAAGACGTTGTCCTATTCTAACTACCTCAATTACCAAATGTTTCTTCAACTCCTTCCAAAACATTCCTCTCAAATTTAGGTAAATTCTGATTTTTCATAATTTCTCTGATTAATTCTTTAAGCATGTTAACTTTTTTTCCTGTTTTTGCAGAAACTGAAATCCATTTTTTATTTTCAGTTAAATTAAGTATGTCGATTTTCTGCCCAATCTCCTCATTTTTTAACAAATCTACTTTGTTTAGTGCATAGATCATCCTATCTTTTTCAATTCCTAACTCACTTAACGTCTTCATACAACTTGCAAATTTCTTTTTTAACTCAACTAATGAATCACTAATGTCAATTACAACAATTATGACGTCTGTATGTTTTAATTCTTCTAATGTTGATTTGAATGCATCTATCATATATGCAGGCAATTTACTGATAAAACCAACTGTATCTGAGATTAAGAATGGTTCTTGATTAATTGTTACCCTTCGTATAGTTGTAGAAAGTGTTGTAAACAGTTCTTTACCCTCAGCTTTTGTTTCCCCTGTCATTTTGTTAAACAATGTTGTTTTTCCTGAAGATGTATATCCTGCTAGTGAGATTATCTTGAATCCCATTCTCTTTCTTCCTTGTCTGTGAAGTTCTCTTTGTTTTCCAGCTTTTTCAAGTTTAGATCTTACTGTCTGCATTCTATGTTTGATATCATTATAGTAAACATCAACCTCAAATTTTCCTATTCCCATGAACCCTGGTTGTTCTCCCATGTTTGAAAGACGTACTTTTTCTTTAGCTCTGGACATCTCATACCTTAATTGCGCTAATTTTACTTGCAATTTGGATTCTGCACTTGACGCTCTACTTTCAAAAATTTCAAGAATTAATGCTTCCCTATCTAAAACTTCTCTATGTAAAACCGATGCAATATTATAGTTTTGACTTGGTTTTAAAATTTCATCAAATACAATTACATCTGGTCTAAGTTTTCCTGATAATTCTTCTAATTCTTCTAAAACTCCACCACTCATTCCATATTTTCGTTTTTGTAGAAATTTTGCAGTAATTGTATGAACTACTTGATATCCTGCAGCATCACACAATCCTTTGGCTTCATTAATTGCATCTTCTTTATCATATGTGATTAAAATTGCCGAATTCATTTTTATTCAATATTTTTAGTATAATTCAAGTTAAAGATTCTACCTGTTTAGATTAATTATTCGGTTTTTTTAATGTTTTTTCTATATTCATATTCAACACAATTTCTGCTATGTCACTAGCATATTCAGAAACTCTTCTAATATTTTCAGTCATTCTTCTAATCCTGTAAATTTCCTCCTCGTCTTTTAGTGATTTTGAAACATCTCTAACTTTTTTCTCATACTTGGCAATTTCATTTGTTTTTTTAATGGTTTTTTCTGCTTGTGCATAATCTTCCTTAAATAATGCCAAACATGAATCATCTAAGACCGATAAACAAAATTCGTTCATATCTTGGAGTTTTTCTAAAATCTCTTTTTTGACTGGCTTTTTAAACTCAAGAAGATCTTTTGCAATAAATGCTGCATGATCCCCTGCTCTCTCTATGTTTTTTACAACTAGTCTATATCCAAGACAATTTCTTGCGTTTCTAAAACCCATCTCTTTTAACATGTGTTCATTTTGTATTGCTATCTTTAATTGACGAATAATATAAAATCCAAATCTGTCTACTTCATCATCAGTATTGATTACTTCTTGAGCTAGTTCTAAATTATTCTCTTTTACTGCTAAAATTGCATCACTAGACATTGATCTAGCTAAGTGAATCATTCTTTTGAATGCTCCATCAACTGACAATTCTAGTAAATTAACAAGAACCTGTACTGTAATTCCTCCACTTGAATCAGAAATAATTTCAGAACCCATCAACATTCGCTTAACTGCTTCTTTTACCGTTTTTCTTTGATTGGGACTTAATGTACCATTTTTTGGTTTAACGTTAATCGTTTTGAATCCCAAAAAATACAGAGAAATTAATTTTCTAACAATAGAAGATGCTTCTTCTTCTATGCCAATCTCTATCGTAGCATCTTCTTTTTTTTGTATACGAGATTCAAATTTTGGTGGATAAAGTTCTAATGTAGATGAACCTTTTCTGACTATTCTAATTTGATCTCCTTGTTTTAGACCTAGATCTATTACCCATTGTTTTGGTAATGAAACTATGTATGTTGATTTTCCTGTAAATTGAATTTTTCTTGTTTCTCCTCTATCTTCCATAATCTAAAGAGAAAAAACAAGTCTATATAGTTTAAGACTTCTAATATAGTTAAACATTGAACTAATATTTAGAAAAGATCGCCTATGGGCATGGATCAAATCCTAAAGCTTCAGCATTCACTTGATGCATTATTTGGAAATGGTGTATCCAAATATTTACCAAAAGATGTTGAAATGACTTTTTCACGAAAGACTGGAAGAATAAGAACTGTTTCACATAAAGGAAAATTATTATGCACTTTAAGAATTGATGGCGGTTTAGCAATTACTACTTATTTTGCTCAAATTTTATTGAAAAGTAAAGCATTCCGAGAAAACTGTATTGAGATAAATCAAGATGCTGCCCCGTTTGTCAAGGAAGGAAAATCTGTTTTTTGTAAGCATGTAGTATGGTGTGGAAAAAAAGTACGTATTTCTGCTGATACTCCAGTATTATTCAAAAATAAAGTCATTGCAGTTGGTAAGGCTGTTCTATCATGTGAGATGATTTTAGATTTTGATAGGGGTGTGGCAATTAAGGTCAGAGATAGTTTAAAAAGTCGTAAAGATGAAATAGAATTATGATGCGCGGAGGAAATCGCGAAATGCGAAGAATGATGGACAAGATGGGTCTTGATATGAGTGAACTCCCAAATGTTCAAGAGGTAATAATAAAGACGGACAAAAAAGAGATTATTATTACCAAACCCTCAGTTACTGAAATGAAAGCAAAAGATAGTTCAATTTTTACAGTTACTGCAGATAGTTATGAGGAAAGTGAATTAGAGGTTCCAATTTTCTCAGAAGAAGATATTCAGCTAGTTAGTCAGCAAGCTGGAGTTGATGAAGAAAAAGCGAAAAACGCTTTAGAGGAAGCTAAAGGCGATCTTGCAAGAGCAATCCTGCTTTTAACTACCGGATAATATCTAAATTTTTTGCATTTTTGTGACTAGAAACTGGTTTAAAATGAATGATTTAAGTAATGGAATTGTTGAATTTTGGGTGTAATGAGCAGCATGACTGAATCTAAAGTTTCTGGAATAATCAAGTCTTTGAACGCATTAGAAGATGATCTGGATTCTCTAAACAGCAAAGTTACTGATATGAAAAAACAACTTGGTATAAAGGCACAAACTGAAATTGATGTCTTATTAGAAAAAACTAGTGAAATGGCAACAAAAGAGGCTGAGGTTATCATTAATGCATCAAAAGAAAAGGCAACCGCAGAATCTGCCAAAATTATTCAAGAAGGTGAGACTAAGTTATCTGAACTACAGTCAAATATTGATGCTAATTTTGATGAAGCAGTAAAACACGTAGTGTCAACTGTTTTGAAGGCATAAATCTAAATTATACATTTTATTTTGTAAAATATCGATCCTTTACTGAATGCTCGTATTGGAATTGCTACTGCTTATGGTAAACCGTACTATAGATTTTCAACCTATCTTAAGACCCTCAGATTATCCTTTGATTCTATACTTCCTGAAGAAATTCTAGATTATTCTGGGCATCTAATTTTTACTACAAGAAAAGAGTCTCCAAAAAAATGTGAAAAACCATTACTTCATGAAGATATCTTTGAACAGCATCCTACTGTAATTAGAGGTATAATGATGCAAATACTCAATCCAGATTTTAATGAAGATCTAATCTTAGGGGTTGATCCAGGACAAAGAATTGGCTTGTCGATATTTTACTATGGAAAAGAAATTGAGAGTTCATTTCATTCTTCAGTTGAAGAATTAGTTTTTCATATTATTCAAGTTTTAGGTGGTCTTAGAGCAAAAAGAAAAATTGTAAAAATTGGAAATGGAAATATGAAAATTGCAAAACAAATTGCAACCATGCTTAATCTAAATTTTTGTTCATCATTTGAATTAGAATTTGTTGATGAACAGAAAACTAGTCTAAAAATTAAAAATTTCAATCAAAGAGGAAAACGAGACATGCTTTCTGCAAAGTATATCTCA